>Ga0180437_10002901_pt1 | contig 26373 bp, 14 predicted proteins | sample SS_ome_4_FD_132410 | JGI IMG/M metagenome (GOLD analysis project Ga0180437, IMG submission 132410) | Hypersaline lake sediment archaeal communities from the Salton Sea, California, USA - SS_3_D_1 metaG | ecosystem: Environmental > Aquatic > Non-marine Saline and Alkaline > Hypersaline >... | reverse complement strand
CCTCGACCTCTTTGCTGAGGAGCTTGCCGTTCGGCGCGACCTTGATCTCGATCTCCTTGTCGCCGTCGATCCACTCGGCCTCGTAGACGGTCCGGCCGTCCTTCGTCTCCTTCTCGATCTCCTTGATCTTGTGCCGGCCGGCCATCTTGAGGATCGTCTTCCTGACCGCGTCGGGAACCTGCTTGAGCGTCACCGCCTCCTCATCCTCGTCGTCGTCATCGTCGTCCCCCTCGTCGTCATCGTCGTCCCCCTCGTCGTCGTCATCGTCCTCGATCTCGAGGATTGTCCCGTCGGCGGCGACCGTGACCTCGATGGTTCTGCCGCCCTTGACGACCTTGGCCTCGTAGACGACGGACGGGGCGGGGAGCTTGACAAGGACTACGACGGCGTGGACCTTGGCCTGCTCGACCTTCACGATCTTGCCCTTGCCGACGGCCTTGAGGATCGCCTTGCCGGCGCCGGAGGGGAGGGACTTCGGCGAGATGACGGTCTCGACCTCGACGATGGTCCCGTCCGCGGACAGTTCGACCTCGATCTCCCTGTCGCCCTGGCGGAGCTTGACCTCGTAGAGCTCCATGCCGTCCTCGTCCTCGACCTTGGCCTTCTCGAGCCTCGCCTTGGGGAAGGCCTGCTTGATCGCCGCGGCCACCTCCCTCGGCAGCGCGACCCGGGCCTTCTCCTTATGGTGCTTCTTCTCCTTCTCTCTCTTCGCGAGGCCGGTCGAGGCCATCGCCCCGAAGACCAGAAACGCCGCCACCACTCCGACGATCGCCCTTCGCTGCTGCCTGGTCATCCCACAACTCCTTTCGTTCCGCATCCGATCCTTGTCCGCCGGGCGCCTTGCCCGGACGTCGGCGACAGGAGGGCATCTGCCCGGCCCGGCCGCTTCCACCCGGCGGAGCATACCCGAAGTGACATTAGAGAAAGATGAAAATAGGCCCGCCGGGGCGCAGTTTTCTCGCGCCATGTAAGTAAAAGTGGTGCTACAATAATATGAAATAGGCCCGCGGCCTCGTATGGAAAAGAATACCTGGCGCTTTCAAACGGGCTGCGCGGACAGGCTCGGGCGCACGATGGAGCGTCCGAGTCTTTTTATGGGGTTCTCCGCCTCTTCTCGAATCGGGCTCCTTCGTCCGGGTCCGCCCGGTGGAGCGGCGGGGAGGGCATCTGCCCCTCATGCGACGGGTCTCAAGCGAGGCGAGCTTTCTTCCTTCGGGGTGCCGAGACCTTCCCGGGAAAACAGGAAACGTGGCTCCTCAAGAGCATCTGTGGGCGAGCGCCGGCTTGGGGAGGTTTCCAAGTGTATGATATCGAGCAAGTTGCAACGCTTCGAACGTCCGAAAGCCGTGCGTTTTTCTCGTAGCGAGTTCCGTCATGTCGATCCGTCCTGCCCCCACGGCGGCGTCCGGGGGGCCAGCCCCCCGCGCCCCCCGGGGTTTTCAAGGCATTGCGCCGGTGTCCGATGGCAATCAGGAAACGCGGACTTTCGCGGCAGAAACCTTGGGAGGTCGGATGCACGGCATCGGACACCTGAGCCATACCTCAGAAAACCCCGCGGCGCAGCCGCGTCTTCCTCGGGCACGCGGCCAGATGCATCTCGGTCCCACAGGTAGACCTCGCGCCGGGGAAGCGACCCACACCTTCTCTGGAAGAAACAGAAACGTAATGTCAGCAGCGCAGAGGACGGCCTCCGCTGGGTGCGGAGGCCGGGGGGGGGGGCGTCTGTTCGATTCGGGTGCGCTTCCGGGGGGCGGTTCAGTCGCGTCGGCGCCGGCGGACCAGCAGCGCGAACCCGCCGATCGCCAGGAGGCCCGCGGTCGCCGGCTCCGGCGCGACGGTGATCGGGCCGACGATCTGGTCGTCCTCCCAGTTGCCCGTATCGTCGAGCTGTGCCCGGACGTATTGGGCCGAGGCGGCCGAACCGTCGAACAGGTCCTCCGAGAGCCTCAGCTCCATGGCGTCGACGACGGCGAAGTCGTACATGCCCGCGTAGGCCGGATCGAGCACGTTCGTGTAGACCCACCCGCCGTCCCACTCGTAGATCTCCAGCCGGTCCAGGTCGCCGGGGCTCAGCATCATGTTGATGATGTAGCTGGGCTGGAGCGTCAGCTCGTCGGCGTAGAAGGCCATCGACAGGCCCGTCGTGCCGGTCCAACTGGCCGGGAAGGGCGAGCCGTCAACGTCGAACGGGGCGGTCTGGTTGACCGGATCGACCGTCATCGCGATGTAGCGGGACGCGCCGACGTTGGCGAAGTACATCCTGTCGATGTCGAGCCCCGTGCCGATGTACTTGTCGGTGGTGTCCGGCTCGGGGAACGTGTCGATCAGCCAGCCGTCGTAGCCCTCGGCGAGGCCGGCCGACCCGTCGACGATCGGGGCCGACCAGGCCGTGGAGATGCACAGGGCGACGGCACAGAAAGCCCAGAGAAAGTGACGTGAAGTGAGCATGACTTCTCCTCTCTTCGTTTGCACGCCGATCTCGGCGGTGCGTGAGCAGTGCGCCTCGCAAGACAGGGAGCACCCTGCCGGTGAGCGTACGAAGCGCCGGTACGGCTTTCTCCTGTTTACCGCTCCTTAACCTGCAACTATACCTCTACTTCGAGGAGTTGTCAACCCGAATTCGGCCCGCGGCTGGGGCGTGTGGACGGCGCGGCCGGACGGATCGGCCCGATCAGCGCTGGTAGATCGGCAACTGCCGGTACGAGACGCTCATCGCCAGCACGCCCATGGCCGTGGAGAAGCACTTGCCCGCGGCGGCCTCGTTGCTGCTGCCTTGTGGCCAGGCGCCGTCCTTCAACTGGTACTTGAGCATCATGGTGTACATGTTGACCGCCCAGCTCTCCCAGTGCTTGCCCCCCAACTGGAACATGCCCTGGGCACAGTAGTACAGCCCGTAATAGAAGTGCGATCCCCCGAACCGCTTGGGCAGGTGCAGGAGGATCCACGCGCCCCCGCCGACGGCGGCCTTGTCCCGGTGGCGGCCGCACAGCTCCAGGCACAGCAGCGCCGTCCCCGTCCGCGCCAGGCCCGGCGAGGCCGGGCCCGTGTAGCCGAACCCGCCGTCGGGCGTGCGGCAGTTCATGACGAACCGTATGGCCTGGTCGATGGCCGTCTTCGGCACGCCCGCCCCGTTGTTCCTCGCCGAGCGGAGGGACATCAGCGCCCAGCCGGTACAGGAGATGTCGCTGTCGTTGCTGGTGTGCTGATACCGCCAGCCGCCCTGGTGAATCCGGTTCTTGCGGACCGCCTGGGCCGACAGGATCAGCTTCAACGCCTTGCCCAACGCCTCGTCGAGCTTCTTCTGGCGGATGGGGTCGACCATGCCGGAGACTTCCGAGAGCATCAGCGTGGAGATGGTGTGGCTGTACATCGGCCCGTGCGAGGCCGACCGGCCCACCAGCAGGCCGTTGGGCTTCTGCCCGGCCAGCACGAAGTCGATCCCGCGGTCGATGGTCGGCCCGTAGGGCCCCGTCGCCGGCGTGTAGCCCTTCGCCAGAAAGGCCATCACGCACAGGCTCGTGATGCCCGTGTTCTGCCGCATGCCCGACTGGAACGAGCCGTCCGGCAACTGCGACTTGGCCAGATACGCCAACGCGCGGTCGATGCTGGCATCGAGCTGCGGCTTGTACTTGGCCAGCAGCGGCGAGGCCTCGTCGCCCCCCGCCGGCTGCGCGAGCGGCCCGCACACCGCCGCGGCCGCGCAGACGAACGCCGCAAACCAGGGCCTCACGGCCCCGCGCCGAACCACGCTGTGACTTCGCCGATGGCTCATTGCTTCTTCCCGTTACCGTTCGACCCGCCGCGCCGCGCCACCTCGCGGAAGTACCGCCGGATCAGCACGCGGTACTCCTCCGGGCTCTTGCCCGAGGCCGCCTGCAACACCTGCCCGCGAAGCTTGCCCGGCAGCCGGGCCCAGTCCTCCAGGGAGATCCCCAGCTTCATCAGCTTCGCCTCCGTCAGGTCCGTCATCTGTGCGCCCGTCCCGTCTCGCGAGTCCGGGTTCATCTGCGCCTGCCGCATCAGCATCGCCAGCGACAGCCGGGCGTTCTGCGCCAGCGCCAGCCCCATCGCCCGTGCCTGGGCCGCCACCGTCTCGGCCAGGGCCGAAAGCTGCTCGGCCGCCACCGCCGCGTCCGACGGCTCCTGCGACTGGGCCGCGTCACCCGCCGAATCGTACGCCTCCGCCATCTCTGCGGCCTCCTCGGCCGGCTCGGGCGCGGCGTTCTTCTTCGCCGCCTGTGCCAGCGACCGCCCCAGCCGCTCCAGCGCCGACGCCGCGGCCGACAACGCCTGACCGCTGGCCCGCTCCGACGGGATCGCCTGCGAAGGCTTGCCGGCGTCGAGGGCCTTCGACGCCTGGGCCTGGGCGGCCTCCGCGCGGTCGAGCTGACGCCCGGCCTCCGCCGCCTCGCGACGGGCCGACTCGTCCGGAATCAGCTCTTCGGCATGCTCCTGGATCCGCCCGACGTCCTCGCCCAGCTCAGCGGTCCGCTCGGAGATGTCCTCCTGCCTGGCGGCCACCATCTCCGTCATCTCGCCGCCCGACAGGGCCTTCATCTGCTCGGCCAGCCGCTTCTGACGCTCGGACAGATCCCCCGCCGTGTCCGCCAGGGCCGCCTTCTTCGAAGCCGCCGCCGCCGAGGCGTCGCCGACCTGATCCGGCTCCTGCGCCGTCGAGCCCGTCGCCTGCACCTGCTCCGACGGTTTGCCCGAAGGCTTGCCCGATGGCTTGCCGGACGGCTTGCCCGAGGGCTCGCCCGAAGGTTCACCGGACGGCTCGCCCGAAGGTTCTCCGGACGGTTCGCCCGAGGGCTCGCCGGACGGTTCGCCGGACGGTTCACCAGACGCCTCGCCGGTGTCTCGCCCGATCTCGTCGTTCAGCCGCTCGGCGATCTGCCCGAGCTTCTCGCCGGCCTCGTCGGCGCTCTCGGCGGCCTCGCCGACCTTGCGGGCCTTGAGCTGCTCTGCGGCGGCCTGGGCGGCCCGGGCGGCCCGGGTCTCGGCGCGATCCGGCTGCGGGGAGGTCTGCTTGACCTCGTCGGCCAGCTTGCCCGCCTCCCGCGCCAGTTGGGCCTGCTCCTTCTGAAGGCGGGCCAGCTCCCGCTGCGACATCGCCTTCTCGAGCCGCGCCTTCTCCTGAAGCAGCCGGGCCGTCTCCTTGCGAAGCTCCCCCTGCTTCCGCGCCAGCTCCGCCAGTTGCGGGGCCTGCTGCTTGGCGGCCTTCGGGGCCTCGCCGCCCGCCTCGCGAAGCGCGTCGGCCAGCGCGCGGGCCTGCTCGGCCGCCTTCCGGGCCCGATCGGCCGACTGCTCCGACTGAGCCGCCGACATCGACTGGGCCGCCTGGTTCATCTGCTGCGTGGGGTTGTGCTTCGCCGCGGCCTGACGGGCCTTCTCGCCCGCCTTGGCCGCCTGACGCGCCAGCTGGTCCGCCTGACGCGCCACGCTCCTCTGCTGACTCGTCATCTGCCGCGTCTGCTGCTGCGCCTGGCGGGCCTCCTGCTGGGCGGCGGACTGCTCGTTCCGCGCCTGCTCGGACGCCTGACGCGACTGATCCTGCCGGGCGCGGGCCTGCTTCGCCGCCCCCGCGAACTCGTCGGCCAACGCCTTCTGACGCTTGGCGATCTCCTGCGCCTTCTTGGCCGACTCGGCCGCCTTCTGCGCCTGCTGGGGGTTTCGCTTGTCCTGCGGCACGGACGCGGCGGCCTTGCTCGCGGCCTCGAGGTCGCGGGCCATCTGCTCGGCCTGCTGCTGGGCCTGGCGGGCCTTGGCGGCGGCGTTGTCCATCCGGCGCGCCCCGGCCTCGTTGGCGGCCTGCTGCATTGCGGGGACCGGATCGCTCTTCCTGGCCGCCTTGGCCGTCGCCGGGTTGCCGGCCGCCTCCTGCTGGAGCTTCTGAGTCTCCTGCGCCAGCGCCTGCTGCTTCTGCTGTGCGCCGGCGGCCTCCTTGCCGGCCTTCTGGGCGGCCTTGGCGTCGGCCTGCCTGGCCTGGTCCATCTTCTGCTTGGCCTGGTCGGCCTTGGCCTTGGCGGCCTGGTCGGCCTTCTGGGCGGCCTCGGCGCGTTTGGCGAGGGCCTCCTGCTGTTTGGCGATGCTCTCGGCGCGGTCGGCGAGGCTGTCGGCGGCCTTGGCCTCCGCGCCCTTCTCGCTCCGCTCGCCGAGCTCGCCCTCGGCGGCGGCCTGCTTGTCGATGGCCTCCTGGAGGCGGTCGCGTCGGATGTCCTTGGCGGCGGCCTCCATCGGCTTGGCCTGGTCGGTGGCGGCCTCGGTGGCCTCGGCCCGCTTGGCGAGGTTCTCCTGCTTCTTCGCGAGCCCCTCGAGGGCCTGATCGACTTTCTCGATCCTGGCCGCCTCGGCGGTATCCTGCTGGAGGGCCTGCTGGTCCTTCGCGAGCTGCCTGGCCTCGCCGAGCAGGTCCTTGGTCTGCTGCCGGTCTTCGTTGAGCACGGCCTCCATCGCGCCGGGGGTCTCCTTGGCCATCTCGGCGAGGCGCTCGGCGATCTCCTTCTGGGCCTTCTCCCACTCCTCGGGCGTCATCGGCTCGCCGAGCGGCGCGTCCGGGTCGGCCGGCTGGAGCTCGTTGGGGTCCAGCTGCATCTGCGCCAGCTCGTCCGTCAGCTCCTCCTGCCTGTCGGCGAGGTCCTGAAGCTCGATCGCCTCGAGGAGCTTGTCGGTCAGCACGCCGAGCTCCTTCAGCAGCTCCTTGACGATGGCGATGGAGCGGTCGACCTGGAAGTCCGCCTCGTCGCCGAGAGCCGTCCGCTGCTTGAGCTGGTCGGTCAGCTTGATCTGCCCCGCCAGCTCCAGCGCCTTGCCCACGTGCTCGTCGGCCAGGCGGGTGATCTTCTGGGCGTACGGCGCGTAGACCCCGCCGGCGACCTCCTCGACGACGTCGCGGAGCATCGCCTCGGCGGACCCGAGGTGCTTGCGCATGCGGTCGACGCGCGTCGTGATCGCGTCGGTGACCGTCTTGGTCTTCGGGATCATCTTCCGCAGCGGGGCCGAGTCCTTCTTCGCCTCCTCCAGCTCCTTCAGGACCGCCTGGAGGACCTCGCGGATGCGAAGCTCCTCGGCGAGGGCGATCTGCTCGGCGAAGGACGGGGCCTTCACGTCGAGCTGGATGGTGAACATCTCGCTGAACCCGTTCTGGGGCCCGCCCAGCCGCTCGGGAAGGATGTCCGTCGCCTGCACGCGGAAGGTCACCTGGCGGGCGCCTTCCAGCGGCAGCGACGACAGATCGAGCTCCGTCCGGCCGGTGTGGTTGCGGACCGGCTTCGTGCCGGTCGGCACCGACAGCTCGACGTCCGGCTCGCGCCGGCCGTCAATCTCCACCAGCATCTTCCCCGACTGAAGGCCGAAGTCGTCGGTCAGCCGGTAGACGATCGGCAGCCGGTCAGTGGGCTTCATCTTCAGCCGCGTGGTGTTCGGCACGGTCACGTCGATGCCCGGCCGGCGGTCGGGAAGGGCCCTGATCGGATGCTCCGTCGGATCGTTCACAAACCCGTGGGCGTCTTTCAGCCTGGCCGACCAGCGGGTCTTCATGCCCTTCTTCAGCTCGACGCGGAACGTGCAGACGGTGCGCCCGTCGCCGTTCTGCCCGGTCTGGCCCGGGATGATCTGGTCGTCGACGACGAACTCGGCCGTGCGGACCGTCGGCGTGGTCCGCGCGGTGACCGTCGCGATCGTGCCCGCCACGGCCGATATGTTGCCCGCCGTGTTGTTGCGGGCCGCCACGCCGCGGCGCGTGTAGGCGGGGTACTCGTACTTCACGTCGATCCGCCCGACGGCCGGCTGGGGGACGACCTGGATGGTGTAGTATCTCGTCAGCGCGTCGCCGGCGTGGATGCGAAAGCGGAAGCTCTCGGAGGCCGGCGGACACGTGACCGCGAACCGCCGCACGCGCCGGCTGTCGCCCGGCAGGGCGGTCATGAGGACGGCGCCTTCCTCCCCGCCGCCCAGCGGGCCCTTGAGCAGCTCGGCGCTGCTGACGGCCTCGTCGTCGACCTCCAGCTCCACGTGCAGCCGCCTGCCGGCGAGCATGACGTAGTCGACGCCCTCGGCGGCCGACTCGATCAGGTCGGGCGCGGAGATCCGGGTGATCCGCAGTGCCGTGTGCGAGACGCGGCTGACGTTGGCGAGGAACGCTCGCCGAAAGAGCCGATCGGCCTCGGCCGGCCAGATCGAGATGATCGCCACGAGCACGGAGAAGACCACGCCGGCGGTGGCGAGATAGGGCAGGGCCTTCTTCAGGCGGATCTCGCGGGCGGGCCTGACGTCGCGGGCGTCGAGGACGGCCTCCTCGGCGAGGGCGGCGACCAGCACGTCCGAGCCGCGAAGATCGGGCCCGTCGGGGCTGGTCAGCAGTTCGACCGTCGAGCTGATCCGTTCCTGCAACTCCGGGTGGCGGGTCTCAAGGACCCTCGCGATGCCCGTCAGCGAGAACGACCTGGCCAGCGGCCGGACCAGGAACCACAGCCCCGCCGCGATCACGAGCGCCAACCCGCTGAACGACATCGTCCATCGAACCCAGTCGGCGAAGATCACCACCCAGTAGTCGACGGCCATGATCGTCAGCACGGCCAGGATCGCCGCCGCGAAAGTTGCCATCACCCCCCGCAGCGCCATCACCACGCGCGCCCGCCAGATCAGCTCGTTGAGCTTCCGGACGATCGTCTTCGGAACCGTCTGTCCCTGTATTGCAGTCGTCATGGCCTGCTCCTTTTCAGAAAGCCATGCCTACGCCAGCCCCACGCGTTTTCTCAGGATCCACTCGCACGAGGCGAGGATGACAATCAGGATCAGCAGCGGCCAGGAGTCCCACAGCCTCAGCTCGCGGGGCTCGCGGCGCTGGAGGCTCTTCTCGCCGAGCGCGTCGGCGACGCGGGCGGCCTGGTGCGGGTCGAGCACTACCCCGCCGGTGACGTTGGCCAGCCGCCGCAGCAGCCCGCGATCGGCCGACAGCTCCACCTGCTCGGCGCCGACGACCGGGTCGACGGAAAACTCGGTGACGACCTTCTTGACCTTCTCGGCGGCGAGGATCGGCTCGGCCTCGCCGGCCTCCAATTCCACGCGATAGGTCCCGCTGGGGAGCTGGGCGATCTCGGCCTGGTACAGCCCGGCCGAGCCCTCCACGTATTCCAGCGCCTTGCGAAGCAGGAGTTTTCGGCCGGCGTGGACCTTGACGGCGACGTTCTTGCTGACCACGGGCGTCAGGTCCGGCTGGACGATCTTGGCCCGCACGCGGATGGGCCTGCCCGGCCCGTAGCGCGTGCGGTCCGTGCCGAGCTTGACGAAGTCCGTCCCGGCCGGCAGCTTGTTGGCCGTCGCCCACCGCATCACCTGGCCCCAGAACTTGTGGTGATACGTGTCGCCGACGCGGTACCGCAGCCGCCAGGTCCGGTCGGTGGCGAGCATCATCACCCGCCCGGCCGCCACATGGTGCACGACGATCAGCGCGTTGTCGCGCTCGAACTGCCTGCGCTGGAACTCCCTCTTGCGGAGCAGTTGCTCGTCGGAGGCCTGCTCGGGCGGCGGGGGGCGGAGGAACTCCGGCGGCGAGGGCGGCATGGCGTAGGCCAGCACGCTGGCGGCCTCCTTCGCCGCCGTCGTCGGGTGCCGCCAGAACAGGTCCGGCACGGCGTCCCAGACGGCCTGGTTCCGCTCCGGCTCGACCTGCTGGCGCATCACCACGCTGTCGCGCCCGGCGGTGGTCAGGGCGATGCGGAAGCCGGTCTTCCTCGCCCCGCCGACGAACCCCTCGGTCGGTTCGGCCGTCGTCGGCAGGATCTCGGCCAGCGCGGTCCGGCTGAAGGCGTGGGGCATGTAGTTCGGCCCGGCGATGACGATCAGCGTCCCGCCCCGCTCGGTGACGAACTTCCGGATCGCCTGCATCTGCCCGTCCGGCAGGGCCGAGGGGGGCACGTCGCCGAGGACGATCGCGTCGAACTTCATCCACTCCGCCGCGCTCGCCGGCAGGGCCGTCGCCTCGATCTGGCCGAGCGGGCGAGAGGCCGAGGCGGGCACGGCAGCGGGCTTGCCCTGGCCGGCGATCCGGTCCGGGCTCAGCAGGACGTACTGGAGCTTCACCGCCCGGTCACGGTCGGCGAAGATGTTCTTCACGTATCGGAACTCCCATCGCGGGCGGGCCTCGATCAGCAGCAGCCGCGTCCGGTCCTTCGTCACGCTCACCGTCAGCGGGTACTCGTTGTTCGCCGTGAAGACCTCCTCGTCGACGGCCTTGATCGCCACGCGGTACGGGTGCAGGCCCGACGACTTCGGCTCGTCGCTGAACTGCACGCGCGTGCGGAAGGAGGGCACGCCGGCCGGCACGCGGATCGTCCGGGCCTCGATGCGGCGATTGGCGTCGTACAGCGCGACCTCCACGCCCTGCCCCCCCAGCCCGTCCAGCTTGACCATCGCGTTGACCAGCAGCCGGTCCCGCTCGACGACCGTGTCCGGCGCGTCGACCGAGACGACCGCCGCGTCGCGAGGCGGATGATCGGCGCCCATGACGATCGAGCAGAGGGGCACGTTCTGTCGCCCGAGCTGTTCGGCCGGCGGCTCGACGCGGCGCGGCGCGTTGTGACGCCCGTCCACCAGCAGGACCACGCCGGCCAACTGCTTGCCCGACATCTCGGCCATCACCTTCTCGAGCGCGCCGGCCAGGTCCGTCCGCTGCTGGCGGGGCGTGCCGATCCGGTCGGCCGACGGGCGGCTGGCCGCCGCCCGGGTCGCCGGCTGACTCTGCGCGGCGGGTTCGGGCTTCCAGTCGGCCAGGTCCGTCTCGACGCAGTCGGCCGCGAACGTGTAGAGCTTCACCCGGTAGGCGTCCGACAGCTTCTCCAGCAGGCTCGGGTCGGTCGTCTGCTTCGCGAAGTCGCTCACCGGGCGGTGCACCAGCACCTGCCTGGCCAGCGCGAGCCTCGTCCTGCCGGCCGCCTCGTCGACGGCCCGGCGCTTCTGCGGCGTCAGGGAGGCGTAGTGCTTCGCGTCGAGCGTCTCGGCCAGCGAGGCGACGGTGGTGGCGAGCTTCGCCATCCCGTCGGCGCCGGACCGGATCGCGTGGGTCAGCCGCTCGTACTGCCCGCCGAGCCGCGAGGCGTTGTCGGCCTCGGTGATCTTCATCGCCTCCGCCAGCCGGTCGCGAACGCCGACGGCCAGCGCCGCCTTCGCGTCCCGCAGGGCCGACTTCGTCCGATCGTCCAGCGCGAGCTGCCCGTCGACGCCGACGCTGAATCCCTTCAACTGCTCCTGGATCGTGTCGTGGGCCCGGGCGATCGCCGCGTGCAGGTCCTGCCGACGGGCCCCCAGGTCCTGCTGCCGCGCCCCCGCGTCGGCGTCGGCCAGCACGGCCAGGCCCTCGCCGAGGGCCACGACGCGGCGGCGGACGGCCTGGAGCTGCTCGGCGATGCTCTCCAGCCGATACGGCCGCCGGGCTGCTCTGACCGACAGCGCCTCGGCCAGCCGGAGCTTCTCCGACGGCGTCCGCTGCGGGTCGCTGACCAGCATCGAGGCCGAATCGTCCACCAGCACCGCCACGTACCGCTGGATGTCCTCGATCAGCTCCCAACTGAACACCGGCTGGGTCAGCATGGCGATCACGAGCAGCACGAGCCCGACGCGGAGGGCCGTCAGCGCCAGCCCGGCCCGGCGGGAGACGGTGCGGCGCTCGAGCCCGTAGAGGCCCAGCAGCACCTCGACGGCCGCCGCGCCGCCGAGGGCGATCGGCCAGAGCCGCCAGTTCGTCGTCAGCAGCATGCAGCGGACCGCGACCTGCCCGGCGGCCAGCAGGCACGCGAAACCCGCCGCGATCCGCGCGACGAACATCGCCGCCCGCACCTTCGGCCAGACGATTCGCGGCTTCAGCAGGTGCAGCCCCACCCACACGGCCACCGTCAGCGCAAAAATCGCCGCCACCACCGGCGTGGAGAAACTGTCGGGCAAAACGTAATGGTCCGGGCCCTGTGCTAACACGTCCTCATCGCCTCATCCGCCGTCCTGAATCGTTCTCGTCCTCGTACTCGCACTCGTACTCGAAAGCGGCGCACACTCACGTCTTCGTCGCGCCCGCCCCCTCTGCCTCCTCGACGGCCAGCAGCTCCTTCGCCCGCGTGCGGAAGGCCTGCACGTCCACCGCCTCCGAGCCGAACGACACCGGGGAGGCCGTCAGGGCCTTCCGCTGGACGGCGATCCACCGCGTCAGGCCGATCTCCGCCAGCAGGGCCGCCACCAGCACCACGGCGATCAACTGCCACAGCTCCCGCCCCGGGATCCCGCCGGCGACCGCGGCGGTCAGCTCGTTGGTCGCCTCCACGCGAACCAGCGTCTTCTCCGGGTCGGCCTCGGGAATCGTCGCCAGCAAGTGCCCGCGCGCCGTGGCCAGGTCCGCGTCGGTCAGCAGGGACAGCGTGCTCTCGTCCCGCCGATCCAGCACGACGAACGGCACGCCCTTGCCGTCCGGAGACATGCTCGCGAAAAGCCCCGCCGCCGCCTGCGGCAGGACCAGCCGATACAGCCCCGGCTGATACGTCTCGTGGAAGCCCACGCGAACCGGCTCGCCCCGCCTGGCCGACGTCACCCTCGCCAGCCGCCGATCCTCCGACGGCAGGACCACCTCCAACTCGTCGCCGGCCGCCAGGCCCGACGGGCCCGAGGCCGCGTCACTGTACAGCCGATCGGCCGGAACGATCTGCCTGGACTGGCTGCGGCTGGACCAGTAGAGCTTCGCCACCGCCTCCGACGAGGAGTCGAAGTACTCCAGCCGGATGTCGACGGGCCGGTCGGCCTTCAGGTCGATCCGGCCCTGCTTGGTGGCTGCGGAGTGGGAAGTCCAGTCTTCGATGATCTTGCGGCCGCCTATCCACAGCCGGACGCCGTCGTCGCTTTCGGTGTGGAAGGTGTACTTCTCGGAGAACCGGGGCCTGACCCGGCCGGTCCATCGGACGGCGAAGCCGTCGGCGTTGACGCCCTTCGCGGGCGGCGCGGCGCCCCAGGCGAAGTCGATCCGCGGGTCGACGCGGGTGAGCTTCAGCGACTTGAAGTTGACGTCGTTGAAGTATTCGCCCTTCAGCCCGCCGCCGGCCTGCCGGGCCCCGCCGGGGCTCAGCTCGATGGTCATATCCGTCCCGGACTCGACGTTGCCCCCCGTCTGCCCGGCCGCCGCCAGGTGATACGTCAGCTCGTGCATCAGCGGAACGAAGCACTCCAGCGCGGGCAGGTTGTTCAGCCGCGGGTGAAAGCCCGTCGTCGTCAGCAGAACGCTGCCCTTGCCGAACCGCCGCTCGACCAGCACCGCCTCGCCGCTGTCGAGCTGCCCGCCCACCGCCACGTCGCGGTCGGTCTGAGGCAGCTCGATCTGCCAGTACGCGCTGACCAACGCCGAGCGGGCGTCCGACTCATCCTCGTCGGCCGTCTTCGCCAACGCCGGGTGGCTGAACGTCTCCAACGCCAACCGCGCCGGCTTGTCCGCCACGCTGCGGACCTTCACCAGCTTCGCGGGCATCACCGGCCGCCCCGACAGGCCCTGCCAGGCGTTGTAGAACGACGGCTTGACCTCCTCGCCCGGGGCGATCAGCAGCCCCCCCCCGGCGGCGACGAAGCCGGCCAGCGAGTCGGCGAAACCCTTCGGCAGCAGCGGGACGTCGGCGAGGATCACCAACGCATAGCGGTCCAGGTCCCTCACCGACGCGATGTCCGGCGCGGCGACGATCTTCGAGGCGATCAGGCACGCGGCCGGGTCGTCGCGGCCCTTCCGGCCGCGAGCACGCTCGCCCTCCGGCGGCGGGGCCAACGCGATGTCGATGAAATCCGCCGCCCCGTCCAGCGGGCGCGCCGACGGCGCGCCGTCGACGATCAGCACGGGCAGCGACTGGAGGACGTCCACGACCCGGTCGGCCGCGTCGTCGCCCGACAGGTCGTCGCCCCCCCCCAGCCTCGCCGAGACGACGTGCCGGCCCGGGCGCCTGAAGCGGTGGTTGAAGTGCACGGTTTCCGTCGCGTTGGGCCCGATGCGCGCGATCTGCTGCGAGCCGGCCTCCTCGCCGTCGACGAAGAGCTTGACGACCTGGCTCTCGGCCGGCTCCGTGCCGGTGCTGCGGACGGCCACGTCCACGGCCACCTCCCGGTCCGTGCCCACGATCCGGCGGGCGAGGCGAAGGTCGGTCACGCCGGCGTTGACGAACTTCTCCGGCATCGGCAGCGTTCGGACGACCACGTGCGGGGCGGTGGGCAGGCTCTTCAGCGACGTGCCCAGCACCCGCCACCGCGCCTCGGTGCGGACGTCCCACCCGACGTGCTGGCCGTCGGTGATGACCACCAGCTTTTTCCCCGGGTTGCCCCCCTGAGACAGCAGGTGCGAGGCCATCTGCATCGCCGGCACCGCCCGCATCGCCCCGCCGACCGGCTGGAGCCCGTCCAACGCCGCCGCCAGACGCTTGCGGTCGTTCGTCGGCGCGCCGATCACCGCCTGTGGCGCCGGCCCGGCCAGCACGATGCTGATCCCGTCGGCCGGCTCGCAACTGGCCACCACCATCCGCGCCTCGTCCACCGCGCGGGCGAAGTTCGTCTGCCCCTCCGACGACAGCGTCATCGACATCGACCCGTCGATGACGATCACCACGTCCTTCTCCCCGGCCCCGAAGCTCCACCGAGAGGACTGGTAGAACTGCTCGATGGCCCCCGCCGCGGCCGGCAGGACCAGCAGCACGAGCGTGGCGATCAGAAAGACCAGCCGCAGCCGCCGGTCGGCCCACATCGCCGCCGCCAAGGCCGCGCAGATCGCCGCCGCCACCACCGCCGGAACGAACAGCAGCACCAGCAGGGTCGGGCGGCTGGGCAGGAACGGGCGGGCCACCGCGAAGACCGCCAGCGCGAGGATCAGGCAGCGGAGGATCATCAGGACGATCTCTTCGATGAGGATCCTGCGGCTGCGGGAGGCGAGCGAGGCCATCAGGAACCGCATGGCCCCCCAGTCGACGACCCTCGCCCTGCTGCGGTTCAGCAGGTGGATGAGGATAGGGATCGACACCGCGGCCAGGCCCGTCAGCATGATCAGGTTCAGGAACGTCATATGCTTCGCACGCCCCAATCCGGGGAATCCGCAATCCGCAATTCGCAATCCGCAATCCGCAATTCGCAATCCGCAATCATCTCGTCCGGCTCCTTCGCTGCGCCAGGTAGTGCGCCAGCGCCACGTCGAAGTCGCTTTTGGTCGACAGCGGCACGTAGTCGATGCTCATCTGCCCGCAGCCCATCGCGATGCGGCCGAGGTGGCGGCGGACCTGGTCGAGGTACTCCGCCCGGATGGCGCGGGGGTCGATCTGCACGCGGCGCCCGGCCAGCTCGAGGTCGCGGAACTCGCTGCACTGGTCGAACGGGAAGTTCAGCTCCTCCTCCGCCATCACGTGCAGGACCATCACCTCGTGGTTGCGATAGCGGAAGTGATGCAGCGCCTCCAGCAGCTCCTCCGGGTCGTCGAACAGGTCGGAGACGACCACCATCAGCCCCCGCCGGTGGGCCCGCTCGGCGATGTCGTGCAGGATCGGCGCCAGCGTGGTCTCCTCGCCCGCCTCGGTCTCGTGCAGCTCGCGGAGCAGGATGCGGAGGTGGTTCGGGCGGCTGCGGGCCGGGATGTAACGACGCACCTCCGTGTCGAACGTCACCAGCCCCACCGCGTCCTGCTGGTGGATCATCAGGTGGGCCAGCGAGGCGGCGAGGAACTGGGCGTACTCGAACTTGCTGAGCCGCCTGCCCTCGACTCGCGCCGCCTCCCGCCCGGTGTATTTCATCGAGCCCGACGCGTCGAGCAGGATCGTCGCGCGGAGGTTGGTCTCCTCGATGTACTGCTTGATGTAGTAGCGGTCGGACTTGCCGAACACCCGCCAGTCGAGGTCGCGGATGTCGTCGCCCGGGACGTACTGGCGGTGCTCGGCGAACTCGACGGAGAAGCCCTTGTACGGGCTCTTGTGCCGCCCGGCGACGAAACCCTCCACCACGCCGCGGGCCAGCAGCTCCAGCCGGTGGATCTTCGCCAACGCCTGCGGATCCAGCAGACGCATGTATTCCGGCTTGCCGTTACCGTCGGGCATCTACGCTTCCTCCCACTGCCGGCGCAACTCCGCGACGCCTGCCGGGAGGTCCCGGGCGTAATCGTCCCAGGTGCACTCGATGCTGATCCGGCCCTCGTAGCCGATGTCCTTCAGCGCCCGGAAGTACGGCCGCTGGTCCTCGCCGGTGGTCCCGAGCGGGCCGCGGGAGGCGCCCTCGGCACAGTGTGCGTGGGCGATCAGTTCGCCCGCCCGGCGGATCGACTCGGCCGGGTCGTCGTCTTTGGCCATGTGATACGTGTCGACCAGCAGTCGGATGTTCGGATGGTCGGCCGCGCGGACCAGCTCGGCGCCCTCGTCGACGGAGTTGATGAAGTTGCAGTCGCCGGTGTTGAGCGGCTCGAGGACGATCGTCACGCCGCGGGCGGCGGCGATGGGTCCGTAGCGCTTGAGGTTCTCGACGATCTGCTCCGACGCGCGGGTGCGGTCGAAGCCGTCTTTCAGCATCCGGCTGCCGCCGGAGCCGAAGACGATCATCTCCACACCCACGCGGGCGGCCCGCCGGCAGGTGGTGGTCATCCACTCGTCGAGGGCTGCGGGGTCTACGTCGGAGCCGACGTTGCGCAGGCTGCCCGGGAAGAGGCAGTTGACCGCCTCGACGGGCAGCGTGGCGGCGCGGGCGGCGACGAGGCGGTGCTCGAACGCGGCCTCCTCCTCGGCGGGGCACAACAGCTCGCCGACGGTCGACTCGAACAGCGCCAGCCCGTCGGCCGAAGCCGTCATCCCGCTCAGTCCCGTGCAGACGCCGATTCTCATCTGTCAGGTCCGTTTCCTACTGCTATGTGGCTGCGTTCCTGCTACTCGGCTGCGAAAAGGGGGACAGGCACCTCCGCTGCGCTGCGGAGCCAGTCCCCGTTTCCGCTTGGCGGCCCGGCGGGGAATCCGCAATCCGCAATTCGCAATTCGCAATTCGCAATCTACAATCCGCAATCCGCAATCCGCAACCCGCAATCCGCAATCCGCAATCCGCGATCCGCAATCCGCAATCCGCAATCCGCAATCCGCAATCCGCAATCAAGCGATGGATTCCTCCACGGCGGGCCGGATCTCGGCCAGCAGGCGGAGGACGACCTCGTCGGAGGTGATCCCGGCCGCCTCGGCGTTGAAGGTCGTGATCACGCGGTGGCGCAGCACGGGCAGGGCCATCTCGCGGACGTCTTCGGTCGTCGCGTGGTACCGCCCGTGGAGGATCGCGCGGGCCTTCGCCGCCAGCGTCATGTAGATGCCCGCCCGGGGCCCGGCGCCCCAGTTGACCAGTTCGTTGACGAAATCGGGCGCCTCGTTGCTGGCCGGCCTCGACGCGCGGGCGAGGTCGCGGGCGTACTGGAAGACGTGGTCGGCCACCGGCACCCGCCGGACGATCTGCTGGAGCCGCATGATGTCCTCGCCCGTCAGCGCCACGTCGAGCTGCGCCTCGTACGTGCCGGTGACCTTCTTCATGATCTCCAGCTCTTCGTCGGCCTTGGGATAGTCCACGTGGATGTTGAACATGAACCGGTCGAGCTGCGCCTCCGGCAGCGGGTACGTGCCCTCCTGCTCGATGGGGTTCTGCGTGGCCAGCACGAAAAACGGCTCGTGGAGCGAGTAGGTCTGCTCGCCGACGGTGACCATGTGCTCCTGCATCGCCTCCAGCAGGGCCGCCTGCGTCTTCGGCGGCGTGCGGTTGATCTCGTCGGCCAGGATCATGTTGGCGAAGATCGGCCCGTGGACGAAGCGGAAGACCCGCTTGCCCGTCGTGCGGTCCTCCTCCAGCACGTCCGTGCCGGTGATGTCCGAGGGCATCAGGTCGGGCGTGAACTGGATCCGCTTGAAGCTCAGGTGCAGCACCTCGGAGATCGTGCTGATCAGCAGCGTCTTCGCCAGCCCGGGCACGCCGACCAGCAGGGCGTGGCCCTGGCAGAACATCGCCACCAGCACCTGCTCGATGACCTCCGTCTGCCCGACGATGACGCGGCCGAGCTGCTCGGTCATCTGGGCGTAGGCCTCGTTGAGGGCCTTGACCGCCTCGATATCGTCCGAGGACGCGGCGATCCGGGCATCCGGTTCGGGCTGATCCGGCGCCGCCTCGGCAGGGGAGTTCTGCTCGGCCGCCGCCTCGTCGGCAGGACTGCTGTCGTCGTTCTTGGCCATGTATCGGACCTCCAGTTACGGATTCGTATGTGCGATCTGAACAGCCCGCCGGGCCGGACAATCGGCCGCGCGCAACGACCCTAACCGGCGCGTCGGCCCGCCCTTCCGGCAGCTACAATACGTACAACACCCCCTCCGGACCCCCCGCCCCCGAATTACCGGATTTTTCGCCCTGCCGGCAGTGGATGGCCCGCCAGGCCGCCCCCTGATCGGCGCGCAGCACCTTCCAGCGCAACCGCATGAGGCTTGGCCGTCCTGCCGCGTCCGGATCTCCCGCCGGATTGCGGGCCGCTCGTGACCTGAAGGGTCGGGCAGCCTCGACGGATCGGCGGGGCAGCCGATTGGCGAGTCAGCGAATCAGCGATCTCTAGACCAGATCGCAGGCCTCGGGGGGCATCCAGTGGGCGTCCTGGTCTTTCCACTTGACGTTGCAGCCGATCGGGTTGGTCAGGGCGACGGGGGGCTCGTCGCCGATCAGCAGCGCGTCCAGCGCGTCGCGGAGTTCGCGGGTGGTCTCTTCGCCCGCCTGCCGGGGGTTGTCGTCCATTCGCCCGGTGTAGCGGAGCCTTCTCTCGGCGTCGAAGGCGTAGAAGTGCGGCGTCCGCAGCGCCCCGTAGGCCAGCGCCACCTGCTGGCTCTCGTCCCGGACGTAGGGGAACCGGAAGCCCTTCTCCTTCGCCCGCTCGACCATGTGGTCGAACGAGTCGGTCGGATGCCCGGCGGTCTCGTTGGAGTTGATCGCGACCATCGCCACGCCTTGCGGCGCGTAATCGGCGTACAGCTCGTTCATCCGGTCTTCCGAGCCGATGACGAACGGGCAGTGGTTGCAGCTGAACACGACGATCAGGATCTTCGCGTCGGCAAACGACGCGAGCGAGTGGTTGCTCCCGTCGACGCCCGGCAGGTCGAAGTCCGGAGCGGTCTGACCGAGTTCGAGTGTGAAGGCCATGAGGCGATCCCTTTCTGTTGGCGGTTGGCTGCTATGGGGTCTGTGGTCCGTGGGCTATTGTAGCCTCGCGGAGGCGGTTTTTCCCGCGCGGGCTTGAGGCGCCGCCCGGGCGGGCGGTATCATGGCACGTCCCGCGGCGGCCCGAGCGGTTGGGCCCCGCCGACGGCCGGACTGACTGTCACAGGAGAACGTCCATGCCCCTGGCGAAGAAGCTCTCGGCATCCACGGCAGCGAAGCGAAAGACGATCACATTCGGCGTATGCAGCCCGGCCGATCCGCGGATCGACGCCGAGAGCCGCACCCGGGCGGTCAACGTCATCGGACTGGTCGCCGAGACCGTCGCGACCCGCGTCAAGATGCCGGACGGCTCGCCCGTCAGCGTCGTCTGGTCGCCCGTGCTGATCGACGGGGAGAAGCAGGCCGACGTGGTGGCCGGGCAGTTCAAGGACGCCGGCGTCGACGCCGTCATCGTCGCGCCGGACACGTGGGCCTTTCCGCAACTGACGCTGATCAGCCTACTTAGCCAGCTCCCGGCGGACATTCCCGTGAACATCACGTGCGGCAACAGCGGGCCGAAGCCCGGCGTCGTCTACGCGCACGCCGTCAACGGCGCGCTGGCGCAGATGGGCAAGCTCGCCGCGCTGAACGTCGGCACCTGGCCGGATACGGGCATGAAGCCGAAGCCCACCAAGGCCACCGCCGACGCGCTGATCGACTGGTGCTACGCCGCGCTGACCTATGCGGGGCTGAAGGGCCGGCGGGTCGTGATCTTCGGGCACGACTCGATGGGGATGGAGACGGCCCTGGCGCACATCATCCCGACTCGGCGCACGTTCGGGCTGGAGATCACGCGGCTGGACATGAAGCTGCTGGCCGACATGCTCACCAAGGGCGCCTACGACAAGAAGGAGCTGAAGGCCCTTCGCGGCTGGATCGACCGGCACGTGGGCAAGCGGCTGGAGCTGCGCAACAAGGCCGACGGCGAGAAGTTCAACCTGTCGCTGGCGATGTACCTGATCGTGCGGGACATCATGGCCGAGCTGAACGCCGTCGGTGGGGGCTTCATGAGCCAGCTCGAGTGGGGCTCGGACCGGCGGGGCATTCCGCTGCCGGTCGCCGACGCGATGGAGAGCCTGTTCAACTCCACCTTCGACCACACCGGCGGGAAGCCCGCCCTGCCCTACGCCACCGAGGCCGACGTGCAGGGGCTGCTGACGATGCTGGTGATGACCTGGCTGTCGGGCGGGGCCCCGCCGCTGTTCATGGACTTCCGCAAGGTCTGGGAGCCGTGGGAGATCAAGGCCCTCGCGAAGCGGAAGAAGGTCCGCTGCACGGGCCGGGAGCTGTGGGCGAAGCGCGGCTTCGTCGACGGCGACAACAGCGGTTCGGCGAGCTTCAACTGGGCCGCGAAGCCCGGCGCGTCGGCGGCGGCGTGCATGAAGGGCGTCCAGATGCCGCTGGCGGAGGACTACTACTTCCCGGGGGGGGGCAACAGCGTGACGTTCATCACGCCGGGCGGGATCGAGGGCATCGCGGCGCGGATGGCGTACTCGGCGCTGATCGACCGGTTCAGCCTGATCTGGGACGAGGCGCAGACCGCGTCGATGCCCGCCCAGCTCGCCAAGGCGGTGGCCAACACGAGCAACTGGACCTGGCCGCACACGTGGGTCGTGCCCAAGTACGCCACGATGGCCGAGTACAAGCAGTACGCCCCGGCCAATCACTTCCACATGACGTGGAACCTCAAGCCCGCCCGCCTTCAGCACTGGATGGACCTGACGAACGTCCTGTCGGTCGCCCCGTGGGCCGAGCGCCCCGCCTACACCGTCGGCGTCGACCGCCCCCAGCCGCTGCTGCACCTGATCAACGGCGGCGAGACGGCGACGAAGATGCTGTGAAGCGACCCGACCGACGCCCGACTGTCGTCGCAACGTCCTCCATGCCGAACTCTACACTCCCGGACCCGACCGGCTCCGAGATCGTCCGGACCCCAGACTTGCGAAGAGGACGCGAGGTCGAAGCGTCTTCTGTTGGGAACGTCGTGAAGAGCCCCCGGTCGGGGGACCGGGGGCTAAATAGGTTGCCTTGGTGAACGTTGCGACGACGGTCAGGCGTTGCTCGTCTTGATGAGCGTTTCCAGTGCGTTGGATGCGGCACCGGTTTCGATGGATTGTTGGGCGAGGGAGACGGCGGCGGGGATCGTGTCGGCGAGGCCCGCGACGGCGATGGCGGCGGCGGCGTTGACCGTGACGATGTCGCGGGCGGGGCCCGGCTTGCCCGCGAGGACGTCGCGCACGACGGCCGCGGAGGCCTCGGCGGAGTCCACGAGCAGGTCGTCGAGCGTCGCGCGGGGCAGGCCGAAATCTTCCGGCTGAACCGTTCGCGTGGTGACCTTCCCGTCGTTCCATTCCGAGATCCGCGTCTCGGCGGTGGTGGAGATCTCGTCGAGGCCGTCGGCGGCGTGGACGACGATCGCGCGCGTGGCCCCGAGCAGCCCCAGGACGTTGGCGATCGGCTCGGTCAGCGCAGCGTCGAAGACGCCCATCACCTGCCGCTTCGCGCCGGCCGGGTTGGTCAGCGGGCCGAGCACGTTGAACAGCGTCCGCACGCCGAGGGCCTTGCGGACGGGCGCGGCGTACTTCATCGCCGGGTGGTGGCGGATGGCGAAGCAGAAGCAGACCCCCGCCTCGGCGAGGCATCTCGAGATCGTCGGCGGATCGGCGTCGAGGTTCACGCCCAGCGCGTCGAGCACGTTGGCCGAGCCGCTGGCGCGGGTGTTCGTGCGGTTACCGTGCTTGGCGACCTTGGCCCCCGTCCCGGCCGCCACGAGCGCCGCGGCCGTCGATACGTTCAGCGTGCTCAGGCCCGTCCCCCCCGTGCCGCACGTGTCGATCACGTCGGCCCCGCCGGTGTCGATGCCCACGACGTGGTCGCGCATGGCCCGGGCGGCCCCGGCGATCTCGTCGACCGTCTCGCCCTTCGTCGCCAGCGCCACCAGCAGCCCGGCGATCTGCGAGGCGTCCCACTGCCCGTCCATGATCTGCCCGAAGGCCTCCCGGGCCTGCTCGGCATCGAGCGACTCGCCGGCCATCACCGTCCGAAGTGTCTCGCTGTAGTTCATCGTCTGCCCTCTTCGGCCGCTTCCGCCTTGCCCGCCGCGGCCGGAGGGGATTATAGCCCGGCGCGGGCGGGAGGCAAGGAAAGCGAGCAGCAGCGTGCTCGGGCGATGAAGGGGAAGGCCGCGAAGGCGCAAGCGGCCGCGCGGGGCGGGCTTTCTTGCGAAACTGGCCGGTCGGGCCTACATTCTACAAGTGTTCATCATGGCCAGCGTGTCTCTCCATTTCAAAGGCGTTCAGGAGCCGGGCCTGCCGGTGGCGATCCTGGCGGCGATCGTGCTGGTGCTGATCGGCTGGGGCGTCTGGCAACTGGTCCGGCGGCGGACGCGAACCGGGCTGATCTGCCTGTCGGCCGCGCTCGGGCCGGTGGGGTTCGTCCCCGCGATGATCGTCGACGCGATGGTCCGCTATGCCCGCGCCGACGGGCGCGGCGCGGCGTCGTCGTTTCTGGCGGCGATCGCGGCGGCGGCAGCCACGGCCGTCGCGGGCCTGCTGGCCGTCGGCGTCGACGGCGGGATCTGGATGGGCCTGCTGGCGGTGGAGGTGGCGCTGGCGGTGGGGGTGTTCTACTCGGCGGTCTATTCCTACCTCGGGCGGCGGAGGCTGACGGGGCTGATGGCCCTGAGGTGCCTGGGCATCCTCGCGCTGATGCTGACGCTGTTCAAGCCCGCCGTGAGCATGACCGCCGGCGGGGCGGGCGACAAGCCGAGGCTGCCGATCCTCGTCGACAGGTCGGCCTCGATGGGCACGACGGACGAGGCGAACCTGCCCGACCGCTACCACCAGTCGATCGGCATGCTGCTGGCCCAGCGGGAACGGATCGAGCGCCACTTCGACCCGCTGTGGTACCACTTCGCCCGGTCGGCCCACCAGGCCGAGGCGATCGAGGACCTCGCCGCCCTCAAGCCCGCCGGGGCCGAAACCGACGGGACGAACATCGCCGCCGCGATCCGCGCGGCGGCGGCGGACTACGCACGGGCCTCGCTGGCGGGCATCCTCGTTTTGACCGACGGCATCCACAACGGCTCGGAGGCCGTCGGCGACGCCGGCGTCGAGGCCGGGGTGCCCGTCTACACCGTGGGCGTGGGTTCGACGAATGATCGCCTCTCCGCGAGGCGGAACATCGAGCTTCTCTCCGCGGCAGCGCCGCTCGAGGCGGTCGTCAACAACGTCACGACGATCACCGTGCGGGCGAAGGTGGCGGGCTTCGCCACCGTGCCGACGGAGGTGCGTCTGCTGGAGGAGGGCAGCGATCAGCCGATCGACACGCAGCGTCTGTGGACCGACCAGAACGTCGCGACGCTGGAGGCGAAGCTGAAGTGGACGCCCCGCGAGCGGAAGGGCGCCGACCCCGCCGCGCCGGCCGATCCGGTCCGCCGGCTGAAGGTCGTCATCCCCGCCAACCCCGCCGAGGCGTCGGGCGAGGACAACGACGCCGAGCTGCACGTCCTGCTGACCGAGCCCCGCGTCCGCGTGCTGTACGTCGAAGGCTCGATGAGGCCGGAGTACAAGTACCTCAAGCGCCTGCTCTCGACCGACCCGAACATCCGGTTCATGGGGCTCGTGCGGATCACGGGCAACCGGTTCTGGGCGCAGGGGGGCATCGGCGGCAAGCGCTTGAGCAGCGTGCCGAGCACCGACTCGGAGTTCGCGCTGTTCGACGTGATCATCCTGGGCGACCTGGACCGCACGTTCCTGACGGCCGGGCAGATGACGCGGATGCGGAAGTTCGTCAACGACGGAGGGGCCCTGCTGATGCTCGGAGGGCACAACAGCTTCGGGCCGGGCGGCTACGGCGGGACCGAGATCGAGGCCGCCCTGCCCGTTTTCGTCGGCACCCGCGCCCAGCCGCAGGAGACCACGCCGTTCGTCCCGGCCCTGACGGCCCCCGGCGAGGCCCACCCGGTCTTCGAGGGCCTGAAGGGGTTCTTCCTGGGCCCGGGCGGGCGAAAGCCCGACGCCAAGCTGCCCAAGCTGCCCGAGCTGCTCGGGTGCGTGACGGTCGTCCGCGCCAAGCCGATCGCGGCGCTGCTGGCGCTGCACCCGACGCGCAAGGCGGAGGGGCGCCCGATGCCCGTTCTGGCCGTCCAGCGCTTCGGCGCCGGGCGCAGCGCCGCCTTCACCGCGGACACGACGTGGAAGTGGTACCTGCCGCTTCGCGGCCTGGGCGCCGACAGCCCCTACGAGCGGTTCTGGGGCCAGCTCGTCCGCTGGCTGGCCAACGTGCAGACGAAGAGCCGCGAGTCGAAGCCCTCCGTCGTCCTCCGCCTGGACCGCCCGCACCTCCGCGTCGGCGCCGACCCGGTCAAGATCCTCGCCCGCGTCCAGGACGAGAAGGGGCGCCCCCCCGACGAGGCGCAGGTCTCCTGCACGATCGCCCCGCCGGCGGGGGGAGGCAAGGCCGAGACGCTCCCGATGTCGCCGCGGATGGGCGATCGGCTGTTCGAGCTGGAATACCGCCCGCCGAGAGAGGGCGAGTACAAGTTCACCGTCGCGGCCCTGGACGCGGCGGGCGTGCGGCTGGGGGCCGACGAGCAGACGCTGACCGTCGTGCCGTACTCGAAGGAGATGGACCGGCTGGCCCGCAACGACGGGCTGCTCCAGCTCGTCGCCGACCGCACCGACGGGCGGATGGTGGACATCTCCGCCACGCCGGACCTGATCGACCAGATCATCCGCCGCCAGCAGGCGACGGGCAAGCTCGGATCGACGGCCGACAGCGAGGGGATCACCCTCTTCGACGCCGGCGACCACTTCGTCTTCCTGTTCATCGTCTTCATCGCCCTGCTGACCGGCGAATGGCTGCTGCGGCGGCGATGGCATCTGCGGTGAACCGCCCTTGACGGCGGCGGGGGGTTCCGGGCATACTTCGGGCGCCTATAGCCGCTGCGTGCTGGAAAGGGTTGCCGCATGGTTCACTACAAGTGTGACCGCTGCCACACGATCAACGAGGCCGAGGAGGAGCTGCGGGGCAAGGAGCACGTGTGCACCAAGTGCGGGGCGGTCAACATCGTCCCCGGCGGCGCCGAGAGGCCCCATCACCTCCACCGCGAGCCCCATCTCCGCGAGGAGGAGGAAGAGGTCGTCGAGGTCAAGGAGCCCCTGACCGTCGGCAAGGTCCTGAAGGGGCTGCTGTGGTTCGTGCTGGCCGCGGCGATCGGCGGGACGCTCTGGTACTTCCTCCGCCCCAAAGAAGAGGTCAACGAGGCGAAGATCGCCGTGGAGGCCTTCGTGCCCCGCCTGGCGGAGTACCTGCGGATCGACGGCCTGAAGCCCGACACGGCGGCCATCGTCCACAAGGACTACCGGATCCGGAAGGCCGTCCTCATCAACCGCATGGACAAGCAGACGATGGAGACCCTCCGTGACGCGCCCAACGTGACCTGCCCCGAGGTGGCCGAGCAGGACGACGGCGAATGGGCGGGCGTCAACTGGAAGGAGCACGCCAAGCTGCCCGACCGGATCCGGTCGGCCCGGCCGGACGAGGTCGAGACGATCATCTGGATCAACTGGTCGCTTCAGAAAGCCGGCCGGCCCAAAGAGGGCAAGTCGGCGCGGCGGATCGTGTGCAACGTCACGCTGATCGACAAGCCCACGTCGCTGATCGTCGGCGAGACGGTCATTCGCGGCGCGACGCCGACGATCGAGGACGACTCGCCCAAGCTGGTCATCGGCACGCGCCCGACGAGAAGCCTCGTCGACGCGATCACCGAGTGGGGCGGGGGGAAGAAGGAATGACGAATTCAGAAGCCCGAATGACGAGTCAATGACGAAACCCGAGTGACGAAGGACAGGTGACCCCAAGCCTCAGATCCCGCTCCCGGGCCGGCCTGCCTTATTCGGAATTCGGCATGGGTCATTCGTCATTGATTCGTCATTCGGGCTTCGTCATTCGTCATTCTCATCCGGCCGACGACGGCGGCGATCAGGGCGATCATGACGACGTTCAGCCCGATGCAGAAGCCGAACCCCCACCGCATGCCCAGCCGGTCGGAGATCGCCCCCATCGCGAACGGCACGGCGAACGCGCCGATCCCCCCGCCGGTGGCGGCGAAGCCGACCGCGACGCCCTCCGCCT
>Ga0180437_10002900_pt1 | contig 26387 bp, 21 predicted proteins | sample SS_ome_4_FD_132410 | JGI IMG/M metagenome (GOLD analysis project Ga0180437, IMG submission 132410) | Hypersaline lake sediment archaeal communities from the Salton Sea, California, USA - SS_3_D_1 metaG | ecosystem: Environmental > Aquatic > Non-marine Saline and Alkaline > Hypersaline >... | reverse complement strand
TTAATCACGTCCTTGCCTTCGCCTCTCATCCGGGTCAAGATGACGTTCATGGCCGTACCCAAATAGGCCTCAAAGGTCTCCAAGCGTTTTGCTAATCTCATAGTCTTATCCTTCCTGTTCATCCTGTCAAAACACATACTCGAGATCCCCGGCAAACAGCCCTTCCGCACATTCGTGTTACCGGTTGGTCGCGTATTTGAGGCCTGCGGCGCCTGCGTAGCTGATGTGGGCCTTGCCCCTGGAATCCACGGCCACGGAGGCCCTCCCCAAGGCATGGGCTTCTGTGTCAACGGTGGAGATCTCCCATTCACCCGAGGCATTGGTGGCGTATTTGAGGGCATGTTGTGAGCCGTCGATGTAGGCGATGTGGACCCGGTCAGCGAGATCAACGGCTATGGAAGTGGACCTGATTTCGTTGCTGGTTCTTTCGATGACACGGACAACCCACATTCCCAGAGAGTTTGTGGCATATTTGACGGCCAACCCGGCACGGTCGAAGAAAGCGATGTGCACGTCGCCGGTGGAATCGGACGCGATGGAGGGAAACCCGCCTATGGCCGGCGATCGTTCGACAACCATTGTCTCCCAGGCACCCCGGGTGTTTATTGCGTATTTGAGGACCCCGGTTTCCTGTGGAAACGTCTCGAGCGTGCAGTCATAGTAGGCGATGTGGACCCTGCTTTGAGAATCGAGCGCAATGGACGTGTCGGCACCGTCACCGCTCATGCCTGTCCTGTCTACGGGATGCACACGCCAGTCACCCCCGCCATTGGTCGCATACATGAGCGCACCTTTCAAGGGATCAAGACAGCTTATGTGTACGTTGCCTGCCCAATCGGCCTTGACAGAAGGGCTCGCACCAACCAGATCACCCACCGTCTCCTTCGTCCAAGTCGCCGAGTCCCTCCCGGCATACATCAGCTGCGAGCTCGCGGCGTCGGAGTAAACGATATGTAGGTCCCCCCCGTCATCAATGGACATAGCCATGCCGGAATTTGCCTCCGTCCCCCCATCAATGACCTGTCTTGACCATGCGCCGCCCAAATGGATCGCCAACTGAAGGCGTGACCCGTCACCGCTATGTTCGTTGTAGAGGATGTGGACCCGGTCCACCGAATCCAGGGCTATGGCAGTCCAGGCCCCACCTCGACCCACACTGTCCACAGCACGGATCGTCCATTCGTCCGGCACATAAGACTTTGCGCTCCTCGAGAGGCCGTCACTGACGGTGCCGGGAGAGAGACTCACCGACCGAGCGGAAACCGCCCTGCCGGCACCATCTTCTTCCGCAAAGGTCGTGCTGCAGGATCGATTGGTCTCCCCGGTGACGCCTCCGGCCGCATCGACCCTTAAAACCCTGAAGCAGTACCGTGTTTCAGGACTCAGCCCCGAGACCGTCGTCGTGTTGTTCGGTGTGGTGATATAGGCACTTTCATCTTTATAGACTTCGAACGTCTCTTCACCCAGCAAGTTCCCCGACCATGAAAGACTGATCGCTCTGTCCGAGACAGTGGTCGTGGAGAGAATGAGATCGAATTGTCTCTCGCCCCCGCCGTCCCCGCATCCGATACCGACAACGGCCATCGGCACCAACACGAAGAGGCAGGCAAAAGCCGCACAGCACAGCATCTGTTTGGACGCCTCTCTCATGACATGTCTTTCTTCTAGCCTGCGAACGGAAACGAAACAAGCTTTGACGGTATAGCCAAGTGATTTCAATAGGATAAGAAAATCAGCGCTCTCCGGCTCGGCGCGTTCTGATCCAGGAAACGGTGTGTTTTTAGGCCATTGACAAAAGGGCTTTGTGCATTAATTTCAGGGCAACGGTAAGGAGGACTTGCCGTTTAAATAACATCTCCTCAACCCTTTTTCAGCCCCTGCTTCTCGCTTCAGGGGCTTTTTTGTTTTATATAATTAAAATTTTTTATAAATAGTGTTGACTTTAGCATTACGGTATGTTAATTAATATTAATTAGCAGACCTCCTTTCCACCTCCCACTGGCCCCTGGATCACCTGCCGACAGCCAACCCAGCTTCCACGATTCAGGGGCCAAATTTTTTTCCGAATCTCAATTCGCTCTAAGTCATTGATTTCAAATGCTAAAACCGTATCAAGCCGGTTTCAGCCGGCATGCACCTGCGGGCAAATCATGGGGGCTTTTCCGCCGATGAGATCCACGGACAGCCAAACAAGCCTTAAATATGAGAAAAGCCGTCCCCTGTCCGGCTCTGCCGCTTGCGGCAGATCCGGCTGAGTTACGGCAGGGAGGGGAAGGCTATGGGATCGGCCACTCGCCTCTCTCTTTGAGAACCTCCCGGTACACGTCAAGCGCCTCGTTTACAGCGGGCATGCCCGCGTAGGTGCCGAGTTGAAAAAAAACCTCCGCGAGCTTCTTGGGGTCGCATCCCACATTGAGGGCGGCGTTGACGTGGAGTTTCAATTCATCCCGGGCTCGGAGCGCTGCCAGCATAGCGCATGCCACCATCTGTCTTTCCGGCAACGTGAGCACCTGACGGCTGTAAAGATTTCCTGTGATGAACATGGAGAAATCATTGGCGAGGTCCTTGTCAAAGGCTTTCCATGTCATGTAGGGCGGATCCATTTTGATCCCTTTGCCAAACAGCGTCTTGGCTGTGTCCTGCGTTTTTTTCTTGACCGCTTCGTCGCTCATAATCTTGTCTCCTCATGAAATCGCGGTGCGATTTCACTGCTTGACCCCTGAACCGTCCTGTGGGATAAGGAACCGTTCATGGAAGGATTCGTCAATGGACTACCAAAATGATTCGAACAACTCGGATCGAATTATCGGCACAATCGAAAACAAGGAGAACCCCGAACAAAAGGTGGACATCCTGTATCTCAGGCATGAGAATGCCTTTGTCACATCAGGCATTCGAAGGCATCTGATAATGAAGGAAATCCTGGTGCCCGCTCATCTCATTGCCAAGGATTTTCAGCTTATTGGCGCGATTATTTCGGCCATTATGGAGAGGATGACCCAGGCCCAAGAGTCCCGTGTGGACTTCCACTATGCCGCGAGGTTTGAAGTCCTAGGCAAGATCTACACCCTCACGGAATATGGCGATTACATGAAATTGGAAAGCGAGTAGTACGTTTCGAACAAGGCACTGCTATCACGTCCCAGAAATAACTTGAATAAGTTATTGCTTGATCGCGGGGCCGTCGGGAGGTGGTCTTACAGACCCGCAACCCAAATTCCCACGAAGCTTGTTGGACGCTCCCGTCATGTCAATAGGGTCAACGCGCAGGCCCAGAAGATATAAGGCGTTTGGTAGACTATCTGCTGGGCCCGCCCGCCTCGCCTGAGCGGCTCGCGATGGCGGGCGCGCGGGGCTGCTCAGCAACAGATATTAGGGACAGGGGGCCGTTTTAAAGGCATGGGAGGTATGGTTGCGGGTTGGACGACCACCTCCCGACGGCCCCGGGAAAACCCAATTTTGACCATTCCCTCTTTTTGCCAATTATGAAAGGAATTTCTGGGACACCACACTAGGTTTTCGGCGTCAGGGCGAAGTTCTGCTCGTAGGTGCCTTCCTCCGGTATGGTTACTTCAGCCTTTTCCTTCTTGTATCCTTTGGCCTCCACTTTCAGCTTCCAGGTGCCGTCTTTCAGGTTTATAAGCTCATAGTACCCTGAGCCGTTGGTTTCACCCTCGCCCCTCATGGGACCTTTGCAGTTGATCCTTGCGCTCTTGATGGGTTTCCCCGTGCTCTCGTCCGTGACGACGCCGTATATGGCCGTGATGTTCGGAGGGGGCCCGCCACTGTACTCATCGGACTCCACAACAGCCTGTTTTTTCTCTGCTGCGTTCTTGGCCTGATACATCCGGGTATTGCCCTCGAAAATCACACCCTCATCAATAACCACCACGGGCGCCTGTATGTTTCCAAAGACTTTTCCCGGCGCATGGATATCAACCCTCTGATCGGCGGTAATATTCCCATGGACCTCGCCGCTGATGGCAATGTAAGAGACATGGATATCGGCCTCAATCATGCCCTCTTCGCCCACGATCAGATTCCCGTCGGAAAGAATCTCTCCCTTAAAGTGCCCGTCTATGCGAATCGTCCCTTCAAACTTCAGCTTGCCTTCGAAGGCCGTATCCGTTCCAAGAAATGTGATCACCTTTTCTGCTTTTTTCATTTGTTAGCCCCTCTGTTTCGTATAATCTGAGCGCCTGCCTGCAACACCGTGTGCCTAAATGACCGTTTCCGGCCTTTATACCCTGGGATTTTCCTTTTTGCAAGAATTTACAAGCACCTAAAAGCACAGCTTCATTGGCTAGTGCTCCGTATCATATACTCTTGTATAAAGTGCTGGCCTGTTCCTGAAAGACGATATCTCAAGAAAATTCCACTGCGCATTGCCGCGGTCTGATCTTTGAGGGTTTACGCACGGAAAGCCCTGGCAGAATCTCTCGTTCCGACCTATTTAGGATCTTGTTAAACCCTCAAAGATCAGGCCACCTCTCCCGAAGCCCTTAGATATCGTCTTGAAGGAATGGGCCATCACGTAGTCAATCCGAAAACACAATCTTCAGCTATGCGAATTTATGATACATGGCACTAAGAAGATTTCAAACCAAACCTGCTCACGCTGATGTGTCGATCGAGGCAGGCACACGCGTCTCATGATTGACCCGTTTTTGAATGCTGTGGGCCATGGAGCACAACACGGGGACCACGACCAAGGTGAGCAGTGTGGCCACACCCAGCCCAAAGATGACGGCCACCGCCATAGGCCCCCACCATTGCGACGATTCACCGCCGATATCCCAGGCCAGTTTACGAAAATCAAAACTGACGCCCGTGGCCATGGGAAGCAGTCCCAGTATGGTGGTGATGGCGGTCAGCATCACCGGCCGAAACCGCACGAGACCGGCCCGCATCAGCGCATCGCGAGAGGAGAGGCCTCTGTCCATGAGTCGGTTGTAGTAGTCGATGAGGACAATCGCGTTGTTGACCACCACGCCGGCGAGGCTGATGACGCCGATGCCCGTCATGGCGACCCCAAAGGCTGTACCGGTCACAAGGAGGCCGGTGAAAACACCGATCAGAGAAAGGAGAACGGAGGTGAGGATGATGAAAGGGATCAAGAAGGAATTGAACTGGGTCAGCAGGATGATCAGGATGATAAACAGGGTGGCCACAAAAGCCTTGCTCAGGAAGGCCTGCGCCTTTTCCTGTTCACGCTGCTCTCCGGTGAAGCTGTAAGTATAGCCTCTTGGCCAGTTGAAATCCTGTTTGAGGCGACCGTCGATCTCCCGGATCACATCGTTGGCCAAACGCCCTTGAACGTCGCCGGAGATGGTGACCACCCGCTTTTGATCCAGCCGCATGATGGCTCCAACCCCACTGGCCAGGGAAACCTCGGCCACGCTGGTCAGCGGGATGGGCTCCCCCTGTGGGCCCGACACGGTGATCCTCTTGATGCCTTCCAAAGCGTGCCGATCCCGCTCAGGCAGGCGGGCGAGAATGTCGTACTCGTCCTTTCCCTCGCGATAGACGCCCACCTTCACGCCGTTGATGGCCGCCTTGACGGTGTAGGCAATGGTGTAAGCATCCAGGCCGAGGAGGGCCGCCTTTTCTTTGTCTATTCGGACCCTGATCTCCGGCTTCCCTTTCACATAATTGTCTTTCAGGTCCACCAGCCCCCGAATGTCAACAATCCTCTTGCGCACCCGGGCTGCCAAATCACCCAGAACATGAATATCCTCGCCTGAGATCTCGATGTTCACCGGAGGCCCTGTGGGCGGCCCTTCTTGCTCCTTTTCAACTTGTGCTTCAGCCCCCCTGATCGCTTTGAGAATTCTCTCCCGCAATTCCTCTATAATCTCGGTGGAAGGTCTGGAGCGGTCGTGGAAATCCTTGAAATCCAGAGCCACGCGGTTGATATGGGTTCCCGTACCGCCCTGGGAGAAGGGATCGCCCCCTACAGATCCGATGTTTGAGATCACATACCGGATGTCTTCGTACTCTGAGACGATTTCTTCCACCTGGGCGACCAGCCGGTCCGAGGCGTCCAGGTTCGTCCCCTCGGGCGCTTTGATGTGAACATAGGCCCGCCGGGGCTCGGTTTCCGGGAAAAACTCCGTGCCTTTTCCGAAGAGAGCAAAGGCTGTCACGGCCCCGAAAAGAAAGGCAAATGCGGTGAGAACCACAATCAAGCGATGGTTAAGGGACCAGCTCAGGAGATAGAGGTAAAGCCTTTTGATCCAGGGTTCCCGGCCCGGGTTTTTGCCATTTTGAGCCGGCGGTTTGGCCCTTTGGTAACGGGCTGAGAGAACCGGGTTGATGACCATAGCTACAAACAGGGAGGCGCTCAGGGCCATGATCAATGTCCGGGGAAGGTATCCCATAAACTCCCCCATGATGCCCGGCCAGAAAAGTAAGGGCACAAAGGCGCCCAGCGTGGTCAGGGTGGACGTGATGACCGGCCAGGCCACCTGGTTGGTCCCGGTGAGGGCGGCTTCTTGGCGAGACTCGCCCTGTTGCATGTGGCGGTAAATGTTCTCCACAATCACGATGCCGTTGTCTACCAGCATGCCGAGGGCGAGGATGAGGGAAAAAAGAACTACCATGTTCATGCTCACGCCGAATCCGCTCAGCAGCGTAAAGGTGATGAACATGGAATAGGGGATGGCCAGAGCCACAAATATGGCCGACTGTCCGCCGATAAACACGAAGATGACAGCCAACACCAGGATAAGGCCCGAAAGGATATTGTTCTCCAGGTCCGAGACCATGAGACGCACGTCATTGGACATGTCCGAGGTCAGGTCGATCTTGAGGGCGGGCGGCATGAGGGCCTTGACCTCATTGACAACCTGTTTGACTTCGTCCGTGACACGCACGATGTTTTCGCCGCTCCGCTTCTGGATGGCCAGGGTCACACTTTTTTCGCCGTTGAGCCGGCTTCTTGTGAGGGGATCCTTGTAGGCGTCCCTGATGAAGGCCACATCTCGCAGGTAGACGGGCTTGCCGTCTCTGACAAAGGCCACGATGGAAAAGATCTCCGAGGGGTGCTTGAAATCCTCCGGCACCCGCACAAGGTACTTGGCGTCCCCGATGTCCATGCTCCCGCCGGGCATGTTCACGTTGCTGCGCGTCACGGAATTGATGAGACTTGAAAAGGGCACATTGTAGGCGCCGACCCGGTCCAGATCAAACTCCACATGGATCTCTCTTTCCAGCCCTCCTGTCAGGCGGGCGTCCAGAACGCCCGGAACCGCCTCGATGCGGTCCTCGAACTCCTCTGCAAAGCTCTGGAGGCGGCGCAGGCTGAAGGGTCCTGAAAGAACCACACGGATGACGGGGATGTCTGAAAAATTGATCTCCTGGATCACCGGCTCGTCGGGAAGGTCTTCGGGAAGGTCCGGCTTGGCCTGATCGACCTTGTCCCGCACCTTTTGAAGGGCATCGTCAATGTCCACGTTGGGCAGGAATTTGACCGCTACCGTGGAGATGCCTTCCGCTGAAGTGGAGCGGATCTCTTCCACATCCGAGATGCCCTTGAGTTTCCGCTCGATGGGGATGGTAATCAGCTCTTCCATGTCTTCGGGGGCCACCCCCTCATAGGTGGTGGTCACGAAGACATAGGGAATCGTGATGTCCGGAAAAGATTCGCGAGGCAGGGTAATGTAAGCGTACAGGCCCGCGATAACGATGAGGACGAGCAATGCCAGAACCGTCACCTGGCGTTTGAGGGCAGCCTGATTCACAATCATTTGGCGACGACCCTCATGCCTTCTTCAACTTCTGTTTGGCCCGCCACAATGAGGTTGTCTCCTGCATTGAGGCCCATTGTGATCTGCACCCTGTCGCCCTCGATGACGCCGATGGAAACGGTCCGGGCTTGAACCACCCCATCCTTTTCAACAAAGACAAGGCGCTCCCCCCCTTTGTCCACAAGGGAGAAAAGCGGGGCAGCCAAGGCGTCCGGGATCACCCGTCGAAGGAAGGCCACCCGTGCAATCATGCCCGGTCGGATGATATGGTCCGCGTTGTCGATAAGAACCTTCACGTGAAAGGTTTTGGTGGCCGGATCGGCCTTGTAGGCCACGAAATCAACTTTTCCCATGAGCTGGCGCTCCGGGAACGCATCGATTCTCACCCCGGCTGTCTGGCCGACCTCGAGATAACGCACATCCAGTTCCGGAACGTTCACGTTGATCTCGATCCTGTCCACATTGACCAGATCCGCCATGGGTTTGCCCCTGTCGATGAACTCCCCTTCGTCCACGTAAAGAGAGTTCACCAGCCCGCTGATGGGTGCCCGGACAAAACCCCGGTCATACTCCACCTGGATCTGCCGCAAATTGCCCTGGGCAAGAATACGCTCCGTCCTGCTCCGGTCCAGGTCCTCCTCAGTGATGATCTTCTGGTCGAAGAGCTTGACACGCCGCTGGTAGAGTTCCTCAGCCAGTTTTGCCTCGGCCTCGGCTTTATCCAGGGCGGCTTTGAAGGCCGACACATCGATCTTCGCTATGAGCTCCCCTTTCTTTACAAGGTCCCCTTCCCGCGGGCCGATCCATTCCACAAGGCCGGCTGTGTCGGCTGCCACGCGCACGTCGTGCCACGCTTCGGTCTCTCCGGGAAGGACGAGAACATCCTTGACGGGGCCGGGTTCCACCTTCATCACCGACACCTGAACCGCCCTGTTTTGCGTTTTGTTCTGCTCATTCTCCGACTGGGCGACACTTTGCGAGCGATCACACCCGCTCCCGAAGAGCACGCCAAGCAGAATCAAAACGATGATTCCTATGGATGTTGTGTTCCTGCACGATTTCATAGTCCAACTCACATTCACCCCGATCAAGTTTGTTCAGCTCCAGACACGGCCGACCGGCCAAGCCTGCAAAATCCAGAGCCTGGCCGATCGTTTCTTTAATATTGTGGCAACACTGTCATTTCGAGTGAAACGAGAAATCTTACAGTGCCAACAGGTTATCAAGATTTCTCCCGGACTTTACCCTGAGGCACTCGAAGGGGTCGAAATGACCGTATGGCCACAGTACTCACAAAACTCTCTACGAGCCACCGTTTCCGTCCGACAGCCCCCGAAATGCGAGCCTCAAGAGGCGCTCCGGCTGTGCCGGGTCAAAGGATTCGGGATTAACATGGTAGAGGTGAAAGCAGAAGTCGGTCAGGCCCAGAAGAAGCATAGCCACCTCGTCCGGATCCGCCTCTATGACCTCTCCCTGGTCCAAACCTTTCAGATAGATCAATTTGATGGCCTCCACCATGCGCCTGTGGTACTGCTCCACATCGTAAGCGGGCGCGCCCTGGGGCGGACCGAAGACCAGGTTGTGAATCAACTTGAAGAGGTTCCCGTTTTCGATCACGCCTTCTTGTATGAGCCCATAGAGGCGAATCATTCTCTGCAGGGCCGTTCCCGGTGTGTCCAACACTGTTGTCAAAAGGATCTGCTGCTGCTCTGCAGCCCAATCCAGAATGGCCCGAAAAAGACCTTCCTTGCTTTCAAAGTAGTAATAGAGGACCGGCTTGGTCACACCGGCCAGCGCAACGATCTCCCGCACGGAGGTGCTGGCGTACCCTTTTTCAGCAAAGAGGCTCACAGCCGCAGAAAACAGGGCGTTCTTGGCCCGGTGTTCCGCCGTGTCTTTGTTAGCCCTTTGGTTCATCCATACAGCCCGCTTTCTCCAAAAAACGGATTTCTATCACGCAATTCGAGGTCTGTCAAGCGCTTTACCTACCGGTAAGTAAATTTTATAGCTTTCCTCAGAATTGTCAAGGCATTCCGTCAAAAAATCGAGCGTGGCCCGTGGCTCGGAAATGGGCGGCCGTGGCGGCCTTCGGTTCAAGAAGCTACATATTTTCAATTTGTTATCCGCCTCCTCCCTTTGTTTTCCCGGAGCGGCTTTCATCGTGAAAGGCGCGATGAACCCTCAAAATTCCATCCTCCAAAATATCTCCGGTGTAGGCGCCGCGTTTGCTGAAGGTTTTGAGCATGGCCATGTTGTCTTCAAAAAGATAGCCCACGGCACCCTGGAAGCCCTTACGCGCTGCAAAATTTTCCAGGTGGCCCTGGAGAATCGTTCCAAGACCGCGTCCCTGGTACCCCTCCTGCACGGTGTAGGCCACTTCCACAATGCCCGGTGAGTCTTTCTCAGCCTCGTACCGGCCAACGCCGATGATTCGCTCCAGCCCGATCTCTCCGAGGGTTGCCACAAATGCCATCCGGTCTTGGTAGTCCACATTGACCATGGCCTGGGCTGTGCTGTGGGGCAGGCTCCTCACCGGACGAAAATACCGCAGATAAACCGTTTCGTCGGAATGGGAGTAGAAGAAATCCTGCACCAGCGGCTCATCCGTCGGCTTTATGGGCCGGATCATCACCTCCGTGCCATCCGCAAGCGTCTCTCGGGCCTCCTCTTCATCGGGATACGCGTGGTTCTCCGTGTGAATAAAAACTTGATCCGGATAAACATAGGATTGCCTTTTCGCCTCTTCCAGCAACGCCTTTCGGAATTTCGGGTGCGCAATGCTGATGAGAGCCATGGCCCTTTCGCGAACCGATTTTCCGTGAAGATAGGCGATGCCGTATTCGGTGACCACGTATTGCACATCCCCCCGGGTGGCGACCACGCCGGCCCCCTCCTGCAAATGCCCCCTGATCCTAGATTGCTTGCCGTCTTTGGTCGTGGAGGGAAGGGCCATGATCGACTTGCCGCCCCGCGACATGGCGGCCCCCCGTATGAAATCCAGCCTGCCTCCGATGCCGCTGTAGAAATGGTATCCCTTGGACTCGGAACACACCTGACCGCTCAGGTCCACCTCCAGACAGCTTCCGATGGAGACCATGCGATCGTTCCGGGCGATGACGAGAGGGTTGTAGGTATACTCGGCAGGATAAAAGGCCACCTGCGGATTGTCCCGAACATAGTCGTAGAGGCGCCGGCTCCCAATGCAGAAGCTGCATACCGCCTTTCCCGGATGGAGTGTTTTGCGCTCCCCGGTGACGATCCCCCCTTCAATGAGTGCCATAAACGCATCGGAGATCACTTCGGTGTGGATCCCCAGGTCTTTTTTGCCTTCGAGAAAACTCAAAACCCCGTAGGGGATGTGTCCGAAACCGATGTGCACCGTGTCTCCGTCATTGATCAGCTTCGCCACATTGTACCCAATCTCCTTGCCCACGCCATCGGGTTCGGGATATCGAAACTCAACCAGGGGGTCATCATGCTCCACAACGTAATGGATCTTGTGAACGGGGACGAAAGTGTCACCCAGGGTACGGGGCATATTCCGATTCACCTGGGCGATGACCACCTTGGCCGACTCCAGGGCCGCCTTCACGATATCCACGGATATGCCCAGGCTCACAAAACCATGAGAGTCAGGCGGTGTGGTCTGAATCAGGGCCACGTCAATCGGAACGATGCGACGGCGAAAAAGATCGGGAATTTCAGAGATGAAAATCGGTGTGTAGTCGGCCCGGGCCTCATTGATGGCCTCCCGCGTGTTGGGCCCCACGAAAAAAGCGTTGTGCCTGAAACGATTGTCAAAGCGCTTCTCCGTATAAGGCGCATCCCCCAGGGTCACAAAGTGAAGAATCTGCACGTCATGGAGCCTGTTCGCCCGATCGATCAAGCCCTGGACCAGGTACTGGGGCTCGGCACAGGCGGTGCCCAGGAACACCTTTGCCCCCCGTCTCACCAATCGGAGCGCCTCTTCGAGGCCCCTTTTACTTTCCTCATACACGGCTTGCCAATGCATGGGGCTCTCCTTCCGGGATGATTCCCAGAAAAGAAAAGGGCCATGAGCTTTCCTGTTGCCCATGGCCCGATTCCGGTCTTTAAATGGAGGGATCAACCACCTCCACCGGCGCGCGGCCAGGGTAGCCCGCAAAAATAAAAGTTCCCCTTTGCGAAGAAGAGGGCTCCCCCGAGGTCGAAATCCTTCAAAAGAATAGGATTGTCTGTGCCGGTTTTCATGAAATCGCTCTCCAATACATCCTCAAAATTATCTTCTCTTCACACGCTTTGTCAACCTCAATTCTCAATCCGCGTCCAAACTTGTGGGGATTATATCCGAAAGGTTGGAAACCGGCGTGCGAGCAACGCTACACGAAAGTGAAGGAGGACTTGCTGAGATATTGCTTCAGGATGTCATTGTCCTGCCGGCTCATTTCAAGAAACTTGACGCCCATACCAGGGGGTTTCGTATCCGATGCGTCCCCCTTTCCTCTTGACCACACCACCTCACAGTTGATCTTCAAGGGTTCCGACACATCGGGCAGTTGAAGCTTCAAGAAGAAATGCTCACCCTGGGGCAAGGGGTTGTCCGTTCGGATGAAAAGCCCCCCTGAGCTCACATTGCCTGTGTATGCCTTAATGAAGGCGCGCTCGTCCTTATAAGTCAGAGAGAGGCTCTTTTGGACACGGGCCGCCTGCCGCGTGGATAATTCCGTGACCCTGCTCACCATCTTTTCGAATTTGTTGGCCATGGACACAATGATGGCCCTGAAATCCGATGAAAGCTTGTTGAATTCCCCAAGAAGAAACTCGCGATCGATAACGCCCAGTGTGGTTTTGCCAACCGCCGTAGCCGTGGCCGTCCGCTTCACGGTTCCTATAAAACCAATTTCACCAAAGGTATCACCCGGCTCGAGTCTTTGCATCACGAACTTCTTGCCCGCGATCGTCTTTGAAATTTCGACACCACCGGACAGGATGACGTAGACCCAGTCCCCTGAGCTCCCCTCTTTGATGATAACCTGACCATCCTCGTAGGTTTCTTCGGATGCTAAGTTATACACGATCGGACCCCTAACGTTTGGTTTTGGAGGAAAATCGATTACCCCTTCTTTTCTCTTCTGCCTTTCCAGCAGGGTCGACGTCTCGTAACTGTTTACTATAACCGAAAAAGCCATAATAGTCAATCACTTCAACGGATCAGCCCACTTTTCGAACGCTGTTTTTGGCCCGCCACCGTGCTTTTCGCTCGCAGAAAGGCACAAGTTGAAGGGGGCTGCGCCCGTCGGATCCTCGTGAAGGGGGCTGAATCAAGCCGATCCTGTGGTTAGGCATTCCTCTCTGCCCAAAAAACTGGTAGCATAATGGGTGCGCTCGCTATAAAGCGCATTTCCCTCCCAAAGACATGGCGCTGTGAGAGGATGCCCCGCTGTGGAAAAGCCGATCACCCGAATAGCGGTCCTGAAGAACCCTGTGCAGAACTACCCGTGGGGATCCAAGAGTTTTATCCCGCAACTCCTGGGAAACCCCTTTCCTGCAGAAACGCCCCAGGCGGAGCTGTGGATGGGCGTCCACCCCAACGGACCATCCATGGTGTCGGGAGCGGGTACCTGGATGCCTTTACAGGATATGATCGAGAACGATCCGGAGGGGGTTCTCGGTACAGCCGTGGCAAAGAAGTTCTCCAACGCCTTGCCCTTTCTTTTCAAGATTCTTGCGGCAGACAGGCCTCTGTCCGTGCAAGCCCACCCCAATCGCACGCAGGCCCGCGAAGGTTTTGCTCGAGAGAATGCCCTCCATGTCCCCCTCACCTCGGCCCAACGGGGCTACAAAGACGAAAACCACAAACCGGAAATCCTCTGCGCCCTGCGCCCCTTCTGGCTCCTAAAAGGCTTCCGGAAGATTTCCGAGATCCTGGATTTCATGGATTACGCGGGCATCCCCGCGCTCGGCGCTCCCTTGCGCAAGGGACCGGGTGAGGAAGGGCTCCGGGCGTTTTTCAGCACCCTCATGACCATGGGCAAGGATGAACAGCAACGCACCGTCAGAGAGGCTGTCAAGGCCGCCCAGTCCCGCTCTCAAGCCGATTCCGCGCTCGACTGGGTGTCGAAGCTTGATCAGATCTTTCCCGGTGATATCGGTGTGCTGGCTCCCCTTTTCTTGAATGTCCTCTGTTTGGAACCGGGGGAATCCGTGTTTCTCAGGGCCGGCGAGCTTCACGCCTATCTTGAAGGGGCGGGTGTTGAATTGATGGCCAACTCCGACAATGTCTTGAGAGGGGGACTGACCTCGAAGCATGTAGACATCCCCGAATTGCTGCGCATCGTGAACTTCACCTCCGAACAGTCCCGCGTTTTGAGACCGGAACCTCAAGAGAACGGTGAGGTTCTCTATGTCACGCCGGCAGAAGAATTCGCCTTGTCGGTGATTTCACTGAACGGGCATTCTTCCTTTAAGAGCTCTCAAAACCGGAGCGTGGAGATGGTGATCTGCGTCGAGGGAAAGGGCCGCATCACCGATTTGGGACGTGGTGACCAGCTCTTGTTCGAGCGTGGAACGGCGATGATCATCCCGGCGGATGTACAGCAGTACGAGATCCAAGGGAAGACCATGATCTACAAGGCCGCCACCCCCTTCTGAAACCGGGTCTCATCATGGGGGAGTCGCGCTGATTCCAGCACGCCGTCTCCTTTGGCGACGGACAAACACGATTGTTTCTTGACACGGAAAAAGGATTTCCCTATGATCTGAACCTGGATTCCGTTTTCTTGTCACCGATTCACTCACCACCTAACGCCAATTTCTTATCAGCACAATCTTTTTCCACAAGAAAGAGCGAGGCGTGGTCTCGCATAGACATCCAACCCCGTGTGGCCGTTCGTCGGTCTGTCAATGAGTTGATCGTTTAACCCTTTAACTCAACCGTGAAGTGGAAAGGAGGTCTTAACATGAAGGGGAAGGCTTTGATGATGGCCCTTGCCATCCTGTGGGTATGCTGTCCGCTTTTGATACATCCTGCTGATGCAGGGGCTGCGGAACCCATTGTCATTGGGGTGCCCACCTCACTGTATACGCCATTCGGGAGTTACGGCCTGAAGGCTGTGAAACTTGCTGTGGAGGAGATCAACGGCAAGGGCGGCGTCCTCGTGGGCAATGAAAAAAGACCTTTTAAAGTCGTGGTTTCCGACACCAGAGGAGGTGAGCCGGGCACACCGGTTCACGACGCCTTGATGGCCTATGAAAAGCTCATTACCAAGGAAAAACCGCACGCCATCGTGATCGGGGCGTTCCGGTCCGAAGTTCTCATTGCGAGTATGGACCTGGTTGCGAAATACAAGGTTCCCCAACTGGGCACCATCGCACAGACCCCGGGGTTCCAGGCCCAGTTCAAAAAAGACCCGGAAAAATACAAATATCTTTTCCGAGTAACCACAGACGCCCTTGTTCCCGCCACCTACATAGCCCACACCTTGGACATCCTCAAGAATGAGTTCAAACTCGACAGCGTCTACTTCATCTATCAGGACACCCTGTGGGCTCAGGCCTTCGCCGGGTTGATGAAAAAGCACTGTGGGGGGACGGGTTGGACCGAGATCGGCTACGAACCCTATGCCGCGGGTGCCTCCGACTTCTCGCCGGCTCTGACCAAAGCAAAAGAGGGCAAAGCGCAGGTCATCGCCATGGTGTGGGACGTGCCCCTGGGTGCGGGCATCTTTGCCAAGCAGTATGTGGCCATGAAGGTGCCGGCTCTCCTCGCAGGGTTTATCCCGCCCATGGGGTCCCCCATGGCAGCAAGGACCGTGGGGCCGGAGATAGAATACAGCATTACCGTGGAATTCCCTGTGGGTGCATCCCTGGCCCTCAAGAAGTTGCCCAAGACAGGAGCGTTCCTCACCAAGTTCGAAGACAAATACGGGGAATTGCCGGAGCCTCCTGCTGTCAACTCCTCAGCTTATGATGCGGTCTACGTGCTGGCTGCAGCAATCGAACGGGCCGGCAGCCTTGATCCCGACAAGCTCGTGACGGCCCTGGAGCAGACCGACTATGAGGGGGTCAGCGGAAGGGTTCGATTCAATGAAAATCACATCATGGTTTTCGGCGAGGAAGACCCCGACAAGACCGGGCTTTCCGTGGTCTTCCAGTGGCAAAAAGCCGAGGACGGCACGCTGAAACGGGTTCCCGTCTATCCCAAGTTCCTTGCCGAGGGGGAGATATTGCTGCCCCCGTGGATGAAAAAGTAGCGGTTCGAGGGGGAAGGAACCCAACAAAAAACGACCCGCCGCCCCGGGAGACTGTGTCTTGATGTCATGGGGATTGCGACACAGCCTCCCCGGTGGTGGCCTGATTGCCGACCCTGAAAGGGTCTTTGAATATCTCTCACTTATTTTACGAGCAAAGCTTAACTATGCCACCAGCAAAGCCGGTGGGTTTTGGAAACTGCTAAGCCCATGTCTCTTCTTGTCTACGGGATCATAAACAGCGTTATTCTTGCCCTCTACGCCGCAGGATTCAGCCTCACTTACGGCATAAGCGGCATCGCCAACTTTTCCCACGGTGCGCTTTACATTCTCAGCGGCTTCACGGCATGGAATTTCATGTATGCCGCAGGGCTGCCCTTCTACCTCGCCGCTCCTCTGTCCGTGATTATAACCGCCGCCCTGGGCTTCCTCTTTTACTGGGTGCTCCTGCTCCGCATCAGGGGCATCCCTCTGGCAGAACTGATTGTCACCTTTGCAGCCGGCGTTGCCACCTTGGAACTCCTCATGTGGAAAGGCTTTTACGGAATTCGCTACAGCCTTCCCCTGTTCATGCGCGGCGGGGTGGAAATCGGCATGGTTGCCGTGGATTATCAGCGGGTTTTCATTCTGGGCACGGGCGTCCTGCTCGTAGTTCTTCTCTGGTTGTTCGTCCACCACACAAAAATAGGGCTCGCCTTCAGAGCAATGGCCCAGAATGAGCGGACCGCCCTTTCCGTGGGCATCGAATCGGACTGGATAGGATCTTTGAGCCTTTCTTTTGGATCAGCCCTGGCGGCTGTGGCCGCCATGGTTGTTCTTCCATTGGGCATGATGGAATCCGCCATCGGCCTGGAGGTTCTCATCTACGCCCTTGCCGTGGCCATTGTGGGAGGCCTCGAGAGCACGCTGGGCATGATCGTGGGAAGTTTCATTATCGGGTTCGGCCAAGTCGCAGCAGCCAGGTACATTGGCGCGAAATGGATGATCATCGTGCCCCTCGCCGCCATTGTACTCGTTTTGGTCGTCAGGCCATCCGGCATATTCGGCAAGTACAAGGAACTGGAAGAAAGGGTCTAGGTTGCCGGAGGTTCAAACCAAATATCGCAAGAAAAGACTCGACAGAGGCATCAAGGCGAGGGTGGATACGATCTTCGCTGTGGCCTCCTATGGCGATCTTCTCTACCTCCTCCTGCCCAGAGCTCTGCCCGTCCTCGGTCTGCTGATACTTCCCCTTCTTCTCACGGGTTACTGGGGAAAGGTCCTCGTCTATACCTGCGTGTACGGTCTTCTCGCCTTGAGCTGGGACTTCATGGCCTCATGCGGGCTTTTTTCCCTGGGACAGGCGCTTTTCTTTGGATTCGGCGCTTACTTCGCCGGGACTTTGAACCATTACTTCCATTTGCCCCCGGCCGTAACCCTGCCTGTTGCCACCATGGGTGGCGGCCTTTTGTCTGCCGCCCTGCTCGGTCCCGTTGTAAGGCTCAGGGGGGTCTACTTTGCCATGGTGACCCTCATGCTGCCCATTCTCCTCAGAAAAATGATCGACACCACGGGCGTCTTTGGCGGAGCCCACGGGATCTCCAGGCTGGCACCTTTTCCCAGTGATCTCCTGGCCGCTTATCTCGCGGTCCTCGTTTTCCTGTTCTGTCTTTTTGCTTTCAGGAGGATCATCAGCTCTGACTATGGGCTCGTCCTTATCGCCATAAGGGACGATGACCGTGCCGTGATGAGCGGCGCCATCAACATCTACTCCCGCAAGATACAGGCCTTGTTCATTTCCGGTGCTGTGGGCGCCTTTGCCGGTGCGCTCATGACCCACCACTACCAGTTTCTCGGCATGTCGGCCTTTGCCCTGGACTATTCCATCCTCCCTGTTGCCGCCGTCGCCCTCGGAGGCCAGGGCACCTTTGCTGGAGCCGCTCTCGGCAGCCTCATTCTCGTACCCCTTTCCGAGGCGCTCCGCGCTCTTGGGGGCCTGCGGATTGCCATTTATTGCGGCATCCTCATCGTGAGTATCATCGTGCTTCCCGAGGGCGTGTTTCACTACGTGGCAAGGAAATATCATCAGTTTGAACGGGTTGTTGAGGTGAAGTAAACATGGAAAACGGGCCTCTTCTGAAGGTGGAAAAGTTGAGAAAACGATTCGGTGGTGTTCTTGCCGTCTTCGATGTCAGCTTCACCTTGAGGCGGGGCGAATTTCTGGGGATCATCGGGCCCAACGGCTCCGGAAAAACGACTCTCGTCAATCTCATCACCGGTTTTGTCAAACCCGATGGGGGTGACGTGATCTATGCCGGCAAAAAGATTACAGGAAAGATGCCTTATACCATTGCCGAAAAGGGCATTGCCCGCACTTTTCAGATGGTGCGGCTCTTCTACAATCTTCCGGCTTACAAGAACTTGATCATCCCCCTCTCATCTGCAAGGGTCGCCAGACTGGGAGGGGGCCGTTACGGCGAGAGGGATGACGCCGCCATTGATCTTCTGGACGACATGGGATTCGAACGGGACTCCTTTGTCCCCTACAAGCTCGCTGGGAGTTTGCCTCACGGTTATCTGAAGCGACTGGACCTTGCCCGTGCCTTGGCACTGCGGCCCGAGGTGCTCATTCTCGACGAACTCTTCTCCGGCATGTCCATGTCTGAGGTGGCCAGTACGATGCCCCTCCTGGAAAAATACAACGAAGAAGGTTTAACCATCATCATGATCGAACACCGGCTGAAGGAACTGTTCCGGGTGGTTGACAGGGTGATGGTTCTCAACTACGGCCGAAAGATCGCCGAAGGAGCCCCCGACGAGGTTATGGAAAAGGAAGAAGTCAAAAAGGCTTACCTCGGCATCGACGTGGAAATTTATCCCGGCGCGGCGGGGAGCTCATCCTAGCGAACCTTCGCGTCAAACCGGCAAGGCTTTCGCCAGGGATGGCCATTCCCCTCAAGGCGATAGCTGCAGAAGGCTGAAGGTTTAAGGCCAAAGGCGCGAGGCGAAACCCCTTGAAGAATAACCGTGGACCTTAAGCCTTATGCCTTGCACGCATCACGCGGATGACAAGCATGTTACAGGCAAAACACTTGATGGTATTCTACGAGAATGCCCTGGCCATCAATGACCTGGATCTCGAGGTGCATGAAGGCGAGATTGTCGCGGTCCTCGGCTCGAACAGCGCCGGAAAGACAACACTCATGAATACCATCTCGGGTCTCATCGTCGACATGAAGAAAAAGGAGGCCAGAAGGGGCGGCGTGAGGATCACCCTCATGGGCGAACTCGCTTACAGGGAAGAAGACATCCTCCACGTCAAGCCGAGCATCAGGGTCAAGCGGGGGATAGTCTTGAGCCAGGAGCGGCACCCCGTGTTCCGCGACAGCGACGTTTTGGAAAACCTCAAGATAGCCGGCTATCTCCGCAAAAGCACAGAGGTGAAGGAGAGAATCGAGTTCATTTTCTCCCTTTTCCCCATTTTGAGGCATCTCAGGCGCAGAAAGGCGGGGCTTCTCAGTGGCGGTGAGCAGCAGATGCTGGCCATCGGGATCGCCCTTGTGGCAAAGCCCATCCTTTTGCTCATGGATGAGCCCCTCCTCGGCTTGAGTCCGCTCCTTCAAGCCGACCTTGCCCGGGCCGTCGTGGAAATCCGCCGACGAGGGATTACCGTGCTGCTCAGTGAGCAGTTTGCGAGGCCCATTATGCCTATCCTTGATCGGGGCTACGTTATCGAAAACGGCATTCTGGTTCTGTCGGGCACAAGAGACGAACTCATGAACAACCCTGAAGTAAAGTCCGCCTACATGGGTATGTGAACAGTGGAGCTTCATTCAGATACCATCTACGGTTCATTTGAAGAGATATCCAAGCGGTATCCGGATCGGACCGCGCTGATCTACCTCGGCCAAAACTTCAATTACGCCCGGTTGAATGACATGGTGCTCAGATTCGCCGACGCGTTGCTTCGCCTGGGCGTGGAAGAAGGCGAGCGGGCCGTCCTCTATCTCTACAATATCCCGCAAACCATCATCTCCTGGTTGGCCCTGGCAAGGCTCGGGGCCATCACCGTGCCGGTGGCTCCGGTGTACGCCTCTCAAGACCTGGCCTACCTGACCAAAGACAGTGAGGCACAAACCATCATTTGCATGGACAGCAATTTCAACTATGTGAATGAGGTTCTCGCGAGAACCAATCTCAAGAGGATTATCCTGACCAACATGATGGATCTGCTCCCCTGGTGGAAGCGATGGATCGCCAGAGGCTTTGACAGGGTTCCGAGGGGAAGCCTCCCTTCCCGCAGTGGCATTCACCGCTTTGGGGATCTGCTCGAAAAGGGTCGCCCCGAAGAGCTCCCCCCTTTTCGTTTAGCCGGCGGTCACAGGACGGCCTTGATTCTCTACACCGGGGGGACCACAGGGTTTCCGAAAGGCGTTCCCCTTTCTGAAGGCATCTTCCTTTACAGGGTCCTGGAATGGCGCAGGGCCAGTGAGGCCGTGACCCCGCTGGGGGAGTGCACCACGGTTCTTGCGGCGCCCCTTTACCACATTATCGGGGAGATGGACGCCATGGCCCCCCTGATCGTGGGCGGAGAGACCCTGGTCATGTTGCCGAGGGTCGTCCTTGATGCCCTCTTCCATCACGTCCAGCACTACCGGGCCACGAACATCTTTGCCGTTCCCGCCCTTTACAGAATGCTTCTGGAACACGACAGAGCCGATATCTATGATATCAGCTCCCTCAGATATTGCGGCACCGGCGGCGATGTGCTTCCCGGAGAGGTTGCCAACAGGTGGCGCACCCGGTTCAAAATGCCCCTTTATCAAGGATACGGCACCACGGAATTCTGCGGCGCCATCTCTATGTCTTATGCGGAGGACGGCATTCCACCCGAGGGTTCGGCCGGAAAAATACTGCCTGGCAGCAAATGGAAACTCGTGGACCCGGAGACGCTGGAGACGGTGGCACCCGGTCAACCCGGAGAGTTGTTGGGCACTTCGCCTTACGCTGTGAAGCAATACTGGAACAAGCCGGAAGAAACCAGGGAATGCTTTCTAGAGATAGATGGTGAGATCTGGTATCGGACCAAAGATATTGTTCGAATCGATGATCAAAACCAGCTCTTTTACGAGGACAGATCCGTGGACATGATCAAGCACAAGGGCTATCGCGTCGCCGCCGCTGAGATTGAAAGGGTTCTTCAAGAACATCACGCCGTCCTGTCCGCCTGTGTGGTGGGCATCCCTGATGAAAAGGTAGGGGAAAGGATCAAAGCCTTTGTGGTTCTCAAGACAGACACCCGGGGCGTCAGCGCCTATGAGCTGATGAAGTGGTGCAGAGACAGGCTCGCGTCTTACAAAACACCCCACTACATCGAGTTTCGCGACATGCTGCCGAAATCCAAGGTCGGGAAGATGCTCAGAAGGGAAATGCGCGCCGGAGAACGAAGGAAAATGACCGCCTGAAGCCCCGCCCCGGCTGACCCGGTGAATGCGCCTTCCCGCCCCCTTCGAAACCGCCACGGGATCTTCGACAATCACTTCAAAAAGACATCGCCGCCTTTCTTCAAATTGCACACGAAAGCCACAGAGAAGCGGATTCCACGACAATGAAAGAGCCGTTTCTTTTTTGAATTGAAAGTGTCGATTTGCTTCTTATAGAATAGTTGGACTCCATCACGAAAGGGAACTTGAAAAGCTATGCTGATCCAATCCATTTCAGGCATATTCTCCCATGATCTGGCCATTGATCTCGGGACCGCAAACACCCTGGTTTACATGAAAGACGAAGGCATCGTCCTGGACGAACCCTCTGTTGTGGCGGTCAAGAAGGATGACAAGGGGGGCAGCAAGGTTCTGGCTGTGGGAAAAGAGGCCAAGATGATGCTGGGACGGACTCCCGGTAATATCGTGGCGATTCGCCCTATGAAGGACGGGGTGATTGCAGATTTCGAAGTCACCGAATCCATGCTCCGCTACTTTATCAGAAAAGTCCACGGCCGCGTGAGGCTCGTACGGCCCCGAATTATCATCGGGGTGCCCAGCGGCATTACCCAGGTGGAAAAACGGGCGGTTCGCGAGTCTGCCGAGTCGGCGGGCGCAAGAGAGGTCTATTTTATTGAGGAGCCCATGGCTGCAGCTATCGGGGCCGGCTTGCCGGTCACAGAGCCCAGGGGAAGCATGGTGCTGGATATTGGGGGAGGCACAACGGAAGTGGCGGTCATTTCCCTCGGGGGTATCGTGTACTGCGCCTCCGTCAGGGTTGCGGGAGACCGGATGGATGAGGCCATCGCGGAGTATATCAAAAGAAAATACAAGCTCATGATCGGGACGGGAACCGCTGAGATCATCAAGACAACCATCGGCAATGCCTATCCAGGCGATGACGCGGGAGGCGTTGAAGTTAAAGGAAGAGATCTCGTAAGCGGCATTCCGAAAATACTGACCATCGGCTCGGATGAAATCCGGGAGGCCATTTCTGAACAAATCAACACGATCGTTCAAACGGTCCACATCGCGCTGGAGCAGACCCCTCCGGAACTGGCAGCCGATCTGGTGGACAGCGGAATCGTGCTGGCAGGGGGTGGCGCGTTGCTCAAGAACCTGGACAAATTGCTCAAAAGGGAAACAAAACTTCCCATCCTTATTGCGGACGACCCGCTTTCCGTTGTGGCCGTGGGTGCGGGTAAGGCCTTGAGCAATCTCTCCATGCTGAAAGGACTGGCCACAGGGTAGCCCGAGAGTTGCAGCAAACCCATGCGTTTCCGGGAGATCCAGAGCGGCTGGCAAAGCCACAAGGTGCAAACCTTTCGAAGGCCGGGTTCTGGGTGTATGGGTCTTCCGGCAAATGAGTCCGCATCGCTTAAAGGGCTTCTCATGGATGAGCCATACAGAAGGCCGTGGGAGATTTTTTTCGATTCCAAGGCTCACGGCCTTCTTTTGGTCGCCGGCTTTCCTTTGTATTCACTCCTACTCATTTGCCGGAAGACCCACAAAAATTTACAACAAAGTGGAACGGATGAAATCGAGATTCAGCTTTTTCAGTATCCGAACCATATTGTTCAGCTGGACTTCAACGGTCCCTTCATAGATCTCTACGATGCGGTTGTCCCTATACCGCCTTTCCACATCCTGCTCGAGAAAATATCCGTACCCGCCGAATATGGTGATCGTTTCGTCAATAATGCTCTTCGCCGTTTCAGGCACGTGATGTTTGACCATGGAGGTCAGGAGCGGTATGGTGGCGGCCATTTTTTCATCCTTCTGATCACACAACCAGGCTGCATAATAGTTCAACCACTTCACGGACTGGAGCTGACTCCACGTCCTTGCCAGCTTGTGACCGATGGCTTGAAAATCAATGATCGGTTTTTGAAATTGCGTTCTCTCCCTGGCATGGTTCAGTGCCTTGAGAAACGCACCTTCCGCATTGCCCAACGCTTGCGCGCCGATTTCAATACGGCTCTCGTCCAGGAACTCAAGAACATTCATGAGACCCCGCCCGCGCTCGCCGACCATGTTCTCTTTGGGGATCTTCAGGTTGTGGAAGACCACTTCGCCGCTGGAGGTCATCCTCAGCCCCATCTTGTTTGGAATCTCATTGATCTCCATTTTGCCGTCCAACCAGGTGGACGGGTCACTCTGAACCACAACGGTGGTCATCCCTTTCCCGGGTCGGGCCTCCTGGTCATCTTGCAGCAAAACAATGAAGAAATCCGCGTAGGAAGCATTGGTGGTAAACACCTTGGTCCCGTTGAGGACGAACCCGTCCTCCGCCTCCTCCATGGTGGCCTCCATGCGTGTGAGATCGCTCCCATGGTCCGGCTCGGTAAAGGAGACCGCCGATACCCAGTCGCCTCGAACAAGGGGCGCCAGGAACTGCTCGTGCTGCCGGGGCGTGCCGAAAAGCTTCACAATTTTCGAAGGAATGTAGGCAAGATGGATCGCCATGCCTATGCCTGAATCCGCCTTGCAAAATTCCTCTATCACAAGGACATTCTCGAGAACCCCCATCCCGCCGCCGCCGATGCTCTCCGGGTAATCCGCACCCACGAAACCGAGTTGGGCCGCCTTTTTGAAAAGCTCCCTGGGAAAACGGTGGTTGAGCTCACACTCATGCGCCACTTCCGGCGTGAATTCACCCTGCGCAAATTCTGCTGCCGCCCTTTTGATGTCCCCTTGCTCCTTGCTCAAAGAAAAATCCATTCTCGCGATACCCCCTGTCTTTGTTTATTTAGCTTCTAGACCGCGCTTCATGATCTCCCGCCCAATGATCATCCGCTGTATTTGATTCGATCCTTCGAAAATCTGGGTCAGCTTAGCGTCCCGAAACATTCTCTCCACAGGGTACTCCCTGATATAGCCATAGCCCCCCAAGACCTGAACCATGTCCGTGGTGATTTTCATCGCCGCATCACTGCAGAAATATTTGGCCATGGAAGCAAAGGTCGTATTTTTCTGCCCCCCGTCGAAGCCCAGTGCAGCCCTTTCCATGAGGCCTCGCCCGGCCTCCACGAGCGTGAGGGCGTCGGCCAGCATGAACTGGATGGCCTGGTGCTGTATCAAGGGCCTCCCGAAAGTGTGGCGCTGTCTTGCGTATTCTACGGCATAGTCCAACGCCCCCTCAGCGATGCCCATGGAGAGGGCGGCCACCGTCGGCCGGGACATGTCGAAATCAGCCATGGCGATCATAAACCCCTGTCCCGGCTGACCCAAGAGGTTTTCCTCCGGCACCTCAACATCCTCGAGTATGACTTCCGCTGTGTTGCTTCCCCTGAAACCACATTTATCTTCCAGTTTTCCAATGGAGATCCCCTTCCACTCCCGTTCAACCATAAAAAAGGAGAGGGCCTTCTCTCCCGTTCGAGCCAGGACGGTGTACAGTCCCGCCACCCCACCGTTCGTGGCAAAGGTCTTCACGCCGTTGAGACGATAGATACCGCCGGTCTTTTCCGCCTTCGTGGTCATGGCGGCCACATCGGAACCGGCACCCGGTTCTGTCACCAGATACCCGATCAATTTCCGCTCTTCCGAAAGCATGGGGTAGTATTTCTGCTTTTGGGCATCGTTCCCCGCATGGATGAGAGGAAAGCTCCCCACGGGCTGAATGATCAGGTTCAGGGCCGAGGCGGCGCAGACTTTTGCGATCTCCTCGATGCACAGACAAAGTGTGAAACAAGGATTCTCAGGCCACCCCCCATACGCCTCCGGCAGCATGAGTTGCAACAGCCCGAGGTCCCAGAACAAGGAGACGACTTCCCAGTTGTATTCCCCTGATCTGTCGATTTCCGCAGCTAGGGGGCCCACCTTCTCCTTCGCCACCCTTTTCACGTTTTCCAAAAGGATTCGCTGCTCTTCCGTCAACTGGCTCATCTCTCATCAAACTCCTTTTTCAAAATGGCCGTAAACCCATTCCCCTGTCAGGGCGACCATCGTAGGCGGAGAAGTTTACTCAGAAATCAGCAAGGGATTGAACCGGGTTCCGTGATCATACACATCCACCCCTTCCTTTCTTTTGAGGAAGTTCACCACCCCGTACGTCACGGGCGTGGCAGCCGCTTCATAAACGGATTTGGCCACCCATTGGGTGATGATCGCTGTCAGCAAGGCTTTTCCGGGTATGGTTCCAAAGAACGCGAGGGTGATAAAGACCAGCGAGTCCAAGCCCTGACCCACCAGGGTGGAACCGATCGTGCGCAGCCACAACCAGCGCCCCCTGGTGGCGATCTTCATCTTTGCCAAGACGATGGCGTTGGCAAACTCCCCCGCCAAATAGGCGAGAAAGGAGGCAAAGAGAAGACGCGGGGTGTAGCCCAGTATGCGTTCATAGGCAGCCTGGCCGTCCCAAAAAGACGCGGCGGGGAGCACCTGCCCGAGCCAGATCGCCCCGACAACGACAAAGTTGCAGAAAAAGCCCAGCCAGATGACCCTCCGAGCCCGGCCATACCCGTACACCTCAGTCAGAACATCCCCGGTAATGTAACTGAGCGGGAAAATGAATATGGCCGCCGGGAGGATCAGGCCGAAAAGGTCCACGAGCTTCACAGCCGTGATATTGGCTGTAATCAGGCAAGTGATGAAGACGGCGACAATGACGATAAACCGGTGAGAATACCGGCCACCGCCGCTTTCTTTGTCAGACCGGCTCATAGAAGCACCTTTTGGGTGATGCCACCTTGCCCTTCTTCTTCAGGTCGCTGATAATCTTGGAAACGGCTTTGCTGTCCTCGCCGATCATTTTCGCCACATCGCCGGGTCGCACCGGTTTCCCCGCTTTTTTCATGGCGCTGAGCACTTTCTTTTCCATCTCCAAACCTCCATGGTTTTTCTTAAAAAGCCAAACTCTCAGTAACGCTCAAATGTGTTGGGATCGGCTTTTTCTCGTTTAAGACGCCCCTGTTTCCGGCCATGGCCATTTTTCTCAAGGGGATATC
>Ga0180437_10002899_pt1 | contig 26398 bp, 7 predicted proteins | sample SS_ome_4_FD_132410 | JGI IMG/M metagenome (GOLD analysis project Ga0180437, IMG submission 132410) | Hypersaline lake sediment archaeal communities from the Salton Sea, California, USA - SS_3_D_1 metaG | ecosystem: Environmental > Aquatic > Non-marine Saline and Alkaline > Hypersaline > Sediment... | reverse complement strand
TCGGTGACGACGAGCGCGTGCTGATGGAGGCGCTGGTGAGACGGGATCGAAGCGGGGCCTCATCGAACGCCTTCGAGCGGGCCGGACCGCGCGAGCTCCTCTTCTTCGCACCGAAGGATCTCAGGGCGGGTATCGTGACGTGCGGTGGCCTCTGTCCCGGGATGAACAACGCGATCCGAGCGGCCGCACTGGAGCTGCTCAATCACTATCGGGTCCGGGAGGTCCTCGGCTTCCGCTATGGCTTTGCCGGGCTGAATCCGGACGAAGGGTACGCTCCGATACCTCTCTCCGTGGGGTCGGTCGAAGGGATTCATTACGACGGCGGATCGATCCTCGGTTCGTCCCGCGGTCCGCAGACCCCGGCCATCGTCGTCGATCAGCTGGAGCGGCTCGGCGTCCGATTCCTGCTGGTGATCGGCGGCGACGGAAGCATGCGCGCCGCGCACGCGGTCTACGAGGAAGCCGCACGAAGAAGGGCTCCGATCTCGATTGTCGGCGTTCCGAAGAGCATCGACAACGACGTGCCGCTGGTCGACAAGACGTTCGGCTACGAAACGGCCTTCTCGATCGCCGTCGAATCGATCCGCGCGGCGCACACTGAGGCGGCCGCCTATCGGAACGGTGTCGGTCTCGTCCGTCTGATGGGGAGGCACTCGGGGTTCATCGCCGCCAGCGCGGCCGTCGCAGCGGCCGACGCCGATTTCGTCCTCGTCCCCGAGGTTCCGCTCGCGCTCGACGGACCGGGCGCGTTCCTCGAAGCCCTGGTGGACCGTCTTGGCTCGAACGGCCACGTCGTCGTCGTTGTCGCGGAGGGAGCGGGGCAGGACCTCCTGCAGGAAGACGGTTCTCCGGCGGAGCTGGACGAATCGGGGAACGTCCGACTGCTCGACATCGGGACCTACCTGAAGGATCGGATCGACAGCGCGCTGCGTGAGCAGGGCATCCGGCACACTGTCAAGTACATCGATCCGAGCTACTTGATCCGCAGTGCTCCGGCGAACCCGAGCGACTCGGTCTATTCCTCGGACCTTGCGCGAAACGCGGTCCATGCCGGGATGGCCGGCCGGACCGGGTTGCTGATCGGGTACTGGAACGGGGAGTACACGCACGTGCCGTTGCGCGAGGTCATCATCCGACGCAAGGAGGTCGACCTGGAGGACGACCTGTGGTACGCGGTCCTCGAGAGCACTGGGCAACGCGCGCTCTGGAGCGAGAGGGCTGACGGTTGAGCGGCAGACGCGACGCGCGTCCGAGGATCGTTCTCGTCAACGACCGGATGCAACACGGCTACCGCTACGAGCTGATTGAGCCGGCAGGCGCTCATTTCGACGCCGCGTTCCGACCCGAGCTGACACCGAAGGAGATGCTCGAGCTTGGCGTGTTCGGCGGGAAGTACATGACCGACTGCCGGGATGAATTCCCCCCCGACTGGTTCGGGACCGCGAAGCTCTCAGCGAAGCACCGCGATCCGTCGCTCAACTTCTTCGGCGTCGATGCCTCGAAGCCGCTTGCCGCCTGGCGTGAGAAGGGCTGGATTTATCACGAAGACCCGCGCGGCTGGTTCCAGTGGTACTGCCGCTACTACGTGGGCCGAAGGTGCCCGGACGACGCGCGGCAGATCAGGCGATGGAAGGCGATGGTCCGCCACGTCGCTCAGATCCGGAAACACTGCATGCCTGGCGACCTCGATTGCCGCCCTCGCCAACGGCAGGCGCTCCTCCACTGGGCGTACGACAGCCGGAGGATCTAGCGGGCGGCCTCGGCCTGCATCAGAGCGCGGTTCGTCCCTTTCCCGAGTCGAGGACCGAGACGAGCTCTTGCGGGAACGGCTCGAAGTAGATCTGATCGAGCAGGTACTCTACGCCGAACCGGATGCTCCAGGAACGCACGAGGCTCGCCGGGACGCTGAGGGGAATCTGCCGGGCCCGATACCGCTCCAGCGCATCGAGGAAGAACGACTTCTCGCTCGGCGAAAGGTTGTCGGAGACGTATCCGAAGCCGTGCAGCATCACGTTGATGGCGCTCGCCCGCCGCGGCGCCCTGGCGAGCGCGGCGAGGAGTCCGGTTCGGTACGTGCGGACGACCTCATCGAACGGGAGACGCTTCGCGTTCGCCACCACGCGTCCCAGCTCCCTCATCGCGGTCTGGTTGTACGCCATCAGCAGGAACTTGTGGCGGGCGTGGAACGCGACGAGGTCCTTCATCCCTCTTCGAGCCGTCGCTTCGCGGAAGCGGGCTAGGGTGAACAGCTTGGTCAGGAAGTGCTGGCGGATGTCGAAGTTCTGCAGCCGCCCCTCGTCCTCGACGGCAAGGTCGCTGAAGCGCTCCATGACCCGCCCGCCGAACGCGCCCATCCCCTTCCGATGACCGGCGCGCGGCGCGCGGCTGTTGTAGACCCTAACCTGACTGAGTCCGCAAGAGGGGGAACGATACTTCAAGATGAAGCCGTCGACGTTGGTGAGTTCGTCGAGGAACCGATCGGCGAACGACGCCATCTGGGCCGTGACGTCGCGCCCGGTTGTCGGCTGGAAGAGGACGTGTTCGCCCTTCTCCTCGATGAGGCGGATTGGCTCGCGAGGGACACCGAGCCCGATCGCCATCTCCGGGCAGACGGTGATCGGTTCGACGAACGGCACGAGCGACTCGACGGTGTCGTCACGGACCGTCTGGCCGTTGTACCGACACGCTTCGAACCCGAGGCATCGGCTGAAGACGACGCGCGGCACGATCCGATCCATCATCCGGCCCTCCCCATGCCCAGCGCTTCCATGACGACGCCACGGTAGTCGATAAGAGCAGCGATTGACAACAGCTGCCGCGTGGGGCCGCCGCACCGAGGATGGGCGGTCGGGAAGGAGGGACGATGCAAACGCTTGCGTTCGTCGGTTGGATGATCGCCGTCTCATTTGGAACCATGACGCTCGTGTGGGTGCTCGGCCTCGTCCTGCGAACGCGAGCATCGTCGACTCGTTCTGGGGCCCCGAATTCGTGATTCTCGCAGCAGTTGGTCCATTCGTTGCCGGGACTCCGACGTGGCGCGATCTCCTCGTGCTCGCCATCGTGGCGATCTGGCCGTGCGGCTTGCCGCGCACGTCACGATTCGCAATGGGGGGAAGGGCGAAGACTGGCGATACAGGAAATGCCGCGACGAAGCCGGAGCGAAGTCGTGGTGGACGAGCTACTTCAGGGTCTTCGTCGTCCAAGGTTCCTGTTGGTGATCGTGGCGGCGCCGATCCTCGCGGTCGCCGCGTCACGAGGGCCGGTGCGCGCCAGATGGTTTGGCGTTGCTGGGACTGTCATTTGGGTTACCTGGCTGTCGTTCGAGGCGATCGCCGACCTTCGGCTCGCCCGGTTCAAGCGCGATCCGGCGAATCACGGCCGCGGGATGGATCGTGGGCTCTGGCGAACCAGCCGACACCCGAACTACTTCGGTGAGACAGTCGTCTGGCGGGGGATCTTGCTCGTGGCGCTGGCCACCCCGCACGGCTACTGGGCAGCGATAGGGCCTATCGCGATCACGTTCCTGCTCGTCCGCGTCTCGGGCGTCCAGATGCTCGAGAAGGGCCTCCTCGATCGGAAGCCGGACTACGCCGACTACGTCCGGAGGACCAGCTCGTTCGTTCCGAGAGTGCCGAGGCGACGGCCCTGAACTGACCGCAGGTGCCGTTGCTCTTGGTGCGTCACAAGTCTGTCCTGCTGGTTCGTGCCCTTCTACTGAAGGATTGCGGCGAGGTCCTCCTCGGGGGTCGTGATCGGTGCAAGACCGAACGTCTCGACGAGGACGTTCAGGACCGCCGGCGTGACGAACGCGGGGAGCGAAGGTCCGAGCCGGATGTTCCGGAGTCCGGGGTGCAAGAGCGTCAACAGGACGACGACCGCCCTCCGCTCGCACCGCCGTAGGTGGAGTTGTCAGACTGGAATCCAGTGTGCTAGATTACTGAAATGAACTCACTACAAGTCGATTCACGCTTCGCTAGTCGTGTTCATCCTGTAAGGGTTTCTCAGAGAGGTGTTTGGCTCCGCAGCATCGGGGGGCACCGATTTCTGAGTCGTTCGCCGATCCTGCGAGATCCCGACGTGGCCGCTAGCGAGGGCCTCGGACTGGGGGTGCGTCGCTGATGAATGCGGACTCGCAAAACGCTGGAGCGAGCCAACAGGATCAGACGAGCTTCGCGCAACCTCCCAGCATCTCGCTTCCGAAGGGTGGCGGGGCCATCCGCGGGATCGGGGAGAAGTTCGCGGCCAATCCAGTAACCGGGACTGGTTCGATGACGGTGCCCATCTTCACAAGTCCCGGTCGGTCAGGCTTTGGTCCGGAGCTTGTGCTGTCGTACGATTCGGGTTCCGGAAACGGACCGTTCGGTTTCGGCTGGTCGCTTTCGCTTCCGTCCATCACGCGGAAAACCGACAAGGGCCTGCCTCGATACCTTGACTCCATCGAGTCCGACACGTTCATCCTCTCAGGATCCGAGGATCTTGTTCCCGTCCTCGATGATGACGGGACGATCCAGACCTGGAATGGCGAGATCGATGCCGCGGAGTACGAGATTCGCCGCTACCGCCCGCGCATCGAAGGCTTGTTCGCCCGTATCGAACGGTGGACGCGCAAAGAGAGCGGCGAGATCCACTGGCGGTCGATCTCCAAGGAGAACGTGACCACTCTCTATGGGCAGACGGCGGAAAGCCGGATCGCCGATCCTGCAGATCCTATCCATCGTGTCTTCAGCTGGCTGATCTGCGAGACCCATGACGACAAAGGGAACGTCATCGTCTATGAGTACGAGAGAGAGGATTTCGAAGACGTGGAGTGGTCCGACGCCCACGAGATCCATCGCAAGGGAGAGGAGAAGCTGCCAAACCGATACCTGAAGCGGATCTACTACGGGAACAAGGTCTCTCGGCTCGCCGACGACCCGACGGCCTCTCCCAAAGACTGCCACTTCAAGGTCGTCTTCGACTACGGAGAAGAGCACGAGCAAGAAGAGGATCCGGAGAAGGACATCAGCGACCTTCGACAGGCGAAAGCAAGCTTCGATGGTCTGCGGACTTGGCCAAAGCGGGTGGATCCGTTTTCCAGCTACCGAGCTGGATTCGAGGTTCGTACCTATCGTCTGTGTCGCCGCGTGTTGATGTTCCACCACTTTCCCGACGAGCTTACATGGAAGGGCGAGCCGGTCGAGGAGTACCTTGTGCGCTCCACAGAATTCGACTATGAGGAGACGCCCGTTGCCTCGTTCATCAAGCGGGTATCTCAATCCGGGTATGTCCTCAAGGAGGACAGCGAGTACCCGTATCTGAAGAAATCGCTCCCTCCCCTGGAGTTCGAGTACACAAGGGCAGAGATCCACGGCGATGTCGAAGAGCTCGTAGATGAGAGCGTCGAGAACCTGCCACAGGGTCTCGATGGATCGCAGTACCGGTGGGTCGATCTTGACGGCGAGGGTCTGTCCGGCGTCCTAGCCGAGCAGGCACATGTGTGGTTCTACAAGCCCAACTTGGGCAACGGAACGCTCGGAGCCGCCAACGAAGTAGCGGTGAAGCCCTCGACGGCTGTCTTGAATGGCGGAGGGCAGCAGCTGATGGACCTGGCGGGGGACGGTCAGCTCGATCTCGTCGATTTTCGCGGCCCCACGGCCGGGTTCTACGAGCGAACGAAGGAACAGCATTGGGAGCGGTTCAAGCCGTTCGTCTCACTTCCGAACCTCGATTGGGGCGATCCGAATCTCAAGTTCGTCGATCTCACCGGGGACGGCCATGCCGACGCGCTGATCACGGAGAACGAGGTCCTCACCTGGTACGCCTCGCTTGGGGAAGACGGGTTCGACGAAGCCGAGCGTGTGCACAAAGCGCTCGAGGAGCAGCAAGGACCGCGTGCCGTGTTCGCCGACGGCACGCAGTCGATCTACCTCGCTGACATGTCCGGTGATGGTCTGTCCGACATCGCGCGGATCCGAAACGGGGAAGTCTGCTACTGGCCGAATCTCGGATACGGCCGGTTCGGCAAACGCGTCACAATGTCGAATGCACCGACGATGGACGAGGTCGAGCAGTTCGATCAGAGGCGGGTGCGACTCGCCGACATCGACGGATCCGGGACGACAGACATCCTCTACTTGGGGCGCGAAAGCATCGACGTGTATCGCAACGAGTCAGGCAACGGGTGGGAGAAGTGCGAGTCGATCACCAAGTGCCCCCGGACCGCCAGCGTAGCCAGCGTCATGCCGGTCGACCTGATGGCCAACGGGACGGCGTGTCTCGTCTGGTCGTCTCCGCTTGCCGCCGATGCCCGTCGGCCGATGCGATACATTGACCTGATGGGCGGAGTGAAGCCGCACCTGCTGACGAAGGTCATCAACAACCTCGGGGCCGAGACGGAAGTGCAGTACGCTGCTTCCACCAAGTTCTATCTCGATGACCGGAACGAAGGTCGACCGTGGATCACCCGGCTCCCGTTCCCGGTTCATGTCGTCGAGCGGGTCATCACGCACGATCGAATCAGCCGAAACCGTTTCGTTACGCGATACGCGTATCACCACGGGTACTTCGATGGAATCGAGCGAGAGTTTCGCGGGTTCGGCCTGGTTGAGCAGTGGGACACCGAGGAGTTCGCTGCACTCACTGAGAGTGGTAACTGCCCTGACGCGGTCAATCTCGACGAAGCCTCGCACGTCCCTCCGATGCTAACGAAGACCTGGTTCCACACCGGCGCCTACGTTGGCAGGGAGAGCATCTCCAAGCAGTACGAGTCTGAGTACTACCGCGAGGGGGATCCAAGCGAAGGTCTTGCTGGGCTCTCGGACGAGGACTACCAGGCGATGCTCCTTCCGGACACCCTGCTCCCCTCCGGTCTCGATCCGGAGCTGACTTCGGATGAAGCTCGCGAGGCGTGCCGGGCATTGAAGGGCTCGATCCTGCGCCAAGAGACCTACGCCTGTGACGGCACTGAAGCCGAGGACCGCCCGTACAGCGTCTCCGAGCGGAACTACACGGTGAAGCGGTTCCAGCATCGAGGAAGAAACCGGCACGCGGTGTTCTATGTTCATCCACGTGAAACCGTCGACTTCCACTACGAGCGGAAGCTATTCGAGGTCGACGACCAGACCAAGACCGTGCTCGATCCGAGGACCGCCTCCGCAGAGGAACTAGCCGCAGCCTTTGCCGCCGCTGACCCGCGGGTGACACATTCGATCACCTTGGCGGTCGATGACTACGGGAACGTGAAGGAGTCAGTTGCGATCGGATACGGACGGCGCTTCCAGCACAGAGGTCCGAATCTCGATCCGGACGTTCTCGAGCAGCTTCGAGAGACCCAAGCGAAGACGCTGATTACGTACACCGAGAACGACTACACCAACCCGGTCCTGCAAGAGGATGATTCAGAAGCAGAACCGCAGCTCGGACCGGAAGACTCGTATCGCAAGCCTCTGCCCGCGGAGACGCGAACGTACGAGATCGTTCTGGTTGGCGGGCACTCGACACGCGGCAGGTCGATGATCACGGAGCTCCATCGCTTCAGTGACATGGTAGCGCTCCTTACCGACGCCAAAGGCAAGCCGGCGCTGCCGTACGAGGTGACTGCCACTCCACACCCACCAGAAGGTGTGGCGTATCGCCGGCTGATCGAGCATGTGCGAACCTACCACCGACGTAACAACCTCAGCGCGTCTTTGGCGCTCGGCGAGCTGCAGTCGATGGCGCTGCCCTTCGAGAGCTACAAGCTCGCTTTCACGCCGGGCTTGGTCGCGAACGTGTTTGGCGACCGCGTCACGGATGCAATGCTCGAAGAAGAGGGGCGATACGTCCATACTGAAGGCGACACGAACTGGTGGATCCCGTCCGGGCGGATCTTCTACTCGCCGGGCTCAGGAGATGCTCCGGCCGAGGAGGAGGCGCACGCGCGTCAGCACTTCTTCCTGCCGCACCGCTACCGAAACCCGTTTCATACCGACGCGGCTAGCACCGAAAGCTTCGTCACGTATGATCCGTACAACCTCTTGATCGAGGAGACTCGTGACGCACTGGACAACCGGGTAACCGTAGGCGAACGCCATGTCGATCCGACGCAGCCGCTCGTGGGCCGGGGGCAAGACTACCGCGTTCTCCAGCCCACACTCGTCATGGATTCCAACCGGAACTGCTCCGAGGTACGATTCGACGCGCTCGGCATGGTCGCTGGCACTGCGGCGATGGGGAAACCGGCGCCGGCCACGGCGGAAGGCGACTCCCTGGAGGGGTTCCGAGCCGACCTCACCCAGAGCGAGATCGACCAGTTTGTGTCTGATCCCAAGAGGCCGGTTGCGGAAACGCTGCTCGCCAATGCGACCAACCGCGTCATCTACGACTTGATGGCCTACGTGCGTGAGCCCGATCCAGCGAAGAGGCGACCTGCGATGGCTGCAACGCTTGCGCGCGAGACACATGCGAGCGAACCCGTGCCGGAAGAAGGGCTACGCATTCAGGTGAGTTTCTCGTACTCGGACGGATTTGGCCGAGAGATCCAGAAGAAGGTCCAGGCCGAGTCGGGATCGGTGCCGCGGCGCGACGCCAGCGACAAAATCATCGTGGCCGCCGACGGTCAACCTGAGATGACACCCCATGAGGTGAGTCCGCGCTGGGTCGGCAGCGGCTGGACCGTGTTCAACAACAAAGGGAAAGCCGTCCGCCAGTACGAGCCGTTCTTCACCGACAGCCACCGGTTTGAGTTCGAGGTCCGGATCGGTGTCAGCCCGGTGTTCTTCTACGACCCGGCGGAACGGGTCGTAGCGACGCTCCATCCGAACCACACATGGGAGAAGGTCGTCTTCGACCCGTGGCGACAGGAGACGTGGGACGTCAATGACACCGTTCTGACTGATCCCTGTCTCGATGAAGACCTGAAGAGTTTCGTCCAGAAGAAGGACGGCAGCCCTCGCCTGCCTGACAGCGAGTATCTCCCCTCCTGGCACGCCTTGCGCACCGACGCGGCCCACGCGGCGACCTTCGCAGCGAGCTATCCCAGCGCCTCCGATCGCGCGGGTGAAACTAGATCCGCCCGCAAGACGGAGGTCCATACCAGCACCCCCACGGCTGCGCATGCCGATTCGCTCGGCCGCACCTTCCTCACTGTTGCCCACAACAGGTTCAAGTACAGCAACACGGATCCGGGCGATCTGCCCGTCGAGGGGTTTCACTCGACGCGGATCGTCCTCGACATCGAGGGCAACCAGCGCGAAGTGATCGACGCCAAGGATAGGTTCGTCATGCGCTACCACTACGACATGCTTGGCAATCGTGTCCAGCAGGCCAGCATGGAGGCCGGCGTGCGGTGGATGTTGAATGATGTTGCGGGCAAGACGCTCTACGCCTGGGACAGCCGCGACCACCGCGTCCGCACCTCCTACGACGCGCTCCGGCGGCCGACAGACTCCTTCCTGTGCAAAGGCGCAGGCGCTGAGATACTCATCGGGCGCACCGTCTACGGCGAGACCGAGCCCAACGCAAGTACGGGCAATCTCCGTGGGAAAGTCTTCCAGGTGTTTGACCAGGCCGGCGCCACAACCAGCGATCCGTATGACTTCAAGGGCAACCTTCTGAGCAGCGCCCGGCAGCTGGTGGATACGGTCGAGATCAACGGGCAGCCGGCACCAGGCTACAAGAACCGCGCCGACTGGAATAGGGGCGTCTCATTGATGGCCGAGAAGTACGTGAGTCAGATCCGCTTCGACGCCCTCAACCGGCCGACGCAGGTCGTCGCGCCTCACAGCGACCAGCCTGGCACCACGATCAATGTCATCCAGCCGACTTACAGCGAGGCCAGCCTACTAGAGAAGGTCGATGTGTGGCTCAACCGGAACTCCGAGCCTGGCGATCTGCTTGATCCCGCCACGGCAAACCTACACGCGGTATCGGATATCGACTATGACGCCAAGGGCCAGCGCCTGCGGATCGACTACGGAAACGACGTCAGAACGACCTATGTGTACGATCCGCTGACATACCGACTAGCGCGTCTGCACACAGAGCGCGGGGGCGGCCACCCCCAGGCTTGTGCTACTGAACTGACTGATCCTGGCAGAGACCAACGGAGCTGTCCAAAGCCGACACCCGTGTGCCAAGGAGTGCAGAACCTGCACTACACTTACGACCCAGCCGGCAACATCACGGGAATCCGGGACGAAGCACAGCAGACGGTGTTCTTTCGAAACAGGTGCGTCGAGCCGAGCGCCGAATACACCTACGACGCCGCCTATCGACTGATCGAGGCCACCGGACGCGAGCACATCGGGCAGGTGGGAGGATCGCCGATTCCGCACTCCTACAACGACGCCCTTCGCATCGGCTTCCTGCATCCTAGCGACGGCAACGCGATGGGGCGCTACTGCGAGTGCTACGAGTACGACGCGGTCGGCAACATCATGGAGATGATCCACCGCGCTGCCTGTCCCGGAGCTGAGTCATGGAGGCGTAGCTACACCTACGCCGAGCCAAGTCTGATCGAACCCGGCAAGCAGAGCAACCGCCTGACCAGCACCACTATCGGGGCGACCACGGAAACCTACAGCGCTGCTGGCGATGGCTACGACGCTCACGGCAACATGCTGCGCATGCTGCACTTGCAGGTCATGCAGTGGAACATCAAAGACCAACTGCAGATGACGCAACGGCAGAAGGTCAATGACGCCGACGAGGACGGCGAGCTGCATCACGGCGAACGCATCTGGTATGTCTACGACTCGTCAGGACAGCGAGTGCGCAAGGTGACCGAACGAGCCAACAGAGGTGGTGTGAAGGACGAGCGGATCTACATGGGCGGCTTCGAGATCTATCGCCGCCACTCGGGCGCGAACGCTGGGCTCATGCGCGAAACCCTGCATATCATGGACGACAAACAGCTCATTGCCTTGGTGGAAACGCGCACCCAGGGCAACGAACCAGACGTGCCGCAGCAGCTCATCCGCTACCAGATCGGCAATCACTTGGGTTCAGCCACTCTGGAGCTGGACGATCAAGCGCTGATCATCTCCTATGAGGAGTACACGCCCTACGGAAGTACTGCCTATCAAGCAGTCCGCAGCCAGACTGAGACCCCGAAGCGGTATCGGTTCACCGGCAAGGAGCGGGATGAGGAGAGTGGGCTCTACTACCACGGAGCGCGGTACTACGCGCCGTGGCTGGGGAGGTGGATAGCTGCCGATCCTGCTGGCATAGCGGCTGGGCCGAATCTGTATTGGTTTGCAGATGACAGCCCACTTACATTCGTCGATCCCGATGGCTGCAAGAAGACTCCCACTGCTGCTGATCTGGCGAGGAAGTGGTCTGGCAGTGAGATAAGGTTCGCTACTTCCAGATTGAAACGGTCGTCGATCTTCAGAGAGCTCGATACTGGGGCAGAGATTATCTCGTTTTCCCCGAATGAGGAATACACCAGGAATGTGGCGAGAATCAGACGTGAGATCAAAGCCCGGACTGCAGAGCTCATGGCTGATGGGGGGATCAGCGAATCAACTGCTCGTCATCAGGCTGAGCAAGGAATACTTCACAACGAACTTCTGTACACGAAATTCAAGTCAGCTGCATCACGTGAATACCGACTCAAGACGCGCGAGGAATTCGGGACAGGATTCCGGTATGCGAAAGCATTTAAGGACGAAAATAAGATAGAACTCTACATGAAGCAAAGCCACGAAGCCAGAGAGAACCTTGTGGAGGAGCTCGCACATGAGTATTCGCACATCTTCGACCCAGAACCCGTTGACGATGCCGAGCCCCTTGAGAAGTTCCACGAGTCGCGGTCCGAGATTTTCGCGGAGCTGTTCAGTGAGTTGATTTTGGCGGAAGTGAGAGGCGATTCGCAACTAGAACTAAGCGAGTTGAGGTATGGGAAGGGTGAGCAGTCTATTCTTAAGCTCTCCCACAAGCAGCAAGAACGAGCCAATGAGATATTCAAGACATCATGGAGTGCAACAGGCAAAGCGATAGCTATCAACAACTTAGTGAAATATGAGATCCTACGGCAGCCAATCAAACAATTCCAATGGATACCCTTGGAAGATGTACTACAAGAGGAGAAGAACCCCGTCGACGCCATACTGAGGCGACCGCACCATGATCCTAGCTTTGTATCCGGAAGTAGCGGGCGGGAGCGCAACCTAGTTCGAGGTATGGGCTTCCGCTTCTAGGAGTATCGATGAACCAGTCCAGACCGGCCGAATTGCTCAAGGGCTGCCGCATGGGCATCGGTAAACATGCAGATTGCAGCTCTCGTTCTGCCCTGCCAATGGGACATCGGCAAAGCCTTCACGCGATCTCAAAAGGACGAAGGGCACCTAGCTGTGGGGAGCTCTCAGAGGGTGGGCCGAAGTCCTTCCTTGGGACGGCATTGGAGGACCACGCCCGAGAGTAAGCGTCATTGACTCGACTTGGTGTAGGAGGCGGTCGGATGGCAGTGCAAGAGAATGAACGTGAGACCGAGAGGAGCGCTGAATCGTCCGAAGCGTACTCGCAGCAACTAGCCCTGACGCCAACGGTCGAAGGAGTGCTGAAGCGATTCAGCCCCGACGAGGTTGTTACAGCAGCCGACTTCGTCAACGCGATCCTCGATTCCGCCGACCACCGCAAAGCGTACGCAGCGGGAAGGTTCGCAGAGCTGACACTGGTAGAGACGGAGGAGAGAAGGCCCGCGGAGGAATGGCTCACCTACATCCAAGCCATGTTCGACACGTCTCGGATGCAGTCGCTCGAGAGTTCATCGGTAGCCCCGAGGCTGCATGGTCGGCTGGCCATCCTCGGCCTTGCGATGCTCGACGGCGATCTCTACCGCCAGCTGAGTGACGCTGGCAGCCTTGAGGCCCTCCAGCAAGAGGTCGAGCCGCCCATACAGGATCTGAATGACATCCTCTCCGAGCGCGGCCGTGAGATGTACGCGGAGCGGCTAACTGACTCCACTGTCTATGACACGGTGCCTCCCTGGCCCGACGATCCGGTGCGAGCTGCGGGGCAGGATCAGCTTGGACGTGGCGCGTTTGCGCGTTTCCTCGCAGGGAGGATCAGGGCCGTTCCCGCAGATGCCGGCGCCTATTCCGTCCATCTCTATGCACCGTGGGGGGCCGGCAAAAGCTCCCTGCTGAACCTCCTCTCGGGCGAGTTGTCGCCGTCTAGCAGATATGTGGACCGGCTGCTGCGGATTGCGACGCTGGGGTTATCGGGACGCCGGAGAGACTGGTCCGTGGTTCGATTCAACGCCTGGAGGAATCAGCACATCGATCCCCCATGGTGGCCGCTTCTGGACACGATCTACCGAAGCACCAAGGGCCGGCTCGCGCTTTGGCACCGATTCCTCGAGTGGGGCTGGCGTCTCGTGGACGGCCGCATCGTGTTCCTCGCTTCTCTGGCGCTGCTGCTTTGGGGACTGGCGATCATCCTGTGGTTCTTCCCCGAGCTTCTCGAGCTGGGAGCACTGGAGGGAGCCGCCAAGAGCGTTACTACTATCCTCGCTCTGGTCGGAACGGTGTGGGGCGGGATCACGGCGTTCAATCGGTCCTTGCTGTTGGGTTCCGCTCGTGTGGCCGCCACGTACAAGGAGCGTGTGCACGACCCGATGACCGCGATCTGCAAGCGGTTCAAGAAGCTCATCCGGCGGTTGTCCCCTCGCCGAGTTGCTGTGTTCATCGACGATCTGGACCGCTGCCAGAGCAAGTACGTTGTCGACTTGCTCGAGGGAATCCAGACGCTGTTCCGAGATGCGCCCGTGATTTTCGTGATCGCTGCCGACAACCACTGGCTGAACGCCTGCTTCGCGATCGAGTACGAGAAGCTGGCGCCGCATATAAGGGAAGAAGGCAAGAAGCTGGGAACCTTGTTCCTGGAGAAGGCGTTCCGCTTCTCGACTCCGCTGCCGGGGGCACCTGACGAATTGAAGCGGCAGTATTGGCAACACCTTCTGCAGTTGCGGTCCGGCGATGATGAAGAAGATCCCGAGCTCGTTCGCCAGGGTGCAGAGAGCGAGGTTCGCACGGCACTTGGTGAGCAGGAAGTGCGCGAGATCGTGGAGGCAAGCGCGGGACGCACTTTCGCCGAGCGTCAAGCCCTGCGTGAAGCGGCTGCCGTGAGAATGGCGGCTCCAGAGGTCGTGCAGCGCCTCGAGCACACACTGAAGCCGTACTCGGAGCTTCTCGATCCGAATCCGCGCTCGATGAAGCGATTGGTCAACATGTACAGCTCGTACCGAGCGTTGGCCCTGCTTGCTGACATCGACATCGAACAGCACCCACTGGCGCTCTGGACCATTCTCTCTGCACGCTGGCCCGAGCTGGCGGCGCATCTTGAGGAGTATCCAGATCAGATCCAGGGAATCGGGCATCAGCCACCGGAGAACATCGATGAATCGCTGAAGGAACTGTTTCGTTCAACGGAAGTGGAGACGGTAGTAGGTGGTGGCTCGCTGGGAGACAAGCTGCAAGAAGCGGACATCGAGAAGTGTCGGAGCATGCACGCATGAGGACCGCATCTCGTAGGAAACGCTGGGCGCTTCAGCGCCCAACATGGTTCCGGATGGAGCGGCTTGACCGCCATTCAGGGGAGGAGGCATGGGCTACGGCAGATTTGGGGTGAGCATCATCAGCGGCAGCGTGGTCGACGATGCCGGCAGGCCAATCAGCGAAGCGGAAGTTCAACTGTGGGCGAAGCTCGAGCGGGGAATCGGAACCCAGGATCTCGAGAAGACAGAGGTCACGGATCAGTCGGGAGCGTTCAAGTTTCGAATACTTGCGACGGACCTTCAGTTGCCGCTTCGTCAGTCGTATTCCTCGCTCTTCTTCAAGGTCCTGATAGACGGCGAGCAGGTCGCTGACACTCAAGGCTCGGTGGAGTGGACGAGAGAGGTCGGCGACACTCCTCTTGTCATTCATGTGTCCCGCAGCGAGCAAGAGGAGTATCACTGGCGGATCTTCGGTGCGGTGGTCGATGCCTCGCGGAACGGCATTCCTGGGCTGCTGATCACGCCTCGGGATCTCGAGGTTGATCTGACCGTCGAGCCGGTGGAGACCGATCTAACAGGACGTTATGACATGCGTTTCAGCCAGAGGGCGGCCGGACTGCCGGAAGGCTATTTGCCGAACCTCTTCTTCGAGTTCCACTGGGAAGGGCAAAAGATTCACACCACGATCGAGGATGCTTGGTATGGATTCGATCCGGGCGAGCATGAGCACATGTTCGAGCTGCCGTGGGAGCCGCCGGAAGAACCTGAGGACGTGTGGCGATTCTTCGGCAGGGTGTTGAGTGCTACGGGTTCACCGATCTCTGCGTTAAGGATCCGTGTTCGCGATCTGCAGCTCCAAGCCGTGCTTGCTGAAGGGAGGTCCGATCCCGAAGGCAGGTACGATGTGAGGTTCTCGCGCGAGGTCTTCCCCAATCTGCCGCCTGAGCACTTACCCGCGCTCTGCTTCGAGTTTCAGTTGGATGACGAGTTGATCCATACGACCGCTGAATCGGCATGGCAAGGCGTGCGGCCTGGCGAGTACGAGCACGTGTTCGAGTTGCCGTGGGAGCCGCCAGAGGAGCCCGGGGACGTGTGGCGATTCTTCGGCAGGGTGTTCGACATGGCGGCAGCGAGTGCAGCTGGGGTGACGGTTCGGATCCGTGAGGCGCAAACGCAGTCCGTGGTTGCCCAGGCAATGACCGACTCCGAAGGCCGGTACGACATTCGATTCACGCGATCGGCCTTCGGCCAGCAGCCGGAAGACTTCCTGCCGATTCCCTTCTTCGAGCTGCTGAGAGGGGACGAACTGCTCGAGACGACGGAGAGCGAAGACGATAGGCCCGTACCTCCCGGCAGCTACGAGAAGGACTTCAGGGTATCTACTGCCACTGAGCCGGTCAGTCCAGAGGACAAGGAGTACTGGCACGTCTCCGGAACGGTCTACAGCCACGAGGGCATCGGCCAGGAAGGCGAGCGGATCGTCCTCGTCGACGTTTGTGTGGGGGAAGGACAGCGGTTGGCCGAGGGGACGACCGACCAGATGGGTCGCTACCTCCTGTTCTACGATATCGCGTTGATCCGCGCTAGGGGCAAGGAGAAGCCCGATCTGCGCGTTGACGTGGTATCGCGCGACGAAAGCGATCGAATCGTGGCGTCGTCGGAAGTACGCTACAACGCGGGTCCCGATGAGGTCCTCGACATTGTGATCCCAGCGGAGAACCTGGAACTTGCAACGGAATACGAGCGAATCACCGAAACCATGGCGAGGCATCTCCCCGCCTGCGGCATCTCGGCTGCATCTGAGACGAGTTTCGCCGATCTCCAGGAGGACGACGATCGGCAAGACATTACCTACCTCTCGAACAAGATAGGCTGGGATGCGAGGCTGGTCGCGATGGTGTCATTGTCCAGTCAGTACAGCGCTCGGATGGAGGTTCCGGCTGAGCTCCTCTTTGCCTTGTTCCGGGCTGGAGTTGGTGCGAATGACGTGGCCATAGCCGGATTGAGCGGCGACGCGATTCGATCGATCCTCAAGAGCTCATTTGCCAATAGGATCATTCCCGAGCGACTCGCCGAGAACCTGGATCAGCATGTCAAACGGATTGAGGAGTTCGCAATTCCAAGCCTTGTCGAGGCACCCGCGATCGTAGGTCTCTCCTCCCTGGGAGAGCTGCTCGATGTTTCGCTTGGGGAGAGCCCGCACAAAAAGGAGATCGCCCGGCTCTACTACGAGCAGCACAGCAATCTTCAGGCATTCTGGGATGGGGTCAAGGACCTGTTCAATGATGAGGATGTCGTGGAGCGGTTGCGGGTTGACGGGAAGTTGGCTTCCCTCACACTGAACAACGCGTCGCTGATTCCGCAGCTGCGAGCGCACCTGGAGACTCGCGACATTGCCGAAAGCGGTGATCTTGTTGGCTTGATCGAGGCCGGACTCTACAACGCAGAATCAGAGTTGTGGGATGACGTCCTGACGGACGATGTACCGATCCCTGAGGAGATACCAGGGGCAAATGCGGAGGAAAAGAGAGACAACTACGCTGCGCTGATGGCGAACCAGCTCCGGCTCAGCTACCCGACAGCCATCGTGACTGATCTTGTGCGCCACAAGAAGCTGCACGTAGACCCGGACCTGGAGGAGGAGGTATGCGGCTTCCTGACCTCTCAGCATGGCAAGTTCGAGCTTGGTGCCGAGCCGATTGGGATGTACGTCAACAGGTTGCCCGCTGAAGCAACACAGCCGAGTCCCGAGTGTGCCGCGGAAATCGAACGTCTCCAGAGGGTCTATCAGATTAGTTCTTCGGATGAGGCGATGCAGGGCCTCATGGAAGCTGGCTACGATTCCGCGTGGAAGGTTGTCCAAGAGAGTGAAGCAACGTTCACCAAGAAGAACGCGGAGAGGCTCGGTGGCGTGAGCGCGGCGAGGCGCACCTACGCCAAGGCTCATCAAGTTCACAATACGGTGCTGAACCTCGTGAGTTCCTTCATGCTCGACAGAACTCGTCCAGCTATGCATGCTGTGCCGACGGCTTCGAGCGATGATGAGATTGCTGGCGGGGGCGGCGACGCGACGGGAGCTAGCGGCGCTGATGTGATTGCATATCCGACGCTCGAGAAGCTATTCGGTGAGATGGACTACTGCGGCTGTGAGCACTGCCGCTCGATACTCAGTCCAGCGGCCTATCTCGTCGACATTCTGCGATTCATCGATCGTGATGACGTGGCGCCAGAGAGGAATCCACTCGATGTCTTGCTCGCAAGGCGGCCCGACATCGAACATCTCAGGCTCAGCTGCGAGAACACGAACATAGTCATGCCGTATGTCGACTTGGCGAACGAGGTTCTGGAGGCGTTTGTCGTCAGCGGCGTCAACGGAGGAACGTTCACTCTTGCTGGATACGAGGGGCACAACGTGGGCGAAGGTGTCACCACGGAGGACCTGTTGGCGGCGCCCGAGTTCGTTGAGAACGAAGCGTACAGGTATCTGCGAGATGAAGTCTTGTTTCCTCTCAAGCTTCCGTTCCACAAGCCGCTCGAAACGCTGAGGCGCTACTTCGAGCGGATGGAGGTTCCGCTGGCGACGGCGATGGAGCGGTTCCGCAAGGATGACAGAATCGACACAGCAGATTGGCCAGCTTCGGGCACGACAGCCTTCGACTGGCGCGACATCCTGATCGAGCGCTTGGGGATCTCCCGCCAGGAGTACTCCGTCCTCGCCGGTGGCTCTGCGTCGCTCGCGGAGCTTTGTGGCATGGAAGCTGGTACATCGAACGAGGAGGTCAGGGACGCCTTTGCGAACGCTAAGCGTTTCGCACGCCGGCTAGGCATTCGCTACATGGAGCTTGTCGATCTTGTCAAAGCCCGCTTCATCAATCCAAGCGCCGAACTCCTATCAAGGCTTGAACGGCTTGGTGTCAGCTTCCGACAGATCGAGGCATTCGCGGGCGCAAACCCGTCACTGAGCGAAGCGCAATTCGATGAACTCCTCCCCACGGATCTGACCGCGGAGGAGCTCGGCAGGCATTACGCCGGCGACGTGAAAGTCTGGGTTCGCACGAACTACGACTCGATCATGAGCCTGATCGTCTTGGCCGATCCGGAGGCAAGTGAGGATCTCTGCTCTTTCGAAGATGTGGAATTCCGAACGGCGCGGGCTAGTCTGACTCCCGGCAGCCCGAATGACCTCGCTCCGTGGCACTTCTTCAAGCTCCTGCGATTCGTTCGGCTGTGGAAGAAGCTTGGATGGTCGATCGAGTCGACGGACAAGGCACTGATGGCGCTCTTCCCGTCCGCTTGCTACCCCCAATCATCTGACAGCTTCGAAGACGCACGAAGGAAGCTGGATAAGGGATTCAGGGAGACGTTGTTCCGCCTGGCGCTGTCGACGATGGTGGCGGACAGACTGGGGCTCAAGCTGCAGAGGGACCTGCTGAGGCTGCTGGCGCTATGGGCTGACATTGACACGCAGGGGAGCCGTTCCCTCTATCGGCAGATGTTCCTTCATCCAGCAATCCTGGAGAGAGGGCCGGTCTTCGCCGAGAACGGCCTCGGCGGGTATCTGGAGGACGACACCGTGAAGCTGGAGGATCACGCCGAAGCTCTGCAGGCGGCGCTTGGCCTCACGGAAGCCGAGTGGGCTCAGATCTGGGATGATCTGAACCCCACGGGTGGTCCGTCGCGGCTTTCGCTGGCTGTAGCGAGCGAGAATCCGAAGCTCTGCTTGGAGAACGTCTCTCTCATCTTCCGGTACGCCTTCCTCGCTAGAGAGCTGAAGCTCAGCGTGCGGGAGCTAATCGCATTGAAGGCGATGTCTGGTATCGATCCATTTGGCCCACTTGAGTACAGGGAGTCTGGCGACAACGGGCAATTCATGCTCCCGGCCGTCCTTCAGTTCATTGACCTTGCACAACTGCTCGCCCGATCGCCGTTCAAGGTGAGCGAGGTCCTCTATTACCTGCGCCATGAGGATCTGAGCGGCAAGTCGTCTCCCGCCGAACGAGACATTCTCGCATTCGTGAAAGCGATCCGCGACGGCCTTACGAGAGTGGATGGTGAGCTCGCGGTCAAGAACGACACGGGAGGCGAACTTGCCCGAGCGAAGATGGCCCTCGTTTACGGGCAGGATGTGGCGGACGAGTTCTTCGGGTTGATAGAGGAGACTGCGCGATTCTCCGTCGAGTATGCACATACAGAAGACGAGCTCGACGCTGAGATCAAGGAAGCTGGAGGACTACGCCGATCCGCGCTCGGCAACCGCCTTTCATATGCCAGATTCGAGAAGCGTTTGAGCTACTATGGTCTGTTGACGGGCGACACTCGGGAGGCGCTCGAAGCAACGATCGATCCCGCGGATGAATTCGCAGACGCTTTCCTCAAGGCCATCGACGGCCTCTACTCTCTATCCAATGCGACCTTCTCACGGCATCCAGAGTTGCAGGATCTGTACGACATCCATCGGGCTTCCGTCGAAGCCGGAAACCCCGAAGATGCCAGGATGGAGGAGCTAGCAAATGCCGTACTGGAAGGCCTTCGATCCAGACTGAAGCAACAGCAGATACGTCAGGCGGTCGGAGCTGCTGTTGGAGGGGATGCGTCAGTCTCCAGCCTTCTCCTCCAAGACGCGAACCTCCTTCACGCGATAGCGCAGTCGGATCGACCTGCGATCGATGACTTCCTGGCGGTCGAGGCCCGCGGGCTCACGGCGCACATCTACTATGCGGATGACACTGCCGGGGCCGAAGACGCGGTGGAGACTGCAGTTGAAAACGTAGAGTACGGCCCCTCGGCGAAGCCATTGCCGGTCGATCCGGCACATCCCGACTCCGCGATTAGCGGCGTGTGGGAGGGATACATCGAACTGCCTGACACCTGCTTCTACAACTTCGAGGTTGAAGCAGATTACACAGCAACCGTCTCGCTATCGATTGACGGCGAGACGGTCACCATGAACGAGGACAATGGAACTTGGCGGAACGCGGAGGGAATCGAGCTTGATGCAGGGCGGTCATATGCCCTCCGCCTAACCGTCGAAAAGGTCAAGGATCGGCTTGCCCTGAAGTGGGAAAGCGTAGGGATACCTAGAGAGCCTGTCCCCGCCGAGCACCTGTATCCGGCAGCTCTTGTCGAGAGGTTCGTGACGACGTACTTGAAGCTGCTGAAGACGATGGCAATTGCGGATGGTCTCAAACTGACAGAGAGGGAGGTCGCGCGCTTCGGTGCGCACTCCGATTACAGGATCGGGGAAGCGGGGTGGATAAACGCACTCCCGACCTATGAGGCGTCGGACTCCCAGCCCTCCGGAGAGCTTCTTCGGGCGTTCACGGATCTCCTCTGGTACACAGAAACGAGAGACGACCTCAAGGTCAAGGGCGATCGTCTCGCCGAGGCTCTCGAGGCGCTTGGTGAGAACGCAGAGGACGGCCTCGCTTCGTTCTGCAAGGACGCTGGGTGGAATCCGACGGAGATGGATTGCCTTCTCAGTGCACTTGAGCTGGCAGGGGAGGACGTCTCTCGCGTGGAGACCCTACGGAGAGTGCACGCAGCGTTCAGTATCGCCGAGCAGATGGGAATCCAAGTGGAAGCACTGCTGGCATGTGCGACCAACGAGCCAATCGCCAACGACACGGGAAACACGGTGCTGACTCTCCAGAACGCGCTACGTGCACGATACGACGACGGTGCGTGGCTGAAGCTGGTTCAAGAGATCAATGATCCGCTCCGTAGGCTTCAGCGCGATGCTTTGGTCGCGTTCGTCCTTCACCAACTCCAGCAGGATCCGGGGACGGCGCACATCGATACGTCGGACAAGCTTTTCGAGTGGTTCCTGATTGACGTTGAGATGGACCCGTGTATGAAGACGTCGAGGATCAAGCAGGCGATCTCATCGGTCCAGCTTTTCATTCACCGCTGTCTGCTGAATCTGGAGCCGCGGGTTGCTGCTTCCTCCATCGAAGCTGAGCGGTGGGAATGGATGAAGCGGTATCGCGTGTGGGAGGCGAACCGGAAGGTGTTTCTGTTCCCGGAGAACTGGCTCGAGCCCGAGCTTCGCGACGACAAGTCCCCCTTCTTTAAGGAGCTGGAAAGCGAGATTCTGCAGGGCGACATAACAGAGGATACGGCGGCCGTCGCGCTCGGCCACTACCTCGAGAAGCTCGACGAGGTGGCCAAGCTTGAGATTTGCGGGATGCACTACGAGGAGCATGATCTCGATGAGATCTCCGATGACGTGATCCACGTCATCGCACGCACTCCGGGAGCGCGCAGAACATACTACCACCGAAGAGCCGATGGGATTACTTGGTCGCCGTGGGAGAAGATCGATCTCGACATCGAGGACAACCCGGTCTTGCCCGTTGTGTGGAAGGGGCGGCTGTTCCTGTTTTGGGTGAGCGTGCAGTCGCAGACGCCTCAAGGGGTAATGTCATCCCCTCTGAGTACACCGGATGGCTCGAAGAAGCCCCTCACGGAAGTGCAGTACTCGGATGCTCAGCTGGGAGCATCAGTGGAAGTCGGTGTCAGCCTGAACTGGAGCGAGCGCTTCAACGGGAAGTGGCAACCTCCCAGGACCTCGGACGTTTGTGCTCCCGCGATCATAGGCAACTTCGACGCGAGCAAGGGGGAATCCTTCGATCGATCTCAGCTGGCGATGAGTTCGAGGGTCGATCGGTCGCTCTTCTCCACGAACGCCCCGGAGCAGCTGGAAATCTCGATCAGCTACCCGAGCCGCATTGCCGTCACGTTCACGCTCCACAACACGCATAGTCTCCCGACACTTGGCATAAGCTGCATCGGATGGGGTGATGTGACCTGGTTTTTCATCCCTCCCGGGCGGGCGAGATGGGTTGGCGACGGGATCTCGCCGTTGTCAATCGAATATTCGCGGGAAGACACACATCCGGGTAGCGTGGACTTCTCACACCCGGTCCTTGGAGGACCGGTGTACGGCCCATACTCGATCGTGGAGCCGCGACACGACGTGACCGACATCTACACGGCTCCGTTCTTCTACCAGGATCCGTGGCATGTCTTCTTTGTCCGGCCCCAGATCGACGTTGCCACTTTGCAGTTGTCGCTTTCGCTGGGGTTCGAGACGGGTAGGATCGGCGCACTGTGGAATCCGGGTCTCATTACCCCCATTCAGGTGACGCCGGGACTCAGTGCGAGTGCGGCGGCAAGCCTCGGGATCGTGGGATTGCGGAGCGCTGCAACGACGGGACTCGATCCCAAGCCCATCCTCTCTGCGCACGGCCCCAACATCAGGTACTCCGCTCCGGCTCTCGGCACCGTTTCGTTTGGCGCTACAGCAATCGGTCCCGGTGGCTCATTCGATGTGGCGAAGCTCAAACAGCTCGCAAACCTTCCCATCATGCGCCACATACGCCGCGGTGCGTCAAACGGGGGTGATCCAAGATGACCTTCGGGATGAAAATCTCCGACTTCCACATAGAGAGTGCCTTGCTGGACTTCGCAATCGTGGCTCCATGGAACAGTCAAACGCGATATACGTACACCTTCTACAATCACTTCCATCCATACGTTGGCGAGCTGATCGACCAACTGAACAGGAACTCCATCCGCGGGCTCCTCGATCCTGTCTATCACGAGACAGAGCTTGTGGAGCCGTTCTTCGAAGCGAGCTATGCTCCGACCGATCTCGTGGCGAGCCAGGGCGAGGTTGACGTCAAGTACTACAACAAGAACATCGACGTTCAACCGGAAGGTCCGTATTCGATCTACAACTGGGAGATGCTCTTCCATGCGCCGCTCAGCATCGCCGTACACCTGAGCAAGAATCAGCGTTTCGCCGAAGCGCAGCGCTGGTTCCACTACATCTTCGATCCGACGATCGGAACGGACGAACGGCTAGGAGACGCGGATCCCAGGCGGTTCTGGAGATTCCTCGGATTCCGAACGGACGAGAAGGTCAGACAGATCGACGAACTCCTCGCTCTGCTCAGCAAGCCAGACAGCGAGTGCGACGATGACGAGAAGGTCGAGAAGGATCGGATCAAGACGGGCTATGACACGCTTCTCAAAGACCCGTTCCAGCCGCATGCGGTCGCGCGGACAAGGCTGATCGCCTATCAGTACTCCGTCGTGATGAAGTACCTCGATAACCTCATCGACTGGGGCGACAGCCTCTTCCGTCAGGACACGATCGAGTCGATCAATGAGGCGATGCTGCTGTACATCCTGGCAGCAAACATCCTCGGCCCAAGACCTCAGGAGGTGCCGAATCGTGGGATCACGAGGCCGATGACGTTTGCTGAGCTTCGCAGAAAGGAGTTTGATCGAGTTGGCAACGTGATGGTCGATCTCGAAGGGAAGTTCCCGTTTGCGCTCTACAGCCCGTCGGTCGATGGGGCCGGTACGGACAAGGCCTGCTCTCTGTTTGGGATCGGCCGGGTTCTGTACTTCTGCATTCCCAAGCATGACGGGCTCCTCGGATACTGGGATACCGTGGCCGATCGGTTGTTCAAGATCCGGCACTGCATGAACATCGAGGGGATCGTTCGCCAGCTGCCTCTGTTTCAGCCACCGATTGATCCCGGTATGTTGGTCAAGGCAGCTGCGGCGGGAATCGATATCAGCAGCCTCGTCAGCGGGCTAAATCAACCGCTTTCTCCGGTGCGGGCAGCGCTGATGATCCAGAAGGCGATCGAGCTTTGCTCCGAGGTTCGGAGCATGGGGGACAGACTCCTCTCAGCCCTGGAGAAGCGAAGTGCCGAAAAACTCTCACTCCTTCGACAGGAGCAGGAGATCAGGATACAGCGGCTCACTCAGGACGTCCGCTTCCTGCAGTGGAAGGAGGCAGAAGCGGCGACCGACGCGCTCCTGGAGAGTCGGAAGACTACCGTGGATCGATTCCTCCACTATCTCCGCTTGCTGGGGGTGGAGAGCGAAGACACCCCAGAACGGGGTCTCGCATTGAGCAGGGAGGCTCTCACGGAGGAGAATTTCGACGAGACCTTCGCTCAGCTTGTTGGCCAGTACGAGACCGATATTGAGCCTCTTGAGCCGCTAGATCTGGGTATCGAGGAGAGCTCGCCGTATTTGAGCGAGAACGAGAGCGATGAGATTAGCCATCTGAAGACCGCCAGGGACACCGGACTAGCCGCTTCCATTGCCAGCAGCCTGGCGTCCGCATTCGCGCCGGTTCCCGATGCTGATGTCGACCTCCATTACTGGGGAATCGGGGGCAAGGTCAAGCTGAATGTCGGCACTGCTCTGGTCGCGGCGGCGAGGATTGCTGGGGACGTTCTCGGCATGATCGCCGCGTGGGAGCGTGAGCAGGCTGGAATCGCCTCGAGAACTGCATCGTACGAGCGGCGCGCCGATGACTGGATCTTCCAGAGCAACCAGGCGGCGCAGGAGTTGATGCACATCGGCCGGCAGATCATCTCCTCGCTGATCCGCGAACAGCTTGCGCGTCACGAGTACGAGCTCCAGAAGCGGCGGATCGAGCAGGCGCAGGAGATCGACGCCTTCCTCCGAGACAAGTTCACCAGTGAGGAGCTGTACGGCTGGATGCAAGGGGAGCTGTCGAAGCTGTTCTACGAATACTACAAGTTCGCCTTCGACATCGCTCGCAAGGCCGAGCAGACGATGAAGCACGAGCTGATGCGGCCGGAGCTCGATGACGTGAGCTTCGTCAAGTTCAACTACTGGGACGGAGGCCGAAAGGGTCTCCTGTCGGGTGAGGCGCTGCATCTCGATCTCAAGCGGATGGAGATGGCCTATCACGACCACAACAAGCGAGAGTACGAGTTGACGAAGCACGTCTCGATCGCCCAGCTCAATCCGCTTGCTCTCCTCGAGCTGAAGGCTACGGGATCGTGCGAAGTCACGGTACCGGAATGGCTGTTCGACCTCGACTGCTCTGGGCACTACATGCGGAGGATCAAGAGCGTCGGCTTGACGATTCCATCGGTCGTCGGCCCGTACACGAGTATCAACTGCACGCTGGCCCTGCAGCGTAGTTCCCTGCGCAAGTCGCCTCTTCTGACGGACGGAGAGTACGGTCGCCAGGGGAGCGAGGACCCTCGATTCGTCGACTACTACGGGACGATCCAATCGGTCGTGACCAGCAATGCCAACAACGATGCGGGGATGTTCGAGCCGAACCTCCGTGATGAGCGGTTCCTACCGTTCGAGGGCGCCGGAGCGGTCAGTCACTGGAAGCTGGAGCTGCCCGCGAGGTTCAGGCAATTCGATTACGACACGATCTCCGATGTGATCCTTCACATCCGCTACACGGCTCGCCGTGGGATTCCCGTTCAGAACGTGGTGGAGTCACTTGAAGCACGGATCGGAGAGGTTGACGCGACAGGCCTTGTACGCCTGCTCAGCCTTCGCCACGACTTCCCTTCGCAGTGGGCAAGCTTCGCTGAGGGCGGGGGGGATGAACCGTTTGGGGTGGTCATCCGGAGGAGGCACTTCCCCTACATTGCTGTCGGGAGGGATCTTAGCATTAGCGGTGGGACGCTCTACGCGGTCGGAGGTAAGGAGGTCCTGTCCAGAGAAGTGGACGGGCCCGAGATCGACTGGTCCGGTATCAGCGACGCCCTGAACGGCGATGCTCAGGAGGCTCCGATCGAGCTGGCGAAGGACGACGAAGTGCTGAAGCGAGACAAGGAGGCAGAGGTCTTCCTCCTGCTCCGATATACGATTCCGCCAAAGGGATGAGGCGGCGGGCCGGGTCTCGAAGTGATCGACTGGCCCACCGCTGCACCCGATGGAGCACCTGATGCGCCCTCATGCCAATATCGCTGCGAGGTCCTCCTTGGGCGTGGTGATCGGCGCGAGGCCGAACGTCTCGACGAGGACGTTCAGGACCGCCGGCGTGACGAACGCGGGGAGCGAAGGTCCGAGCCGAATGTTCCGGATCCCGAGGTGCAGCAGCGTCAGGAGGATGACGACCGCCTTCTGCTCGTACCACGACAG
>Ga0180437_10002898_pt1 | contig 26398 bp, 22 predicted proteins | sample SS_ome_4_FD_132410 | JGI IMG/M metagenome (GOLD analysis project Ga0180437, IMG submission 132410) | Hypersaline lake sediment archaeal communities from the Salton Sea, California, USA - SS_3_D_1 metaG | ecosystem: Environmental > Aquatic > Non-marine Saline and Alkaline > Hypersaline >... | reverse complement strand
AAGGAAAGCGGACCACCTGGTAATCGAGGCCCTGCTCTTTGGCCTCATTCTCTTTCAGACCCACCCCGGCCAGTTCGGGGGTGGTAAAGACGCAATAGGGCACCGCCCGGTAGTCAGCGGCCCGCCGGTGGCCCAGGGCATTCTCCACGGCGACCTCACCCTCGTAGGAAGCCACGTGGGCCAGCATGTAGGTGCCCAACACGTCGCCGACGGCATAGATGCCTGGCACGCTGGTCTCCATGAACTCGTTGACCAGGATGCGCCGCTTATCCATCTTGATGCCCAGTTCCGCCAGGCCTAGCCCCTCGGTGTAGGGCCAACGGCCGACGGCCAGCAACACCTTTTCGGCGACGACGGCCCCTTCGCCCTTGGCGGTGGAAAACCTGACCTGTAAGCGCCCATTCTCCAGGCCGATTTCTTGTACCGGAGCATTGAGTTGGACCTCTACCCCCTGACCGGACAACATCCGCTGGAAGCGGCGGGCCAGCCTGCGGTCAACGGGAGGCAACAGATGGGGCAACATCTCGACCACCGTCACCTTGGTCCCCAGGGCGTTGAAAATGGAGGCGAACTCGACGCCGATCACCCCGCCGCCGACGACGGCCAGACTGGGCGGTAATTCCTCCAGGGCCAACAATCCCCGAGAGGTGAGCACGCCGGGCAGATCCAGGCCAGGGATGGGCAGCCGGGCCGAGACCGAGCCCGTAGCGATGATAATTTTCCTGGCTGCCAGTCGCTGGAGGCCGGGTTCTGGTCCCTCCATCTTGACCTGTACCAGGCCGGGTTTCAGGATCGTGCCCAGGCCTTTGTAAATGTCAACCTTGTGGCCCTTCACCAGCTCGATGACGCTGGTCACCAGGGTGTCCACCACGTCATCCTTACGGGCCATCATCTGTCGGAAGTTTACACCCACCTGTCCACCGATATCCACACCGTATCGGGCCGCCTGTTCAGCCAGGAGATAGGTTTCCACGCTGCTCACGAGGGTTTTGGTGGGGATACACCCACGGTTGAGACAGGTTCCGCCAATGCGTTCCTTCTCCACCAGGGCCACCCTGGCCCCCAACTGAGCCGCCCGGATGGCAGCCACGTAGCCCCCCGGCCCTCCGCCAATGATCACGATGTCGTACTCTGCCATCCCAATCACCTCCTAGCTTTGCCTTTGAAGACACCTTGTTGGCTAATTGTAACACAATTCCCCTGCTCTTTCAATTCTCAACAAAACAAGAAACCCGTTTTCTGCTACCAGAAAACGGGTTTCTGAACTTTCCGATTTGCACTGGCTGGATTATAAATCCAGCCGCCGGACCGCCGGATTGCAAATCCGGCGAGAGCGGAAGTTATTCTCTTGCGGACCTCATAGCGTCAACTCTCGCCAATCTATGTTGGCCGGGTCATCGGTGCCCAGGCCCAGGGCGGCGGCCGCAGCCAGGTGTCCGGCCTGACCGATTACCGCGGCAGGGTTGCCACCGTTGGCCGACAGCCAGTCGGTCAAGATCTGCATCCCGACATAGTCGTGGGCCACCGGGTCAAAGCTCATCAGCAAGGCGTTCCCCACCACGGCCTGGTCCCAGTTGAAGGGACACATCCTCAAGGCATCCCCGATGATGAGACGGGTGCGGTCCCGGATCTCTGGCAGGGTGTTCAGTGCGGCAATGCCTGGGGCACAATGGTCGAAATGAAGGGTGCTGGGCCGGTCAATGGAACCATAGTGGTTCTTCATGGCCAAGCTCAGGCCAGCGAAGCCGTGCTGTTTCAGGAGAGGCAGGTTGATCAGCGCATCGCAGTCCAGGAGGATGTCGCTCAACCGCTGGGGTGTCCCGGCCACTTCTCGAGACTCCCGATAGTCCGCGGTGGCCCGGCAGCGCACGCCTGGGCCGTCCTCGTTGATGATGTAACCGGCTCGTTCCAGTTCCCCGGTGTTGCGGTCAAAGATCACAATGTTTTCGGCCGCCACGCCGATGGCCTGCAACTTTTCTGCTACAGCATAGGCCAGGGGCACACTGGTGGTGTAACGGCCGATGGTGTTGACCTTGATAGCGATCCGTTCCGTGGGGTCGAAGAGGGTACGCCATGCCCCTTGAGTGTCACCTATGCCCGTCAACTCGACGATGGCCGCGTCCAGCATCTGTTTCACCGCGTCGGCGGCGATGTCGTCCGGGCTGGAGCAGGCACCGTCGTGGCGGACCACAACCACCCGACTGTTCACCTGGGGGTAAATCCTCATGACATCGGCCCGACTGACGGATGCAGCCGTGGGCACGGGAGTATCGGTCGCCGCCGGTGACGGAGCCTCGGTTGGTTGTGGAGGCATGGGAGCCTCGGTCGGCCCGGCGGTCGCTGCTGTAACCTCGGTGGGTGGGACCACCAGGGTCGCCGTCGGTTGGGGCGCGCCCGTCGGGGCTGGCGTCCAGGTCGGCAGCCACGTGGGCGTAGGGCCTGATGTCTGCGCAGGGCCAGGGACAGCCGTGGGAGCCAAACCCAACCGCTCGCCACAAGCGGCCACCAGTCCCGCCACCGCCGCCACGGCCCAGCCGAGGAAAGTGCGGCGGGATACGTTTTTTACTATTGATTCTTGTCCGCTGTTTTGTAGCTCGTTATCCACGATAATCAGTTACCTCCTCAAAAGGTGCCAGGCACTTCCGACAGATCGCCCATAGACAGGTACAGACCGTTTGGAAGAGAACCTTCAGGCCAAAGTAGCCATGTAAGTGCCTGGCACCTGAACGTTCACCTCAAAACTACCAAGATACTTCATACCCAAACTTACGCATCGCTTCACCCGCCTGCCGCTTCCACTCATCAATGAGCAGGTCCATCAACCCCCGCAAGTCCTCCGGTGGGCGCTCCAAAGCCAGGGACAAAGCCTCGAAAACGCGGGCGGGCAGGTCCTGGGCCGACGGCTGGCGCCAGCCCAACTTGCACTTGAGGTCAATGGACTGGGCCCAGAAGGCCTGGGCGAACCACATCAGTTCCTGGTGAGAGGTCTTGATCCCATAGTGGCCCAGGATTTCGACCAGCAGCCCGTCCTCGTCAAGCCTTTCCCCCTCACCGTCCTGGCTAAAGATGACAAAGGTGAAAGCGCAACAGGACAGGCCGTTGCAGAGCACGCCCAAATATTCCCTCTGTAACATCTGGCGGATCACGTTCTCAAACAGAGCTTCGATCTCGCCCTCACTGGCCCCAGCGGGGATGTCGCCCTCGATTTTGTAGATCTGACCTGAGTAGTGGCTGAAGAAGCGGGAGAAAGGCATCAAAAAAGTCCACAGGGCGTTGCAGTGACCGGCATTGCCCAGCGTGCCCCGGCCACAGGTGAAGACGCTGTCCTGCATCTGCGGATAACGCTCCGCCAGGGCCTGGGGGCCATGACCGATGGCCTCGACAGCCGGATAGTCCGCCGCCCCCGTCCTCAGCACCTCTATGATCTGCGCGGCGGCCTCGATGCTCCCAAAGCCAGCCTCACCCTGGCGCAGAAACGAGGGGACGTCGCCTGCCGGGATCAGCCCCTTCTCCAGCCCCTCAAAGAGGGCGGCCGTGCCCAGGCCGACGTCAATGACGTCGCAACCCATCTGCTCAATGGGCAGGATGATGCGCCGGTCCACCTCCTGGCGCAGCCGGACTTGTGCCTCCAAGGTGTCCTCTTCCGGCAGGAGCCCCAGCATGGTAAAGGCGCTGTAGGTCGGCTCGAAATCGTCCAGGAAGACGTCTCGACCACCCGGGGCATAGTCGGCTTCCACCCAATGCCAGTGGCGGCAGTCCACCTGGCACCAGTGGCAGCCCGTGTGGCCGTGGCGGGTGGCCAGCAACACCCTGGCGTCGCCGATGTCGGCCGGGGCGTAGCCCAGGCGCTGGGCGTTCCAGGAGGGCAGGGTGTTCTTCCCTCGCGGGTCCTTGCCGGTGACAACGAGCTTGGTGATGGTGCCGCCGTCCTTCCTGGAGAGCCGTTTGCAGTATCGTTCCAGCCGCCCGGCGATGGCCGCGTTGGGGTTGCGGGCAAAGGCGGACTGAGCCGAGCCGAAGAAACGGGCCACGGAGACTTCCTCACCTCTGAGCACCAGGGCCGAGGCGTAGCGAGCGAAGACAAGGCCGGCCCCGCCCCGTCCGGCGTGGTAGATGGCCTCCAGGGCCAGGTTGGCCGTCCGGTAGCCGTGGTAGGCCCCATCCCCCAGGGTAAAGACGCTGCCCCTCCCCTGCTGGCCTCCCATCTCTTTTTCCACCAGGAAATAGAAGGCGCTGCGCTGGCCGTCAGGCAGCTCGTGGCTCTCCTTGAACTCGACCTGGATGTCCGGCGCCTGGCCCGAAACCACGATGTAAGGGCGTTTGCCACCCTGCCGGGGCGGGTTGGCCAAAACGATGGCATCCAGCCCCAGGTTCAACAACTCGCGGGCCGCCCGTCCTCCCACAAAGCTGTAGTGCGGCAGGCCCGTCAAAGGCGAGAGGTAGCCAATGGTCACCTTGTTGCCCGACAGAAAGGGCATCGGGCCTCGGGCCAGGACCATGGCCTCGCGATCTTGCCGCAAAAGGTATTGGCAGAGGGCCTCACCGCTGAGGACAAAGTACTCCTCGCGGGGGTCCTTCTCCAGGGCCCCTACCGGCAAGCTCTGCAGCCGAAAGCTCTGCCGGGTTGCATCAATAATCAGCAAATGCCTTTTCATAGTTAAGCCAATTCCCAGTACTCGAACTCGTTAGGCACGTAGACGCGGATGGCCGACTCACCGTTGAGGGGACAGGCATACTCACAGATGCCACAGCCAATGCACAGGTCGCGCACCACCCGCGGCCTCTTGACGACCACCGATTCCCCCTGGGCGTTCAACACCTGGACCTCGTCCAACTGGATGGCCTTGTCCGGCACAGGGCACATCTCCTCGCAGACGATACAGTCCACGTTGTCGGCCCAGGGGATGCAGCGGTTCTGGTCAATGTAGGCCAGGCCGATGACGGCCTGGCGCTTTTCCTCCAGGGTCAACGGGGGGATGGCCTCCGAGGGACAGACCTGGCCGCAGGCGTTACAGGAATAGTCGCAATAGCCCAGCCGCGAAACCAGGACGGGCGTCCAAAGGCCCTCCAGCCCTGACTCGGAGAGGCTGGGCTGCAAGCCTGCGGTGGGACAGACCTTTATGCACTTTCCGCAGCGGATGCATCGGGCCAGCAGGTCGTTCTCCCTGGCCCCTGGCGGGCGGACGGCGTAGGGATGCTCACGGTGAGCCATGGGTGACGTACGCAGGAGAACGAGACCGCCTACGCCCGTCGCCACAGAGGCCAGCAATTGCCGCCGCGAGGGGTCGTAAGAGCGCCACTCGGCCAGGCCCCATTGCCCCTTGAAAGCGATGCCCCCCTGGGGGCAAGTGCCCAGGCAGGCCAGGCAGACGATGCACTCGCCGGGGTCGCTGGCAAAGCCCCGTTCCGGCTCGATGGTGCCCATGGTGCACTCCCCACCGCAGCGCCGGCATTGGTTGCAGCCAGGGCCCACCACCCGCCGCAGCCAACTGACCTTGGACAGCAAGCCCAGGAGCGCGCCCAAAGGGCAGAGATAACGGCACCAGAAGCGCTCAGCGAGCAGGTTCAGGCTCACCAGGCCAAGGAAAAGAAGAGCAAAGAGCCCATTCAACTGATAGAAGGACAGCTCGGCGGGCAAGATGGTGCTGCGCAAGGCTGTGTCCAGCCAGGCCAGGGGAGCCTGCAAAGGGCGGAAGCCGTAGAGCCAAAATTCCAGGGTGGTGAAGGCATAGTTCAAAGCCGGCATCACCACCGCGGCCAGAGTGCGGGTCAGGATGGTGATGGGATCGAGGACCAACAGGGTCAGGTTGGCCAAGAGGGCGCTGACGAGCACCACAAACAGCAGAAAATACTTGACCTGCCGCCAGCGGGGGGAAACCCGGTTGGCACTTTCCTTGGCCCGTCGGAAGCGGAAAAGGTCCAGCAGCGTGCCCAGCGGGCAGACCCAGCCGCACCACACCCGTCCCAGGATCAGAGTAGCCGCCAGGGTGACCAGGGCCAACAGGAGTTTGGCAGGTATTGTCCGCCCGGCCAGGGAAGCGCTGATGGCCGCCAGAGGGTCCAAGCGATAGAAAAGATCCACCGGCAGCGGGGACCACCTGTCTTTGACAGTGAGGATGAACAAGTATAGAAAAAGCGCCAGAAACAGGTACTGGACGGTCTGGCGCAAACGTACCCATCGTTGAGCAGTCATCAGACCTGTGCTTCCTCGATCTTGAGGTTCGACAGGTCCATTTCACCCAGACCCATCTCGGCGGCGGCCTTGACGTAGGCAACGTCGGGACCAGCCAGACCGAAGAGGGTAGCGGCGTAGGAATCGGCGGCCACCGGATCGTGGCTGGCGATGACCATGTCCATCTGTCTCACATCTTCCAGGCTGCCGCCTGTGGGGCCGTGATCCATCAGGACCCGCACCGCATCCACCACCGTCAGGGTGGGATAGACCAGGCTGGTCAGGTCGGCCACCCGCTGGCCCAGGTTGCTATGGAACCGGTTGCGACTCACGACGACGCCCAGCAGGTTCTTCATGCCCAGGCTCAAGCGGGCCAACTCGTGGTGCTTGGCGATGGGCACGTTGATAAAGACATCGGCCGCCAACACGTCCTGGTAGACCGACCACTCCTGGAGGTCACGTCCATCGGGGATGGGTGTTTTCCTGTATTTCATGTTGGCCATCAGCTCCATCTGGCCGCCAGCGGCGTCCACCGCCTCCTTGATGCCACTGCGTTCATAGGCCGCTTCGGCGGTGCCACCGAAAGGATAGTCCATGACCCGCACCTTTTTGGCCCCCGCTCCCAGACAGAGGGAGACCAGGGTGGCCACCACTTCGGGGTTGGTCGTGGCGGCGTACTCGTAAGTATGGTAGGCCACGCAGATGTTGGGTTTGATGATGACGTCGTCGCCCGAATGGACGAAACGCTCGATGCCACCCAGGGCCGCCACCGCCTGTTGGGTGATCTCGGCCGGGCTCCCGCCCCGGGCCACGGCCAGATAAGCCTGGTCCGCGGACGGCCCCGAAGATGGCTCGCGCGCCAGTTCACCTGCCTTTTCAGGACCCGGGCCACAGGCTGCCTGAGCCAGCAGTCCTCCTGCGCCCAACGTAGTAGCCCCCAAAGCGATCAGGGATTTAACGAATTCACGTCTGTTGATTTCTCTCACACCTGATACCTCACACTATTTGCTCTCAGCTTTAAGCCTCTCCTCACCGTCGAAAACAGACCAAGCGTCTCAGCCTGCACCGCTCACTTTGGTTTCGATACGCCCTTCCGCGGAGTTTATCCTGAGCTTGTCGAAGGGCTTCAGGTCTACTCAACCGCCGTTCGCTCCGACTTGAGCCCTGCCGCTGAGCAGAGCTTGCCTTCACATATATTTACACTGCCGGCAGCAGCCTGGTTCAACCGCTGACGCCAAGTACGAGAATTATACCATAGTGGAACATTCTTGTCAACTAAAATTGTAAATTAAGTGATAAGCAATGCGTGATAAGTGAGGCGTGATGAGGAGCCTGGACACCCCCATAGTTGGTTTCTGTCTGGAAACACAGGCGCTGCCCCAGTTGGCGAGGCCGGAGTCCCGAACTTGTTCGGGGGCGCCCACCTGGCAGACAAAATCGCCCCCAACAAGTTGGGGACTCCCCATGACCTGGGGTTCCCAGACAAGAACCAGTTAGCTTCCGTCTGGAAACACAGGTGCTGCCCCAGTTGGCGAGGCCGGAGTCCCGAACTTGTTCGGGGGGCGCCTACCTGACAGACAAAATCGCCCCCAACAAGTTGGGGACTCCCCATGACTTGGGGGTTTCCAGACAAGAACTGGTTAACGGTCAGCGTAGCGCTCGACACGCACCCGGGCGGTAATGCCATGAGCGAGCATGTTCTCCACGATGCACTGGCGTTCGGTGACCTCAGCGATCTGGCGGCTGGCGGCTGGCGTCATGCGCTGGTAAGTGCAGGTCTTGAGAAACTTGCCCACCCACAGCCCACCGGTGTAGCGCGCCGCGCGGCCTGTGGGCAGGATGTGGTTGGTGCCGATGCATTTGTCACCGTAGGCGACGGTGGTCTCTTCGCCGATGAACAGCGAGCCATAGTTGGTCAGGTTCGCGAAAAAGTAATCGGCGTCCTTGACGTGGAGTTCCAGGTGTTCAGGCGCGTAATCGTCGCTGAGCCGGACGGCCTCCTCCCGGCTGTCGGCGACGTACACGATGCCGTTGTTCCCCCACGAGACTTGGGCCACGTCGCGGGTGGGGAGATCCTGCAATTGCTTCTCGACCTGGGCCAGGGCCTTGTGGGCAAAGCCCTCGCTGAAGCAGACCAGGCACAACCCGCTGTTGGGGTCGTGTTCCGCCTGGCCGAGCAGGTCGCAGGCGACCAGGGCAGGGTCCGCCTCGTCGTCGGCAATGACCAGGATCTCGGTGGGGCCGGCCAGGAGGTCAAGGCCGCAGCGGCCGAAGAGCTGCCGTTTGGCCTCGGCCACGTACTTGTTGCCCGCGCCGCACAGGATATCGGCCGGCTCGACCACGCCCATGCCAAAGGCCATGAAGGCGAAAGCTTGCACGCCGCCCAGGACAAAGATGCGGTCGGCGCCAGCCTTCTTCATGGCGTTGATGGTCGCCAGGTAATACCCCTGCCCCTTGACCGGCGGCGTGCAGGCGATGACCGTCTTGACCCCGGCCACCTTGGCCGGGATGATGCTCATCTGCGCCGAGCCGAACATGGGATACCGGCCGCCGGGAACGTAACTGCCCACGGCGTTGACGGGGATGTGCTTGTGTCCCAGGATCACGCCGGGCCGCAATTCCACTTCCAGGGGCTGCAGGGTGGCGAGCTGGGCTTCAGCGAATCGGCGCACATTGGCCTGGCAGAAATCCGTGTCCTGGATCACCTGTTCGGGCAGTTGGGAGATGGCTTCCCCGATTTGCCTGGCGCTCAACTCGAAATCCGGCGGGTCCCAATCGTCGAACCTTTGGCTGTATTTGCGCACAGCCTCCAGGCCGTTCTTTTCCAGGTCCTTGAGCATCTCCGAGACGATCCGTGTGGTCTCTGGGTCCTCTTCAAATAGCCAGTGACCACCGCTTTTGATGACTTGCACGATGAACCTCCCTTGACAAAAGGAATGGGACACGGACTAACACAAGCTACGCACACGGTTTTCTCTTTTACTCCGTGTCTGGCCGTGTTCAAAATCTTACATAGCAACCCAAAGCGAGGGGATGGGAAACCCTTGCGAAGGTTAGGTGGTAGATTTCTGGACAAACACGCCTTCGACAACCAGAAGGTGCCCTATGGCAGATGCCTTTTGTAACCTTTGCAAGGGTTAAGAGCTAATCAGGGAGATTGTCTAACGCCTCCTGCAAAAGCCCGTGAGCGACGGCCTGGTCCGGTGCCTCAAAGACGGCCACCAGGTATTGGGTGCTTTGGCCAGCCGCCGCCAGGTTCTCCAGGCCGCTGCCCTGCAAAGCGGCGTGGGCGGCCTCAGCCTCAGCCTCAGCGGGGTACGCCACGACCAGCAACTGAGCCCGGGTGTCACCGTAGGTGTAGGCGGCCAGCACGGCGTCCGTTTGCCCGCTCAGGTTCAGGATGTTCTCGTCGCCCAGCCAGAGGAGGTTGTCCAGCGAGAGCTTTTGGTGAAAGAAGCGGGGGCTGTCCGGCACCAGGTTCTCCTGGGGCAGCCGGGCCACCAGTTCAGGAAGCGCGCCACCCTCAGGCATCCCCGCCGCCACCTGGCGGGCCAGGGCGGACAGGGATTCCTGTTCCGCCTCCCCGTAGGCGAAAACCCGCGCGTAGAAGCGCCCCTGCCAGAAGGAGACGAGCCGGCCCTGTTCCACCGCGCCACCCGCGCCCAGGTCCATGGGCTCACCGCTGGCGTAGAAGGAGAAAAGGCCATAGGCATCGGCCGGGCTGGCCACCTGGTACACCTCGACGGTGATGGGGCCTTCCCCGTCGCGTTGGTACTCCTGGGTGGCCAGCTTCTCGAAGCGGTAGACGAAGAACAGTTCCGCCTGGCCGTCCATATAGTCGAAGAGGTCCTCGGGGACATAGACCCCCATCTCACCGGACCGTTCCCAGCCAAGGACAGCGCCCGAGGCAGGCAGCAGGTCCTGGGGGGCTGGCCCTTGGCCCGCCGGAGCCCCGCAACCGCCCAGGGCTATCATCACGAACATAATGGCCCAGGCCAAGTGTTTTCTCACTTCCATCAACCTCCTCACTTCACCGCAGAGCATGCTGAGATTTTTCAAGACGTCAAAGTGGGGGGATGAGAAGAGCTGTCAGCGGATTCCGGGAGCGGATTGAACGGATTGAACACTCTATCCCGGGCGGTTTCCGTTCAATCCGTTCCAAACATCCGTTGACAGCACCCTGCCCCTATCATCTATCCCCCTACTTTATCGTCCTCGCCTCCCATATCCCGCCTCCGTTCACCCACCCCGCAGCCTGGCCTGCACCCGGGCGATGTTCCGCTCCATAGTAGCTACATACTGAGGAGAACCGTATTGCCGCAACAACTCCAACGCCTGCTGGTACTTCTCCAGCGCAGCGGCGTACTGCTCCTGGACTTCGTGGATAAGCCCCAAGTCTTGGAGACCAACACTCATTTTTATTGGATTCCCCATTCTGACGGAGATGTCCAAAGCCTCAGTAAACGCAGCGACCGCTTCACGCATCTGCCCAGCAGCTAGCAGCAGTTTGCCCAATTCACCCAGCGTGTCGGCGGCTTTGACTTCGTCTCCGATGCGCCGGTCAATGATTAGGCTCTGCTGGAAGCGTTCGAGGGCGGCGCGATGGTGGGCCATGCGTTCCCCGTCAGTCTGCGCTGCGCCAGCCAGGCGGTTGAGGATGAGGCCCTGCTGGTGAAGCGTTTCTGCCAAGAGTCCATCGTTTTCCACTTTACATGCCAATTTCTCCGCTTCCTTGCCGTGGGTCAGCGCAGCAAAGTAGTCATCCTTCAGATAATAGAGGATAGAGAGCTCAACAAGGCTAATGATCTGGCCCTCCTCGTTGCCTTGTTCCCTCTTCAGTCTAAGACCACGTTCTTCGTATTTGATCCCTTGCTCGTACTTACCTTGATGCCGGTAGACATTAGCGATTTGATGTAGCACCGCAGCCATCTGCTGTTTGGCCCCCACGGCCTCAAAGGTGCGGTAGACCTCCTGGTAGGTGGCCAGCGCCTCGTCCAGTTTGCCCTCGTCCTTCAGCAATGTGGCCAGATTTGCCTGAGCGATGGCTTTTCTGAAGCCTTCCAGCATCTCGATGCTGCCGCGCAGGAGGGCCTTGGCCCGGTCGCGCTCGCCCCAGCGTGCCAGAATCTCGATGACAGCTCCAACGATATCGCCTGCCGCTTCGTAGGCACCAGCGGCGAAGAGGTGATACTGCCATTCAAGGGCACGGGCCATGGCGAAGCGGGCCGCTGCCATGTTGTCGGTTTGGACCACAGCAAATCTAACAGCTTTGTTACGGGCTGCTTCTTCAATTTCTTCATCCGTCTGGCTTTGGCCAGACTGCGCTTCGACTTGGCGCGCTACTTCCACGAAGAGCCGGCCGTGGTAGACCGCGGCCCAAATATGCAACTCATGCAGTTCGGCAGGTGTCACCAGGCCCAGCAGGTACTCGCGCACCACGGGGTGGACGCTGTAGGACGGATTGCCAATCCGTCCTACCTCCCGTTGCAGCAGCGAGAGGTCGAGCCAGCGGTGAACCGTGGCCGCATCCACACTGGCGTAGGCGAATTCTTCGTCGTCCAGCCGCGTGCGAAAGATGCCGAGGCGGGTCAGGGCCTCCCGCTCGGCGGGGCTCAACTGAGCCAGCAGGGCGCGCAGGAAATAGTCCTCCCACTCCTGGGCCAGCAGGCCGTCCAGGCTGGGGTCGGCTAACAAATCGGTCACCCGTCCGCTGGCCAGCCAGCCCTCCAGCAGTTCGATGCTCTTGGGGTGGCCGCCCACCTTGTTGTACAGGGCAATTTTGGTGCTCAACGGCTCCCCGCGCAGGCGGGGCAGGTTGTCCATGAGCATGATGGCCTGGCGGGCGCTGAGGGCCGGCAGGTGGATCTCGTCGGCCGTGCCCCGGCCCAGGTGCTCGTTCAGGGCGCGCCAGCGGAAGCGCCCGGTGAACAGGCACAGGCCCCGCCACGGGGCGCCCAGCAGCCCGTCGAACAGGCCGGCCAGGTCGGGCTCGGCCACGTCGAAGGCAGCCTCGCCCTCACCCCTTCGACTTCGCTCAGGGCAGGCCCCTGACCCCCTCTCCCAATCTCGGGAGAGGGGGGACACGTTCATGACACTCTCAAAGTTGTCGAAGACAAAGATGTAGCGGCGGTCGGCGATGAGGGCCAGGGCCTGGCGGGCGCGCTCGGCGGGGGGAAAGCGGCTGTCCAGCAGCAGGGCGGCGGCCTCGGCGTGGCCAGCAATCCCTTGCGCCTCCAAGAAGCGGGCCAGCTTGGCCGGGATGTCCAGGGGGTCTACTTCGTGGCAGCGGACCACCAGCGCGCCGTCCAGTTCCGTGCCGGGGCGCTGCATCAGCTTGGCCGCCAGGCTGCTCTTGCCCATGCCGCCGATGCCGCGCACGAACACGGCAGTGACGGAGCGGTCGCGCAGGGCACGGCGCAGCCTCCGCAGCTCCGGCTTGCGTCCCACAAAGTAGGGCGGCAGGGGCAGGCCGCCCACATCCAGCAGACTTCGGAAGTCCGGCGAGACTTCCGAAGTCTGGGTGGGGTCAATCAGGCGCATGCCCTGGGCGCGCAGGTAGAGGGCAGGCACCCCCCAGTCGTAGCCCGGCCCCTGGTCGAATTGCCACAGGGCCAGGCGGACGCGCTGAATCGCCTGGGCAGGGGCGTCGCCCTGGGCCAGGGCAGCGTAGAAGGCCTGGGCCAACCGAATGCCCGACTGGTCGAGGATCGAATACTGCATGGCCAGCACGGTGGGGATGTGCTCCTGCAACAGGCCGGTGGCCACGCCGCTGAAAGCGTCCACGTCGCTGGTCTGGGCGGTCTGGCAGCCGGAAAGGAGCATCAGGCGCAGGTCCCGGGCGTCCTTCAGGTGAGGGCGCAGTTCGGCGATGCCGGCGGGGCGGGTGTTGCCGCCCTCGTCCTCCAGGGCCAGGAAGCTCCGCTCCGTCTCCCCGTCGTATTTCCCGTGGCCGGTGTAGTGCAGCACGTGAGGCTTGAAGCGGCGCAGCGCCTCGCCGATGGCGGGCAAGGTGGCGTCGTCCAGGTATTCGACCTGGGCGCGGCCGGCGCGCACCGCCTCATCCAGCGCCGCCTGGATCACGCCGATCTCTTCCTCGGTGTCGAGGGGCTTCTGGTCGTCGGGCGCAGCAATGACCACCAGAACCCGCAGAGGCAGGGACGCGGGCGGCGGCTGCATCTGCCCCAGCCCGTGGGGCACGCGGCTGAGCAGGAAACGACCGTGCAGGGCCAGAAAGTCGTGGCCGTCGTGCAGGTATTCCCAGGGCAGCCGCCACAAGGCCGCCGCGTTGCCGTGCAGGGCCAGGGTCAGGCGGGCCTGCTGGCGGTAGCTGTCGTTGAATTCCAGGAAGGCTTGGAGCTTTTGGCCGTCGCCGAAAAGAAAGCCGTAGAGGCGCTGGCCGTAAGTGGCCAGTTTGGCTTCCTCATCAGTCAGCCGCCCGGCGTTGGCCGGGCCGCGCTTGACCGTTTCGCCGTCGTAGCGCGGCACCGCCTTCTCCAGCATCCACTGCGGCTCGATGTCAACCAGCAGGTCGGGCTGAAAGCGGAAGGTGTTGCGGCAGATTTCAGCCCCGTTGCTGCGGGCGGTCACGGCCAGGTACTGGTCGCCGCCTTCGGGGTGCGAGCCGACTTGTTCGATGGTGACGATTGAATCACTGAAACACTGAGCCCACTGAAATCCAGTGAGCGTCGGGCCTCGTTCAGTGTCTTCAGTGAATTCAGAGCCTCAGTGGTTCAAACTTCCGGTGCATCACCACACTTCGAAACCACTGCGGCGGACTACTACGGACAGCCGCAAAAGACATCGAGACCCCGTTTGACGACGATGGCGGCGATCAGGGCCAGGTCGGCGGGGATGGGCAGGTGAAGCACCCGCGCCGACAGTGCGCCCAGCACAGCGACCGCCAGGTCGAGGTCATCCTGCCAGCGCGCATCCTGGCGCACCTGGCACCAGCCCCATTCCACACACAGGCGCTGGCGCACCGGCCCGGCCACCTTGTTCCAGGCGTCGGCCGGGCTTCGGCTGGCCGGGTCGTAGAGCTCGAGCTCCGCCATCAGGTCGTCGAGGGGGCGGTTGAGATAAGCTTGCAGGTCACGGCGGTCCGTATCGGTCATCGTGTCATCCCCTTAACGCGATGACTCATCGGCAGGCGGTATTCGCCCGTCTTTACCCCAGGTATCTTCACCGCCAAACGCGCCCCAGCAGCCCAGCAACGCCCAGGACGACGCCCCAATAAAAGATGTACTCAAAAAAGGCAAAGACCAGGGCAGAAGCCGGGCTGACACCTTGCAATACCGGCACCTTGTCCAGAATCCTCAGCCCGTAAATGCCCAACAAATGCTCCAGCACAGATTCCACCCCACCCAGCAGGCAAAAGTTCACGACGGGATTGCCTGGCAAGCGCAGAGCCAGCCACCACAGGGCGAGCGCGATAGCGCCGTAGAGCAGGGCGTCCAGCGGCGCAAGCCAACGCATCCAGCCCGGATAGAAGTAGCGGTAGTACAGATCCCAGAAGCCCCACAGACAAGCGGCGGCAAAGACACCCCAAAGGACTGTCGAAGTGCCTGTGAGTGCCCAGTTGAGCTGGCGAAATCGGGCCGGCTTGAGGCAAAGAACCAGGAGAAGGACAAAGCCCACGTCAATCAAGGCCGCCACAAGAGCGCCCAGCCAAAAGGTCTCCGCTGTCAGTTTGGTGTCAGGTAGCGTCATAGGTTCCCAGTTGTGCCAAATATCTCATCGCTTACGCGGGACGACAATCCAAAGGATCACGTAGGGCACGAGACCCGGCAGCCCGCCCGGGAGCAGCAGGATCAGGAAGAGCAGGCGGAACCACCCTGGACTGATGCTGAAAAAAGCGCCCAGGCCGCCGCAAACGCCCCCTATCATTCCGTTTTGCCGCCGCAGTTTATGATTGTCCGCCATCTTTCCTCCTGAGAACAATGTTATGCTCTTATCGAATCTATTATACCCTACCCTATCCCCTCCGTCAATAATCAGGAACCCCACCTGTTTCTACTTGTTTGGGTTGACCTTACCCCATAATTCTGTTATACTTGCGTTCGTAACTATCAGCGGCCTTCGGTGTTCTAACAGACAGAACACTTGAGGGCCGCACCATTCAGAGCCTATCCGAAAAGCGCTCCCCGCGGACGGGGGCCGGATCGGTTCTAAAGGGAAGGCCCTAGGTGACAGAGAGCGAAGAAGCCTTATTAGTAGAGAGAGCCAAAGAAGACCCGGCGGCTTTCGGCGTCCTGTACGAGCGGTACGTGAAAAAGATCTACAGTTATATCTATTACCGGACCGGCAATCATCATGACGCCGAGGACCTCACCGCCAGGACTTTTTATCGCGCCTTGAGCAACATGGACGGCTATGTGAACCGGGGGGTGCCCTTCTCTGCCTGGCTTTATCGCATCGCTCACAACCTGGTAGCCAACTGGCATCGAGATCGAAGCCGTCGCCCGGTGATCCCCCTCGACGAACTGGTCTTGGCCAGCCGCCGCAAGGCCGATCCCCACCAACTGATCGAAGCCAACGAGGAGAAGGAGACCCTGCTCCAAGCCATCCGGCATCTCCCTGCCGACCGCCAGCAGCTCTTGATCCTCAAATTCGTGGAAAAGATGTCCAACGCTGAAATCGGCCAGGTCATGGGGCGCAGTGAGGGGGCCATCAAATCCCTCTATCACCGCACCCTGATCGCCTTGCGAAAAGAACTAGAGAAAAGGAGCTTTGAACCATGATCAAGATCGTGACCGACAGCACCTGCAATCTGTCTCCAGAACAACTGCAGAGATACGACATCCGGGTGGCCCCCATCTCCATTCAGTTCGGGACAGAGACCTACGAGGAGGACATTGACATTGACCGGAACCTCTTCTATCAGAAGATTGACGAGTTGGGCATCATCCCCACCACCTCGCAGCCCTCACCGGGCCGGTTCGCCGACTACTACCGTGAATTGACCGATCAGGGTCATTCCATCCTTTCTATCACGATTACCAGCAAGCACAGCGGCACCTACCAGTCAGCCGTGCTGGCCAAAGATATGGTACCCGAAGCCGACGTCGAGGTCTTTGACTCGTTCACCATCTCCTTCGGGACGGGGTACATGGTCCTGGAAGCGGCGCGGGCGGTCGAAGCCGGTCAAAGCAGGGAGAGCATCCTCAAACGGCTGGAACAGATCAGGGACAACATGTACCTCGGCCTCACGCCAGCCACCTTGAAATATCTGCAAATGAGCGGGCGGGTGGGCAGGTTGGCGACAGCCCTTGGCTCTTTGCTTGACCTCAAGCCCGTTATCACCATAGAGGACGGCCTTCTCGAGGCCCGCGAGAATGTGCGCACCAGAGCGAAAGCCATCAACCGCATGCTGGAACTTGCCGAAGAAAAAATGGGCACGACCGACCCGGTTAACATCGCTGCCATCCACGCCAGGTCCCCAGAAGAAGGGCAGGCCCTCCTGGAAAAGGCCCAGGCTCGGTTCAACTGCCAGGAGACCTTGATCGGTGACCTGGTCGCTTCGCTGGCTGTGCACGGCGGGCCGGGCATCTTGGGCTTCTTTGCCTACAAAGTATAGGGCCGGTTTCCATACTTGCCTCAACTCTAACAGACGTTGCCAAACTTTGGAGACTATCATGGCAGACAGAGAACAGATCGAGATATTGGCTACCCATGCCGACAAACTGAACGCAGGAGGAAAGGAAGAAGCAGAGTACCTGGCCACGCTCCCTGAGCATCGGGATGCGCTCCATCCCCTGCTGGCGTTGGCCCGAAAGGTCAAGGACGCTTTAGCCCCGCTGGAGCCCGATCCTGCTTTTCGTAAGAACTTGAGCCTGAGCCTGCTGGCAGCCGCCCGTCAGCGGGCGGTGTCTCGACTGAGCCTCCGGACCGAGGGCTCAGCCAAGGCTCAACGCCCCGTTCAACTCTTTAGAAGGCACCGAAAGGAGATTCTGATCGGAGCGGCCACCCTGGGCTCGGTTGTCTCAGTGGCCGGGATTGTCTATTGGATTCACACCCGGTCTGCCAAGACCCACCGCGTCCTGCCCGGTTAAAAGTCATCAAGGGACAGGGCTCGACAGCCTGTCCCTCGATTTTGGCTCAATATTTTGGTTTTTTTGGAAAATAGGAGGTGACCTATGACCAAATACTCTCGTATCATCGGCTGGGGCAAATACGCCCCCGAACACGTCCTGACCAACCAGGACCTGGAAAAGATGGTGGACACCAGCGACGAATGGATCATCACTCGCACCGGTATCCGGGAGAGGCGCATCGCCGCCCCGGAAGAGACCACGGCCACCATGTCGGTGGAAGCGGCCCGCGCCGCCTTGGACAAAGCGCAACTGAGGCCGACGGATTTGGACCTGATCATCGTGGCCACTTCTTCACCCGACCACTTTCTGCCCCCGGTCTCCAGCATGATCCAGGACGCGCTGGGGGCAAAAGGCGTGGCTGCTTTCACCCTGGTGGCTGGCTGCACCGGTTTCGTCTACGGCCTGGCCACCGCCCACCAGTTCATCGCCAACGGCGCCTATGAGAACGTGCTGGTCATCGGGGCCGAGCTCATCTCCCGCTTTGTGGATTGGCAAGACCGCAACACGTGCGTGCTCTTTGGCGACGGGGCGGGGGCGGTGGTCCTCACCGCCAGCGACATGCCCAGCGGCGTCCTCTCTTTCGTCCTCGGCTCCGATGGGTCCCTGGGCGATGCCCTCATCGTGCCGGCCAGCGGCAGCAAAGAGCCCTTCTCTCAAAAAGTACTGGACCAACGCACTCATTACATCAAAATGGACGGACGCCGTGTCTTTAAATTCGCCACCAGTATCATGAGCAAAGCCACGGTTGAGGCCGTGAAGGCCAGCGGCCTGTCCCTCAGCGACATTGACCTCCTCATCCCCCACCAGGCCAACCTGCGCATCATCGAGCTGGCCCGTCGGCACCTGGGATTGGCCGAGGACAAAGTTTTCATCAATGTAGACCGCTACGGCAACACCTCGGCTGCCTCTATACCCATGGCCCTCTGCGAAGCCATCGAAGAGGGAAGGGTCAACGAGGGCGACAACCTGGTGATGGTCGGTTTCGGCGGTGGCCTGACCTGGGCCGCCGCCGTGGTACACATGGGTGTGCTGGAGACGCTGCCCCGCCTGGTGGCCTGGCGGTTCGTGCCGGTGGGAAATCTCTCCCTTGAGGAGATGAAAGTAACCGCCCGGGTCACAATGGACTCTCTGGCTTTCAAGGCCAGCGCCTTTTTGCTGCCCCTTTACAGCAAAACGGGCCTCCGCCGTCGCAAGTGATCTTGCCCGTTGCCACTGCATCGCCTCAATCAAAAGCCGCTCCAGTGATGGAGCGGCTTTCCATTTGGAGCGAATTCCAGCCAGAAAATAAGCACAATGGCGGATGCTGATCCCAGAAAGTAAGCCATTCCCTGGCTCCAGAATAAGCGTCCTGGCGGTTACGGAACAGCAGGAAAAGGTGTACAATAAGGTTGCCTGTTGCATCTGTTCTCAATCAACTGAAGGAGGAGACAGCCATGAAAACAAGTCGCCTATTGCCAGCACTGCTGCTGGCTCTCTTGAGCCTCATCGGCTATTCGCTGGTCGCCGCCCAGGGACCGGTGGAGCCCCAGCACCACGATCCAGCCTGGCGCGGGGAGTACTTTAACAACATGTACCTCAGCGGCACCCCCACCATCGCTCGCGATGACGCCAATATCGCCTTCGACTGGGGCAGTGGTTCACCCCATGCAGCCATTGGGAACGACAATTTCTCTGTGCGCTGGACCAGGACCCTGGACCTGAGCGCCGGGAGCTACCGCTTTGGGGTCACTGTTGACGACGGGGTACGGCTGTGGGTTGACGGTCGCCTGCTCATCAACCAATGGCAAGACCAGGCCGCCACCACCTACAGCGCCGACGTCTACCTCAACTCTGGCCACCATCTGGTGCAGATGGAGTACTACGAGCATGCCGGTGTCGCTTCGGCCAAGCTATGGTGGGAGGGAGGAGGCACCTATCCCGATTGGAAGGGTGAGTATTTCAACAACCGGGACCTGTCAGGCAACCCGACTTTTACCCGCAACGATGCAGACATCCGTTTCGACTGGGGTACTGGCTCGCCTGGTGCCGGGGTGGCGGCCGACAACTTTTCGGTGCGTTGGACACGGACCCTGTCTTTCTCCGCTGGCAACTACCGCTTCACGACGGCCACCGATGATGGGGTGCGCCTCTGGGTTGACAATCACATCCTCATTGACAAGTGGAACGACCAGCCCCCCACCTCCCACAGCGGCGACATCTATCTATCGGCCGGCAACCACACGGTGGTCATGGAATACTACGAGCGCAGCGGGGGCGCGGTGGCCAAGTTGAGCTGGGGGCCATCTGATCTCACCGGGCCGTGGAGGGGGGACTATTTCAACAATCCCTGGCTGTCGGGCGCGCCCCTCTTTACCCGCTATCACGACCAAGTCGAGTTCAACTGGGGTTGGGGAGAGCCTGGCGGAGGGCTGTCCAACGACAACTTTTCCGTGCGCTGGAGCAGGAGCGCCGACTTTGCCACGGGGCGCTACACTTTTTACGCTCGCACCGATGACGGGGTGCGTCTCTGGGTTGACGGCCAACTGGTGATTGACCACTGGTACGACCAGGCGGCCACCACCCGCAGCGGCAGCATCTCCCTCTACCAGGGAACCCACCAGGTGACGGTGGACTATTACGAGCGCAGTGGGTTGGCCGAGGCCAAGGTGTGGTGGGAGTTCGGCGACGGTGGGGATGGGGGAACAGTCGTCGTGGATGAACTGAGCCCGGGCTTTAGCTTCGGTGGCCCGCTGAGCGGGCGGCGCGAGGCTTACGTCGGCTATGGCAGCCACATGTATTGGACCTACAACAGCACCTACGATTTCTACAATTACGCCAAGTGGACGCCCAGCCTGCCCCGGGCTGGTTATTACGACGTGTACGTCTACATCCCGCCCAAGTATGCCACCACCTCCAGCGCCCTCTACCGCATCTTTCACAACGGCCTGAGGCACGACCGCGTCATCAACCAGTACATTTACACCGACCAATGGGTGCACCTGGGTTCCTACTACTTTTCGGCCACGGGCGGGGAATTCGTCTTCCTGGCCGATAACACCCACGAGCCCAGGCTCACCCGCTACATCGGCCTCGACGCCATCAAGTTTGTCGCCCGTTAAGGTCCCCAAGTGCCAGGGGATAGATTATCCCTCTCCTCCACTCGAAAGGGGTTGTCCGCTCACCTCGGTGAAACGGACAACCCCTGCTTTCTGCTTGCTACCCGTCTTCGCTTTGTTGTTTACGGTGATTCCTACCACATATTTGTAGAACCATTCCTAAGGATGAGGCCCTGCATACTCAACCCAGACGATGACCCTTTCCCTATCAACCCAATATTGCACGCGGTCGCTGTAATTCACGTCATACTGCAACAGACCTCTCAGCTTGCCTTTGAGTTTCTTGACCTTGCCCGGAATACGCATTTCCGGCGTGTTCTGCAGAAAGCGTAGTGTTTCAGCAGCGCCATTGGGGTCGCGAGCGCAGATATCTCGCCATCCCCTCTTGGCAGATCGGCGCAGCACAACCTCATACGTTGTCCGCATCAGCTACCACCAATGGGATGTAGTCTTCTGTCTGGCCCCGGGTGCGCCAGGCCTCCACCAGCTCGCGATTGCGACTGGCCTCAGCCGTAGCCTGCCAGTCTTCCAGTAACTCATCGAAAGCATCCCAGCGGCCTGTAGCCATACATCCAGCGAAAGTTTCGACCAACTCTCGATAAAATTCCTGACGGTCTTCTCCGTCCAAATCTTTGAACCAAGGGAAAACCACACTATCTTTTAATTCCCACTCAGTCTTAACTGCCTCCAGGAAAAACTGGCTCACCATCTTGGCATAGTGAACAGCCTGAGCACTTTCGGCTACCGCTTGACGGGAGGCCAACACCAGGTCAGCCAGCTTGCCCTGAATGATGGTCACGCCGCCCACCTTACGGGCCCGGTCAAGCCAGTAACGTTGGTTGCGCTTCAACTCTGTTGCCTGCACCACCTCGTCGCTGAACACCGTTTTCATCAGTCTCACCTCCTGATCACTATTATATACCTTATGAGATGCTTTGTCAAGCACCTTAAACAGTGCCTTTGGTTATCGCCAGCGGGTATATTGCGCAGCATGCCACGCCCTGCTTTGAAATCCAGTTTTCCTAAGACTTGACTTTACCCACAACTCCGTCAGAGGGCATCGAGCAGTTTGAGCAGGGCGTCTAGTTGACCATAGCGTTTAAAGACAGCCAAGGTGTTGACACAGGCCAGCAGTTTCTGAAAGCCTCTTAAAAGCAAGTAAGGGCCATCCCGTTCGCTTTTGAGGCCTAGCTTGCCCCCCAGGGTCAGGAGGAGTTGAAGGTTTGTTTCATCCAGGGCGTATTTGAGGTTGAGCAGAAAGAGGGCGGCAATGAGCACCAAATTGACCAAACGGCGAATGGCTTCCCAGCCCAGGACTTTGAAGTCCTCCCAACGCAGCCCTTCTTTCTGAAGGAAACGGAAAGCATTTTCCACAGACCAGCGACGGCGGTAGTTGAACCAGATTTCCTTGGCTTGCTGGACACTCTGGATAGGGACATTGGTCAGCAGGATCCACTGCTGGCCGATCCCGTGCACATGGGACACGAGCAGCCAGTAGGGCTGGTTGTGGCCAGGCAGCCAGACTTGACGATAGCCCAAGGTGGCTTGACACTGACGCCAGCGTCCCCTCACCTTGAACCAGGCCTGGAAACGGATGGGGCGACAGGTCTCCTTGACCACCTCTTCTAGCAGCTTCTCGGTACGGGCTCGACCTTGTGGGAGCTCCAAGAAGCGATTCAGATAGAGGCGGATAACGAACTCCTCATTCAGGTTCACGATGAAGGCGAAGGTCTTCTCATCGTCAAAGCCCCGATCACAGATGAAGCGCAGTTTGCGCCCTTTCAGGATGGTATGGCTGTAACGGATGGCGCGGAAGATGTCGCGATTGAGACTGACAAAGTCCTCCGTTTTATAGGAGATGGTCTTGGCGAAAGTCAGCCCCATCTTCTTCTGACCGACAGCGAGAGCGATCAATTCGTTGTAGCCAGGCACTTTCCCTCGGCGACAACGGGGACCCACCCTCAGCCCGGAGGCTTTCAAGGTACACAACTGCTCGAACTTGTAACCGTAGGGTTTCTCCAGATTGGAAAAGTCCAGGATGACCAGCAGATACGGGTCGGTCTGATCGGCAAACAATTGCTGAGTCTGGGCATAAGCGGGCTTCAGTAGAGACCGGTGGTCTAGCCGAGGGTTGTCTAGCCAGCGATAGTACCGTTTGGCCACGTGGAAGGTGCGTCTGGGATCATGGCTCTGGATGACAGCCGCTGCTATCTGGGCCACAATCGGCACCCTGGTCGCGATTAGACCCTTGATGACCTCCACAAAGCGCCGATACAAGCGCTCATCGGGAAAGATCCATGCGTAATCTCCCAGGTAAGCTCGCAACTGGGCTAGAATCGGAAGGTCAAACGTGCCGTCTACCGAGTCCCATTGGACAAGATCGGCCTCTTTGGTGTAGAATGTAGCCATAGGACAATCCTCCTTCGTGATGTTCTTGGCACGTCCATCATGCCTGGAGATTGTCCTTTTGTCAAATCAGGCTACCCCTCTACAGATGTGGGTAAAGTCAAGTCCTAAGAGCGTTGACATTTCGCACGTGACAAGCTATAATACGGGCTCCATGTTGGCTGAAGATACGAAGAAAGTCTTGTTCCTCTGCACGGGAAATTACTACCGCAGCCGATTTGCCGAGCACCTGTTCAATGCCCTGGCGGAAAAGCAGGGTCTAGGCTGGCGGGCGGATTCGCGAGGGCTGGCGCTCGAGCGCGGCGTGAACAATATCGGTGCCATCTCCTCATACGCGGTCCAGGGCTTGGCTGCGCGCGGGCTGGCGGTGCCTGATCGCGAGCGCTTTCCACGCCAGGCCACTGCTGCCGATTTCGCGGCGGCCGACAAGATCATTGCCCTGGACGAATCGGAACACCGCCCTCTCATGGCAGAACGCTTTCCCCACTGGGCAGAGGCCGTCGAATATTGGCTGGTCCACGACGCAGGCAAGACACCCCCCGAGTCCGCCCTTGAACAGATCGAGCAGCACGTCCAGCAACTCGTTGAGCGCTTACGTAAAAGACCTTTCGGGTTTTAGAAACCCGAAGGGTCTGCTTTGTTAGCGTGACAAATCGGCTAAAACGTGGTAAACTAGACCCGACAGGTCCGGTCAACGAGGTGTCTGAATGCCAGCCAACAGCAATGAAATCGAAAAGCGTCTCTGGGACGCGGCTGATGAGCTGCGCGCCAACTCGCGGCTCAAGGCGTCCGAATACTCTGTACCCGTGCTGGGGCTGATCTTTCTGCGCTACGCCGATCACAAGTTCGCCCAGGCCGACCGGGAGATCCAGGCGGGACAGGCCATGGCCGCCTCCCACCGCCAGCGCCCCGTCACCCAGGACGACTACCATGCGCGGGGTGTCCTCTACCTGCCCGACGAGGCTCGCTTCCAGCATCTGGTGGAGCTTCCCGAAGGGGAAAACATCGGCAAGGCCATCAACGAGGCGATGAAAGCCATCGAGGCGGCGAACCCGGACCTCAAGGACGTCCTGCCCAAGACCTACAACCGCCTGGGCAATGACACCCTCGTCACCCTGCTCAAGACCTTTAACGCCATCGAGATGGACCTGGAGGGCGACGTCTTTGGCAAGATCTATGAGTACTTTTTGGGCAAGTTCGCCATGAGCGAGGGGCAGCGGGGCGGCGAATTCTTCACGCCCACCTCCATCGTCAAGCTGATCGTAGAGATCATCGAGCCTTACCACGGGTACATCCTGGACCCGGCGGCCGGTTCGGGCGGCATGTTTGTGCAGAGTGCGCGCTTTGTCCAGCGACACCAGCAGAACCCCAGCGATGAGATCAGCATCTACGGCCAGGAGCGCGTGGCCGAGACCGTCCGCCTGTGCAAGATGAACCTGGCCGTCCATGGCCTGGCCGGCGACATCCGCCAGGGCAACACCTATTACGAAGACATCCACAGCAGTGTCAAGTTCGACTTTGTCATGGCCAATCCCCCCTTCAACGTCAACCGCATTGACAAGGACCGCCTCAAGGACGACCCCCGCTTCCCCTTTGGCCTGCCCCGCGTGGACAACGGCAACTATGTCTGGATCCAGGTCTTTTTCAGCGCCCTGAACGTCTGGGGCCGCGCCGGTTTTGTCATGGCCAACTCGGCCAGCGACGCCCGGGGCTCCGAGCTGGAGATCCGCAGGAAACTGATCCAGACCGGCGCGGTGGATGTGATGGTCGCCGTGGCCTCTAACTTTTTCTACACCGTCACTTTGCCCTGCACCCTCTGGTTCCTGGACCGGGGCAAGGCGGGCACCGATCGTGCCGACAAGGTGCTCTTCCTCGACGCGCGGCAGATCTACACCCAGGTGGACCGCGCCCACCGCGAGCTCACCCCGGCGCAGATCGAGTTCCTGGCCGACATCGTGCGGCTCTACCGGGGGCGGGAGCCGGAGACGACCCAGGGCAGCGTTGAGTTGCTGCGCGAGCACTTTCCCGACGGCCTCTACCGCGACGTGCCGGGACTGTGCAAGGTGGCGACACGGGACGAGATCGAGGCCCAGGGCTGGAGCCTCAACCCCGGCCGCTACGTGGGCGTGGCCGAGCGTGCGGAGGAGGACATTGACTTTGCCGAGCGGCTGACAGAGTTGCACGAGGAGTTGGAGGTGCTCAATGCCGAGGCGCATGAATTGGAAGAGCGGATTAGCGAGAATGTGACACAGTTGCTGGGAGGTCATTAGGACTAGGAAGAGAAAAGGGTTCCGAAGATCAGAAACCAGGTTTTTGGCCGGAGGAAGTGGCTTTTTCGCACCGCAGAGTCTCAAAAGCAACAAATCCATTCAGGCAGGTTAAAAAAACCTGGTTTTTGTGAAAAACCAGGTTTCTGATCTACCTCTTGATGGTTACGAGAAAGGAGCAAGCCAATGCCAACCGATGTCCCGATTTACCAGATCAAGGTCACCCTGGATGACAGCAAGCCCCCCATCTGGCGGCGCATCCTGGTCCGCAGCGACATCACCCTGGGGGAGTTGCACGACATCCTCCAGGCGGTGATGATGGGCTGGGCGGACTACCATCTCCACCAATTCATCGTGGGGGAGACCTACTACGGCGTGCCCGACCCGGACTATGAGGGCTTCCTGGAAATGCACGACGAAAGCCGGGTGAGGTTGAACCAGATCGTCACTGGCGAGGGTTTCAAGTTCCGCTACGAGTACGACTTTGGCGACAGTTGGCTGCACAACCTGTTGGTGGAAAAGGTCCTGCCGCCGGAATCGGGCCAGCAGTATCCGGTGTGCATCAAAGGCAAAGGGGCCTGCCCGCCGGAGGACGTGGGTGGCATCTGGGGCTACTATATGTTCCTGGAGGCCATCCAGGACCCCAACCACCCCGAGCACGAGGACTATCTGGAGTGGGTCGGCGGCGAGTTCGACCCCGCAGCCTTTGACCTGGACAAGGTCAATCAGGCGTTGCGCGCTTTGCGGTGAGCAAAGGCCTGACGGATTTTGGAAACCCGTCAGGTCTGAACAACGCCGAGGCGCACGAGTTAAAGCAGAGCAGATTGCAGAGAATGTGTGATGTTGTTGGAATAAGGAACTATGACAGCTATTATGCCTACAGCGTGGGGAAAAGTGCCACTCAGTTCCCTGGGAGAATTCCGCAACGGCGTCAACTTTAGCAAAAGGGACATGGGGAGCGGACTTGGCCTCATAAATGTAAAAGATATCTTCTCAGACAGTGCGCGGATCGACTTCGAATCACTCGACAAAGTGAACCTCGCCGGCAAGAGAGGCATAGAGAATTATTTCGTCAAAGCTGGCGATTTGTTCTTTGTGCGCTCTTCAGTCAAGCGAGACGGAATTGGCCTTGTTAGTATAGCACAGCGAGGCAGCAGTAATGTAGTCCATTGTGGCTTTGTTATCCGTTTCCGTCCGACCAGCCCCGATATGCATCCTCTCTTTCTGACCTATCTATTGCGGTCTCCAATCTACAGGAAGATTGTTATTGGGCTTTCTAGTACAACGCGGCGTAAATCTGCTGGCAGTTTAGGCTGTCAGTGGATGGCCGGTATACGTCCACTTGAAGGGCTTGGCCATCGTTCGGTT
>Ga0180437_10002896_pt1 | contig 26404 bp, 27 predicted proteins | sample SS_ome_4_FD_132410 | JGI IMG/M metagenome (GOLD analysis project Ga0180437, IMG submission 132410) | Hypersaline lake sediment archaeal communities from the Salton Sea, California, USA - SS_3_D_1 metaG | ecosystem: Environmental > Aquatic > Non-marine Saline and Alkaline > Hypersaline >... | reverse complement strand
GGTTCCCCGGATACGGAAAATATCGGTAATTTCTGAGAAGCGACCAGAGAATTGAACACGTCGATCATCGGAATGTTGGTGCGAATCATGCGACGCGGGATGATACGCTTGGCCGGGTTTACCGGCGGACCCGCGATGGGAATGATATGTTCCGTGATAGACGGGCCGCCGTCCCTGGGTGTCCCACTCCCGTCGAAAATGCGTCCCAGCATGTTCTCGGAGAATGACACCTGCATCGGATGGCCCAGGAAACGCACCTCATCACTGGTAGAGACACCCCTGCTGCCGGCAAAGACCTGGAGGGAGACAATATCGTCTTCCAGCTTAATAACCTGGGCCAGGGATTTACCCCGCTGCGTCGTAATCTCGGCCAATTCTTCGTAGGCCACATCCGTAGCTTTTACCGTGATCACATTGCCGACGACACTCAATATCTTATTATATACCTTTCTCATGCGCTGTCTTCCCCTTTCTCTGCCTCCTCGACCAACGCCCCATCGCCTTGGTGATCTTCCTGGGTCTCCTCTCCCTTGGATTCACCACGACTCGATATCAAATCATCGATCGTCTTTTCCTGCTTCTTGAACAGATCGGAATTAAATTCCAGGTAATTCCAGTCGATAAACCTCTGTCTGAGTTCGTAGAAAAATTCTCTTGCCTGTTCCTTATCGTCAAACGCCATGTCACTGGTTAAAATATCATGGATTTTCGACGATACGTAGTTCTGCCGTTCCGGAGAGCATGCGGCGTCGATCTTATCGAATCCGTTCTGTTGCAAGTAAACGCTATCCAGAAACTCCGATTTCAAATAGACGACAAAATCCTCGGTCGACGTCCCTTCCTCACCGATCACCATCATCATCTGATGGACATCGGAGCCTCTGCGCAGAAAATCGTTGGCTGTCTGGATCATCTCTTCGGGCACGAAGCTTTTATACTTGGACCAACTGTCCAGAGGATCGATGGATGGAAACCGCCGGGCATTGGCCCGATCCCTGGACAGGCCGTGAAAGGCACCCACTACCTTCAGTGTGGACTGGGTCACAGGCTCCTCGAAGTTACCGCCCGCAGGACTGACGGTTCCTCCGATGGTCAGACTGCCGATTTCTCCATCGTAAAGCTCCACCAGACCCGCTCTTTCGTAGAACTCGGCGATGCGGGATTCCAGATAAGCCGGAAACGCCTCCTCACCGGGTATCTCCTCCAACCGGCCCGAGACCTCACGCATGGCCTGTGCCCACCGGGACGTGGAATCCGCCAGGAGCAGGATATTCAATCCCATCTGCCGGTAATACTCTCCCAGAGTTGTGGCCGTATAGACCGAGGCCTCCCGCGCAGCCACGGGCATAGCACTTGTGTTGGCGATGATGATGGTTCGCTCCATCAGGGACCGGCCGGTACGGGGATCGACGAGCTCGGGAAACTCCCGCATGGTTTCGACGATCTCCCCAGCCCGTTCCCCGCATGCCGCGATGACAACGATGTCCACATCGGCATACCGGCTGGTAATCTGCTGCAGCACAGTTTTGCCAGCACCGAAGGGACCCGGAATACAGTAGGTGCCCCCCTTGGCGATGGGGAAAAACGTATCTATGATACGAACCTTTGTGGTCAGTGTATCCGTGGGCATCAGTTTCTGTTTGTACGCCGTGATGGGAATCTTCACCGGCCAGTCGAACTGCATCGAGAGTTCGATCTTACTCCCTTTCTCGTCCTTGATCACGGCGATACGGTCTTTGGTGCTGTAGTCACCCTTTTCCACGATGGATTCCACGGTGTAATTGCCCTGAAGATAAAAAGGCACCATGACATAATGGGTAAACTGCGTCTCTGGGACATGGCCCAGTCGAGAGCCATGCTGCACCCGGTCGCCTTTCTTGACAATCGGTGTAAAACGCCATTTCATCTCTGTATCCAGGGCGTTGAGGACGATACCGCGAGGCAGAAAATTGCCGAACATCTCCGCCAGTTCAGGCAAAGGATTCTGGAGTCCATCGTAGATCTGGCCGATAAGGCCGGGGCCCAGTTGTACCGAAAGCATTTCTCCCGTGAATTCGACGGAGTCGCCCACCTTCAATCCCTTGGTGCTCTCGAACACCTGAAGGTATGCGCGGTCGTTCTGTATACGAACCACCTCGGACTTCATCCGCTCCTCACCGTGGATGGCATAGCCCACTTCGTTCTGAGTGACGGTTCCGTCGAATGTCACGGTGAGCATGTTTCCGTTGATGCCTGTGATTGTGCCGATTTTTTGATTCATGCCGTACCCTTATCCAATGTTCTTGGCTTGATCCGTCTCTCGAGTTTCCACATCGGTTTCGTCTGCCTTTTCTTCCGATTCTTGCACCCTGTAATCGGCCGTGACAACTTCGCGATACCGCTCCTCGCCTTTCTCCTTCTCAAACAGGGACAGACGGCGCAAAATCTGCAACTTCAGAAAGTAAAGGATCAAAAACTCGAGATCAAAATGATGCACCTTTTCCAATTCCTCGATGTATTCCCAACGATATTTCAGCAATTTTTTCTCGACGTCCAGCGGATTTCCCTCTTTGACCAGGTGAACTTGAAAAGCCGCTTTCTTGATTTCCTTACCCACCCTTCGGGAGCGCCGCCACTGAGCCAGCTCTTCGCGGAAACGGATTTCTCTTTTCTTGAACTCCCGCCACATCCGCGGATCCTTCTTGTGCAGGGATGTATCGTACAAGTCGATACTCGACAGATACCGATACTCGGGTAAACGCATCCATTTTTTTGCTTCTCGTAGGAAAATCTCTATCGTCAGGAAAGATCCCTGGTCAAAATAGAGTGTGGGGAGCTGAGCGATGATATAGTAGTACTTATCCATCCTTTCGATCCAGGATTTCAATCAGGCGGGAATTCAAAAACCTCTTCAGCATGCTGGCGATGGTCTCGTCCGAGAAATCGTAATATACGTCCTCGCCTTTTTGTCCGATACGGAATCCCTTGTTCACATCGCCACTGACATGAAGGGTTATGGTTTTTTTCAAATCTTTCTTGATGCTCGTGAAAAGCAATTCTTCCAGATTCTTCTTATCCTCTTCGCTGAGTTCGATATCGATGTTGGGATTTTTCAACCATTTATCGATGATCTTCAGGATGATATCCTTTATAAAATCGGGCTTTAGTGTGCTGGACACCTCTTTCTTGAACACGCTGTCGAACAACGCCGAGAACCGCTCTCTCATCAGGAGTTCCGAGTCGCGTACCGCCTGCTTCAAGTCTGTTTCTGAACTCTTCTGCATCCGATCGGTCTGCTGCTTGGCATCTTCGATGATCTTTTCCGCTTCTTTTTTAGCTTTTTTTACAATCTCCTCCGCCTCCTTTTGGGCCTTCTTCAGCATCTCTTCGGATGTTTTCTGAGCCCCCTCGACACCTTCTTGTTTAATGCGTTCAATGAGATTTTCGAGTTTGACGTCCATCTATTCGCCCTCATGATTGATGATCTGACAAGATAACACGGAATAAACGAGAATGGTCATTACATGTATTATACCACAGTGCGCATCGAGCTTATTCTATCGACTCAACCCAAGATGCAATGCAATTCAACATGTCGTACGCAAAAAATACACCAAAATCCGGAGTAAGGTGCTTAAAATGCTTTAGAGATCATTCTAATAGTATTGAAGGTAAGATATATCTTAAAGACTGGGGACGTCTAAATAGGTATAATAACAAGTCATTATAAAATGGAGCATCTTTTACCCACCTCATCCATGGTGTGTATTTCAAAAGCGAGGAATTCCTTTCCTCTTGGGGGAAAAATTACCCTGCAAAGGAGCATTATTACCCATCGCCTGAAACCTGAATTTGCTGTTCTGGTTTTACGTCTTCTCCTTCCTTCATGATGCATTTACCATCAAAAAAAGCACCCTCATCGACCACAAGCCGAGAGGCTTTGATATCTCCAGCGACGGAGGACTTGGATTCCAGCAGAACTTTGGCTTCTGCCGTCACATTCCCCTGAACCTTACCCGCCAGCATGACATTCTTGGCATGGATTTCTCCGATCACTCTCCCGTCTTTGCCCACCACGACGGTGTCGGTGACATCGATCCTTCCCTTCACTTGGCCGTCGATACGAAGGCTGTTCTGAACTTTCAGATCACCCTTGACCGACGAGCCCTTCCCGATAATCGTGTTGAGCTCCCCTCCCCGACCAAACTCTGCATTCGCCTTTACTTTCACAGGATTCTCCTAAACTTCTCTTTTGGAACGTGTATCATCGAAACGACAATCGTAAAATCAAGATCCCGCTTCCGCTTCGCTGCGCTGCGTGGCGAAAATAAACTTTTCTGGATCGATGGGCACGCCATCCTTCCATATTTCAAAATGTAGATGCGGTGCAGAACTGCTTCCAGAGCTACCCAGTAGAGCGATAGGCTGCCCTTTTCGAACGCTATGACCCTGACCGGCAAGCAATCGCAAGGCATGGGCATAATACGTCACAAAACCATTCCCGTGGGAAATGACCATCACGTTTCCATAATCCGGTGTCCAATCCGCCAGTATGACGATTCCAGCGCCCGCAGACCGAATGACAGTGCCTTTCTTGGCTGCGATGTCGATGCCGTTGTGACTCCGCCCTTCGAACCAGCCCCCTCGTTGAAAATGTGTGGTTAAAAACCCTTCTACGGGAAGGCTCGTGGGTATGTAGTCCGGATCGAAATAGTCGCCCCTTTTTTCCGTTAAAAAATAACGACTGTTCTGGAGCTGTTCGAGATTTGACATCTGAGAGGACACCTCGGCGGGTGTCTCCCCTGTTTCACGCCGTCTCTGCTGTACAGGCATCCGGGGAGATTGGAGATCCTGCTCGTCAGATTGGGCCAGTCCCAGCGTTTGTCCAAACGCTTTGCGGATCTTCTCATCGAATGCCCGAATTTGATTGAATTCTTTCCACAGTTGCTCGATTTTCCTGTTCCTGGCTCTGAGCTCTTGGTTTTCATCTATGAGCGTTCCCGTGGTTTTCTCCAATCGCATCACACGGTAGTAGGCGATCCCGCCCAGAATAAAATGAATTGCCAGGACGGCCATGATCGCCAAGAGCAGCCGACCCATCGTATAACTCATGGAAACACTCTTGGGATCCAGCTCTTGATCGGGGACAAAGATAAGGGAAAAAAATTGTTTTCGATTACGCTTTCTCATCTACGATCCGATACTCTGAAATAATTCGACGATTCTCTCCAGGTCCTCGTCGGAATAATAGGATACTTCGACCTTGCCACCGCGGCTGCCGGGTTTAATCTTCACCTGAGTTCCCAGAATGGTTCGCAATTCATCCTCTGTTTCCACGAGGTAAGGGGCGCGTTTTGCCTTGGATTCCGGTTTCTTTGTCTGTGTCCCCTTTTCTTGTTCTTCCCTTACAACATCCTCGACCTTGCGAACACTCCAACCCTGTTTCAGCACTTTCTTCCATACACTTATCTGGGCCGCAGCCGTGGAGAGACCCCCCAGTGCCCTGGCATGTCCCATGGAAATCTCCGCCCGCCGAAGGCTCTGCTGTATTTCTTCCGGGAGTTTGAGCAAACGGATAAAATTGGCCACCGTGGCTCTGTCTTTTCCCACTTTTTTTGCCACGGTTTCCTGTGTCAGCCCGTATGTTTTCATCAATCGCTGGAAAGCCTCGGCCTGTTCGATGGGATTCAAATCTTCTCTCTGAATATTCTCCACCAATGCCAGTTCCAGCATTTGATCGTCCGATTTCACGTCCATCACGAACGCCGGAATTTTTGAGTATCCCAACTCCTGAACGGCTCGAAGCCTTCTCTCACCGGCGATCAACTCGAATCCGCCATTGTTTCTGCGCACGGTAATCGGCTGAATGATGCCGTTTTCCAGCACAGACTGCTTCAACTCTTCTAGGCTGTCTCGATCGAACTGGGTTCTGGGCTGAAACGGATTGGCATGCACCTTATCCACGGCTACTTCAAACAGGACATCTCCCCGGGTCTCTTCATCCTCGGGAGATACCTGAGGTATTAGGGCTTCTAGCCCCTTACCCAACCGTTTAGGCTTCATGGTTGAGAACCTCTTCGGCCAGTTTCATATAATCTTCCGATCCCGTACATACCGCATCGTACAGGATAACGGGCTTACCAAAACTGGGCGCTTCGCTTAGGCGCACATTCCGATGAATAACGGTCTTGAACACTTTTTTATCGAAAAATTTCCGGACGTCTTCGGCAACCTGATAGGAAAGATTAAGCCGGTTATCGTACATGGTCAGCAGCACACCTTCGATTTCCAGTTCGGGATTCAGGTTTTTCTGAACCAGGCGTATGGTTTTAAGGAGTTGACTCAAGCCTTCCAGGGCGTAGTATTCGCATTGTATGGGTATGAGAATCGAATCTGCGGCGGTCAGGCTGTTTATCGTAAGAAGACCCAGAGAAGGCGGGCAATCGATAAATATATACTCGTACTCCTTTTGAATATCCACCATCACATCCTGAAGCACCTTCTCCCGTCCGATGAGGTTGACGAGTTCGATTTCTGCCCCCACCAGACGAATGCTGGAGGGTACCAGGTCCAGATACGAGATAGCCGTAGGAATAGTCACTTCGTTGATGTTGGCATTCTTCAGGATGACTTCGTAAATGCTCTTGTCAAGCTGGTTATGATTGACACCTAACCCGCTGGTCGCATTGGCCTGAGGATCGATATCGATGAGCAGGATCCGTCGTTCAGAAACAGCGATACATGCGGCCAAATTGATGGCCGTTGTCGTCTTGCCGACACCGCCTTTCTGATTCGCCAGTGCGATAACCTTGGTCACTCTTCTCCCCGTATTATTTTAAAATCAAATATACAATTTAAAAGGTTGAAATGCAAGTCTCAAAACCCATGCTCTGTAAGCCGTTCATTGGCTTAAATGACAGTATCATGGACATGGTTCCTTGGATTTTTCACGACGGGTTGAGATAATATCGACAAAATTCGAGTGAGGTGATGACATTCTGCCAGGAGGGTGTCGGCATCGAGATCATACACGGTGTTGGTAAAAATGGTGTCAAACCATGCCCCGGCGTTTTCGGATGAACCACTCCAGGCAAAGCAATATCACGATGAGAATCAACATCCCAGGCAAGTGGGCGAGTTCGATTTCTCTGGATGTGTGAACGGTTTGTTCCGGAAACCGCATGGAATCCACGATTGAGCCAAGGCTGTCGGGCGGACCGAATCGTCCTGACGTCAACGTCGCTATGTGGTCCAGGAGCCGGGGGTTGGCCTTTGTATCCAAAAACTCAGGGTTGAACGAAGAGACCGACAACGCCACACTGTCTCGCCCCACGGATCGATCCTGGACGACCGCTTCTGCCTCGATCTGGTAAGCTCCGCTCTCGTAGAGCCGAGCCGTTGTGACGTATCGACCTTCCCCCGCATCGGTAAACCGCAGGGTGGACGAACCCGAAGGTGCCAGTATCCGCGCCGTTACCTGAGCAGACGTCACGGGACGATACATCTCGTCATACACCTGGGCCGTTAAAAAGACTTCCTCGCCCGACCGATATACCGTCTTGTTCGTAGACAACCGGACCGGGTTCTCCTCCTCCCGTGTGACGAGCCACCTCACCGTATTGGATAAAAATCCCTTGATCACATCATGGGTTCCCCCCGTACCCCACATCAGCAGATCCCACCTGTAGAGTCCGTACCCCAGCACGGCCACCGATTTCTCATCTCCCACATGTCGGGCAAAGATGAAAGGCATCTCCGTCTTTTGTGCAGAGAGCGCCCCCCCTTGTGAGATCCCCAGGGCCAGCTCCTGGCACCCGGGTTTTGCCTTCGCCGATATCCAGTTGGAAAAGAGGGGGGGAAGTCTATTCCAAAGGGACGCGTTCACCTCCCAGCGCTCATCGATTCGCATCACAGGATGGACACGACCCTCCGTCGTCAGTCTGGGTATGATGCTGGTCTCCATTGTCTTTTGAAGACGATGAAAAGGGAGCAAATCATCGATTGATTGGATTTTCTGAAGGTCGGTTCTCTTGGTCGTTACGATTAAAAAAGGTTTTTTCTGAGTCTGAAGGACAGCCATCAGTCGATCCCAAATCGCCGGATCGGTGGTCTGGCTCGGGAGACCCAGAAGAATTACCATATCGATGGACGACCATTCCGACGGCGACGGAAAAGCGCCTTCGTAGAATACGGCCCCTTGCCTCTGGGTTCGCGTCATCAGAAAGATACTCTCATCGGCCAATAAAAGCCTTTTTATGAATGCCAAATCGGGACTGGGTGCATCGGCAACCAGCAAAACATTGAGCTTGCTCTTGAGCACTCGAACGTAAAATTCGCGAAGGTTGTTGGCAAATGTGATTTCACCTTCCAAACGGTCTACATCCACGGTCATCTTCTGGAAGCCCGGCTGCTCTGCGGTATAGTGCAGTCGAACAGACGTCTCCAGACCGTCGGAAGGTACGGTCACGACACTCCTGTCAACGACTTTCTGACCCTTTGACAGACGAACCGATACTCGCCTTCCGGCGAACTCCGGCCCTTTGAGCGACACCTCGACGGGAACACGGTTCTCCACGTAGGTGATTTCATGAGTCAACAGGCGGCTGATCAGGACGTCGGGTTTGGGCTTCGTCTCACCGATGGCGACGGCATACACGGGACAGCCCAGATGCTCACCCACGCTCAAAGGATCTTCTCCCGAGTTGTAGGCACCGTCGGAAAAAAGCAAAATGCCACCGATATACGCATCACTCCTCGCCTCCTGTATCATCTGCAAGGCCTGGGCGATATCCGTGGCAGTCCCATCAAAGACCAGGGAATCGATGTTCAAGGACTCCACGAACTGTGCATTCTCGGCAAACAAATAGGGAAGGAGGCGGAACCGGCGTCGCAATGTCTCTACCGCGCTGGAGCGAAGGAGCTCTCGCGCGATGTCTCCTCTGGTTTTTTCTCCCTCGGAGATTTGCATCGAGCTGGATGTATCGATGAGAAGTCCGACGGCAGCCTGTCTTATCTCATGAAATGTAAGATGTAGAACCGGTGCGAAAAAAAGGAAACAGATAAGGATAAGGGCAAAGGCCCTTAAAAAAACGAGAACCCCTCTGAGCAGCGGGGAAACAGGCGGAATCGTGCGGCGGTACGTCCAGATGGTAAATCCAACGACGATGATGATCGAGAGTACCAGCAAGATGGGAGACCGGGAAAATGTAATACGTATATCCAAACCACAGGCCTACGAAAGATTCAAAGACGGTATGGGTGAGAGTGACATTGGCGACCGTATGTTCCGCTGTAGGTAGTAGTAGCCGGCCCTGGCAATCATGCCTCCGTTATCCGTGCACAGGGCTGGAGACGGCCACCATACCTTGAAGCCCTCCTTTTCTCCGAACCCGACCAAACGCTCCTGTAGGGCCTTGTTCACGGCCACACCGCCGGCCAGGCAGAGATGAGAGGCGCCCGCTCTTCTGGCTCCTTCGATGGTCTTTTGCGTCAGGACATCGATGACGGCTTCTTGAAAGCAGACGGCTATATCGTTAAGATGATCCTGCGTCGCCGCAGGGCCAATGGCTCGAACATGATTCAACACGGCGGTCTTCAGCCCGCTGAAACTAAAATCCAAACTCCCCTCTTCTAAGAAGGCCCGGGGAAAACGAACATACGTCGGGTCTCCATCCCGAGCAAGCTTCTCGATGGCAGGCCCTCCCGGGTATCCTATACCCATGAGTTTACCGACTTTGTCGAAGGCTTCACCGGAGGCGTCGTCCCGCGTTCGACCCAGGACAGCGTAATGCCCCCATGCCCTCACGTGTACGACCTGAGTATGGCCTCCCGATGCGATGAGAACGATGAACGGTGGTTCGAGTTGGGGATGCGCCAGGCTGTTGGCCCAGATATGTCCTTCCAGATGATTGATGCCGACGAGAGACGTTCCAAGCGACAAGGCCATGCCTTTGGCAACGCTGAGGCCCACCAGCAGGGAACCAGCCAGGCCAGGTCCGTAGGTCACGGCAATGCCCGAAAGATCTTTTAGGGCGACTCCTGCCTCACTGAGGGCTTGTTTAATGACCGGGATGATTATTTGGATGTGGGAGCGGGATGCGAGCTCGGGTACGATACCCCCGAACCGGCGGTGGACGAGTTGCGTAGAAACAACGTTGGAAAGCAGGGATTGACCATCATAGACCGCAGCGCTTGTATCGTCGCAAGAGGTCTCAATGCCTAAAACAATCATCGTTCCACAATGAGCTCAAAATACTCAGGCCATACATCGGAAAACGTAATGCCCTCGGGCACATCGATCTTTGCAGGGATGCGCTTTCCCGTGTATTGATAACGCCGCCGATAATCGATGGTGGCAACAATGTCATCCCTTTCCAGCTCAGAGAGGATATTCACACCTCCTTGCACGCGTAACGAAAGCGTCGATGGAACAACGATGACTCTGATGCCACGGGGAACGCCCGCCACGGTGACGGGTATTTCTGTGATCATCCTCTCACCGATGCGCTGAATATCGGCCCTGAAACCCACACTGTTCAATCCGTACGTGACGGTTTCCCATGCAGAGTGGGATAAAGGTATTTTATCCTCTATCCGCTTAATGACACTCCTGAACTCTTGGCTATCCGTCACGGCCTCGGTAATCTGACTTACGTAAGACTCGGGCCCAGAAACGAGAACGGAGTCGGGCTCGAAGATAACGTCGCCGACCTGAATATAGCCATCTGCCGGTACGATAGCAATCCTGGAGCGTATGATAACGTTTTTTTCAGCAAGCCGATCCAGACGGACCGTGACCGAGTCAGGACCCACGATACGCTGAGGTGTTACAGCCATCCCTAAAGGAATACCTCTGATCATATCCGTGGTAATGGCAAACGTCTTTTCCCTCCTCACCTGATCCAGATCGAGTTCGATGTGCTTTTCCCTGTACAGGAAGTTCAGAAGATCCTTTCCCGATCCGCGAAACTGCACTTTAATCCGTGAAGGGATGGGCTCCTGAAGAATCCATTCCTGAGGTCTGTTGACAAGATGCACTGGAACCTGAATGGTATGATTAAAACGATTATCCGTAACAACGTAGAACCACAGAAAGAGGGCACTCAAAAGGGAAAAGATTTTAACCTTGTAGTTGTTAAGCCATTTCTTGTATCGATTAACACGTATCTTCATGATCAATCTGGAGCAGAAGAGACAGGATGATGGAAACGCTCCTATCTCCTTGGCTCACCTTTATTCGTTGAAACGACCTATTTTTGAGACTGTCCCACCGATCTACCGAAGCTGATCTCTCCGTTGTCGATGCGAATGTTGAATCCACAGTCGGGATTGGAACATACCCATGCTTTGTACCGAATAGCGGCGCCCTCTCGACCGTAATCAGAGAGGGGAACAAGGACTCCCGTGTTGCATTTATGACATTCTGGCCATGTGTTTTCCATCGCGCAACCTCCCTTTTTTACTCCTCACCCTATTCTTTAACGACCCACAATCGAACTTTTGCCTCCACGTCGGTGTGGAGTTTTATGGTAATCGTATAAATTCCCAACGCCTTGATCGGCTCTTCGAGCTGAACTTTTCTCTTATCGATCTCGTATCCCTTTTCTTTAAGAAGATCGGTGATTGTTTGGGCCGTGACCGATCCAAATACGCGATCCTCTTCCCCTACGGAGACTGTCGCTGTCAGGGATGTTTTTCCCAATTCTTCAGCCACCACTTCAGCTACGCGTCTATCCTTGTTCTGACGCTGCTCGACGAGTTTCTGTTCCTCATCGAAGATTTTCATATTTTTCGGGGTGGCCAGGACAGCTATTTTTCTGGGAATAAGAAAATTTCGGGCGTACCCATCTTTTACGGTGACCACCTCTCCGATGTGGCCCAGGGGATCATAATCCTGTCGTAGTATAACCTTCATGGATTCCTCGCGGGTTAATGTTATCGAGCCACATCCGAGACGAATGGGATGAGCGCAAGATGACGGGCTCTCTTAATAGCCTTCACCAATTGACGCTGGTGGCGGGCACACGTGCCCGACGTCCGCCTCGGAATAATCTTTCCCACATCCGTGGTAAATTTACTTAATTTCTTGGGATCTTTGTAATCCACATACACGACGGCGTTTTCACAAAAACGGCAAATGCGTTTTCTACGGGTTTTAATCAACGGTTCCTCCTTACAACTTCATTCGTATCAATGGATGCTTATAATGCCAAATCCTGGTAACCGAAGTCATACGTCCCTTCCAGCGGGGTTCCATCGTCCTCTTCCCCGCTTTTAACCTCCGTTTTTTCAGCGGTCACTTTCGTTTCAGAGACGGTCACTTCTTCATCTTCTTCGGCTTCCTCTTTTACATCGAAATCTTCGTCTTTTCTATTCAAGAATTGTATGCGCCTTGCTTTGATTTCGACAATATTGCGATTCCTTCCATTCTCGGCGCGAAGACTACGGCTCTGCAGCTCACCTTCGATGATGACGGCATTGCCTTTCTTCAGGTTTTCGGCACAATTTTCAGCGAGTTTGTACCAGGCCACAACGCCCACATAACACACATTCTCCCGCCACTGGCCGGTGTTGTCCTTGAACCGGCGATTGGAAGCTATCCAAAAATTGGTCACCGGCGTTCCGTTGGTGGTTTTCCTGAATACAGGATCTCGTGTCAAATTACCAGCGATAAGCACATTGTTTATATCAGGCATTCGAAGATCACTCATGAAATGAACACCTCCTCACACGGATTATCCTGTCTCCTGTTTGTCATCAACCGTTTCCGTTTCTTCATCTTGCGGCTCGGATTCTATAGCAGCAGGTTTTGCGTCGGAGGAAGACACGTCAGCCGGTTGTTCTGCAGGAGTCGGTTTATCCTCTTTTTTGATCTCCTTCGGCTTAGATTTATCACTCCGTTCTTTTTTAAGAACAACCTTCGGTATCAGTACTGTAAGGTAGCGTATGACCGAGTCGTCAAGTTTATACTCCCTTTCGAGTTCTTTGATAAAGGATCCGTCGGCCTCAAATCGGATATAGACATAATACCCATACTGCTTCTTGGCGATCTCGTAGGCCAAGCGCCGTTTACCCCAACGGTCGATAAATTTGACTTTACCTTTTTGGTCTTCGATGAGTTTGGTATACTTTGTGATGGTGGTATCGACTTGCTCACCCGGCAGGTGAGCATCTACGACAATGGTTGTTTCATAGTCTCTCAACATCTTATACCTCCCTTCGGTCTATCGGTCCTCTTGATTATCAAGAGAACAGGGCCGTTCATTCGGTGTGATGCCCGATCAATGCGATTACCACCTACACGCATCGTTCTTAACGGATCGGGATCAAATTGTATCTCTCACAAATCGTATCAATCATTCAGACATATCATGTACTTGGGCATCATCATTCTATTCAAACATTATAAACGTTCATCGTCCAATCGATTCCTTTCGTCACAAAATCGACCACGGCACGACTTCCCGTTTCAATCATCTGATTCACGACAGGTAGTTCCGCAAAAAGAAAATCCGAAAGAACATACTCGGAAGACTCGGTATCATCGTTGAATCCGATCCCCAGCCGTAAACGCGGAAATTCGTTCGTTCCCACCTCATCGATGATGGAGGCCAATCCTTTATGCCCTCCATGACTCCCTTTTATTCTAAAACGAATGCGCCCCAACGGAAGGTTCAGATCATCGCATATGATGAGAAATCGATTCAGTTCCACCCCGTATCGGTCTGATATATCGCCAACACTCACACCGCTGTTGTTCATGAAGGTTGTCGGTTTGGCCAGGAGAATTTGATGGGAATCGACATCGGTCATGATGATCTTGTAAAATCCGGCTCCTTTTTTGAACCGCTTGTTCCATCGGTGCGCCAGATCATCCAGGACCATATAGCCCAGGTTATGTCTCGTCTTTCGGTATCGACTTCCAGGATTCCCTAATCCAACGATGGCAAACACCGACAGGTTACCCTCACTTACATCACTCCTTGGATTCGGCTTCTTCCGCGGCTGCCTCTTTCCCTTCTTCCATCTCCTCGCCTTCTTCAGGAACTTCCTCCACCACCTCTTCCACTTCTTCTTTAACCACTTTGGGATGGATCACATTAGCGACAGCGTGACGTATCTCTGTCATGATCTGGACCTTATCTACCGACAGATGTTCCAGAGTAATGACATCACCGATGTTCAATCCGGAGACATCCACTTCAATGTGCTCTGGAATATCCAGAGGAAGTCCCTCTACTTCTACCTCCCTCAGAAGATGCTCCAGGATACCACCTTCCTTGACTCCGGCGGGCGTCCCAATCAGTAGTATCGGAATCGACAAGCGTATCTTCTCGGTGAGTTGAATGCCCATAATGTCCACGTGGATAATATCATCCGTCACAGGATCCCGCTGGATCTCACGGAACACGGATTTACGTGTCTTCCCGTCAGGAAAAATGACGTTCAAGATATTGATTTCGCTGTGAGCAATACGCTCGATCTCTTTGGAATCCATGCTGATGGGCACCGAATCCTCATCGTGGGCATAAAAAATTGCCGGAATCCGACCATCTCGACGTAGCGATTTCGCCGTGTGATGGCCCGTTTTGTCTCTCAATTCGATTTTAATATCTGCTTCTGACATACACGGTCCTTCTTATGAATTCATGAGTATTGATAACACAAATCAAACTATGTATCAGGAGGATACAAATGATCTCTGACCCGATACGTACTTAATCGAACAATGAACTGATGGATTCTTCGTTGTGAATCCTCTTTATGGCTTCACCGAACAGAGGGGCGGACGTAAGTACTTCAATTTTATCGATACGCTTCTCTTCGGGAACGAGAATCGTATCGCTCACCAGCATTCGCTTGATGGCCGATTGATTGATCTTTTCGACGGCGTTGCCCGAGAGTATGGGATGTGTACAGGAGGCAATAATCTCCCGAGCACCGTACTCGCCAAGCAGATCGGCTGCCCGGCAAAGCGTACCCGCCGTATCGATCATATCGTCAACGAGTACGATATGTCGGTCTCGGACATCGCCGATGAGTGTAACGGATTCTACCTGATTCGGGCCCGAGCGCTTTTTATCCACGAGTGCCAGATCACAATCCAGTCGGTTGGCATAAGCGCGTGCTCGCTTGGAACTTCCCACATCGGGGGCTACGACGACAAGGTTGTTGAGTTTAGCCTTACGGATACTGTCTAAAAAAATGGGCGAGCCATACAGATGGTCGAACGGAATGTCGAAGAAACCCTGTATCGAGGCCGAATGAAGATCCATCGTCAGAACACGATCTGTACCGGCCGTGGAGATAAGATTGGCCACCAGTTTGGCCGATAAGGCCACCCGGGGCTGATCCTTCCGATCCTGGCGGGCGTACCCAAAATAGGGAATGACGGCCGTGATACGCAAGGCCGATGCCCTGCTCGCCGCGTCGATCATTAAGAGGAGTTCCAGTAGATTATCGGCCGGTGGATTCGTCGATTGAATGATAAAGACATCCGTTCCCCGGATGTTCTCGTTGTACTTCACCGAAATTTCACCATCGCTGAATCGTCGAATCTGCGCATCCCCAAGGGGAATACCAATATACTGGGTAATCTTTTCTGCTAAAGGTCGATTGGCTGTGCCGGAAAAAACCTTCATCGTTGATTTACAAACCTCCCTCTCAATCAAGACAAAATGCCCGATACCTGAACCGCGAACCGGTAGGTCGGGCTTCTGTAGAGATTGAGTCCTTAGTTATAAGCATGAAAACCTGTACTGTCCCAAACATCCCTCTTGGCTGGGGCGGGAGGATTCGAACCTCCGAATGCAGGATCCAAAATCCTGTGTCTTACCGCTTGACGACGCCCCAAAACAATAAAAGTGGATCTCTTTTTACCACTGTCTCTTGAGAGCGTACTTCGAAGAACAGCCATCCCCCGGAAACAACCCGCTTTTTAAGACAAATTCGGCCCCAATAGAGACCACCCCCCCTTATCGATCTATCTACCATTCATGTTGACTGAAAGACGCGGCCGGTGTGTTTTCCTCACCGGAACGGGAACGCATCGTCCTGCAAAGAAAGGTTATAACCTCCTCCCTTTTCGAAAAATACGCCTTCGCCTCTTCGGCGGGCTGCCGCGACTTGAACAATCCATAGACCGTTGCCCCACTTCCGGACATGCTGGCATAAAAGGCATCCCTTTCATAAAAACGCTCCTTAAGCTCTCGCAAGACGGGATGCCTTTGAAAAACCACACCCTCTAATTCGTTCCGTAATTCGGGTAGCAGGGCATGGGGAAGGTGCCTGTTAAAAATCGACTTAAATTTAGTAAATTTTTCCTCTTTTGTCAAGGCAATTCTGGCTTGTCCATAGGCCCAGGATGTGGACACCTGAAACCCAGGACATACCAGAACCACCCACCAATCGTCGAGCCACACAAGAGGCGTCAGGATTTCGCCACGCCCTTCACCCAACGCAGTGCCTCCCACGAGAAAAAATGGAACATCGGAGCCGATTTGCGCTGCCATTCCATGGAGTTCGGAATCCGGAAAGTTTGTCCCCCAAAGACGATCGATGGCCACCAGCGTGGCCGCTGCGTTGCTGCTCCCTCCTCCCAATCCACCCCCCATCGGGATATTTTTCTGGATATGTATCTTTAGTCCACCCTGCAGGCCGTGTTGCTTCCGGAACAGGTCGAAACTCTGATACGCGAGGTTCTGCTGGTCAAGGGGAACGCGAGGATCCGTCGAGGTGATGTGAAGGCCGGAGGCCGTTTTTTCGTAGGTGATTTCATCGTATAGACCGATTTGTTGAAAAACCGTGGCGATGTCATGGTAACCATCTTCACGTTTTCTCAGGAGCATTAAGCCAATATTTAATTTCGCGTAGGATCGCAAGGTAACCGAATCCATACACCACATCCGTTATAGTTTGATTGTGACCGTCTAATATAATACATTTTTAGGAGATAAAAAACAACAGGCCGCTCGATAGTCAGGAACCTGTCGGAGAAAAGATAGTAAAAACAGATAATAATGGCTTTTTATTGCGGACAAATCCCGAGAAAACCATTGCTTTTAAAGCCGATGATGTCTATATTTATCTGTTGATTAATCAATCATATGGTGCATTGAGGGAATGAGTCGGATCTTTTTCATATCGGATGCCCATCTGGGTCTCGAGGATGAAGAAAGAGAACGCCATCGGGTCGATCTTCTCCTAAAATTCTTTGACCACGTCGCGAGTTGCGGCCATCGTCTCTATATCGTCGGCGACCTATTCGACTTTTGGTTCGAATACCGGTACGTCATCCCTCGGCGCTATTTCCGTGTCATCTGCGCTTTACAAAACCTGATCGAACAAAACATTCGTATCGAATATATCACCGGAAACCATGACTTCTGGATGGAGGATTTCTTCGAGCACGACCTGGGCATTCGAGTTCACCACCAACCGCTGGACATGGAATACGAAGGAAAACGCTTCTACGTGGCCCACGGGGATGGTTTCGCCAAGTCAGACGTCGGGTACCGGGTCCTTAAAAAAATACTGAGGCATCGATTCAACATACACCTGTACAGGCTTCTCCATCCCGATGCCGGTTTTCGTCTTGCCCTGTTTTGCTCACATTTAAGCCGGAACCACAGGGAAATAAAGAACAGGGACGAGGAATACACGCAATACGCCAGAGCCCGGTTTGCCGAAGGTTTCGACGGCGTCGTACTGGCCCATACGCACCGTCCCCACGAGGTTCATGAAAACGGCCGTATATATGTGAATATCGGCGACTGGATGCATCATTATTCCTACGGCATGCTGGAAGAGGGGCGACTGAGCCTGGAATACTGGCCGGAGGAGTCACCGGTGACCCATGATGCCTTATCGTAATGGCAGAGAACACACACCGGGTATGATGATACAGACCACGGCATAACCAAAGATGGAAAATCAACAATGAAACGAAAAAAACGCTATACGCGACGGAAACCACTGTCATTCACCACAAAATTCTCCTTCCTTAATCGGCACCCCTGGCTGCTCTACCCCCTGTCCACGCTGCTGGTCCTTTCCTTCATCGGAAGCCTCCTCCTCTTGATTCTGAGCCGCAATCTGCCCTCTTTAACGGAATTAGAAAAAGCCGGAGATCCTCTTCTGGTGACACGCATCTATTCTCAGGACGGAAAAGTTCTGAAAGAGCTGTTCAAACAGAAGCGCATTAAAGTGCCCCTGGATCAAATGCCAGATCACCTGTTACAGGCCACCCTCGCATCGGAAGACCGTAAGTTTTATGATCATTGGGGATTGGACCTCCGGAGTATTTTTAAATTCGCCTTTCTGGATATCATCAAAATGAGAATTGTAGGAGGGGCCAGCACATTAACGCAGCAACTGGCAAAGAAGCTTTACTTACACCCCCGAAAAACCATTATTCGAAAATTACGCGAGGGATTGACTGCCTTACAGATCGAGCGGACTTATTCCAAGCCTGAAATACTGGAAATGTACCTGAACCAGATGCCCCTCGGACGCGGAACCCACGGCGTGCAGGCCGCTACTCAGGCTTATTTTCAGAAAAATGTAGAGGATTTGCGGATCGAAGAGTCTGCCTTGATTATCGGGCTTCTTCAATTGCCTTATGGATATTATCACCCAGACCGGGATCCGGAAGCGGCCTTAAAACGGCGCAACGTGATTCTTCAGAGCATGCTCGCGTGTGACTACATCACGACAACAGAGTACGATTCTCTAAGCCAACTACCCCTCAACGTCGTGCCAAAGGGTAGCGAAGGGGAAACCATCGCTCCCTATTTTTGCGAGTACGTCCGACAGATGATGCAGGAAAAATACGGAATGCGTTTGTTCACCGACGGCCTGACCATCCGAACGACTCTGGACACACGGATTCAGGCTTGCGCCGACAGTGCCGTGAAGGCTTTTCTGCCGGGATTGGAAGAAGAGATATGGCAGCGGATTATCGAGAAGCGTACGTTTCTTCAGTGGTTGGATCCAGTTCCGCATAGCAAGGAAGAGATCGAAGCATTCCTGGCCGATTCCGCCCTGGTCGATTCTCTCCTGACCGAACACGCCACACTACAAGTGGCCGTCAATGTTCTCGATCCGACCAACGGACATATACTGGCCATGATCGGCGGACGGGATTTTGAAAAATGGAAGTACAACACAGCCGTGCAGGCCAAGCGCCAACCCGGCTCGGCTTTCAAGCCCATCGTCTATACCGTGGCCATCGATAATGGATGGCCGACAACCACAGAGTTGCTGAATCAGCCCCTGCCTCTGTTCATGCCCGATGGAACGATATGGAATCCATCGAATTATGACGGGAGTACCGGAGGGCCTACCACCCTCAGGGAAGCGCTGAAGCGCTCGTTGAACCTGGTGACGGTGCGACTCGTCCAAGAGAAAATTCCCAAGGAGCAAGTCGTCAAATACGCCAAACAGTTTGGCCTGACGACACAAATCAATCCGTACGACGCCATCGCTCTGGGTTCCGATGTGGTGATCCCCTTGGAGCTCACGGCAGCCTTCGGGGTATTCACCAACCGCGGCGTATGGGTGGAACCCGTGGCCGTGCTGGAGGTTCGAGACAAGGACGGCAATCTGCTGGAGGAAAACGTACCACGAAGGCGGGAAGTCATCAGCGAGGAAACCGCGTACATCATCACGGATATGCTGAGTGATGTTATCAACGCTCCCAGGGGTACGGGCCACGCCACACGCTGGAAGTATAACTTTTATCGACCAGCGGCCGGTAAAACGGGAACCACCAACGACTTCCGCAATGCCTGGTTTATCGGATACACACCCCAGATTTGCGCAGGCGTCTGGGTGGGTTTCGGCGACGAAAGGATAACCCTGGGAGAAGATCAGTCGGGAGCCAAGACAGCCCTCCCTATATGGGCACCCTTTATGCGCATGATCTACGATTCGCTCGACCTTCCCTTGGCGGATTTCGTCCAGCCCCCGGGTGTGGTCAGGTTACAAATATGCAGAGAAACCAAGAAGCTTGCTACAAAGTCCTGTCCGGAAATAATAGAGGACGTATACACTCTGCAAACGGCTCCCACTGACAGCTGCGATGTGCACACGGATCCGTGGAAATTTAAAGGACGCAGAAGAAGAGATCGTGTTATTTTTTAAGATCGGCAAGGGAAACATCACCCGTTATCCGTATATAGGGATGATACCGACCAGCCACGGTTTCGTATAAAAAATGGACACGTTATCGCTTGTTACATCAATACTCAAACGAGTGAATAAGCTGGGAGATGTTTTCATGAAAAAAAAGACCGTGATCGTATACTGTGTCGCCCTCCTCTTTTGTCAGTTATCCGCTTTCTCCGATACCATCACCCTGACCGATGGCTCGAAGATTGAAGGCCGTATCTTAAGTGCTTCGGAGAGTCATGTGGTCGTGCATAAAGAAAGCGGGGGCACCGTACAGATTCCCCATGGTGAAGTCCGGTTTCTTGTCTTTTCGTGGGCAGATGAGATCATGCTTGTATCGGGAGAGACAGTAATCTGTAAGATCGTCCAGCGCGTCCCTCCGAATCTGATGGTGGTGACTCAGGAGGGATCCCGGAGTATTCCATTGAAAGACGTGCGTATGTATTTTTATCATTCGGCTCAGGATCTCCGCGTCCCCGGTTTGCCGGTAACGGGTGAAGATTTCAAGAACGAAAAGGCATTCCTTCCAGGCAGCCTTAAGCATAAGGTCTTTCTCGGAATTCAGGGCGGTGGACACTGGCCTCCCATTAGCCACTGGAGAGAGGACTTCATGGCCGGTGCCTGGATATTTAGCAGCGGTGTCAAGACCGGTTACCATCTCACGGAATCTCTTTCGCTGAATGTGGGTGTCGAGCTGGATTGGTACCGATTCACACATTACGAGGATTACACGAGCCAATACCTGACACTGTATTTTTCAACCGGAGCCGAGTACGTGCGAAAAATACAAACATCTCCCCTTTCATACATATACGCAGGTGCCAGTGTCGGTCTCTTCAACTCTCAGGGTTCCTTCTACCTGTACAGTTACCGATCCATCGACTTCAACACGTACGCGATTGCGTTCTCACCGAAACTCGGTGCTCGAAGCTTCTTAAAAAAACAGATCGCCCTGGGTATTGAATTTGCCTACCTTATGGCCAAATCCGGTGCCATCGATATTCCCGTGGAAGATTATGCAGATATAATCATCGATTTCAGCGGCTTCACAGCTTTCTTTGGTATTTTTTACTATCTCTGATCTCAGTGAGGGACATATCATGAAAAAAACATTTCGGATACTGCTGAGCCTTATCATACCCATACTGGGATGTGTCACAAACCCGGAAATTTTGTTAGAAGATAACCCTTATATTTCTTTTCATCGCATAGAAACCCGGGACGGCAGAACCCTGGAGTTTGCGTTGATCCTTCCAGAAGTATTGAAAGAAGACCAAAGCTATCCCGTCCTGATTGCATTTCCATCGGGGGAACAAACACGGCTGCTCGTAGAAGCCGGATTGGAGATGTACTGGGTGGAAGCATCCATACGTAGAAATTGGATCGTGGTCAGCCCAGTAGCACCGGATAATTCGAGTTTCTATTACGGTGCGGAAACGATGATCCCCGACCTCATGAACTGGATCGAAGCACGCTATCTTGTAGAAGGCGGGAAATTCCATATAGCCGGAGCCAGTGCCGGTGGCATCAGTTCGTTTCGTATCGCCGTCGAATATCCCGATCGGTGTATGTCCGTCATGGCCATGCCCGGGTATCCCGTTGCGGGTGATTTCAATCTTCTGGAAAGACTCGCGGACATACCCGTGGCCATGTTCGTGGGATATTTTGACGCCGATTTCATGACCGAAATGGATCGAACGTACGAACGGTTGGATTCCCTGGGCGTGCAGGTTACGTATAATGTCCGACCGACGGATGGACACGTCATCTCTAGCGTATCCAGTGACGGGTGGTTCAACGTACTCGACGAATTCCGTCCCGAACAATGAGAGGCCAGAATCCCTCTTGGAAGGGAAAGGCCGGGTGAGAAAAAAACCTCTGACAATCCTCGGAGCTGCAAGACATATCATCACAACGCTTCGCCAGCACAGCGATCCAGATCGCCAGAAAAGCACACAACGCTTCTTCAAGTATCCTGTCTCTGCGTATGGCATCGAAACACCCGTACTCAGAAGGATCGCCCGAGATTGGCAGAAAACCCTGGTAAAAACATGGGACGTGAACAAGGCCGTCCAGCTTTGCCAGCGGCTGATCCACGAAAAACATATCGAATCAAAAGCCCTGGGTATTCTGATTCTATCGGCTTTTCGGGACCGGTTCTATTCAGGAATGATCCCGACCGTTAAAAAATGGCTGGTATCCGACTGTGATAACTGGGCCACTGTCGACACCCTGGCTCCCTACGTTCTCAGTCCTCTCATTGCCATGTATCCCGAGCGGATACCCCAGATCATGGCATGGAAAACATCACCGGTTCTGTGGGTCCGTCGAGCCGCCGTGGTTGCCTTTATCCCCCATATCAGAAAGGGTAAATACCTGGATTTTGCCTATACCCTCTCCGAAAGCCTCTTCCACGATACCGAAGATTTGATGCACAAGGCCCTAGGTTGGATGCTCCGTGAGGCCGGCAGGACGAACAAAAAACGACTCGAAGCATTCCTTCTCCTTCACGGCCCGGAGATTCCCCGCACCACGGTACGATACGCCATCGAAAAATTCCCTGAGAAAGAGAGAAAGCACCTCCTGCAAGAGACTCGATAGCACCGGTGATCATCCTGCAAACAACATCGTCCGTCATGGACATGCTTTTTACTGAAAACAGTGGCCGATCATCCCGAACATGCTTCCTGGAATTCTTCATTGCTCTTGAACAATTTCCGGATGGAATCAAACGGCACGTCTTGAAAACCATATTCCGAGGCAACCGATAACAACCATGGAATTAACCTTGAAAAGAACGTGTCGACGACAGGGTATTGTCGGTGTTGTCCTTGTCTGTCACCTGCTCATCCTCTCCTGCGCTCCTTTTATAGGTCGGGGTAAATTCAACCGTGAAGGACAACGGCTTTTCAAGCGTGTGGAGAAGAGTGCCCTTCCGTGGCAAGCCTGGGCAGCATCCGTGGAAGGACGGATTTTATACGTTCTCGAACTGGGTGAGGGTGAAAAAACCACTCTCATTCTCGGCGCTTTTCACGGCGACGAAATTCTAAGCGGCCGGCTGGCCTATCGATTTTCCGAGTATCTATTCATGGAGATGCGACATCGACTCCGTTGCCGCGTTGTGCTGCTGCCCGTCGTCAATCCCGATGGGTTGGTTCGCGGGAAGCGAACCAACGCCAACGGTGTGGACATCAACCGGAACTTTCCCACGGGAAACTGGGAACCCAACACCGCCTCTCCTCAAAACTTCCCTGGTTATCAACCCGGTTCTGAGCCGGAGACACGCGCTGTCATGCAATTGCTAGAGGCCTACCGTCCTCACCGCATCGTGTCCATCCATACACCCCTGGAAGTCGTCAACTTCGACGGACCCGCCGCCGATCTGGCCCGGCAAATGTCCCGCTGGAATGATTATCCGGTCCAGGAAGACATCGGGTATCCAACACCCGGTTCGTTCGGATCGTACGCCGGTATCGGGAAAAATATCCCCACCATTACCCTGGAACTCGGTGAAGCATCCTTCGAAGAAGTGTGGCAAAAAAATTGGAGAAGCCTCTGGGAAACATTAATATATTGACAATCATCTATAAATTTGTTAAAATTTATGATTTGCTGCTGCTACGGTAAACGAGCACGATTCGTTTGCCTTAAAGAATTTGGGGGGCCGACATTCAGAAAATAAGGATATATTGATGCGTCAATCCAAAGTAGCCATACTTCGCACGAAACCGAGTTCCGTGATAGACGATTACCACCGCCTGATGAACCTGGCAGATTATCAACGCGCGTTGCTCAAAGACAAGGACACCGCTTTGAAGATCAACATCAGTTGGCACTTTTTCTATCCGGCCAGTTCCACCGTACCCTGGCAGCTTGACGGCGTCATCCGGGCCATGAAACGGGACGGATACGACCCGCATCGCATCCACGGATGCCACAACCGCACCGTTGTCATCGATGCCCACCTCGGCGAGCGGGAGAATAAGCAGGTTCATGTGACCGATGCTCATGGCTTGAGAAACATCCATCTGTACGAAAATGAGGAATGGATTCACATCCGCGACGCCGTGGGAGACCTCACCGATAGATTCCTCGTGTTGAACGACGTCTACCGCAAGGGATTCATGATTCCAAAGCGATTCCTGGGAGAGAATATCCTTCACCTCCCCACTGTCAAGACCCACTACTTCACCACGACGACAGGCGCCATGAAAAATGCCTTCGGTGGTCTCTTGAACGAAAAACGGCATTGGACCCATCCCGTCATCAACGAGACCCTTGTCGATCTTTTGATGATCCAGAAGAAAATCCATTCCGGCATCTTCGCCGTGATGGACGGCACGTTTGCCGGAGATGGTCCTGGCCCGCGCTGTATGGTGCCTCACGTCAAGAACGTCATCCTGGCCTCGGCCGATCAGGTGGCTATCGACGCCGTGGCTGCCAAACTCATGGGTTTCGACCCCATGAAGGACCTGAAATTCGTCCGGCTGGCCCACGAAGCCGGCCTGGGGTGCGGAGATCTCCGCGATATCGAGATCGTCGGCGATGAGGATGTGTTGGCCGAGGATTGGCATTTCATCGGCCCTTATAAGAAAATGACCTTTGCCGCGCGGATGCAGCACCGCATCTACTGGGGATGGCTCAAGAAACCCATCGAGTGGACTCTGAAAACGATACTGGCCCCGTGGTCTTACATCGCCAGTGTCGTGTACCACGACTTCTTCTGGTATCCCACGCATCTGAGACGCGTGAAACGCATCCTGCGAAGCGACTGGGGAAAACTCTTCCAGAACTGGGAGGATTTGCAGCTTCCGGCCGACGATTTAACGACTCCAGGTTTTGCCGACGTGGGTTCTGAACCGGCCCGATTGAAGAAACAAAGCTGGAAACTCCTTTCCCGTGTCTTCGGGATCCTATGGACGACCGTGAAAGAAGCGCCGGAATTCACGGTACGGAAGCGGCATAAGAAATACGAACAATCAAAACAATAAGACCTCTGTTCACCATGCGCCTCTGGACCCTTCATCCAAAATATCTGGACGCCGCCGGCTTGGTGGCGTTGTGGAGAGAAGGCCTGCTGGCTCAAAAAGTCCTGCAAAATAAAACCACCGGTTACAGGCATCATCCTCAGCTCATACGATTCAAGGAGCAGCCAGACCCTGTGGGCTGCATTTCCACATACCTCCAGGCGATTCACGACGAATCCGTTACAAGGGGGTATCGCTTCGACCACAGAAAGATCGTTCCCCGCAGGGTAAAAATCCATATCCTGGAGACCCAAGGTCAGCTCCAGTACGAATGGCACCATCTCTTGAATAAGTTAAAACAGCGTCGGGTGGAACTCTATAACAGGCATATTCAACTTCAGCATCCGGAACCTCACCCCCTTTTTAGGATCGTCTCGGGAGACATACGGGAATGGGAAAAAGTCGCACCATCTTGAGTCATCCCGATGCATGGAGGAATGAAAGAACACGCCGCATAGAACGGGAGTACAGGGACAAAGATCGCCGAGAATCGTTGTCAGAGACGGCTTGAATGACACACGAAATCAATGATGTCCAATGACTTGATAGATCCTTCAGGAAGGAGGATATGACGATGTTACTTACTTCAACCGTGCATAAAAAACGACGTATGCCATCCCTTTGTTCACTGATATTCATGGCGATTGTATTCTTTATTGTAAACACCGGACTCGCACAACAACCCGAATCCGTCTCTTACCGGATGCCGCCCCAGCCCATAGCCGACATCGCCGATGCGATTCCGACTCCGGCAGTAGACATCGATCCGACAAACCAATGGCTCCTCGTCATGGAACTCCCCAGCCTGCTACCCATTGAGGAGCTGGCTCTGCCGGAGCTGCGCCTGGCCGGCATTCGTCTGGCTCCCCGAACCAACGGACCCAGCCGCGACCGGTATTATACCGGGCTGAGACTCGTCCATATAGCCACGGGCGAGGAATTCCCTGTCACCGATATCCCCACAGGTATAAAAATCCAGAACATCCGGTGGTCTCCCGATGGACAGCATATTGCGTTCTCTATAATGAATAAAGATGGAATGTATTTGTGGATTGCCGATACGACATCGAAGGTCGCCAGACAGCTGATACCCGATAAGCTCAACGGAACATACGACACGCCCATTCAATGGGTGTCGGACAGCCGTACTCTGCTCTGCAAGGTTGTTCCTGAAGATCGGGGCCAGCCGCCCGAAGCACCCGACACACCGCATGCGCCCGTCATACAGG
>Ga0180437_10002895_pt1 | contig 26416 bp, 26 predicted proteins | sample SS_ome_4_FD_132410 | JGI IMG/M metagenome (GOLD analysis project Ga0180437, IMG submission 132410) | Hypersaline lake sediment archaeal communities from the Salton Sea, California, USA - SS_3_D_1 metaG | ecosystem: Environmental > Aquatic > Non-marine Saline and Alkaline > Hypersaline >... | reverse complement strand
CGTTTGAATTTTGCACCAAGCGAACCCAAACGCTCATCAATATTTTCATAGCCCCGGTCAACCACTTCAGCTTCATTAATCACCGTCTCACCTTCGGCAATCAAACCGGCAATCAAGAGCGTGGCGCCGGCCCGTAGATCATAGCTGCGGATTTCCCGCGCATACAGCGGGGTCGGCCCGGTAACGAGTACGCGGTGAGGATCACAGATCGTGGCATTAGCTCCCATCTTGATAAGCTCATTCACATAGCCCATCCTACTTTCAAAAAGCGGATCATGCAAAAGCGACGTACCTTTGCACTGCGTTGCCAATAACCCGAATGGTGCTTCAAGATCAGTTGGAAATCCTGGATACGGCATGCTCTGCAGCTTAAATGCTTTAAGATTGCTTGACGGCCTTATTTTTAAACTGTCGCCTTCAATCTCGGCGTTTATCCCAATTTCATTAAACTTGAGCATCACCATATCAAGATGCTCTGGAACAATTGGATGAATGTTGATTTTACCACCAGTCACTGCTCCGGCCACTGCCCAGGTACCGATTTCTATCTGATCCGGAATTAACTTATGTTTGGCGCCTTTCAGCTCTTTCACGCCCTCAATCCGAAGAGTGTGAGTACCCGCGCCATCAATCTTGGCGCCCATACTGTTTAAAAACTTAATTAAGTCCTGCACATGAGGCTCGCCTGCCGCCAGTTTAATTATGGTAACGCCCTCAGCCAGCACGGCCGCCATCACTGCGTTTTCCGTTGCCGTTACCGAAAACTCAGGCAAAACAATTTCCGTACCCTTGAGGCCGTTTGCCTTTAAGTGATACTCCTCATCCAAGGGCTCGACCATAGCGCCGAGGCTCCGTAAAGCATGAATGTGCGTATCGAGAGGTCGTTTTCCAATAATACAGCCGCCAGGTTCATATATCCTCACTTCACGAAAACGGGCCAAAAGCGGTCCCAAAAGAAGCACTGAGGCTCTCATGCTTTTTACTTTCTCCTGTTCAATCTTGCCAAGATTGGCATTTTGTGTTGAAATAGTGACTTGATGATCATCAGTCCATTCGGCCCGAGCGCCCAGACTCTCAAGTATCTCCAGCATCTTTCTCACATCAGTAATCTGTGGTACATTATCTATAATACATTCTTCAGTTGTCAGCAGGGTGGCGGCAATAATCGGCAAAGCCGCGTTCTTCATTCCCGAAACCTCGACATCACCCCGGAGCCGTTCGCCGCCTTGTATAATAAATTTACTCATAGTATTATCTATATTATCTTAATATACCCTATTTAGCAAGAGTTAAACCAATATGACTGCCCGTCAACGATTTGTTATAAAATTAATATTTGTTGGATTTTTTATCGTTCTCGCCCCTTTGGTAATTGCCTACACCATGGGGTATCGTTATAATTTCGGAGTTGGCCAGGTACAAAAAACCGGTGTCCTGATTGTTAATTCATATCCTGATGAGGCCGACGTATATCTGGACGGTAAATTTGTTAATGATGAAACACCGTCGGTCATTAAAAAAATTCTACCCAATGAATACAACGTTGAGGTAATTAAAGAAGGCTACCTGCCCTGGTCAAAAAAACTTGATGTAAAAAGCGGTGAAACTACTTTTGCCGAATCGATCGTCCTTTTTCTGGATCAGATTCCCCGGGCTACTTTGGAGCGCGAAATTACTGATTCCCTTTTCTCTCCCAACCGAACCCATTTGGTCTACGTGACTCAAGAGGCCAGCTGGATTGAAGTCTGGATCCACTCACTCAAAAACCAAGATTTAACATTAATCGACCGACGTGACTCTAGCTTGATTGAGGAAATAAATTTTGCCTGGTCGGCTGGTTCTGATCGCCTTTTTATTGAATTTGAAACCAACGAAGGCCTTGAACAACTAATCTACAAGGTTAACAAAAATGAAGTAACCAACCTTAGTGAATTTTTTGAAGAACCGGTTAATGAATTCAAATGGTCAAGAACAACTGACGACGTATTTTATGTCCGCCTGGATAATCAACTTGCCAGCGTTAATCTTTTAACCGGCCAAAAAACCTTTCTGCTCTCAGAGGTCAACCAATTCTTTATTCGCGGCAATAATATTTATCTGATTACCCATGCTGATGGAAAATCTGTTATTGGACAATTTGACATTCTGGATCCTCTAGCTGAAACTCAGGTGCTTTATGAACTTCCCTTTGCAAAGTACCGGTTTGAAGACTCAAGCTACCCTTATCTCCTGGTCAGAAAAAATGATAAGAGACTTCTTTTATTTGACACCTCAGCCCCTTTTGCCGAACCGATACTCCAGGAAGAAGCCAATGGCTTTAACTGGTTTACCACCAGCCAGGGCGAGAAAAAACTTCTCTATTATAAAGATTTTGAAATATGGATTTTCTATCCACAAAGCAAGTACAATGAACTGATCACCCGCTTTTCCAGCCTGATTACCGATGCCATCTGGCACCGCAACGGTGAATATATTTTCTTTAGTTTTGAAAACGCCATCAGAGTAATTGAACTTGATCCCCGCGATCAACGCAACACCTTCAATTTAGTAGAAGACGCCCAGATTGCCAACTTCACGATTGATTATAATTCAAAAAACCTGTATTTTGTCGGTACATACGAACTAGCAAAAGGATTGCACTATCTGCCACTGATTGACGATTAGAGACAAGCTCCAACAATTAAAAATTCCCCTTATGGGGAATTTTTTGTAAGTTGATTTATTTTTGATCCTTTTTGCTCTCCTTTTCAGCAATAAACTTACCTGCCTCCAATAATGAATCAAACGTACCGGCATCAAACCATTTGCCTCTGACCTGCCTTACGTCGAGCTCACCCATTCCAAGATAGCGATTGTGGAGATCAACAATCTCAAGCTCTCCCCTAGCAGAAGGCTGAACTTGTTTGGCAAAATCAATTACCCGATTATCAAAAATATATAAACCCGGAACAGCGAAGTTACTGCGCGGCTTTTTTGGCTTTTCCTCGATTGAAAGCACCTTATTGCTTTCATCAAACTCAACCACGCCAAAGCGTTCTGGATCCGGTACCTCAATCGCAAAAATCCGGCCGCCGCTTTCAAAGGTCTTAATGTCATCAGAAAAATCATGTTCAAAAATATTATCACCCAAAATTAATGTTACTGAATCCTTGCCAATGAAATTCTCACCCACAATAAATGCGTCAGCCAAGCCCCGCGGTGAATCCTGTATCTCATACGTAAACTTGATATCCGGACCAAACTCCTGCCCCGAACCCAACAAATTCAAAAAGTGGCCAGCATAATCAGGTGCCACGATAATCAGAACCTCTTTAATACCCGCGCCCAACAAAGTATACAGCGGATAATAAATCATTGGCTTATTATAAACCGGCAATAACTGTTTTGATGTCATTTTGGTAAGCGGCCGTAAACGGGTCGCGTGTCCTCCTGCTAAAATTATTCCTTTCATACTTTAAGATTGTATCATTTATTTTAAATATTCCCAAAGCGCCTCCTGCCATATTCGTGCCTCAGGTAACTTAGTGTTCAGCAATATCCCGTAGGCCGGACGCTTGGCCGGACGCGGAAACTTACTGCCCGGTACTGGGTTTATTTTAATATCTTTTTCTAAAATTTTAAAAATGTCAAGTGCAAACTCATACCAGGTACATGAACCACTGTTTGCGCCGTGATAAATGCCGTACTCATAATCCCCTTCCAGAATATTCCGCGTTAAACGCGCCAGATCCGGAGCATAGGTGGGTGAAGAAACTTCTTCATCAACAATATCAAGCTCATCTTTGGTTTTTGAAAGCTCAACCATTGTGTCAACAAAGCTTCGTTTCACCCCCTCGCCCTCACCCATCTTGCCAAACAGCCGTGACAACCTGATTAAATAATATTTATCAGTAAATTTTGCCAGCTCCAGTTCGCCAAGATACTTGCTTGTGCCGTATGCTGAAATCGGATTGGGCCGGTCGTCTTCCCTATAACCTTTTTTATTTTCGCCATCAAAAACATACTCAGTTGAATAATGGACCAGAACGCTATCAATCTCTTTTGCCACTTCTGCCAGATAGCCAACGCTATAGCCATTGATCTTATCAGCTACATCCTTTTCTTCTTCAGCCTTATCAACATTATTGTATGCCGCACTATTAATAATTACGTCCGGTTTTTGCTCCCGTATCTTGGCCTGAATATCTTCTTTATTAGTGATGTCGCAATCTTCGCGATCCCATGCAATTACTTCCTGACCATGAAAAACCTTAACCAGTTCCTGGCCAAGCATGCCTTTTGCACCAATAATAAGTATCTTCATACAGCAAAATATTACCCAAAATAGGCCTAAATGTCAAATTATATAAACCGAGGCGCATCTGCCTCAGGCATGACCATACCCACGCATAAAAAAACCGCCAATTAGAATTGACGGTATGCCTCCTAGTGCTGGCTGATCACCTTGAGCCAGGAATCATCCGGCTTGATGAACTCACGCACGTCAGTGCAGATACCGGGCAGCTTGCGCTGCTTTGGATTGAGCGTGCCGAGTTCGGCCATGGCCACCTCTGCCCAATCGCAGTAAGCACCCATGCTAAACTTGAAACCATGGCACCAGATACGCTGGACATCCTCGTTCAGCTTGCTGAACATACTGTCCAGGGTCATGGCGGTGCGCTGTCCCCTATCCGAAGGCTCGACTGTCTTGCCCAGGAATTCGGTCCAGGACATGCGAATGTCGTCCTGCTCTGGCTGGCTCATCTCGCGCTTCTTGGCCTCAAGCACGATACCGATGATGTCGCGCGACATTGCCCGAAGGGCATTTCGCTGGATCACCATCTCGCCCTCGTCAAAACGTCCGTAGATGGAACGATTGGACTGGCTCTCGGCAAACATGGAAAAGTGCTCGAGCATGGTCCGGCCGTCCCTGCCACGGTTCTCGTTGGTACGAAGAACCGGCCTCATGTGGTCCTGGTACTTGACGTCGTAGAACCCGTCCTGACCGTAGTCCTTGTGCTCGTCCGCTGTAGTGAGGTAGTGACGGCCCAGAAACTGCGGACCGACACAGTCGAGCCGGTCAGCCTGGCGGGTCAGCCACACCGGGTAAAACGCCTCGTCTGAATCGCCTGTACCTAACTTCATCTCACCAGGCTTTGACCCGATGATCAGAAGATCTTCGTACGGCTCGACCAGACGCTCGACCCCGTCCCTGCACTCCACGGTCATTGGCTTGAGATAGTGGGTATGGGCGGCAATCGCGAACATGAGCAACAGGTGTTCACCCCGGGTAAGGTCGATGTCCTGCTCCTTGACCACCTCGGCCAGAAGCAATGCCCCGGCTTCGCCATGGCGAACCACGCGGTTGACCTCTTCGTAGCGCGGCATGAGCAAGAGGCCGATGTCATGCAGGGATCCTGCCACCTGGCCAAGAAAGACCTCGGTTGGATCAAGATCGCTGCGCCGGGCAATCCGCCAGGCGCTGATGAACTCGCGTACCAGATGGCCCGGGCCGTGGCCTGGCTCGAGATCCAAGAGTTTGGCACCAGAGGCATCGAGCCCTTGGTACACGTCCTGGATCACACGAATGGCGCGCTTGACCGCGTGCTCGCGATCATTGACCCGCACCTCGTTCATGTAGCGCCCGAGGTTGTCGCGCACGCTCGCGCGCATGTTCTGAACAATCTGCCAGTACTCGTATTCATTGTTCTCGATCCCCTGTTTTAGTTCCTCGAGGTTCATCCTTTTCCCTCCTTATCTTTGCTCTATTCAAAGATTATTGCTTTGTATCATAGAATCATCTATATGTCAAGGTATAAAAAACCCTGCTAAAGCAGGGTCAGAGAAGCAAAAGATCGTTGACGTTCGAGGTCGTGTCCAGAGCACCGGCGCGGTTGAGCAAATTGGGATCAACCATTGTTGAGATGCCAAAAGAATCAATTCTCATCTTGGTGGCAAACTCAATATCACTAACCGTCGCGCTAACCATCAAGGCCTGGGAACAAAATCTTGGCACATTAAGTTTGGCTATTTTAGCAAACTCACAAATGTGCTCTTCCCGACGCTCATCAAAAGCTGGGCCAAGGATTGAAGAAAAATAATGATAAATACCCAGCTCAAGCATCGTTCCCTCAGGATCATCCTCCTCTTCGGTGATAAAGAGCAGCATGGCCCTTTGCCTCAGATCCCGCACCAGCTCATCAACCCCATTGGTCAATTTGTTCGGCACACTGGTGACTGATTCCCAGTACTCCTGCACTAACATGTCAATTAGGTCTGGATCTTTTGCAATAAGCCTTTTTGGCAGCAGGCTCTTGAAACGCTCTTCCACCGGCGTACCCGCGGTTGAGCGGTAATACCTTTGGCTGATTTCCGGACCAATGCCGTATTGCTCAAGTATTGTCACAAACGAGAGCTCATAAAGCTCTGAGTGATCAACCAAAACGCCGTTCAGAGTAAAAATCAAAAATCGATATTCTTCAAGAAAACTAACCATCTCTCACCTCCCTTTAAAGAACTGTCAACAAAATACCATCTTTTAATTATCCCGTCAAAACAAAATGTCGTCCTGAACGCAGTGAAGGATCTCATCGTTTACACGAGATTCTTCGCTTCGCTCAGAACGACAAAAGAGAGGTTAGGATTATTTCCTGGTTATGTATTGATCTTTGTAATATTTTTGATAATCACCGCTCATCACGTTGCGCCACCATGGCTCATTTGCCAAATACCAATCTACTGTTTCTTTCATGCCGGTGTCAAAATCAAGCTCTGGCCCCCAGCCAAATTCCTTGCGCATTTTTGAAATATTAATCGCGTACCTACGGTCATGGCCTGGTCTATCAACCACATGCTCAATATGTGAGTGATCTTTATCCAAAAGCTCTAAAAGTTTATGTGTGATTTCTAAATTCGCTCTTTCATTTTCACCACCCAGGCAATATGTCTCACCTTCGCGGCCCTTGTGCAGAACAATATCAACGCCCTTATTATGGTCTTTAACATGAATCCAGTCTCGAATCTGCTGGCCGTCACCGTATACCGGCACTTTTTTGCCATCAACCAAATTAGCAATAAAAAGCGGAATCAACTTTTCCGGAAACTGATAAGGGCCGTAGTTATTCGAACAATTTGAAATAGTAATTGGCAAGCCATGAGTATGAAAATATGATCTTACCAAATGATCTGACGCTGCTTTGCTTGATGAGTACGGACTGCGCGGATCATACGGTGTGTATTCATGAAACGGCTCATCATCCGGCCCTAAGGCACCAAACACCTCATCAGTTGAAACATGATGAAATCTTTTTTTGCCGTTCTTGAGCGCCGCATCCAAAAGCACGTGCGTGCCAATCACGTTTGTCCGAACAAACTCCGATGCATCCATAATTGAACGGTCAACATGGGACTCAGCTGCCAAATGAATAATTGCGTCGCAATCTTTTACCAGTTCATCAACCAGTTTTTCGTCGCAAATATCACCTTTTACAAATTCATAATTACCATGATCCTCAACCGGTTTTAAATTCTCAAGATTTCCAGCGTACGTCAATTTATCCAGATTAACAATTTTATAATCTGGATATTTTTCTAGTAAATAATGTATTAGGTTTGAGCCAATAAACCCGGCTCCTCCGGTCACAAGTATTTTCATGGATTTATAATATTTATTGCATTTAACATCTTTTAAGCAGAAAAGTCAAGCAATCGCCTAATCAATCTTAAACGGTGAATCCGGCTTGTCTTCCCAGCGGATCTCATCAACTTCCTCAGTCTTATTTTCGCCTCGATACAGCTTATCCGGCAGATTAATGCACCAGCCCGGACCCTTGGAAATACATTTATAGCCATGGACCACGCCGGCTGGCACATAAATGCTTTTGGCATCGCCTTCGCCTGCTTCAATTTCCATTTTTTCACCCTTGGTTGGGCTGTCGTCACGATTATCCCAAAGAAAAAGCTTAAAACGGCCTGGCCCAATAAAAACAAAATAATCAGCCTGATGTTCGTGCTCATGAGGCCCGCGCGCCACACCCGAACTGGTCTGTGAAACATAGCTCATCACTGCCTGAAACTTATCTTCATCATTTCGCCAAACCTCAGTTAACCAGCCGCGGTCATCCTCAAAACGATTTAACTCTTTTACTTTTACTCCGTCAATCATATTTATATATCTATTTATTAAAATGCTGCTTTAATTTTCTCGGCAACAATTTTATCTTCCCCCTCTGGGTATGGCGCACCTGGCCAAAGTTTTAGCCCGTCCTCTGGATATCGCGGCACCACGTGCCAATGAAGATGGGTCACTACCTGACCGGCCGTTTCGCCATTATTTTGATTTAAATTAAATGATTCCGTGCCCATTGCCCGGCAGACTGCCTGGCTGACTTTTTTAAGTACCTTTCCGAGCTCGCACAAAACACCCTCATCAGTATCCAAAACATTGTATGAATGCTTTTTTGGCACCACCAGAGTATGACCGGGGGTGACCGGATTAATGTCTAGAAACGCAATAAAATTATCATCTTCATAAACTTTTGCACTTGGAATCTCGCCTTTTAGAATTTTACAAAATAAACAGTCATCCATATTATTCTTTTTTAATTTCCGGCCTGAGCAAATACCATGTCAAGCCAAGATTAATTACTATAAATAATCCTAACAAATAATTATTAATAAAATCAACCCCGATCTGCGCGCCCACAACAAAAAAGAGTCCAAAAATTAAAAAAAGAAAAACTATTGTAGAAAATATACTAGTCTTCATTGGACTGGCTTTAAAGATTGCGTATAATGTACCACTTAGCAAAACCAAAAGCACTAACCACACCAAATTAAAATGATAACTCACAAAACCGCGCTTAGCCAGTTCCAAACCTGACAAAACAATCAGCGTTGCCAAGCTTACATAATATAATGATGCAAAAGACTGGGATAAAAACTGATTTTTATGTTCAAACTGAATCATAGGACTCGACGAATCGCTTTATTAATGTAAAGCTTAATAATTTCAAACCAATTTTCAGTTGTCAAAGCTTCTCGATAAAATCTTAAATTAATTTCCGCAATGGCCGGTACGGCCTGCCTCCTCGCCACTCCGGGCGCGGAAATTGAAAATTTGATTGTCCCACCTGGTGCCGGCACCATCTCGAGATCAAACTCCTGTTCATTATAATACCACTCCCCTTCGTGTTCTGCATTTTGATAATTTGATAAAACATAATTTATGCCCTGGGCATCTAAATCAGAGTTGGCATCAAGTTTGATTGGATAAGGATTGAAATATAGATTCCTGTCCCAGCTAAAAAGTCCGTTGCCGGTTAGTTTAATATCACCTTGCGGTGAATAAATGCGGTTCAAATCCGAAGAAACACCAAACTCTTTATAAAACTCTTTGTGGCTTTCTGAGACTTTTAAAAGCTCACTATTCACCCCGAGCTCCTGCGTGCCGTCGGCGTGCATTGTCTCAGCCACCACGTAATTGGAATTTGTCCAAAGCTCAACCCCGAGTTCATGCTCACTGTAACCAACCTCATCACCCAAGAACAGTGTATTTAAAAGCACTAACTTTTGCTGAGTGGTGGCAATCCTTCTTACAAATATATCTGCCGGCACTTTGAGTTCTATCTTATAAACACCTGGCAGTGCAACGTTTCTTTTGAAATCAATGCGCCGCACTTTTGAACCATCATACTGACCACGCCACAGTTCCCCATCCGGCACAATTAATGAATCAACCGCCACATTATCTTTATAAAGATTAATTACCACTGGATCAGCTCCCTCACCCCGGTTCATGTCCTGAATCCAAAAGCTAAAATCCAATGGCTCATTTTCAACATAAGTTAAGAACTGATGGTACCCACGCAAATATATCTCATACTCTTTCTTTTCCGCGCGGGGCTGATAGCCCGGAATCTGATAGTTTGATTCTAAAGTGTAGTTATAAACCGCGATTTCATTCATTGGTGGCGTATCACTTAAAAATTCCTGCACTGATGAATATTTACTTTGACGTTGATAAAGCTTTACTCCATCCTTTGCAACACTTGGCCAGCCAAGATCTTCGAGTACCTTATTATACAAGGGCCGCAGATCATACTGCCATGCCTCTTCAGTAATAAGCGGCCCATATTCAAGCAAGCTCTGCGTGTCTGGTTTAAACTTAACCCCAACTGTCATCTTATCAAAGCTTGACGGCAGATGAACGTGAAAATAGACCGGCTCTTCAAGTATTTGCTGGAATGATTCACCATTATCCTTCATCACGCCGGTCACCCTTTGCTGAGGCACAAGATAATCAGCATATGCACTTGGCGCGCTAAAATCAAAGCTCTTTTCCAACACTCCGGACGGCACAAAGTTCAAATTAAACAACCAAACTAAAAATCCGATTGGCACTATTATGATTATAAATTGTATTATTCTAAGCAATACCTTCATGTACAAATAGGCATACGAATTACAAATAATTACGAATATACGAATTGTTTATTTGTATATTTGTATAAATTCGTAATTCGTAGAAACTTAGTCATCTCTTAGATAATAGAAAATATAAAGCGTTTCATTATCAAACGACTCTAGCCTCTGCATCTCAAGTTTACGCAAATTAAATACCTCTCGATTTAAATGATTGACGGCCTCTTCGCCGAGGTCAACGCCATAATAGTACATTGGTGCGACAAAATACATTTTTTCCAGAATGTCATACGTGGCCTGGCTTTGCAATGGATACACTATCCGACGATACGGAAAGAAAATCTTGTCTGAACGATCGGTAATTATGATGGCATTGTCTTCAGTAATTTCAAACACCCGATGCGCAATCCATTCATAGCGCCAGAGATGCTGGCGTACGTACATCAAGCCTTCATCCTCACCAAAAACTGTGGCATACAAACCCATCAATCCGAATCCAGCCATAAAAATAATCGCAAGTATAATTTGCAAAACCCTGAGTCTGATTATCTTGCCGAGATTATATACTGCGTAGCCAATCACGGGCGTAGCCAAAACAAAGCTTGGTATCCAATACCTGAGGTAGGAATTGCCAATTGTGATTTTTGAAATATTAATGTTGTCAAAAAACTGCCAACTACCATATACCATAATCAGCCAGGCGCTCACAAACCCAAAAAGAATTGCAAACTGCACCATTGGCCAGGTTAATTTCTTACGAATAAGCTGAACCAGAATAAATATCAGACCGATTGCCCAAGCTACAGTAAACCACCACTGGAATTTAATATGATAATTTATAAAATTATGCCAAATATTTCCCGGCACAAAACCAAACGGCAATAAAATTGTTTTTGTGATCTCAAAGAACCGATTAGTCTGCGGCTCTGTCACTACCTCAGAGGTGGTCACTGGCCGCTCCAGGCTTTCGTCGCCAATATCATCTTCAACAATTATCTGATTATTAATGCTTTGATAACCCGTACTGAACGGACTGCCGTAGAGGGAATTGTTAAAAACCAGCATCGGGCTCAAAGCAAGCACCGTCACCACCAGAAATATTATCAAGCCCACCCAATTCACTTTTTTAATATTAAATAGCAAAAGTAGTATTCCCGCGCCGATCATCCAGAGAACCTCAGCCGGCCGTACCATTAAACACGCCCCCAAAACAAGACCGCCGACAAACCAGTCAACATTATCAAACACAAAACTCTTGGCCATGTCTTTTTTCTTGCGGTAATTGGCCATCGGCCGAACCAAGACAAAGTATGCACTGATAATTGCCAAGCTCACAAACAAAACATTTGGCAAAAATCCTCGCGCCGAGTAATACCACCAGGCCGGCAAAGACCAGGCAAGATAAGTTGAGGCAAATCCAATCCACTTATTAAAATATTTTCTTACAATACTAAACCAGGCCAAGCCCCCTAGTACGGCAAAAAGAGGTGTCAGATAAATTGTCAGCCCCGGTGTTATTACCTTGGCAATCAAGCCGTACAAAAGCGGCAAACCAATAAACCCGCCTGGCACTAAAAAATCATCAACTATCTGAATGCTCCGCGGGTGCACCCTGTTTTCAAGATAATAATTTGCCGGTTCATATGCCCACAACCGCCACTCATCAGCAAACTTGGTAATAAAAAAGAAATTCGCAGTCTCGTCTGGTGAATTAAACCGCAAAGGCGCAGTATAATTTAGACAAGAAAACAAAACAAAAAACACCAACCCTCCGATCCCGAGAATCACGAGTATGTGGTGTTTTTTTACCCAATTCATCATATTAAATATGTCGTAATTATAGCTAAAAAGTGTCTTTTTGTAAATGAAAACCCCGTCAGCAGAACACTGCGGGGCTAGTTAGGTAGGACTCGCATATGCGAGTGAAGAGAGGTCTAGTTCTCTTCCTTACGAACGACCAAGTACGTATCATTCTTGAAGAAGCGAGACTGAGGAAATAAGACCAACGTACGATCGCCAAAACCATTGCCAACGATACCTGGCACATAAGTCTCATTACCTTCCAGGGAGGGGCTGCCAACAGCCAAGATCACTCTCCTCTTCTGTGCGTCGTGATGAACTATCGCTAGGGCAAGGAGCTCCTCGATGACCGCCGGCCGATAACCCGCCTCATCAATTATTGATTTGGCGGTAGGAACATCGACTTCACGACCGATGTGAAAAAACTCCACCACTACTTTCCGACAGCCTCTGTACTTACGAGGAAAACGATCTTCGGTGCACCGATCATCAACGCGGTCTTCAGAACCATCACCAATTCCACTGAATCGAATGAAATCTTCCAGGGGAAGATCGTAATTGACCAACACTGGAAACTCGGTCCTGTCAATCAACTCAATCAAACCTTCAGGGTCACGTATAAATTCCTGCAATTGCCTCCTCTTGATTCGTCCACGTTTGATCTGCACCATCAGCTCCGCGACCTGATCAACTGTTGGCTTCCTGTCCGTTTCTGCACTCATGTCTAGAATCTTTCTGCATCCCTTAGCATTACGATTCATACATCAGACACCATTGCCCAACATACAACCGATAAACCAAGCAGACACAACAGACCAGGCCCATTCCCAGTCTTGAAATACGCCTATCTGTAGGCAAATTTCAGCACCGGGAATAAAGGATGATTGTTTTAAATAACGGCTAATTATAGCACAATTTTACGATTTTGTCAATATATTAAAAGACCCGCTGTTTAGGCGGGCTTTTGCTATTCAGCCTTTTTAAGCTCTTCTATGAGCCTTTTCTGCTCTTTTGACAGTTTCTTGGGCACATTCACGAGAACCTCTACCAACTGGTCTCCCCGGGCATTGCCATGAAGCGCCGGAATGCCTTTAGCTTTTAGTTTGAAAATTTGGCCGCCTTGTGTACCTGCTGGAACTTTTAGTTTAACCTTGCCTTCGATTGTCGTGGCTTCAATTGTGTCACCAAGCGCGGCTTGAGAAAATGAAATATGCTCTTTTGAAATAATGTTAAGCCCGTCTCTTTTAAAACGTTCGTCCGGTCGGACACGAACGTGGATATAAAGATCACCTGCCCTAGCACCGTACGCACCCTTCTCGCCCTGACCAGCTAACTTGATTACTTCGCCATTATCAATCCCTGCTGGAATTTTTATCTTTAATTGCTGTGATTGTTTGGTTACACCGGTGGCATTGCATTTTTTACATGGCTTTTCCGGCCGCTTGCCCTCACCATGGCATTCACGGCAAACGCCAACTGACTGGAAACTGCCAAAAACAGTTTTTTGCACGTTCTGTACTTGGCCGGTACCATTGCAGTTATCGCATTTTGAAATTTTTGTGCCTGGCTCAGCGCCATTACCTTTGCAATGCTCGCATTGCGTGTTTTTAAAAAGATTTAAAACCTTGTCCGAGCCGATCACGGTTTCTTTAAAATCAATCTCCGCGTCAACCTCAATGTCAGCGCCACGCGCCCGGCGCGCTTTTCCACCAAACCCGGCGGCCCCGCCAAAAAGATCGCCCAAAATATCACCTAAGTCATTCACGTCAAAACCTGCACCCTGCCCAAATGGTCCGCCTCCGGCGGAAAATCCACCAAACCCCTGGCCAAAGCCGCCAAAGCCCGGACCGCCTTGTTCAAACGTCGTGCCGAACTGATCGTACTGGCGCCGCTTTTCCGGATTTCCCAAAACTTGAAAAGCCTCGTTCAATTCTTTGAACTTTGCTTCATCCCCTCCTTCTTTATCAGGATGATATTTGTGCGCCATCTTGCGAAAGGCTTTTTTAATATCCTCTTGCGACGCACTCTTATCAACGCCTAATGTTTTGTAATAGTCTTTTGCCATTTATCCTTGAAAACCCACTTCCTGCCCTGGCCCCTCGCCCTCGGCAATCTTGCCATGGGTACCTTCGTACTTCTCAACATTCTCCTGCAAAGCTTTAGCCAAACGCTTAGCATGCGCCGGTGAAAGCATCATTCTGGTGAGCAGCATTGGCTGAGGCGGCATCATATTAATAAAATCCAATGCAAACTCCTCCTTGGTGTGGCTGATTTGCGCCATATTGGCGTATCGGCCCTTTAATGCGTCATCATCAGCTTTGAGCTGAACCTGTCTTTGTGGTGGCTGATTGTAATTCATATTATTTTTTTAGTAATAATTCTTTATATTTTTTTGAATTAATTAATTTATCCATCTCTTTATAGATGTATTCATCCGTGTTTTTAGCCAAAGTAAGATACATCTCGCGTACTTCTTTAAACCAACGCGGAAATTTATAAGTTTTGGTAGACAAAGGCCATGAGCGTACGTTATCCAATACATCGGCGCACTTAATCATCCTGATGCGATAATCTGCTTTCATTGTCTTTTTAAACTTAATATATTTGTTCTCACGCGTTTTCACCCTGGTCATACCAATTACCAAGCGTTTTACTTCAGAGCCAAATTTACGGCCAATCTGCCCAACTTTAACCGGTGAATCCTCTACAACGTCATGAAGCAGGGCACCGATAATCACGTCCGGATCATAATAATCCCGTTCCTTCATTAATATATTTGCCACCCTCACCGGATGAATAATGTATGGCACGCCTTCGTCACGCTTCTGACTAGCGTGGTACTTTTTGGCAAACTCAAATGCTCCAAGCACACGTTCGCGATCTTCAGCAGAATATCTTTTAATGAGCTTTTTAAACTCTTTGTAATTCGCGTTAAAGCTGATGAATTGTTTAAGCATGGTACCTCCTATGGGCAGAGCCTCTTATGATTTATTTTCGTCGTTGTTTTTATCTTCATCCTCTTTTACTTCTTCAAACTCACCTTCGACCGTTTTCTCACCTTCTGGCTTAGCCTGTTCTCCGGCAGGCGGAGTTTGACCGGCTTGTTCTTGCTGATACATGGCTGCGCCAACTTTTTGCGCTGACTGTGAAAGCTCGTCTGCTGCTTTTTTGATTGCTTCAATATCTTCGCCATCTTTAACCTTTTTCAAAGCTTCAAGTTTTTCCTCAACTTCTTTTTTATCAGCATCAGATACTTTATCGCCGGCTTCTTTTAACATCTTTTCCGCAGTGTAGGCCATGGTGTCGGCCATGTTTTTGGTTTCAATCTGTTCTTTTTTCTTTTGATCTTCTTCGGCGTGCGTTTCGGCATCTTTTTTCATTTTTTCAACTTCTTCATCACTTAGACCGGATGATGCGGTAATAGTAATCTTCTGTTCCTTGCCGGTTGCTTTATCTTTGGCTGACACGTTTAAGATACCGTTGGCATCAATGTCAAAACTTACTTCTACCTGAGGAATGCCGCGCGGCGCCGGTGGAATACCCGATAGGATAAAACGGCCCAATGTTTTATTGTGCTGAGCCATGTCGCGTTCCCCCTGCAGTACATGAACTTCAACCGAGGTTTGATTATCAGCCGCTGTTGAGAAAATCTGTGACTTTGAAGCCGGAATCGTGGTATTGCGGTCAATCAGCTTGGTCATCACACCGCCCAAAGTTTCAATTCCCAAAGAAAGCGGGGTTACATCTAAAAGAAGAACGTCCTTCACTTCACCCTGAAGCACCCCGGCCTGCACCGCCGCACCCATGGCCACTACTTCATCCGGATTCACGCTAATGTTCGGCTTCTTTCCAAAAAACTCTTCAACTTTTTTCTGCACCAAGGGCATGCGGGTCATACCACCAACCAAAATTATTTCTTCAATATCACCAGCCTTTAAACCGGCATCATCCAAAGCCTTCTGACACGGAACCATTGTCTTATCAACCAATTCACCCACCAGCTCCTCAAGCTTTGACCGCGTGAGCTTCATTACCAAATGCTTTGGACCTGACGCGTCTGAGGTAATAAACGGCTGGTTAATCTCGGTTTCTTGGGCAGACGACAGCTCAATCTTTGCTTTTTCTGCCGCCTCTTTTACACGCTGAAGCGACAAGGGGTCCTTGCCAAGATCGATGCCTGATTCTTTTTTAAACTCTTCCAAAATCCAGTTAATAATTACTTGATCAAAATCATCACCACCCAGATGAGTGTCGCCAGTGGTTGATTTTACTTCAACCGTGTCTTCAGCCACGTCCAGAACCGAAACATCAAAAGTTCCGCCGCCTAAATCATAAACCACGATTTGTTGACCCTTTTTTTGATCAAAGCCATAAGCGAGCGCCGCGGCAGTTGGCTCGTTAATAATTCTTTTTACCTTAAGCCCGGCGATTTCACCCGCGTCCTTGGTTGCCTGACGCTGAGCATCATCAAAATATGCCGGCACTGTAATTACGGCTTCTTCAATCTTTTCACCAATCTTGGCTTCGGCATCCGCTTTCATTTTTTGCAAAATCATGGCAGAAATTTCCTGCGGTGTATATTCTTTTTCATTCATTACTACTTTTACACCTTCGCCTGCCTTCACAATCTTATAAGGCATCAGTTCGATGTCCTGTTTTACTTCAAGATCATCAAAACGCCGGCCAATCAAACGCTTGACTGAAAAAATTGTGTTTTCCGGATTAGTCACGGCCTGGCGTTTGGCCAGCTGACCAACAATCCGCTCCCCGCTCTTTGACATTGCCACCATTGATGCTGTGGTGCGGTTGCCTTCGGCGTTTTCCAGCACTTTTGGCTTTCCTCCTTCAATAATTGCCATACATGAATTGGTTGTACCCAAATCAATTCCTAAGATCTTTGACATAGTTAACTCTTTAGTTACTTCCTACCATTTAAGGAAGGATAATTTAATTAATTAGATATCATCTACAAATTACGAATTTTTACAAATATACAAATAAATAATTTGTATATTTGTATTTATTTGTAATTCGTAGCTGGACTAAGAACTAATTGACTTATTTATTAATTATGTTAATATCTTTCACATCAAGGAGGAGGGTGGATAATGCCAACAACCGAAAGCATTCTTTTCAATATCATGATCATTGCCATGCTGGGGCTTTTTGTCGCGATCGGCTATTTCTTTTTGATGGCTGAAGCACAGTGGCGCTACAACAGCTGGATTTCTATGCTCCATGCTTGTCATTGCTGGAAGCACGACTATCTGGATCATTATCAGGAACTCGAAACCGACGAAGAGCTCCTCAAGAACCCAGAAGACATTCAGCTGATCGATGAAGAGGACAAGGGCTTTAGCCTGGATGAAATATACTTGGCTGAATGGCATGCCACCAGCGCAAGTGAAGACTATTTCATCGGTCTCGAACATCTGGACAAGGCCCGCGAACGCCTCTACTCGCCCGCCATCTTCTCAATGATGGTCTGGCAAGTACTCTTACCCTGGGGCAGCGTCAGGCTAACCCACTAGAGCTTGCTCTACTAACTCCCGCCTGGGAGTTTTTTTATTTTTTCTTTTTCTTTTTTGTGCTCTTTTTAACCTTGGGCTTCTTTTCTGCCCTTACTTTTACTTTCACTTTCTTCGCCGGCTTAACCGGTGCTTTGGGAATTGAGATTCTGAGCATACCGTGCTCGGATTGAGCACAGGCCCTGTTTCCCAAAACCGCCACTGGTAAAGGCAAAGAACGGTGAAAGCTGCCGGAACGAATTTCTTTGCGGTAATAATTTTTTTCTTCAACCTCAGTCTTCTTTTCTGACTTACCTTTTACAGTAAGTACATTGTTCTTTACTGAAATGTCAACTTTTTCCGGCTCAACGCCGGCAATCGGCATTTTTACTTCAACGGTTTTAGCAGTCTCATAGACATCAACCGGTAAAATCATTGGAAATGCTTTGGCCGGAAGCTTATGGCCATGAAAGGCTTTCTCCATCTCCTCCCAGGGCCAAAATGGTGACCATGGAATTATTGCCATATGTTTATAATTAATTTTTATTTACTGCCACGCGGGCAGGTCTAATTATTTTTTTATTAAATTGATAACCCGGTACAATCTCTTCAACCACCTCATTATCCCCTTTGCCGTCAACTTTACGCTGTTCAACTGCTTCCATTGTATTTGGATCAAATTCTTTTCCTAGCACCTCCATCCTTTCCAAGCCGATCTGACGCAGGGCCTCAAAAATCTGTTTATAAATATTCTGCACCCCTTCCATCCACTGGCTGATCAGCTTTTGATCCTCAGCAGAACATGACGAAATGTCTGGCTGATGAGCCCGGGCTTTTTCAAAATTATCCAGAGTCGACAAAAGTGATAAAATCAGATCTTCATTAGCATTTTTAATAAGCTCGGCCCGGTCACGCACAAACTGCTTTTCCAAATTATCATAATCAGCCTTGGCTCTTTGCCAGCCGGCCAGATATTCATCGCATTGCTTTTTCATTTCCTCCAGCAAATTGGATTTTTGCTCTGCCATAATTATTTTTTTCCAATAACTTCTTTGGCTTGTTTAATTAAAGAATAGCTTTTATTATAATCCATCCTGATCGGACCGAGAAGGGCCATTACCCCGGGTTCACGGTCTTCATATCTAAAACGGCTGATCACCAGACTGGTCTGCGAACCAAATGGATTTTTATGCCCAACAAAAATATGGACCTCGTCTTTTACCTCGTCAAATAACTGAGCCAGCATGTCGTCCATGCGGTCAATCATGGCGGTCAGATTAACCACCTGACCATATTCCTGAAATTCAGGATGACGAAAAAGATTTGAGAGTCCAGTATAATATGCGTGATTAAATTTAAATCCCACAATCACGGCCTGGCCGCTTAACTGCGACAATAGCTTGGCCGTATTTTTTATTGCTTGCTCATAAACGCCCTTTTTTAGCAGTTCTTCAATCACCTGCTCAAGCTTAACGCTCTTATGATATTCCAAATTCTTTTCAACAAAATATTCATAAGCCTTTTCACTTGGCACGCGGCCGGCTGAAGTGTGCGGCTTTACCAAATACCCCCGCTTCTCAAGCTCTGCCATTTCACTGCGAATCGTGGCCGGACTCATCTTGAGTTTATATTTATTTACTAAACTAGATGAACCAACCGGTTCGGCCGTATTTACAAAATCATTGATAATTAAGCACAGTAATTGTTTTTGACGCGACGTGAGCATAATTGTCATTTAGCACTCGTATCAAATGACTGCTAAGCACATTATATATACATATTTTTTACCTGTCAAGAAAAAAAGCGCCCAAAGATTGGACGCCAGAAGCACTACCTAAGAACCTCGAACGTGGTAAGGATACGCTCCCCTGGATTGATGATTGTGCCGCCGTTTGCCATCACCAACACGGACTTTTCTTCATGACTGATCGGCACACCGTCCTTGTCAACCATGGTATTCGCGAGCAGAAAACTTCGCCACACCCCCTGCTTGTCACGCCAATCCGGCGGCGTCAGGACGTAGACTGCCTCCCTTTCCTGCTCATCTGGAAACCGCTCGGCAAACGATATAAGCTGAGCCGGGTCAGCCAGCTTCACGCCCTCCTCATGGAGAATGCGGAAGGCCTCCTCCGTACTGACGTGACGACTAAAAAACACACACTGCAGATGGAAGGTTCCCCCATCAATTGCCATGATCCTCTCACCAAAATGATGCTCAATATTTGGATCGCACCAAAAAAGCTCTGTTCGCTTGACCCGTTCCTCAAAAGAAACTTCAGGATCAATGTCGACCTGATAAAGCGAACTATCCCAATTGATCTCGCTCTGCATCTCACTCGCCTCCTTCTCTAGCCTGTTTTTGTGGCCTGGCAGTTGATTGGTATGTGCTGCTAACAAAATACCGCACTCTCAGTGCGGTGTCAACATTTTAAAATATTCAGATATTTACTCAAATCTCAGCGCGTAAATCGGGTCCATTCCGGCGGCTCGACGGGCCGGATAAATGCCAAAAATTAACCCAACCGCCGCTGAAAACACCACTGCCAAAATTATTCCACCGAATGACACTTCAAAATCCCAAGGAAAACCCTGAGTGGTCGCTCCCCAGGCGATTAACCACGCCAAAACATTACCCAAAGTAATACCGACTAATCCGGCAATAAAACTGATAATGAGCGACTCCCACAAAAACTGAGCCATGATGTCAGAACGGCGCGCGCCCATTGCCTTTCTAAGGCCAATCTCGCCGGTCCGCTCAGTTACTGACACGTACATAATGTTCATAATTCCCACACCGCCCACAATCAAAGAGATGGAGACCAATGCGAGCAAAAGAATGGTCAAACCATCAAATACCACCGCCATCATTTCATTGGCCTGCTCCATACTAATTACGGCAAAATCATCATCTTTCAAACTGGAGGTGCCGTGCCGCTCACGAACAATCAACCTGATGTCTTCAACTGTCTGGTCGCCCAGACTCGGATCATCCATTTGCGCAAAAATAAATGAAATATGATCAATGCCCATAATTCGTTTTTGCAGAGTGCGAATCGGTATAAAAACCATGTCATCCCAGTCAAAAAACATCAATGAACCCCTTTCCTCCATTACGCCAACCACTCGATAATTCACGCGATTAATTTTTATATTTTGGCCCACCGCATCACTGTCACCAAAAAGACGGTCGCGTACCTTACTTCCTAAAACCACGACCCGGCTTAACGACTTGTCTTCTTCGTCAGTATAAAATCTTCCTTCCTCCACCTCACCGGTGTCAATCCGGTTAAATGCCGCATCCACTCCAAAAAGAAAAGTCTTCTTTATTTCACTCTGATAGCTGATAATATCCTGCGACATCACTCCGGAATAAGCATCAATAATGTTCGGGTGCTCAAGTACTGCTTCGGCATCTTCAAGTTTTAAGGTTGTTACACTGATACCGCCGACAAAACCAGTCGCGTTCTCAGTTGAAGTATGTTCAGTATTTGGAATCTTAATTTCAACTTCAATCGTGTCACTGCCAAAAGCGGCTACCTGGTCGGTAATAAATTTTTCAAGACCATTGCCGGCCGAAACCACCACAATCACCGCGGTAATGCCAATCACCACGCCGAGCAATGTCAAAAGCGTCCTGACCCGGTTAGCCCGCAGGGTTTTAAACGCGATTTCAATTGATGAACCAAACTTCATCATATTACTCGTATCTTAATGCCACCATTGGATCAAGTTTAGCCGCTTTGCGCGCCGGATAAACCCCAAAAACAAGACCAATAATTATCGAGACCCCGCAAGCCACCACAATTGATCTAATTGATATTAATAAATCCCAGTCATATCCAAGATAACGTATAACTAAAGCCACTAACACCGAAAAGGATCCGCCGAGCAAAATGCCGATTATTCCGCCTAGTAAAGTAAAGAATACTGACTCAAGTAAAAATTGGGTCATAATATCCTTATTCTTGGCACCCATGGCTTTTCTGATGCCGATCTCATGAATGCGTTCTTTAACCGCCACAAGCATGGTATTCATAATCCCAATACCCCCGACCACCAGGGCAATGCCGGCAATCGCCGCCAGAAAAAACCTTAATGAATCAGTCACACTGCCAACTATTTCAAGGCCCTGTTTAGCCGAACGCACTGTAAAATCATCTTCTTTAGGATCGGTGATATTATGGCGGTCGCGTAAAATCATTTTTATGTCTTCAATTGACTGATCAATATTTTCATCACTGTCAATCTTGGCCCTGACCATTGAAACATGGTTAATACCCAAAATAAGTTTCTGCGCCGTGGTCACCGGCAAGTAAACATAGGTATCATAATTAGTAAAACCGCTCACGCCCCGCTCTTCCATCACTCCGATTACCCGAAAATTCTTGCGCTGAAATTTTATTTTTTCACCAATCGGATTTGAGTCGCCAAACAGCTGCTTTTTTACCTCACTGCCCAACACCACCACCTGGGCCAAACTTTTTTCATCCGCTTCAGTAATCCAATTACCGTCAACAACATTATAATCTTCAACTTCAACAAAAGACTCAGACGTACCCATGTAATTTCCGTCATACTTATTACTGCCCCAGGTAAAAGTTGCCACTCCCTGCACAATCGGCACAACCGCTGATACATGCGGCGCCTGGGCCGAATCAACCATTGCCAGGGCGTCATCATAAGTAAGCGTGGTAATAGTGATGCCCATTACCGCGACTGGCGGTCCCTCTTCTTCACTGCCGCCCGGCAGCACCGTCACGAGATCAGTTCCCAAAGTCTTTATCTGATTTAAAATTAAACTCTGTGCTCCGGCGCCGACCGAAATAACCAAAATTACCGCGGCAATACCAATAATAATGCCGAGCATGGTTAAAAAAGCCCGCATCTTACTCTGGCGGACCACATTCATTACAATTTTTGCCGAAGTCTGTAAAATCATAATTATTTAACTAACTCACCGTCTTTGGCACGCAAACGGTTCTCCACCCTGGTGTCTGAGGTCACTAAACCGTCTTTAATATAAATAATCCTTTCGGCATGTTCAGCGGTATATTTTTCATGGGTAACCAAAATAATTGTCCGTCCCCGGTCATTCAGATCCTCAAGCTCTTCCATCACCTGCTGACCTGACTTTGAATCCAAATTGCCGGTTGGCTCATCAGCAAAAACCACGGACGGCCGGTTTACAATCGCCCGGGCAATTGCCACCCTTTGCTTTTCACCGCCGGATAGCTGATTGGATGTGTGATTCATACGATGAGTCAAACCAACCGCATCAATTGCCTCGCGCGTCATCTCGTCTCTTTCTTTTTGTGAAAACTTGGTGTAAACAAGCGGCAGCATCACGTTTTCATAAACCGTGGTTCTCGGCAAAAGAAAAAATGCCTGAAACACAAAACCCACTTCACTACTTCTCATTTCCGCCAGATCGTCATCAGTTAATTTGCTGACGTCCCGGCCGTTAAAAAAGAAATCTCCAGAAGTGGGTCTATCCAAAAAACCGAGTATATGCATTAAAGTTGATTTTCCTGAACCAGACGGGCCCATGATGGCCAAAAACTCTCCCTTATGAATATCAAAACTTATTCCATGAAGTACCTTTGTGACAACCTCCTCATTAACATAGTCCTTTTTTATGTCACGGATGCTGATTAATGGTGCGTTATCATCCATATGGCTATTTTACTCCTCCCGAATAGCTGTAATAACCTCCTCACCTTCAGCAACACCGGCGAGTATCTCAGTCAGGCCGCCATCACCGCGCAGACCAATCACTGGCTCGCGGTCTTCTACCCGGCCGTCTTTGAGTACGCGGACAATCCTTTTGCCGTCTTTTACAATAATACTTCTCTGCGGCACAATTAAGGCGCCCTTCTTTTCTTCGGTTAAAATCACTACATTGGCGGTCATGCCATTTTTAACTGCCTGTTCAGCTGTAAACACAATCTTTACTTTAACGCGATAATAAACTACATCCTGAATAAGTGTCTCAGCCGGTTCAATCTCAATTACTTCGCCAGCAAACAATATTTCATCACCAAATGCGTCCAAAGTAATCTCTGCCGGATCACCCATACTGATTTTTATAATATCAGTTTCCGGAATATCAACTTCAACATCAAATAAGTCAGTCGCCAGCATGGTAATTACTCCACCGACACTGCCGGTAGTCAAAGAACCTGTACTTATCGTGACCTGCTCACCAACCTCAAAATTTATTTTAGTAACAATTCCGTTAGCCGGTGCAACAATTCTTGAATTATCCAAACGGTTCAAAGCCATTTTGTAAGCTGCCTCAGCACTGTCAACCTGAGCCTGCAGTGGGGCCAAATCCACTCCCCGCGGATCAGCAACTTTTAAATCATAAGCTGCCTTGGCCGCATCCAGAGCGGCTTTTTGAATATCACGGCTGGCTTTAGCGGTTTCCACCGCTGTCTCGTAAGCCACCAGCGTGGTTTCGCTCGTATTCTTTACTGTTTCATAATTCAATAATGCCTGGTCATAAGCATCTTCGGCTGACGTAAGCAAAAGCTCTGACGAATTAATGGTCGTCGTATTTGAAGTTTCCAAATTTTGAATTACCTGCTTCTGAGCAATTAAACTGGTTAAACGCGTATTCACGGTCGAAAGATCAGTATCAATCGTTGTCTTCATCGTGCTTAGTTCGGTTGACGTTAAGCCAGAGCCAGTAATCGTGTTATCCAGGGTCAAACGCGTTTCAGTTAATGCTTTATGTACTTCATTTAAAGCGTCTTCAGCCAATGGGATTGCCGCCCACACATCGGCGTGATCTGAATCCGTGTTAAGTAAATTGATTGAATCGTACGCCTCATTCTTAGCCTCCTTGGCCCAAGCGTAGTAAATTTTAGCGTTTTCGTATGCCTGTATGTTCAACACGCCCAGATATTTTTTAAAGTCGGCATTTGCCGTAGTGTCATCAACGCCCAAGATATCGTCCATGTCCGATAAAGCCGTGGTCATTGCTGATAAACTATTTTTCAATACCACAACCGCATCTTCATAAGCATCGTCAATATTGGCATCAGTTGTATTTAGGGCATTATCATAATCAGCCTGACGAATTACCAAAGTGTTTTGCGCGGCAGTTAATGAAAGTTCGGCTGAATTAATGTCGTCCTGAGTCGTAATCTTAGCATTGGATAAATCTTTGTCTGCTTTTACCAAGCTGACTTCAGTGCTTCTGAGCGAGGCCTCAGCCTTGGTTATGTCAGCGGCTGACACATTGATTGACTGATAAGTTTCACCGGCTAGCTTGAGATTCAAATTCGCCTTTGCCAAATTAAGGGTCGCCTCTGCCTGATCAACCTCATACTGCAGATTCTCATTGTCAAGCTCAGCCAGAATGTCGCCTTTTTGCACAAAATCACCCACTTCAACCGTGGTGCTGGCCAAAGTGCCGGTTGATTCAAAGCTTAAATCAATCTCAGCCATGGCTCTAACCGTACCGGTCACGTCAACGGTCTGCACCAAATCTCCGCGATAGGCCTTGACCGTGTCGTATTCCACCGCTGCCTCGCCAAAATCAAAATACTTCGCTGCGGCATATCCTCCAATAGCGATTAATATAATTATGATAATTATATACCTGGGCCTTAAAATCTTCTTCAAAGCCATATCTCTAATATTATAACTTATTTAATAAATAATTTCATGAGTTTTATCAACGCCTTGTTTAACCTGGGTAATTTAATGGTTCCCGGTTTGGCGCCAAGCATCCGGTTGATTAAATTCTCAGTAAAACGCACTTTTTTTATAATCTCTTCTTCAAAATTCTCAACCTTAACATCACCTTTTAAAATCGGCATGTATAACTCTCTCATCATAAATAAAGTATGCATAAATGCCTCAGCAGTCTCAGCTGGATATTCCACTTTGAACGCGCCTTCTTTCATTCCCTGGGTGATTACCTTTTCAATCGGCGGCTGAGTCAAAGATTTCATAATATGCAAAATCTTGTGATGAAGCGTGAAGTTCTTGTGATCATACAAAATCATACCCACTTTTCTGTATTCTGCACTGTGCACTACTTTGTGGCGCTGTCCCTCAGTAATAATTTTATTAAACTTGGCAACTGCATCCATTTTTGGATCATCGGCGATCTTAATCATAATTGAGGCTACTTGTTCGGAATATTTCTCAGCAATCGCCTCTAAAACATCATCTTTCGACTTAAAATGATGAAAAAAAGCGCCCTTGGATACACCTGCTTTTTTCACAATTGCCTCAACCGAGGTCTTCTCATAGCCAAGTTCATAAAACAGATCCAAAGACGTTTGAATCATTTTTTGTTTAGTTTTGTGCTCTTTACTCCAAGGCATATTTAGTTTAAAAACATACCGACGGTCGGTATCTTTACTATAGAATAATAAAAAAAACTTGTCAAGAAATTTCCTGAACAAGTTTTATTTCTTAGCTAAATTAAGCCAAAATTGGAATCAGTACTCCATACACTATCCCAAATATCAAGTTCAGACTCACCTTTTCGAATACCAAGCCCTCTTTTCTTGTTAGTATTGCCAAGATGGTAAATAAAAATGTAAAAGCAAACGCAGAAACCACGAAATTCAAAGAAGCCACGCTACCAAACCAATTGCCAAAATAAATAAACAGTACGGCCGCGACCAAGGCAAACATCAGGTTGATAATAATTGCAAAAACCGTACCCCAAACCTTTACTTTTTGAGCAT
>Ga0180437_10002893_pt1 | contig 26418 bp, 22 predicted proteins | sample SS_ome_4_FD_132410 | JGI IMG/M metagenome (GOLD analysis project Ga0180437, IMG submission 132410) | Hypersaline lake sediment archaeal communities from the Salton Sea, California, USA - SS_3_D_1 metaG | ecosystem: Environmental > Aquatic > Non-marine Saline and Alkaline > Hypersaline >... | reverse complement strand
GGCAGGAGAACGGTCGATTGCTTCGCACTTGGAAGGCCGGGGAAGCCAAACTCAACGGCTACCTGGAGGATTACAGCTACCTCATCGAGGGCCTGCTGGAGCTGTACCAAACCACCTTCGATGCCCGCTGGTTCGAGGCTGCCCAGCAACTGGCCGAGACCATGCTCGCCCACTTCCAGGCGCCCGGGGGAGGTTTCTACGACACCAGCGACGACCACGAGACCCTCATCACTCGCCCCCGCGACTTGCAGGACAATGCCACACCGTCAGGCAATGCGATGGCCGTCACTGCCCTGCTGAAGCTGGCGGGGTTCACCAATGACCTGCGTTATGTCGACATCGCGCACCAGGCGCTGGCCCAAATGCAGCCGATGATGACCCAGTATCCGCTAGGTTTTGGCCAGTGGCTCCAGGCGCTGTCCTATGCCCTCTCGAAGCCGCGAGAAATCGCCATTATTGGTGATCCCGACTCTGCTGACACGCAGGCCTTGCTGAGCGTCGTTCGTGATGGCTATCGGCCCTTCCAGGTGGTGGCCCAGGGAGCACCGGACGCGCAGCCCCCTGCTGTCCCACTCCTGCAGGATCGAGGATTGGTGGAGGGTCACGCCGCAGCCTATGTCTGCCGCGATTTCACTTGTCAGGCACCTGTCACCACCCCAGAGGCGCTGGAGCTGTTTCTCAACACGCGCCGAGAAGGAACAAGTGTCGCGCCGCTGTGATGCCTGCTTGGCGATACACGAGTCTGCAACGGCGCTCTTGTCAGGGGATCTCAGCCCTGCCAGGACTTTGCGGGCCGCCCGGTCGGTTAACGCAGGCATTGGATGGCCGGCTTGCTCTGCAAGTTTCACTCGTCCTGATACACACCCCACGCCAGGTCGTCAAACTGGGAGACAAACGCCTCCGAGAAGTAGTCACGATATTCGGACTTGCCCTGGAGGTAGGTGCCGAAGAAGGCTGTGGCAAAGTGATGTAGGCGTAGGGCTACCTCGGGGTCGAGCACCATCATGTGCCCCCTGCCGACAAATGAGATCAGGAACCGCTCGTGGCTGCCGACATGCTCAAAGATGAATGCCGTTTCGATCTTGTAGGGGGTATACTCATCGTCGGTCGGAGCGATGATGAGCATCGGGCGGTCCGCCATGGCCAGTCCCCGGTCGCCGTACAACCACGCACCGTCTGGAGCGATCGGCAACACTGCGCGGATACGTTCATCCGTCACGGGCTGCCAGAGCCCTTCGTCACTGGCGGTCATCTCCTCCCCTACGTGAGCCACAAACTCGTCCCATTTCTTCGCAAGACTACAAGAGTATTCGGTGTACCCTCCCCAGGAGACTGCAGCCTGCAGCGCAGGGGCTTGCTCCTTGCAGAACGAAAGGTAGAAATCCGGGTCGATGCGCACCCCACTTAGGGCGAGCGAAATCGCACCACCCCACGAATGTCCCGTGACACCCACATGCTCGGAATCGATGACGCCCTCTAATCCTTCCAGGGGATGCGATGCGAGCTGATCGAGGACGAAAAGGAAATCCCTGGGATAGTCAACGATCCCTGAATCGATTTCGGCGACGTCCACTTCCACCGCTGGATGCGGAGGGCGCACAACAGCCATCACAAAACCGTTTGAGGCCAGATGTGCCTGGAATACCAGGTCGCCGGAATCCTCCTCGGTGAGGATCAAGGGGTAGGGTGCGCCGCTGAGGTCGGGCTCACGGTTGGCGCCCGCCAGGAGCTTGGGGCCCTTTGAGCCCTCGGGCAGCAGAGCCGGATAGAACAGGGTGACGTCTATCTTGCGGCCATCGCGGCTGGCGTCCTCGAATGTGAACGTGCGCTTGCCCGTGTAATAGGAACCGGGCTCTGAGAGCGGGAAAGGAACCGGCGCAGGTGCATCCGGGGGCGCTGTCGTCGCGGCCGGCGGCGAGACCGGCTCGTACCCCATCCCGGAGAGCAGCTCAGCGGTGAACTGGCTGGCAAGCTCAGTGGGGTGTTCGCCGTCGGCATGTATGTATCCTTTCTCCCTTGGATCCTCGTCGTGATTTATGCCGTTGAAGGCATCATAGCGGCTGAGAAACGGGATGTTGTACGCCTCGGCAGCCAGACGCGCCGCATGGGACATATTCTCCCAGCACTCGGTGCAGGCACCGAATACCCCCGCTTCGTTCCAGGGGCTGACGACGGGGTTGTAGATGTCGGTTGCCCGGAGGATCGTCGGCTGGCCGGCCCGCAGTTCCAGGATCTCGGCCCAGAGGGCCTTCAGGTCGGCAGTATACTGCTCAAAGGTCTCGGGACTGCAAGAAGCCGGCGAGCGATTTACGAAACAGCCATCGAGATCCAGAGGTTGCTCCGGGTCTACCGAGTCGACAGCGTTGACGAACATGACCACGACTTCAGCCTCCCGCAGGTCATTGGCCAGTTCTTCATCCCATGACCGTAGGGATGGCTTCTCCACCTGTAGCGCTCTCAGAACACGACCGGCGCTCAGTCCAGGAAACACATGACTGCGGAGAACGACCTGCACGCCAACGTCGTCTTTAATCTGGGCTGCGAAAGCCTTCCCCAGTCCTCCCAGGCTCGAATCACCAATCACCACCAGATGCCACTCCGCCTGCGGAGCTTGGGCCGATCCAGACGATGTGGAAGATGGACCAGGCGTGGATGTGGGCGGCATGGGCGTTGTCGCAGAGCCAGCCGCCGGTTGCGACGGCCTGACCTCTGGCCCGATCACGGTCTCTTCCTGGCCACATGCCGCCAGCAGCACCAGACACAGGACACAGATGGTTAGAATTTGAAGCGCGTTCTTCATGGCTCCTCTCTCCCTCCCGGACCTAATCGGAACACCGGTCTTGACTCTGATACCTTCCGGGAAGCTTGGAGCTTCCTGGAAGATTGTCCAACCACTGGTTGGTTTCTCCACTAGACAAGAGATGTGTGCGCTCCTTGAGAGCCAGCTCGACGGAAGCCGGCCCGCGCAGAGATCTGGCGCGGGCCGGTAATATTCCAGATCCCGCCGATGGATCTGTGACGCACGGCAGCGCTAGCCACCCGTTTCGAGGATGTAGCCGTGGTAGTTCTCTGGCGCTGACCCGTCGGGAGTCAATCGCTCCCCCCACATACGGAGCTGTAAACCATCATAGCCGCCGCCACCGTGGCCGACGAAGTGAAAGTAGGAGAAGCCGTTCTCGTCTCTGAGCCCAGTCCAGCTACCTTCCCAATAGCCGCCGTCATTGGTCAGGATGAAGCTGCCCCACATCGGGCCGGAGACGTAGACCGGCTCGGGCATCCAAGCAAAGTTCCAATTGACGACGACTATGTTGTCTGCATCGTCGAGCCGACTATCGTCGGCCTGGAAAACAAAGAGCGCCACCGCCCCTCGGAGGTGAAATCTCCCGTCCGGATAGAAATCCTCGCCAGGGTCAAGGTCCTCCACCCAGGTCTCGCTGCCGGTGAAATAGGTTTTGGATCCAGCAGCCACCGATCCCACTGTCAGACACAGGAGCGCCAGGACAACAAAGAAAGCCGTTAGCGAACGTACTCGCGTGCTCATTTCTTGACTCCTTTCATCCTTTCTCAAGATTGTGCTTGGTAACGATGGCCTGGCCAGGACCCGTTCAAAGCCTCACACCTCCTTTCCACGGAGCGCCGTCCGTCCGTCATTGCTGGATCCAGCCTCGGTGATCATTCACGGTAACCCGTGTTGATCATCTCAGCTCTGCCTTTCATCAGAATGGGTTGCGGCAACCACCTGCATGTGCAGATACTCGAACAACTCCTCCAGGCCTGCAAACCCTACCCTCTCGCCCGAGTGGGGATCCTGAAGAGAGGCACGCCACCGATCCGATTCGCCGCCGGTCTCCCGCCACAAGCGCAGCAGGTAGGCAACATAGTCGCGTGCCTCTCCATCCCCTCTCTTTTCGTGGCTCATCGCGACTCCCGAACGCTCGAATGAGACCAGTATGCCATACCACTGATCGGAAAACGTTCGGAGAGCGACCAGCATCTATGCCAGAACGCTGGGAATTGCGGCCGGGTGGCATCGGGTGTATAATGGGATCGTAACCCAAATCGCCGGCGTGTGTGTCGAGAGGAGCAAAGATGGCCCGTCTTTCGGTCCGTATGCTGGGCTCCCTGCAGATCACCGTAGACGGAACCCCACTCACGGGCTTTGAATCGGACAAGGAAAGGGTGCTCCTGGCGTACCTGGTCGAGGAATCCCAGCAGCCTCACCGTCGTGAGAAGCTGGCGGGACTCCTGTGGCCCGAGCGGCCCGAAGCGGCAGCCCGCGGCAACCTGCGGCGAGTCCTGTCCAATCTGCGCCGATTACTCGGAGATCGCACACCGTCTGGCCCTCCTTTCCTTCTCGTCACCGAAGAGACAGTCCGTTTCAACCCGGCCTGCGAGGCCTGGGTCGACAGTCTGACTTTCGTTAGACTGCTCAGACCGCTTCGACAACAACCCAGCACGCAACTTGAGGAAGCAATCCGCCTATACCAGGGGGACTTTCTGGAAGGGTTCTCCGTCGCCGACAGCTCAGCCTGTGAAGAATGGATGGTCGTCTGCCGCGAACGGTACCAGCGTTTGATGATGGAAGCGCTGCACCGCCTTGTGGAGGAGCATGAGAGGCAGGGCAACTTTGAGCGCGCACTGGAGCTTGCCTGGAGGCAGTTGGATCTCGAGTCCTGGTGGGAGGAAGCTCACCGGCAGTTGATCCGGCTCCTGGCCCTCAGCGGGCGCCGAAGCGAAGCCCTGGCTCAGTACGTCAAGTGCCGTCACTTGCTGGCGGAAGAGCTGGATGCTGAGCCCTCCCCCGAGACAACCAGCCTCTACGAGCAGATCCGGAACCAGAGGCTGGCTGTCTCCTTGCCCTCTCCCCAGCGCTGGCCAAGCCCGACGCACAATCTTCCTTTGACTTCAGGCCCTTTTGTCGGACGGGAGGCAGAGCTCACCGCGATCCAGGACTATCTGCAAGACCCAGCCTGCCGGCTGCTGACCCTGGTTGGCGCCGGTGGCATGGGCAAAACACGCCTGGCGCTGGAGGCCGTCTCTGATTGGATCTCTCGTCTCCGGGAGGATGAACTGGAGGGCGTAAGCCTGGTCTCCTTGGCCCCGCTCCAGAGAGTGGAGGCCATCGTTCCCGCCATCGCCCAGGCTACCGGCCTCCCGCTCTCCCCCAATCGCGAGCCAGGCCAGCAGTTGCTGGACTTTCTCCGCCAGAAGCGCTGGCTGCTCATCCTCGATAGTTTCGAGCATCTGCCCGATGGGGCTGGATTCGTGGCCGCGATTCTCAAAACGACTCGCTACGTCAAGGTCCTGGTCACCTCCCGTGCCCGGCTGAACCTGCAGGGGGAATACTGCCTTCCTATCGCTGGCATCCGGTTCCCTGAGCGACTCCCGGAGGATGCCCAGCAGGCTCGGAGTTTTGCCGCCGTCAATCTGTTCTTGCAGGCGGCTCGCCGCGTCCAGCCCAGGTTTGAGCCGGCCGATGCGGATATGGCCGAGGTCTCGCGCATCTGCCGGCTGGTGCAGGGCATGCCGCTGGGCATCCTGCTGGCGACGGCCTGGCTGGGCGTGCTCCGTCCGGCCGAGATTGCGGCAGAGATCGGCCAGGACCCCGGCTTTTTGAGGGCCGACTGGCCCGATGTGCCCGAGGGGCAGCGCAGCATCCGCGCCGTCTTTGATCGGTCCTGGAACTTGTTGACTGAGCGGGAGCAAGGTGCGTTCCAGGCGCTCTCGGTTTTTTCGGGTGGGTTCACGCGAGCGGCGGCCGAGCTGGTCAGTGGGGCATCCTTGCAGGATTTGAGGGCCCTGACCGACAAATCCCTGCTCCAGATCACGCCCTCGGGCCGCTACGAGATTCACGAACTCCTGCGGCAGTATGGCGCGGAAAAGCTCCACTCATTGCGCGACGCAGCGGCAGATGTACGCAACCGCCACTGCGCCTACTATACGGACGCCCTGCACTGCTGGGAGGCAGACCTGACGGGGGCTCGGCAGCAACTGGCGTTGGTCGAGATGGAAGCCGATAGTGAGAATATCCGCGCCGCCTGGACCTGGGCCGTCGAACAGGCCCAGGTCGAGCGGCTTGACCGGGCCATGGAAGGCCTGCAGCACTTTTGCTGGCACAGCGGTCGCTTCCAGGAGGGCGAGGCAGCCTTGCAGGCCGCGGCGGCTGCCATGGCCAGTGCAGCCGAAACGGTTGTTGACCAGGCTGCCTGCCTGAGGGTGCAGGTACGGGCCCTTGCCTGGCAGAGCAACTTCCAGCGGGCGATGGGTGAGCGAGACACAGCCGTCCGGCTGCAGCAGCAGTGCCTGGCAATCCTGAGAGCCCCTGCCCTGGCGGGATCGGACACCCGGCTGGAGCGCGCCATCCTGACCTGGGCCGTGGGCGTCACCATCTGCATGGACGACTATGAGCAGGGCCGGCAGCGGTTTGAGGAGAGCTTTTCCCTGTTTCGTGAGCTTGACCACCGGTGGGGGATGGCCTGGGCGCTGAATGCCTCCGGCAACATGTCGATGTTCCTGGGCGCCTACGGGGATGCATGGCGCCGCCTCGAAGAGGGCTTGGCCATCTATCGGGCACTGGGCTACCTGCCGGGCGTCGCCGGCTCCGTCTCACGCATGGCCTGCATTGCTAGCGTGGAAGGGCGGTTTGATGAGGCTGAAGGCCTCGCCCGGGAGGGCGTGGCCGCATCGCTAGAAGCGGGCAGCCGGACGCAATGGGCGTTGGCCCTCCTCGATCTGGGAGAAGTACTGGAGAAGGTGGCCAAACTCACGGAAGCCCACGCGGTCTTGCTGCAAAGCCTGGCGCTGCTCACCGACCTGGGGCATCGAGGCTACATCACCCAGGCGCACACCGACTTGGGCAGTGTCGACCTGCACATGGGCCATTACGAGGAGGCACGCGACCATGCACAGACGGGCCTGGCCCTGGCCCGTGAGCACGGCCCGCGATTCTGCGTTGCCACGAACCTCCTTCTGCTGGGCTGCCTGGAGCTTGCCCGGCGAGCATCCGCCACGGCGAACCAGCTCCTGGAGGAGAGCGCGGCCGTCTACCGGGAGGTAGGGCACGCAGACGACCTCGGGCTGGCACTGGCTTGCCTCACTATCGCCGCCCGTGGGCTGGGGGACATGTCTGGGGCACGATGGCATTTGTGCCAAGCCCTGGAGCTCGCCGTGGAGTCCAAAGCCGTGCTGCCCCTCTTGTGGGCACTGCCGGCCCAAGCCCTGCTATTGGCCGACGAGGGTGAGATCCAGCACGCCGTGGAGCTGTACGCTCTGGCCTCACGCTATCCCCTCGTGACCCGGTCGCGTTGGTTTGCGGACGTTGCAGGGAACACCCTTGCCGAGGTTGCCGCCACCCTGCCAGTTGAGAGAGGCGTCGTCCTCAAGGAGCGCGGCCAGACTCGCGACCTGGAGGCTACCGTCGCCGAGCTCCGCACAGAACTGTGTGGGTAGACCCTTGTAGACTTTCCAGGCGATCACCCTACATTTCGGGTGCTGGAAGCCGGGTCCAGTACCAACCGGGCTGTCAACGGGAACCGAGACGTATTGGACTGTGCACCCCACTTTGAGAAAATGCTATACGACAACGCCCAACTGGCCCGCGTCTATCTGCATGCCTGGCAGGTTACGGGTAGTCAGTTCTTCCGCACCATCACCGAGGAGATTCTCGATTACGTTGTACGTGAAATGGTGGACCCGGCAGGAGGGTTTTACAGCACGCAAGATGCTGACAGCGAGGGAGAGGAGGGCAAGTTTTTCGTCTGGACACCGGACGAGATCCGGGATGTGCTTGGTAATGAAGCCGACCGCTTTATGACCGCCTACGGCGTCACCCGCCACGGGAATTTCGAAGGCAAGAACATCCTCGAGTTTGTCGGCGACTTGGAGCAGCGCCCTGCCCTGACCGGGTCCCGCCGCGAGCTCTTTGAAGCCCGGGAGAAGCACGTCCACCCGGGCCGGGACGAGAAGGTGCTGACCTCTTGGAACGGCCTGATGCTGGCCGCCTTTGCCGAGGCGGCTCGGACGCTAAATCGAGAGGATTATCAAGAAGTCGCAGAGGGCAATGCCGAATTCCTCCTGCGTGAGCTGAAGTTGGAGAATGGCCGCTTGCTGCGCTCCTGGAAGGATGGCGACGCTCGCCTCAACGGCTACCTGGAGGACTACTGCTACCTCATCGAGGGCCTGCTGGAAGTCTACCAGACCACCTTTGAGCCGCGCTGGTTCGTGGCCGCCCAAGAACTGGCCGAGACCATGATCGCTCGCTTCCAGGTACCAGATGTCGGCTTCTTCGATATTAGCGATGACCATGAGAGTTTGATTACGCGCCCCCGCGACCTGCAGGACAATGCCACGCCGTCGGGCAATGCGATGGCCGTGACCACCCTGCTGAAGCTGGCCAGCTTCACCAATGAACTGCGTTATGTCGACATTGCCCACCAGGCGCTGGCCCAGATGCAATCCATGCAGGCCCAGTATCCGCTGGGCTTCGGGCAGTGGCTGCAGGCACTGGCGTATGCCCTCTCGAAGCCGCGAGAGATTGCCATTGTCGGTGATCCCGACTCTTATGACACGCAGGCCTTGCTGAGCATCGTGCACCACGGCTACCGGCCCTACTAAGTTGTGGCTCTCGGTGAACCCAGCGCCCACCCTGCTGTCCCGCTCCTGAAAGATCGTAGCCTGGTCGATGGACAAGCCACAGCCTACGTGTGCCGTGATTTCGCCTGCCAGGCGCCGGTGGCTCACCCCGAAGGACTACAGTCGCTGTTGGAAACGCACTGACGGCTGGGGAGTTCTCCGATCAACCAGTAGGTTGTGCCGGTCAAGTTGCCCAAACTGCCGATCCAGCAATCTCGGTGCCCAGAGTGGGAGGCCATAGCCCCGCGATCCAGACAGTACAAAGTGCTGATGTCTGCAGATTCCCTCAGTCCTCATCGAGAGCGCTTTGACAGATCTGTTTCGGTCTGCTATAATCTGTCTGCCAACTCAGTGAACGAGGAGTACCAATATGACCGAGCTGTCCGAGTCGGCATCCTGACCGCCCCGAGTGAGGGCTATGACATCCACCGCCGGCTCGGCTTCCAGGACTATTGCCAGGTCTATATCTATCTGGGGCCGATGGATATGAAATCGAACGAGGAGGAGACATCGTGAGCGAAGTGGAATCTGCCACGCCGTCTACCGAGATCCTGGAGACCCTGGATTGGGCGGGGATGGAGTACATGGTGGTCAAGACTGCACTGGAACTCGACGTCTTTACGACGATTGCAGCCGGGCATCACTCGCTGGAAGACGTTGCCCGAACGACCCGGTGCAGCGAGCGAGGGATGCGAGCGCTGTTGGACGCCCTCTGCCCCATCGGTTTGCTCGCCAAGTTGGACAACCACTACCATCTGACGCCTTCCTCGGAAGCCTTTCTGGTTCGCGGCGTTGCCACTCACTGCGCCGACGCCTACCTGACCTGGTGGCAGAGCCGGGAGCGTCTGACCGAGTGCGTGTGGACGGGCCAGGCCAACCTGGACCTTTCCAGTCGGGACCGGGGTGGGTTCTGGTCTATGCTCGTGGCGGAAGCTCTTATTACCTGGCCCCAGGCTGTCGATCCGGCACGGGAGATGTGGCAGACCTTGGGCGTGGACGTAACAACCCGGCCGGGCCCGCGGTTGCTCGACGTGGCTTGCGGCTCGGGTGTTAAGGGCTTTGTGCTGGCCCAGGCTGACCCGACAGCCCGTGTCACCGCCCTGGATTTTCGCCAGGTTCTGGAGGTCAGCACCCAGGTTGCACAAGCCATGGGAGTCTCTCGCCAGGTCACGTTCTGTCCGGGGGACATGCTGACGGCCGAGTTGGGCGCCGAGCAGTTCGACATCGTCCTTTTGAGCTATATCCTCTACTACTTTAATCCGCAGCAAGTGCGAGAGATTCTGCTCAAAGCCTACCACGCCCTGCGGGCCGGTGGCCTGCTGGTCGTCCGGGCGGTCATCGCCGATGACGGGCGGTGTGAAGCGAAGACGGCCCTGGTCGCCGCCCTGGAGCTCCTACACGATGCCCCCAACGGCCAGATTTACACCTTTGCGGAATACCGGCGCTTTCTGGAGCAGGCTGGATTCGCAGATGTGACCGTGGTGAACGAATCCCTCATCAAAGCCACAAAGCCTCAGTGATGAATCCCATTCTCAGATCATCGTCATGGGGGGGTCCCACACACAGAAACACCGGTCGTCCCGTTCGTCCATGAGCGGATGGCGGCTTCTTCGCCACTAGCGATGATCATGAGAGTCTCATTACACGCCCTCGAGACCTGCAGGACAACGCCACACTCTCAACGAACAACATGCCACCATGGAGGATGCTAGATGAGTTCTGAGACAAACAAGTCCGGCGAGCTGCCCACCCCTGACACCGTGATGGACCTGCTCTGGCCAGGCTATCAACTGGCCCTGGTCAAGGCAGGATTCGAGCTCCAGGTCTGGGCCAAAGTCGCTGCTGGGCACCGAACGGCTCCCGAGATATCCGCGCCTGAAGGCTGGGATGTCACTGGCACGCGCATGTTGCTCGACGCCTTCTGCGCCATGGGCCTGCTTGACAAAGACGAGGCCGGATACCGGCTGAACTCCATGGCCCAGACCTACCTACTGCCCGGCAAGCCAACCTACATTGGCGACATATTCCTCTTCGATCTGGGTTGGGAGCAGCGGGGCAACCTGGCCGAAGCCATTCGTAGCGGGCGGCGACCTGTGATCAACGGCTATACAACCGCCCAGAAGGCTGCCTTCTGGGCTGGTTACTTAGCCGGGCGCCGGGTAGCACCGGACCGGGGCATGGAGGATCTTGACAAGCTGTGGCAAGCGCTGGGTATCAAGGCTCGGGACGGGCTGCGCATCCTGGACGTCGCGTGTGGCTCAGGCATCAAGTCCCTCGTACTGGCCCGGCAGCATCCCGGTGTGCGGGTGACACTCCAAGATTGGCCGGAAGTGCTGGAAGTGGCGGAGGAAGTTGCAGCCAAGTTGGCCCTTGCTGACCAGGTGACCGCCTTGCCGGGCGACCTGCAAGCGGTACACTACGGTCATGAGCAATTCGACGTGATCTGGTTCGGCAACATCACGCACTATTACAATCCGAAGGATGTGGTGGGCCTGCTGCGCAAAGCCTGCAAGGCGCTGGTGCCGAGCGGCACGGTGGTCGTCAACGCACCGATCGCCGATGACGGACGCCGTGAGCGTAAGGTTCCCATGCTTTCGGCAATAGAGATGTTTGTCTGTAGCGTCGAGGGGGACGTTTACAGCGGAGCGGAGTACCAGCGCTTCCTGGAGCAAGCCGGATTCGTGGACGTAGTGGAGATAAGTGAATCGCTCATCAAAGCCACAAAGCCTCATTGAGGGATCTGTCTTCAGATCATCGTCACAGGGGGCCCACGTGCAGAAACGCCCTCCGTCCCACTACTCCAGGATCGCAAGCAGATCGACGGCCGTGACACGGCATATGTGTGTGTTAATTTCTCCTGTCGAGCTCCTGTGACCGAGTCCGAGGCGCTTCGGTCCCTGCTGGAGACAGCCTAAGTCCTGCACCTATGGGTTCTAGGTAGGAACCAGTATGAGACGAGCCGTCAGCGGGAAGCCAGACGTATTGGACTGTGCCCCCCACTTTGAGCGCATGTTGTACGACAACGCCCAACTGGCCCGCGTCTACCTCCACGCCTGGCAGGTGACCGGAAACGAGTTCTTCCGCACCATCAGCGAAGAGATCCTGGACTATGTAGTGCGGGAGATGACCGATTCCGCCGAGGGGTTCTACAGCACGCAAGATGCCGACAGCGAGGGCGAGGAAGGCAAGTTCTTTGTCTGGACGCCGGATGAGATCCGGCAAGTCCTGGCTAATGATTCGGCACTTTCACAACGCCAGCTCCCGCACCAGGGAGTTCTCATCAGCTACAAAGTCGTCTTCGACTGGTTCCAGGTACAACTCGATGGCTTCGCGGATGTTCCGCATGGCCTCATCAACCGTGTCCCCTTCGCTGATACAACCCGGCAAAGTGGGCACATAGACCGTATAACCGCCCTCATCGCTTGGTTCAAGCACCACTTGGAACTTCACTTCTCACCCCCTCATTCCGGCAGGCATTGTTCGAATTCCTCGTACAGCATTGTATCCCTACTTTGTGTGTCAAACCGAGATATTTCACACCATCAGGTCTCCGCAGGGCCAAGGGCTACAGCTGCCAAGCAAAGCAGAGCGATTTGCCTTCAATCGCGCTGTGTGCTAAAATGGCTTCGCTCACATGGTAGCCTACACTGCGAAGGGCCCGACGCAGTTCCTATTACGCGGCGTTGCTGATGCACGAAGGTGAGTGACCGGAGGCAACACAGATCGCCGACCCATTGCCGGGAAGCCACCTGCAGAGGTCGGCGTTTTCGCTTCCCGAACGCCCGAACCCGGCGCTTGCAGCGGGTGGCAAAAACGACGAGGGCACGTTCTGTTCAGACCTAGCATTCTCGCTCGCCGGGATCCTGGCTGATAAGACTCTGGCATGGTGCAGGACCCGGATGAACTCCAGCCAGGAGGAGGGGGAAGATGAAGAGCATTCGCAGGTCGATGTTCGTTCTGCTCATCATGGTCGGGCTGGTCCTGCTCCTGATCTTGCCTTCCCTGGTAGAGGCGGGCGGAGGCCCCATCCTCTTCGGTGATCCCGACTCTGCTGACACGCAGGGCTTGTTGGGCTTAGTTCGCAATGGCTACCAGCCGCTCCAGGTGGTGGCCCTGGGCGCGCCTGCTGCGGACGAACCCGCTGTGCCGCTGCTGAGAGATCGCGGGCTGGTGGATGAACAGGCAGCGGCCTATGTCTGTCGCGATTTCGCCTGCCTGGCCCCAGAAACGGAGCCGAGCATCCTGCAGACACGACTTGCAGGAGAATAGAGAAAGGAACCTAGAGGAGGAAGCCATGTTTGAGATTCTGAGTGAAAGTGCAGACACTTGCATTGGATTCAGAGTCAGTGGCAAGTTGTCGGCCGAGGACTATAAAGTGCTGATCCCCAAGCTCGATGAGGCGATTGCGGCCCATGGCACGATCAATATGCTAGTGCAGGTCGAGGGCTCGGTGGGCTGGGACAGCCTGGATGCGGCCAAGGCCGATTTCAGGCTTGGCACGGAGCAGTACCGGAGCGTGGAACGCTGTGCCTTTGTCAGCGATAAGCACTGGCACAAGTGGGTCGTGAAACTGATGGATCCCTTCACCAGGAGGACCGAGGAAGCTTTCTTTGAGCCGTCTCAGATCGAGGAAGCCTGGGCTTGGGTGAGGGGCTAGGAGATCATGTTGAAGAAGAACGACGATAAGATAAGTGTGGAGAATGTGAATGTGCCGGGCAAAACGTCTCGCGTGAACGCGGCCAAGTACGAGGCCATGAAGGAGGCCATGTTCCAGGTGCTTCCAAGGGAGGAGCCAGGGCTAACTCAGGCAGAGATCCGCGAAGCGGTGATCCCCCAGCTCCCGGAGGAACTCTACCCCGGAGGCTCGACAGCCGGATGGTGGGCCAAGACCGTCCAGTTGGATCTCGAGGCGAAAGGCGTCGTGATCCGTGAGACCACAAAGCCATTGCGGTGGCATCAGGTCTAGCAGCAGGAATGGGATATGACGATATCTTCGGAGGAATTTCGCGATGCACTCCGTCACTTCCCATCGGGGGTCACCGTTGTGACGATTAAGTCGGGTGAGCAGATCCACGGCCTTACGGTATCGGCCTTTGCTTCTGTCTCCCCCGACCCACCCCTCATCATAATCATCATCGATCACCGTCATCGGGCCTATCCCCTGTTAGAGCGAGAAGGGGCAGCCTTTGCCGTCAACATCCTTGGCCAGAGCCAGATCCATCTTTCGGACCGTTTTGCCTGGGTGGAGGACCAAGACCGCTTCCTGGAAGGGAGTTGGACGACCGCGGTCACGGGCGCGCCTGTCCTGGCAGATGCCCTGGCCTGGCTGGATTGCACCATTATCAGCCGTCTTGTAGCCGGTACACACACGATCTTCGTCGGAAAAGTGCAAGCGAGCGGCGTGTCTCAGCCTGACGAACCACCGTTGGTCTATTGGAATCGGGGGTACCGTCAGCTTGAGCTATAGGACCACGAATGGCGGGGCGCAGGTGTGCAGTTGTCCCATGGAAAGTGGGAGCATGATTTCTAGTCAAGCTCCCACCGTACTCCCTGCGGTTGACTTGCCTGAACTAGCCCGCCTGGTGCCGGCGCCATTGCAGCATGCCCAGGCCAAGACCGCTGATGCCAATCAGCCCACCGAGTGCTGCGACCACGGCGTAGATTGGGCGAGGCGAACCACCCGTCTCTGGCATGACGGGGGGAGTCATGGCCGCCATCAGCACCGCCAGCGACTCGCCACTCATAGTAAACGTGTACGATTGGAGTTTGCCCTCCCGCACGACGGCCACCCACTCGCCGACGACAGACTCGATGCCCAAGGACCTGAAGCTGTCCTCGGCATAGGTGTTGACACAGGTCACGGTCTCACCATCAATCTGACAGTCACTCAACGCAGTCACACCATGTTGCCCCGCTACAGTCTCGTACCAGCCTCGGATCTCCCCCTTCCCGCTAAAGACGCCGCTTGAGCCGGGAGCGGGCGGCACGATCTGGACCACGGCATCATCGGCCAGGTACGACAGGGCAGCGTCGATATCACCGGCATTGAGCGCCTCCACCCAAGCATTGATGATGGACATCGGATCGGACTCCTGGGCGTTGAGCGCCACAGGGAGCGCGAGCAGAGCGACTGACATCACCACCGCGATCACACGTGCTCTCATTCTTTGCCTCCTTTATGGTGTCTTTCGCCATTTACCCCGTGCCATATTAGCTCTGTCACGGCACTTGTCGTCGACCACGGTGATACTCAACACCTCACCGTCATAGGTCCAGGCGTAGGTACCTACCACATCTTTGCAGGGGGTATAGTCGTCCTGGATGGCAACGTGATCCCCGTTCACAGAGTAGGTGCCGCTGAATTTGCCGGCCGTTGCCTGGGTGTGACCCTCGGTGATGTAAGTGCCATCAGGGTTGAACTCCCACGTTAGGCTCGCCTTGGCGAAGGTTCCGGTGGGAAAGGGAAGCGCAATCGCTGCCGTGGCAGCTGGAGGCTGCGTCGGCGGCACAGCCGACGGTTCAGGGGTCTGCGTTGGTGGCAGCGCCGTAGGCTCGGGTGTTTGCGTTGGTGGCACAGCGGTTGGCGCTGAAGTGGGCGGCACCTGGGCTACGCCCGGGCCACACCCAACGACGATCAACACGATCGCAAGCGCGATCCAGGCTAGCCTTTCTCTTTGTACTCTCACAGTCCTTTCTCCTTTTTGTGGAACTCAACGTGTGGTTGAATCGGCCCTATGCGGCTGGCTGCCGCCTTTTGGTTCGACATGGGCTTTCCCATTGGATTCGCCTGGTCGTCAGGTCATCACCTCCTTCCCTACCTCTTGTCACTCGCGGCGCCCTCCCCGCGCCAGCACTCGCTCAACTCGACACGAGTCTGCGACCGAACATAGTCAAACAGGGCATCCAGAGTGGCGAAGCCTTTGCGTTCGCCAGTTTGTGCGCTTTCCAGGGAAGCCCGCCAGCCTTCTTCCCCCTCCTTCGCCCGCCACAGACGCAAGAGATAGGATTGGTAATCCGTCTGCTCTCCCGTGCGCCCTGCTTTCTCGCTCATCCCTGCCCCTTGACCTGGCTATATCCCCAGTATAGCAGGCGAGTGTGAAAGAAACGTCCCCACAATGTGGGCGAAATGCGAAACTTGCGTTCTCATCATATCCGATATACAATTATGGGCACAGCTTGGATGCTTCTTTCTCGACTCGCTGCCAATAGCGAGTGCTTGGGCTGACGTCCGTTGTCTGGCTCAGAGGAGGAAAGGTGGCTCTATCAATCTGGCTGTTCGGTCCTCCCCAGGTAAGACTGGATCAGGAAGTGGTTTCCAACCTTCGCTCGGACAAGGCGCTTGCCCTGCTAGCGTATTTGGCCGTGGAATCGGACCGGGCACACCGCCGCGAAAAGCTGGCCGGGATGCTGTGGCCCGACTACCCTGAGTCGTCTGCTCGAGCGAGCCTGCGCCGTGCCCTCACGGACGTGCGACAGGCCATTGGCCATCACCGGGCGACGCCTCCCTACCTCCTCACGACACGGGAGACCCTCCAATTCAATACAGACAGCGACTATTGGCTGGACGTTGAAGCCATCGCCGGCTTGGCAGACGATCTGGCGGGTCTGGAGCAGGCTGTCGCTCTGTACCGGGGTCGTTTTCTCGAAGGTTTCTCAGTCAGCGATGCTCCCTCCTTTGAAGAATGGGCGCTGCTGAAGAAGGAGCAACTAGAACGACAGGTCTTGGAGATGCTCGGCCGCCTGGCAACCACCTACGAGCGGCGAGGCGAGTATGAGCACGCCCAGCGTTACGCCCGGCGGCGGGTTGAGCTGGAGCCGTGGAATGAGCAAGCCCAGAGGCAACTGATGCAGCTCCTGGCCCTCAGCGGCCAGCGGAACGCCGCACTGGCCCAGTACGAAACGTGTCGCAGGTTGCTAGAGGACGAGTTGGATGTCGAGCCAGATCCCGAGACGACGAGGCTCTACGAAAGCATCCGCGACGGCACGCTGGTTGCCCCTCCTTTTGTTTCACCCCCGCCCGCCTTCGCCAGCGAAGAAGCACAGGTGGGCGCTGCCGAAAGACCTGCTTTTGTCGCCCGCGACGGCGAGCTGGCCCGACTGGCTCAGTTTCTCGACCAGGCACTGGCCGGTCAGGGCCTGGTGGTGTTCATCATCGGCGAGCCGGGCAGCGGCAAGACCGTGCTGGCGCAAGAATTCGTCCGGCAGGCGATGGACTCGCACGCGGATCTCGTGGCCGTTAACGGCCGGTGCAACGTCTACACCGGCATCGGCGACCCCTATCTGCCCTTCCTGGAGATGTTGCAGATGCTCACCGGCGAGGTGGAAGCCAGGTGGGCTGGAGGCGCGATCACCGGCCAGCATGCCCGTCGCCTGTGGGCGCGGATGCCTGACGCCGTACAAGCCCTCCTGGATGATGGCCCCGAGCTGCTCGATCGTTTTGTGTCCGGCGCGGTGGTGCTGGCGCGCGCTCGAGCCGGAGCACCTGCCCAGGCAGCCCGGCTGGCGGAGATGCTCGAACGCAGGGAAGCCTCTGGGGCTGGCGCAGCCAACTTGCAGCAGACAGACCTGTTTGAGCAATACACCAGAGTGTTGAAGGCGCTGTCGCGCGAGCATCCGCTTATCCTCGTGGTGGACGACCTGCAATGGGCCGATCTCGGATCCATTGGCTTGCTCTTTCATCTGGGACGGCGGCTTGCAGGCAGCCAGCTTCTGCTGGTAGGCGCGTACCGGCCAGGTGATGTGGCCCTGGGACGCCCTTCGGCTGGCCCAGGGCGGGAACGGCATCCCCTGGAGCCAGTCATCCTTGAATTCCAGCGTGACCTGGGAGACATCCACATAGACCTGACTCAGGCCGAGGGGCGGCAGTTCGTGGAGGCGCTGCTGGACACCGAACCGAATGACCTCGACGCAGCATTCCGAGAGCTTCTTCACCGGCACACGGGCGGGCACCCTTTGTTCACCGTCGAGTTGTTGCGGGGCTTGCAGGAGCGAGGCGGCTTGACCAAAGACGAATCGGGGCGGTGGATTGCGGGGCCTGCCCTGGATTGGGAAACCCTGCCGCCGCGGGTGGAGGCGGTGATCGCCGAGCGTCTCGGCCGGCTGCCCGAGGATTGGCAGTCCATGTTGGCGGCGGCCAGCGTCGAAGGCGAGGAGTTCACGGCCGAGGCTGTAGCCCGTGTGCAGATGGAAGACGAACGCCAGGTTGTGCAGCGGCTGAGCGGTCCCCTGAGCCAGCAGGACCATCTGGTCTATGCTCAGGGCTTACAGTGGCTGGACGGTCAGCGCCTGTCCCGCTATCGCTTTCGCCACTTCCTCTTCCAGAAATACCTGTACAACAAGCTCGACCCGGTGCAGCGGGCGGATCTACACGAACGGATGGGGAATGCGTTGGAGACACTGCACGGAGAACAGGCGGGCGAGTTGGCCGTACCATTGGCCCGGCACTTTGAAGCGGCCGGGATGACGGTCAAGGCCGTGGAATACTTGGCCCAGGCGGGAAACCGCGACGTGCGCCTGTTCGCCAACGACGAGGCCGTCGCCCACTATCGCCGGGGCATCGAGCTGGTCGGGAGGTTGGCCGACACGCCTCAACGCGTCCGGATGGAACTGGCGTTGCAGTTGGCCCTGGGCGTTCCCCTCCTGGCCACCCGGGGCTTCTCAGACGCCGAGCTGGCGCACACATATGGGCGAGCGAGAGAGCTCACCCAAAGTGTCGACGCTTCGTTCGAGCTGTTCCAGACGCTGACGGGGCTGAAGGACTACTACGATGTGCGCCTGGAGCTGCAGACGGCGCGCCAGGTGGGCGGGGACATGATACACCTGGCCAAGCGACTGAACAACGCAGGTCTCTCGGCTATGGCCCATCATCAGGCCAGCACCACCCTATTGTATCTAGGTCAGGCGGACGGCTTTCTCGAGCAGCGGGAGCGGATGCTGACCCTATATGACGCCGAACGTGACCGCCCTATGGTCTACCAGCTCGGGTTTGACCCGCTGATTGCGAGTCTGTCCCACGCCGGGTGGGCCCTCTGGTTCCTGGGGTATCCTGACCAGGCAACACAACGAAGCGAAGAGGCCGTAAGCCTGGCCAGGGAATGGGGGCATCCCTTTGTTGAGGCCTTTGCGCTATTCTTCGCCGCGCAGTCGTACATTTACCAACGCGAGGTGCAACCTGCCGCTCAGAGGGCAGAAGCGACGATCGCCCTGTCCAGCAAGCACGGAATCGCGTTCTGGCTGGCAGCCGGGATGTGCGCGATGGGGTGGGCACTGGTCGAGGAGGGTAGGCTGGATGAGGGCATCACCCAGCACCTTGAGGCACAGGCGATGCTACAGGCCATCGGGGCAGAGCTGGGCTATCTACAACATCTCCCCTTGCTTGCCGAGGCCTATCGCAAGGCAGAAATGATTTCAGAGGGACTGGCTGTTGTGGACAAGGCGCTGGCGCTGGTCGAGGCAACCGGATGCAGGATGGATGAACCGGAGGTACACCGGCTGAAAGGCGAACTGCTACTCATGCGAGGAGAGGCCGAACCTGAAGCAGAGAAATGCTTCCAGCGCGCCATCGAGGTGGCCCACCGCCAACAAGCCAGGTCATGGGAACTGCGTGCCACGACGAGCCTGTGCCGCCTGTGGCAGAAGCAGGGCAAGCAGGAAAAAGCACCAGAGGCTCTGGCAGCGATCTACGGATGGTTCACTGAAGGCTTTGCCACAGCGGACCTGAGGGAGGCCAGGGCACTGCTCGATCAACTAGCGTAGGCCCTCAGTTTCCAGGGCCAACCTAACTGTCCGGACCATGCCACTCGTATTGGATTGTGCCCCCCACTCTGAGAAGATGGTGTGTGACAACGCGCAATGGATCCGCGTCCACCTCCAAGCCTGGCAGGCGAGGGGAAAGATGCTCCTCGTGCTATGGGCGCGCGAGACAGCTTGTTTGTGCACCGCGATTCCTTCCATTATGTAATAAGCTCTACATCAAATCCCCAAATTCCTGTGGCATAATGGTTGGAATGGCGGCAACCAGGCGACGGCAGCTTTGGCTGACAGTCCTGCACAGCCACATCACTCGCTGCGCATTCACACTGTTTGCGCTACGTGGGATTGCCCGGTCACATAGTCCGTCAGGATCAAGAGTCTTGCCGTCAGGTAATCGCTGAATAGAGGGACCCACCCATGCACAGAGCTATGGGCCAACAAGGCATGGTCAAATGGATACTCCTAATAGCTGGACTGCTCAGCCTGTCAGCCTGTGGTGGCAACCAGGCGGTAGAGCCGGCATCGTCGATCGCATTGACGGGCGAAGTTGCTTCGGCACCCGCACTCGCCCAAGCTGACCAAGTCGAAAACCCAGCCTCCTCGCCAACGACCTGGCCGACAGCAACGCCGACGCCCACACCATCCCCTTCGCCCACGCCCTCACCAGTGCCAACATCGACTCCGACTCCGACTCCAACGAACACCGCTACTGCCACTCCGACACCCACGCCACAACACCCCCTGGCGATCGAATACATGCGCCAGCAGACGTACCCTGGCAGCGAGATTGCCATCGAAAAAAGGCTTGAGGCCGGGGCCAACTATGACCGCTACATCGTCTCCTACCGGTCCGAAGGTTTAAAGATCTACGCCTTGCTGACCGTGCCGCAAGGTCAGAAGCCGGAAGGCGGCTGGCCAGTGGTTGTCTTCAATCACGGCTACATTCCTCCCGCACAATACCGCACCACCGAGCGCTACGTGGCTTACGTTGACGCCTTTGCTCGCAAGGGCTACATTGTCTTTCGCCCTGACTACCGGGGGCATGGCAACTCTGAAGGCGATGCAGCCAGCAGCTACGGCTCGCCGGCCTACACCATCGACGTACTGAACGCAGTCGCAGCGATCCAGGGCTTCCCCGACGCCGATCCAGACCGCATTGGCATGTGGGGCCATTCAATGGGCGGCGGTATCACCCTGCGGGCAATGGTCACCACCTCCGACATCAAGGCTGGTGTGATCTGGGCCGGGACGGTGGCCTCGTATGATGATCTGTTCGAGCGGAGGTGGGGCTTGGCTGCTGGTGGCACCAACCTTCTGCCGACGCTCGAACCCAACAGCCGGAGATGGCGTTGGCTACCCGATATGCTGGAGACGTACGGCACACCTGAAGAAAATCCAGCGTTCTACGCTGCCATCTCGCCCAACACGTACTTGAGCGACTTATCGGGTCCGGTCCAGCTCCACCATGGGACTGCTGATGCCTCGGTCCCCGTGGAGTATTCCAAGATGCTGGAGACCCAGATTCAAGCGGTGGGCAAGCCGGTCGAGCTGTTTACCTACAAAGGTGACAACCACAATATCTCGGCGAATTTCGCGAGGGCAATGGCCCGCTCCATCCGATTCTTTGACACCCACGTCAAGGTTGCGGACAGCAACTAGTATCAATCGAGCTGTGCGACTGTGCGCCTGTCAGGAGGGGATCATTCACCTGACGAGAGGCCCGCCCTGCTCATGGCCACGGCGGAAACGGCCGAGCGCACCCAGCAAGAACCTGAACTGCTACGCTCCCTGGGCATGGCTTGGAATGGGATATGTCTTATTAAGCCTCGGAGAATACACGACAGTACGAGCCTCTCTCTATGATCATTGTCATACCAATCCGCATATTTGCATGATATAATTCGGATAAAGTTATCCGAATTGACTGAGTACCGATGGTGCTGCGGTCGCAGCGCGGAAAGGCTTGCATGATGAAGAAGAGCGCTATCGTTCCACTGTTAGTTCTGCTGTTGCTTATTTTGGCTGGCTGTGGCGCACCGACGCCAACCGTGCTGCTGGCCGAGACTGCCGCCCCTGGCGCAGCTGCTGTCACCGAGGCGACTCTCTCTATTTCCAGTATGGCCTTTCAGCCGCACACGCTGATCGTTGCCACCGGCGCCACCGTCACCTGGCAAAATGATGACGTTGTGGCTCATACGGTCTCCAGCGGCGAGGGGTGGTTTGACTCCGGTCAGCTTGCTGCCGGCGAGAGCTTTACCCATCAATTCGATCAACCTGGTACTTTCCGCTATGGCTGCACCAACCACCCGCAGATGGAAGGTGTGGTCATCGTCCTATCAGGCGGTGCGGTGGCGCCGGTCCTGTTCGACGGCAAGTCGGTGGATATGGCATTTCGCGACAGTTGCAGTGGCTGCCACGGGCCCAACCGCGAGGGTGCCACGGGCCCTGCTTTGATCCCTGGCCGGCTCACGTCCAATGACGGCTTTTACTTTGACGTCATCAAGAATGGCAGGCCGGGCACGGTGATGCCCGCCTGGGGGGCTGCTGGCATGAGCGACGAAGAAGTCTGGGCGCTGGTGGGTTATATGCGCGGCGAGCCCTCGGCTGAGGCGGTCCTGTGGGAACTGGACCAGATCGCCGCCAGCCGCCAGGTGTTGGTCGAGGAGGCCAACTTGCCTGATGAGCCTACCCACGACGGAAACCTGGACAACTTGATGTTGGTCACCGAGCGGGAGGCGCGGTCCATTGCCGTGATAGACGGTGACACCCACCGCTTACTGGGCCACATACCGGCCAGCTACCGCGCCCATGGCTACGCCTTTGACCCCACCTCGGATCGCTGGGCCTACAATGTCGGCCGCGACGGCTGGCTGTTCAAGATTGACCTCTATGCCCTGCAGGCCGTCACCCAGGTGCGTGTCGGCCTCGACTCGCGGGGTCTGGCCATCTCGGACGACGGCCAGTACATCATCGTCGGCAACTATATCCCCAACAGCGCCGTGATCCTTAATGCGAAAACACTCGAACCCCTCAAGGTCATCACCACTGAGGGGAACAATCCCCAGGGCGAGTTTGTCCCGTCGCGGGTGTGCATCACCTCTGATGTGTCGCCTGACAAAGCCGGGCCCTATTTCATCCTGGCCCTCAAAGAGGCTGGCCAGATGTGGCGCGTTGACTGGTCCAAGCCCGATTTCCCCATCGACAAGGTGGAAGGCGTGGGCAACATCCTGCACGACGGCTTTTTGAGCCCTGACAACAAGTTCTTTTACATCGCTTCGCAAGTGGACAACTGGATGGCCGTCATCGACGTGGACGCGTGGGAACTCGTAACAAGAATCCCGACCGGTGAGACCCCTCACCCCGGTTCCGGGGCTGCATGGGAGGCCAACGGCAAAACCTATGGTGCCACGGTGCATGCTGGTGAAGGATTGGTGACCATCTGGGACCTGTCGAACAACGAAATCGTGGCCAAGATTCCGACGACCGGGCCTGGGCTTTTTATCCGCAGTCACCATGACAGCCCGTACGTATGGGCTGATACGATGTTCGCTGACCCAGCCAACCACATCTATGTCGTGGACAGGGAAACCTTTAAGGTGGTCAAAGTCATCGAGGACGGCGTGCAGCCCTTGCACCCCGAGTTTACGCACGATGGCAAGTATGTCTACGTCGCGGACTGGCAGGGCAATGTGATTCGGGTCTACGACGCCGAGACCTTCGAGAAGGTGGCCGAGGTCGGGGATGTTACGACGCCGACCGGCATCTTTAACACCTCGCGGCGAAGTGAGACTTTGGGACATTGAGGCAACACCAGGTGCAAGAATAACCTGATCGCTCGCCCCATGTTCCTGCATACCTCCTGGGCACGACCTCTATGCGCCCTGCCGCGTCCATGCCGTGCCGACCAGGCCTGCGCCCACGCCGGCCAGGACAATCACCGGGACCCACGGTACGTTGCTGCCGCCGATCGTGAACACAAACTTGCCTTCCGGCAGTGCGAACACCAGCACTGCCAGCAGCGCTGCCAGAACCAGGCAGATGATCCCGCCTACCAGTCTTCCCTTGTTCATTGTCTCCTCCTTTTTCCAATTTTGGTACTTCTATATTTGGGCGCCACTATCACCTGTGACTGCTCTCCTAGTCTTCTGCCGCCCTTACGCTTACCAGGATACGGCACAAAGGGTCATATTGTAAAGGGCCAAGGGTCATGTCCTGAGGTCACGTTCGTCGATCATGTGCTGCTGGATTGTCACAAAACCGTCAACATTTGCGGACAAGTGTCGGAATGTGGTAAGATGAGGAATCTGACATGGTATCCTAGCATAGTTTCTGGTGCGAAATTGCTCCCGGGCCCGTCCTTGGGACCGCATCCGCCCCCGAGGACGGGGGCTCGAGCGAGTTTCGCACCGCGTACTAGGATAGGATGCGATCCAAACGGCAGAAGGAGGTGACCCAGTTGGGAGAGAGGACGGCCAGGCAATTGATCGAGGAAATGCCAGCCACCTTTCGACCAGAGCGTGCAGGACGCGCAAAGGCCGTGGTCCAGTTCCACATCTCTGGAGAAGGCGGCGGCGACTGGTACGTGGTGATCCGGGACAGGACCTGCACGGTCACGGAAGGCGTGACCCAATCGGCCGATGCGACGCTGCGGATGGATGACGGCGAGTATGTCGCCCTGGCAACCGGCAAACTGGGCAGTATGAAGGCCTTCATGTCGGGAAAGGTGAAGGCGGCGGGTGACGTCGCCTTGCTGCAAAGGATGGATCGCTGGTTCGTCAGGATGACGTGATTTGCAGGGTGATCTCATGAATTCCAACAGCCGTAGGATCGTTTTCCTTGTCGTCGTGGCGGTGCTTGTGCTGCTGTTCTTGGCCGTCGCTGCCGGGATCTCCTGGGCTACGGGACCAGCATGGCGGTGCCAGCTTCCCGAGGCGGCTCAAGGCCAGCAGGGCTGGTCGGCCCGGACCTTGATATCCGGTGGCCTGAAGCGTTGCTATTATCTCTATGTCCCGCCGGACTACGATCCCGCCAGGCCTGCGCCGGTGGTGCTGAGCTTCCACGGTTTTTTGTTCAATTCCGACAGCCATGCGCTGATCTCTGGCTGGCACAAGCTCGCCGACGAAGAAGGTTTTGTGGTGGTTTATCCCCAGGGTACAAAGTTCCCCAAACGGTGGAATGCGGGTCCAACCTGGGGGGATTCGGACGTGGATGATGTGCAGTTCTACCGCGACATATTGGACGATCTCTCTGAGGTGACAGATTTTGACCGTTCCCGTGTTTATGTCAATGGCTTCTCCAACGGCGGCGGAATGACGGTACGCATCGGCTGCGATGCCGCCGACACCGTCGCTGCCATTGGCTCAGTGGCGGGTGCCGTCGTCGCAATGGAGAATTGTAGCCCCTCCCGCCCGGTGCCAGCGATAGCGTTCCACGGTACGTCGGACCCGATCGTGAACTATGAGGGTGGTGACATGGAGGGAGCGCATCTGCGCTGGGCGGCTGGTGTCACCGATGCCCCCACCAAGTTTGTGGGTGCTGAGGAATGGGTGGCCATATGGGCGGAGAACAACGGTTGCGATCCTACGCCCGAGGTCATCCCACCACAGGGAGACGCGAGCGGCGTACACTACCCCGGCTGCGATCAGGATGCCGAGGTGATCTTGTACACGATTGACGATGGGGGACACACCTGGCCCGGTGGTTTTCCGATCCCCGGTCTGGGCAAGACCAGCACGGACATCGACGCTACAGAGGAGATGTGGGAATTCTTCCAGGCGCACCGCCTGCAAGGCGAACCGTAGAAGGGCATCTGGGAGCTGTGTCGTGCCCAGGACTGTACAGCTAGTCGCTGCCTTCCACGACAAGTTCGAGGCCCTGCTGGTCCTGGCACGGGAGGCGGAGCAACAGCAGCGCTCATCGCCTGCTGTCGCTCCCGGTACGCCCTGAACTATCCCCGGCATCCGCGCCAAACGCCTTGGCCGGACGCGCATTCCAGGAATAGATGGTCCTCATCCTGAACAGTTTGTCGTGCCCTCCCTCGCGTTGGTCGTCAATTATCGCATTCAGATCAGGTCCTCGTCCCGCAGGGCCCGCCATCCCATAAAATCCCCGGTGTGGGCCGTACCAAAGCGGGCGTGCATCTCCTCCAACGCCCGCTGGACCTCCTCCTGCATGGCCTGGCGGCGCTGGCTGGCCCGCTGCGCGGCAAGTAGCCGGTTGAGGGCAAACAGGTAGGCCTTGGCGCTGGCGACCAGGATGTCGGTATCGGCGCCGCGTCCCAGGAACACGCGCTTTTCCACCTGGCCGCTGTCACCCACCGGCACCTCGCCCTGGATGCGGACGGCCACCTTTCCCAGGGCGTCCACGCCCTCGGTCATCGCCTGCACCGAGAACTCGAGCAGTTCGTTGGGTATCTGGACGATGCTGTCCACCGCCTTGAAGGCAGCGTCCACCGGACCGTTCCCGTGGCAGGAGGCCCACACCGCGTCTCCCTCCGGTCCCTGCAGACGCACCGCGGCAACGGGCAGCGCGTTGGTGCCGCACGTGATCTGCACTTCTTCCAACTGGTAGGTCTCTTCCAGGAACACGCCGGTCTCACCGCTCACGATGGCCTCCAGATCGCGGATATCGAGCTCGGGCTTTTTCTTGGCCAGTGCCCTGAACCGGGCATAGACCTGCTCGAACTCGCGGTCGTCCAGCCCGTACCCCATCTCCCCCAGCCGGCGGCGCAGTCCCTTGCGCCCTGTGAGTAGGGGGACGCCATGTTTTGCCTCCAGGATGCCGATATCGGCCGGGTCGATCACCTCCGCTTCCGTACGCCCGCGCAGCACACCGTCCTGGTACATGCCGGAGGTATAGGCAAACGCCTTGTCGCCGACGATGGCCTTGTTGGGTGGGATGGGAAGGCCGGTCAGGTGGCTCACCAATTGGCTGGACGCATAGAGCAGCCGGGTATCCAGGCCGGTATCCAATTCCAGGGTCTCATGGCGCGCGCGAAGGCCCATCACGATCGCCTCCAGGCGCGCCGTACCGGTT
>Ga0180437_10002892_pt1 | contig 26425 bp, 38 predicted proteins | sample SS_ome_4_FD_132410 | JGI IMG/M metagenome (GOLD analysis project Ga0180437, IMG submission 132410) | Hypersaline lake sediment archaeal communities from the Salton Sea, California, USA - SS_3_D_1 metaG | ecosystem: Environmental > Aquatic > Non-marine Saline and Alkaline > Hypersaline >... | reverse complement strand
TACTGTACCGCTATGATATAAATACAGATTGTCGGACGCGTCGCTATCATAAACCAATAGGCCAGACCCGGCGGTTTCACACTTTTTCGTCCCATTATAATACAGTTCTGTCGCCCCATCAGGGTTGCCTTGAAATAAAGTACTTTGCCCCGTGGCCGCTTTTTCGGCGACAAGAGATACCAAACCGCCCGCTTCATTATTATCAATGACTAAATTATCACCGCTAAAGCGTAATTTAGCCGCTGTTGCCGTGCCGTCGGTTATAGCCACTCCGTCTGATGCAGTACTGAAAATCGCAGTATTGTCATAATATAAATCTACCGACCCGTCGTCGGTAAATACCGCCAACGTTTCTCCAGATCCGCTGAGCGTTACAGTCCCCCCAGTAATCTGAAAACCAGTTGAGTCGGTAATTACTCCGTCGGTTATTACCGTATCCCCAACAGTGAAGTCCACCGTTACATCACAACTACCAGTAATAGATATACCGCCCGTTACGGTCTCAAACTTCTTGGAGTTTGCATAATATAGATCCACACTACCAGCGGGATCAAGAACCATAAGAGTAGCGTCACCACTGTTCTCACCTTTAATTGTAATCGTACCTGTGTCGTAGGTATTGTCAATAGTTAGATTACCCGAACTCTGAGAAAAATTAACCTTATTGGTAGTCCCGGCTTCATAGAGGGATAGACCAACAAGATTAGCCCCAAGCATTAACCATCGTTTATTCCCAGCATTAGCATCGGGTTGCATTACCGTAGGTATGACTTGCGTACCGGGTGGACTTGTCGAGGCATAGTCTGAATCAAGCCAGAATACCCCTATTTTATCTGTACTATCTAAAGCGAAAGCTCCATCTAAATCCGACAAGTTTCCGCCATCAATATTATCAAGAAAACCATCAGAGCCACCACTGACCCCAATAGCTCCGAAGAACTTATTAGACATTTCCTATACCTCTCTTTTGTTTAGACGAAGTTTGAATTTCATATTTTGGTATTTGAATTTTCAATGCTGGTTTCTTCTTAAATGGTAGAGTGCCATTTAACTGCTGTAACCATTCATTATCCTGATTCATATTATCGTCTGAACTGTTTTCAATTTCGGAGTTATTTATATTTCCAGCTATCATTATTGCGTAGCCTGATCTCCTTTCCGTTCTATTCTGTATCTGATACCCCAAGCAATTGGTCTAAAACCTCTAGGTACGTTTGTGGTCGTAATAACAAACTCGAAACAATGACCCCAACCCGTACGGTTTTCATCGGTCACAATATTAATAATTCGCTTAGCCCCAATATCTTGGTTAACGTTAATTGATACAATTGATGTTGCTGCCCACTCTACTCCTGCGTTTCCGTTAACTGCCATAGCTGCGGTTGTGTCTTCAAAAGAAACCTTTACACCGGTTAAATCATCCGTATCAACAAATGTGATACCACTACCAATTAACTCCTCGGTGTCTCCATAGTAATAAATATCAAGATAGTTTTGTGCCGATACTTCTTCGAATTTATGGGTTAACAATTTAAATTTTCGTATGGTAGTCTCGTCCCAAATATTACTACTTGGAAAGAAGTCTCCGGTCTTAACCCGCTGGGTGATTCCAGTACCGGCCCAACTAGTTCCATTTTCTAAATAAAGCATCACACCACTGGCGGTTCCGCCATAGTTTCTTCTCTGTCCCGATTCGTCTATGACCTCCCATGCAGATTGCGGGAAACTAGCCGTACCTGTTCTCTTTTCATACCATTTACGTCTCAACAGATCATAAACTAACCATTTATTGACTGTAGTCTGTCCGGATGAAGACGGAATCAAGAGATTATATTCTTTGTAGACGTTGTCAATCCATCCCCTACATTTATCTATGGCACTCCAATTTATGTATTCATCATTATTAGGATCAAAGAAATTCTCTAATCCACGAATGGAACTAATAGAAGCACCATCAAACATAACCGGCCCGGAAGCCGACATCCAAATGGCAATATTTCTTGTGACACCTTCGGTGGGTTTTGAACTGGTGTTAACCTCTCCCGTAGCCAACGTTAATGGAGCAGGACATCCAATTGTTTTAGATACTTCGTAAATAACAAACTCATCCGGAGTATCACCAACTAATAAATATGTTTCCGAATCTTTAAGAACCAGCAATAAACTCAACAAGTTAGATCCGAATCTGTTGTAGAGTGCCTTACCTGCGGTTATCTTTTCTTTACCACCAAAATATAATGATTGATCTCCGTTGTTTGAACTGTCTGCTCCGTTGAATACGTCGGGAGCATTGGCAGCCGAAAAGTCCATTCTATTGCCTTCATTACTAATTGAAGGAGCGCAAAGCATTAATCTCGTACCGTAATTAATACTGAAATCGTAGGCTTTCACGTCTTTTAGGGCCGGAATGCCAGTACAAAGATCAATATATACGTCAGACGACGTAGGAGGCACGACATTAGTACCTACTTTTATCTGATACGCATACCCGAATGTGTTGAATAAAGTCCTAGGTTTTTCAGTTGTAGTGGGAATCCAGCTAATTAATCCGGACTGTTCGAACCCCGGCCCCGTACCCGCACTTGTGCCGTCTACCTGCACCCCAACGGCTTGGTATGCAGAACCGTCCCAATACTTAACCGTAATAGCAGAACCAGCAGCGGCTTCATTGATTAATGCCCCAAGCATTTGCATACGAATACCAGCCATTTGTTCAGTAAACATAACTATTATTTCACCTGTGGTTTCCAACGATGTTAGTTTCCCACCAACAGGATTATCTTCGTCCGACGCCACGTTAACAGGTGCGGTGTAATCAATATATGCCGTGTCAGAACTGGTATTTTTTAATTGGAACTGTACGGGCTGCCGATAAACACCATCCCATACATTTTCGACATTTTGCAAAGCAGTATCAACAGAAATATTATAAATATCAGCCGTAGCCCCTGCACCGGATATTTGAATAAGATACGCATACAAGTATAAATCTTCATAATGTTTAAGTTTAACTGTGGTTTTCGTGTGATCAAAATAATACCATCCACTACTAGAGAGTCCGGATGTTTTGTCGCCTCCACTATAATCCGAAACAGCCGCCCACGACGATCCATTCCAATATTTAATTGTAAGTGTTCCGCCGGTAGAACCGCCATTAATATAAAATTTAATACCTTGAATTGGTCGAGTTGTCATTAACACCGCATAATCTTTTCCTGCGGTAGAGATTGTCATGGTTTCCGTAGTAATGTTACTGGTTAATTCTTCTGTGTAATCAACAGGATTAGTCGGATTCCAAGGCGACGAAGATCCATCATCATCTGCTGAAAATACAGCGGCGGGGGATTGCTCATCCCCACCAAATATCATAGCCTCTCTGCCGTTACAATAGGCCATGTTTCCTTGGGGAGCATCGCTAAATCTACCCGTGAGTCCGTTTGCAGAATCTTGATAATAAGAATGAGCACTAGTATCTAAGCGATTCGTGGCATCAAACTCTCCCGTACTTCCTATATCGTTTCTATTTACGCGCAGTCTTCCTATTGTGTCGTTGTCTGCGTGGACAAAATTATAGGTCTTTTGTGTTCTGTCCGATCTTAATTGATGACCATTTGCTATATTATCGTAAGTAGCCAATGGCGTACCGTTAATAGCCGTATACCCGTTAACTCCTTCTAGACCAGAATCCTTATATCGCAGGTTTTCAAGTTTAGCATAGTTTTGAGGGCCGATCAAAGAGGGGTCTACGTCAGGTATCCATCGGCCATCAAATCTAAATTGTAAATCTTTCCAAGGATTATCTGGTACTTGAGGTAATTTTGTTTCAATCTTAGGCACCAGTTCCTCCCTTCTGCGGAACTCTAAAACTACCTACAGAATCTACTTCCCTTACGTGCTTATCCGTTCTTTCAAAATTAAGATCATTATAGAACTGAGACATCATGGAAGTCGCTTCTGCAAACTTTTGATCTTTTAATTTAGCTCGGGCTATCGCATAGTATATCGGTAAATGTTGATATTCATCCGCTAAATCTGTTATGTCGTCCGTTTCCGTGGCGTATAATAAGGTTATTTTAGCGCCAGCCGCAACTATGGTTGCGTTTGCCACAGGCCAAACGTATATATTTCTATTATGTAAACAGTAGTATTTAGGCGCACCACTGGTAAAAGTTTTAACGTTCCCCAATTGTCTAGGATGAATCTTAATTAACCCTTTATAATTTGTAGACCCATCATTGTAGATTGCCGCATAAGGTTCGATCACGTTTGCAATCCAAGTTTCATCACTAGAAGTGTATGATAATTGATTCGCAACAAGAGGACTAATATCATCCTCCGCCTCAACCATTAGAGTTTTAGAGGCAACGATTTTAGTACCTTCCTGTAGCCAATATGTAATTTCTGCATCTGTCCAAAACTGCGGACTCGTCTCATTTAGGACACCCCTAACCTGAGTTATTGCATTTGCTAAAGTTATTGCCATAATTAAAACTCCTGATAATTATAAGGTTTTGGAATAAAACCCCTTTGTATTTCTTCCTGCATAGCCCTACCTTTAAACATCTGTGTGATAGCACTATCAATAGAAGTCAGTCCCTTCTTTCTGCCCCTGCCTAATAGAACCAACATCTCCCTAAAGAATTCATTGAATCTATCGCTGTAGGGCATATTATCGGTCAGGGCGAGAGCCGCTGTCTTCTTGTCGTAGTATATATTTAAATCAGTGTGGGCAGCATCGCAGTCTTGAGGGAATAATATATAATTATTCGACAAGGCCCAAATTGTTGGTTCGGCTTCCCCACTTCTGAATTGTCTTGTGTACCTCATGTAGTTCAAGGATACCTGTTCCAATCTGGACGATCCAATCCACACAGATCTAATCCTAGTCCAAAGACCGGAATTAAGACCAGAAATATCCACATAATTCTGACTTGCTACAGTGTTGATTGAAGTTTCCTCCGCTTCCACTAAGTCAGAAGAAAGGGCCGATAGTTGGGAATCCATCAGCCCTATTAATCTATTGAGGTAGTTTAGCAATTCAACATCGTCATATTCGATACCAACACCAACCCCATCTACGTAATCCATGAGGTCATAACGTGCGCTATCAATTATGTTTTGTGCTGTCTCTGCCATTTATACCTCCTATTATTACGGTCTGTAAACCAACATCCAAAATTCCACAACACCACCAGCACCCGAAGCCGTCAAAGTCAGAGCATCAACGGTATCAGAAGTAGCGATGTACACCGGATGTAAAATACCTCTAGTGCAAGCCGGTAAACTGGTATCATTAGCCACCAGACCATCCATCAGCATGTCAACATCTCCACCAGTAAAACCAAGATCAATTACACAAGCGCCCGTAGTAGCCGTAATAACATTACCACCAGCCGCTATAATAACATCTCCCGGAGCCACATCGAAAACCTGAAACGTATCGTTGGCCGCCAGAGCCGTTCCGGTCGTTGTGGCAATTGCGTCGAAATCCACTCGACATTTACGCATGTGAAGAACACCCCTTCCGGGTTTCTTCGTGGGATCGTGATTCACTACGTTCTGTTTAGACGCAGCTAAGTTTGCTCTTGTAAATGCAGTTGCCATAATTTATTCCTTTCTTATTTTATTAACTAATAATTGCGTGTCCGTAGAACCTAATAATAAACTGTCCTGCTGTATAAGTTCCTTCATTTGCGGCAGTATCGCCTTCTGTCAGATAGATGTAATCGTTAGCCGTAAATCCGCAGGTTTCTAAAACATCTACAGATCCAGCAGTTACAGTACCCTGATCGAACTCCGAAGCACCAGCCGCACCATCGTATTCAAGTGCATCACTCGAATTAAAAGCAATATCAATATCCGCAGTAATGTTGGTTCCGGCAGGGAGTTCTAAACACATTCTTTCCATTCGATAAACGATACCATAAGTACTCGTAACATACCGCCCAATATAAGCCGCACCGCCAGCACCCAATCCGATAACATCATCGGCAGCCGTACCTTTGGCTTTTAGGCCCGTAAGGTCAATATGAATCTCTGTAATAATATGACCGCCTACCGTACCGTGATAAGTTCTTGGTGCGAAAGCAGTCCCAATAGCACCGGGGCCATGTTCAGCAGTCGCCAGTGTGCCGGGAATAGTAGTGATTGCTTGCGTACCGTTTATAGTTCCAGTTGCTACTAAGTCTCCGCCAAGATTTAGAATACCGCCGGAATCTAAAATAGCGGTTTTGCCGGATGTATTATTAGTGGCTGTTGCTCCAGCCAACGCATTAATCTCTGCGGTTGTGGCCGTAACACCATCCATCTTATTTAGTTCTGAGGCTGTTGCTGTAACCAACGTCGGTTTATTTCCAAAACCCTTCTTACTTCCGTGAGCCGTCGGCAAATACAACTTTTTAACTCTCACTTTGTTAAAACTTGCCATCCCATTTCTCCTTATAGCTGCATATTACGTCTGTCATATCTGGTTGTTGTTGTCTACAAACTTTAGGTCTATTTTCATAAATAGAACAACCTTCTTTTGTGATATATTGACATGAACAAGGAACCACAAACAAATAAACCCTATCATCCTCTAACATATCTAAACCAAAGTTTTTGTAGAATTCTATATAATCTTTATCAAACTTTCCTACGGGAATCGTAAGATAATGACAACATACCTGACAGTCTATACAACTTTTCATTATGTTGTTTGATCCGCGCCTTTAATCATAAAAGGCTCAAAGTAGTTTCTGTCATACATACCCAACATCAAACTTAGATCTTTAGGCTCCATTCCGTTAGCCTTGGCATAATCCAAAGCCAAATGCCTAAATTCCGTAGTCTTTTCAGGGTTGATCCCTTTAGTCGCATACGCCTGCGCGATTGCCATTTCTTCTTTAATCTCATTAATATCACCTTCATGGTATTTCTGGTAGTCTTCAAACATCGGAACGCCACCATTAATTTCCAAGTAGGTTTCGTCTCCGTTTGCAAATGCATATTTCTGCCATTCTTTTCGAACCCAAGCCTTGACATAATCAGGCTGTTTACTGGATAGAATAGCAGGATTTTCAAAACGAGTTTCAATGATGTCATCTAGTTCTTGAACTTCCGGAGTGACACCCCAAAATCCAGAATTACCGAATTTCATTTCAAATTCTGTACAAGCCCGTTTTAAAATCACATTAACATCCGGGGAGATCATATCACTAACGGCTTCACGCACCGCAGTATAACATTCTCTACCTTCTTCTAAACTATCATTATAAAAATACCCACCGTAATGTCTCGGTGTGTAGTTACGCACTTCAATACCGCATTTAGATGGACGGTTCATTATGCGTTCTAGTTCCTCAAGTTTAACCAACTCCACAATAGTCCTAGGCATAACGACAACTTTCCAGCATTGCATACATCTTGGAGGAATATAACCAAATTTCTCAAACTTAATCGTATGGTCAATCCCACATCTCTTAGAGCAAGCCTGTTTAACATGAATCCACGGAGTACGATACCCATGAGACTTCTTCATGCCAATCATGCCAGAATCAGTTTTAATGTAATACCCTCTGCCCAACATATCTTCCACGTTGGAGATCACATCGAGTTTATTCCATTCGGCGGCTTTACCGCCCCATTGTCTTACTTTCTCTACATACGGTCTTGTATTGTCAATCATAATTCCCCCTATAAAAGTGAGGGGGCAGAGCGCACCCCACCCCCATTTTAGTATTATTCAGGCATGTAATCGCAATCAGCGACAACCTCAAACACACCATCAGCAGTCACGCCACCGCTGGAGGCACTAGACCCACCAGTAGAAGCGATAATACCCATGGTGATATACCCGCCGTAACCACTAAACAGCGGCAGTACGGGAGCGTTGGTGTCAGACTGAGACACATCCCAAGTCTGCGGAGTAGAAGCCGAACCACTAAACATCGTGGACGGAATAGCCGCAGTACTGTTAGTCAGAGCATGGTCGGCCAGAGCATCAGGATCAGCCGTACCATAAGAACCGGAGGCATTTTTCTTAAAATAAACACCAACGCCCAAAGTCGCCGAAGCAACCGAACCATAAGAGGAGGCCGTCGGGGTTAAAGAAAAATTAGTAGTTCCCGGTACTTTTACCAGCCGCAGATTCCGAATAGAAACGCGAGCCGGTACTTCAAGAATACGAAAGGTGTTAGCAACGTTCAAAACCGCCAGAGCATTAGTCGGCATGTCCGCATCGTCCCAATCAATCCGGTTTCGAAGGGTGAACCCACCCTGCCGGGGAGTGGACTTGGGGCTTGCGCCCGGATACGTAGTACTCGACGCTTTGCTGTCGGTCAGGTCATAAGTCGTTCCACCAGTAGTAGTATATTTAGCCATTGTTATAAATCCTTTGGAGAGTTACGATCTCTCAGTTTTTATTTGCCGGGGGAACGGCACCTTACGATGAATGCCTATTAACCCCGGACTTGGAATAGTCAACGACTATTTATTACACGTTATGAGAAGCAGCATAGGAGGTAATAACCATCTTACCATAATCCTTGCTGTTGAACAGGGTAGACTTTATACCGAAGATACTACCAACAGAGATGGCCTTCTCATTACCAAAGTCATCAGTCTGTTCATACCAAGACATGATATTGTCTTTACCCATGCGCTCTTTCTCGATTCCGTCATAGGCCGAACCAAGAGCGAACACACCAGCCTGAGCGCCCAAGAACAGGTTACGCCGCACAGTACTAGCCGCAGCACCGTCAAAGACAGGCAGATAGGTAGATTCCATTAGGATACATCCATTATAAACACCCAAGGCACCCGTAAAGATCGGGTTCTTCAGGCCGCGTTTATTCGCATACATCTGGATCGTGGGCCAATCGGTGTAAGCACTATTAGCAACGTCCAAACGAACATCGGTCACGCTATAAGGATGAAGGATGACAACATAATATTCCCCACCTTCGATCTGAGCCGGTCGAATAGGCGGAGTCAGAGTCTTAGCAGCTTCTTTCGCATAGTCAATGTCAGCTAACTGAATCTGATCGTTGTTTCCAAGGGAAGCCTCGTCAGTAGCGATGACACCAGTAGAGGCCACATCACCAGAGATGATGTAATGGTCGCTATCCGGATCTGTCGGGGTATTACCGGCGAAACTAAACGTGGTTTTACCACACAGATAATTGAACAGATAGGTATCAAACTTACCGGCGAACCAATCAGCCAGATTACCTTTAGCATCCATTCTCATGTCGTGCAGCGTTCTCTGCTGAGACATCCTACGGAAAGCATGGGCGTTCCGAAGCTGGTCAATTGCAACGGTATCTTGGTAGTATACCAGAGCTTCTTCATTGTCCCGCATACGGTTATCGCCGGTCACGCCTTCTCCGGTCATCTGCATCAGCAGATCGTATTTAATGGTATCACCAGCAGATTTCTCCAGTTCAGTCAGTCTCTGGATGATCGCTCGTTTACCAGAACCCATCAGCTTATTAGCCATCGTGGGTTTCAGAGCCTCCCGCATCGTCACGGTAGACCAAAGTTTTACAGTTTGGGCATCATTAGTACCCTGTAAGTTATTGAAATCGTTTAAGATATTCACTCCCATTACTGAGAGGCACGGACTATATCATCAGTTTCCTGTGGGGCGCTCGTGTCGGTCTTATTGGTAGACTCCTCAACCGTTAGTCTCTGAACCTTCGTAGATACTTTTATGTCATTCTCTAAGCTTGGCTGCTGATTGCCCTCAACATTACTTGGTCGGGTTTCCAGCAATTCACCCCATTGTTTTCTAATATTCGTAGCGTCTTTTCCCCTATAATTCAACCCTCGCATTATTTCAGCAAGACGTTCTCGTATAGGTTCAAGAGGGTCAACCTGTCCTGGTTTTCCCCTAAGCAATGAATGATAATAACCCGCAAGTAAAGCACACTCAGCCTGTGCTTTTTTGGATATAAGCATAGGATATAATAATTTTATCATATCTACGGCAGCATTATAATACACACTCATAACATAAGAATCGTCTGTATTTTTGCCCCTATGTGTTCTATGTTCTATATTCCATTTAGTCGGGAAATTGTTCTGGACCCATTCTATTAGTACCGGGTCATTATTACAAAAACGTAAACAAACTCTATAATAATATTTATTACGTCTCTTATCATACCCATTGCGAGTATACATTATTGAACCTTCACCATCTACTAATCCTGCGAAATAAGCTAACTTCTCTTTATCATTCATAGCTTATCTCCTTAGACATATTAGGCTTTCTCATCTAATGAAAAAGCAGTAACAGCCATTTTATTTCTCCTTTACATATTTTGCTTTGTCTAATGCCATCCCATTTAAATTGTTATTCCCGACCAACCTGTTTCATTAGAACTTCAATTTGGTCGTCAGTCAGATCCATAATGTCCTGACTTGATAAACTACCTACCCTCTCTAGGATAGATACCTGTCCAGCTTTAGCATTCGCTTGATTTCCAAGGGTGGATGGCTTATTTAAAACCTTTTGAAATCTACTGTCCACTTTATCCTTGGGCAAGTTGCTTGAGGTAGAATCCATTGAATCCGCTATATTATTCATTGCGCGTCTAAAGTGTGCTTGTGAATCTTCAGCCGTCACTACGTCAACAATGTCAATTCCGGGAAACTTCTCCTGAAAGGCTTTCGTTGTTAGATCGTCTATTGCGTAATCTAAAACCTCTCCGGAAGTTAAACTTCTTTTGACACCGTTGGAAGCAGCAAATTCTTCTGCTAGATTTTCTACCCAACGCCGAGCCGCCCGGTATCTGCCACTGGCAGCGCCATATCGCTCGTCCTCTCCAATGATACCTTCAATAATACGCTCCGCTTGGGACTTCGCATTATTAGCAGCACTGGATCGCTGGAGTTGTTGCTCCAGTTGCTGTATTTTGGTTTGATACTGTGTGAGTACTGGATTGATCATTTCTTGGATAGCGGCGGGATTAACCCATCCGTTACCATCGTCATCATACTCCACAGGTAAGCCCATGCCACGGGCTTCAGCAGCTTCCTTCTCCGTTAGAGAAGCTATGCCCTGCTGTTGGCGTTGTGACAGAATTGTATTGATCGCGCCTTCCATCTGAGAGATACGATCCTGTTCGGCCTGTCGTCTCTTAGTTTCCTGTTGTTTCGCTTTCAACAATCCTGCATTGGCGTTTTTAAGTTCTTCGACTTCTGATTTTAATGCATCAAGTTCAACATTAGAGCTGCCTTCTTTCTCGGCAGCAGCGATCTCTTCGTCAAGAAGATCTGCTAATAGGTCATTGTGTTCTTCATCTGGCATTGTTTTACTCCCTCCTGTTTACACCCCCTGATTGATTTAGGTATAGGACGTAGGGGGGAGGCTACGTCCTCACCTTGTAACGCCCGTTAGGGTCGGCGACACCACATCTTACCACTTATATATCTTTTTACCCATCTTGTCTACGGTCACTTCTTTGGGTTCCAGTGTTCTATCTCCCCACTCAACCTCATCGTAATGTCCGTTTTCGATGTAGTTTTTATAAGACCTTACAAATCCCGGCCAACCTTTCTGCCTACGAAGCAGAGGTTTGTTTTCCTTTGCCATTGACATTTCCCCCTTCTTTAGCTTTCTGTTCTGCTATTTTTGCAGCTTGTCTAGCCTTCTCTTCAGCTAATCTAATAGCTTGTTGGGCCTTCTGTTCAGCCAATCTAATAGCAATTCTATTCTTTTCTTCAAGGAATTTCATATCCTGAATGTGTTTAGCACGAGCCTGAAGTAACTCTTGTTTCGCTTCCTCTTCATCGAAATACAATTCCTGTTCGGCCGAAACCGCATCAATTTCTAACTGTTGCTTAGCCTGTTCCTCTTGGGCTTGCGCCGCTAGCATCTGTGCCGCAAAAGACATCATGGCGGCCTTATCAGCCTGATCGAGTTGAGCAAGTTTGGTCTTCATGGACTTCTCATCTTTCTCTGCCATCTGTTTCAACTTCGCCATATTAATCATGAAGTCTTGCTGATTCTTTGTTTCGTCCGTCTTGAGTTCTCGATCTCTAAACTGTACTTCCATATTTTCGAGTCTTTGTCGATCTTCCTGCTCTTTCTGTTGCTGTTCATTAATAAATTCTAACCAGCGTTCCTTCTCCGTTGCCGACAGATCCAATTTCTCAATAATCTGATCTGGCGGTACAGGTACTTTATCTTGCATCTCCAGCATGACCTGTAATTCCATCATACGTTTGGTCATGTTGCCCGGAGCCTGCTCGGCTTTAATATTATATTCCAGACTTCTGAAGTCTCTGATGTTAGCCTGTCTGGTGTAGAATTCCTGTCCAGTATTGGGATCTTGCTGGGCGGATGCCTTGTCAATTATGATCCCTTCTGGAGTAATTTCATAACGATCGTTCTGACCAAGAATCTTCTTAATCTGTTGATCTGGCATATAGGCCATGATAATTGATAACTGTCTTTTGAACAACTCTTTCTTCATCTTGTTAAAGTTACGGAAAAGAGGTTTCAAGAGTGTGATACCCTGTTGCTGCCTGAGTCGAACTACCACACCCGGCTCTTGTCTTCCCCTGTCTTGACCCAATAGATCAGGATTAATTCCCGTAATCTTCTTCATTATATCTTGTGAGAATTGTTCCATCTGCATAGGGGCATTCGGGAATGTCGGGACTGTACGTTCCTTTATCCGTCCACTCGATAACGCACCTGCATTTACCCATGTGATGTCTCCCGCAACCTTCATGCTCTGTTGGGCCTGAGTCGCGTCCACAAATGCATCCGTCTCCGCATAGACACCCGGTTGCACCTGCTGGTTTAACATATTTAGTGCCTGACTCCATCTTTTGTTAACCTCTCTTTGCGGGTCTTTCATTAAACGGACAAGACCGAAATGATTATTGGTTCTCTGGCTTACATCTCTGTAGGCGATGGTGGGCACTAATGAGAATCCGGGAAACGGTAGAGGAGACACATCATCGTATAGGATCTTATCCCCTATAAATTGAAACCACTTGACTCGTTTGTCATACATGACTTCAATTGTTATTTCTTCCTTAAATACCTTAAGGAATTCAGCTTTTTCCTCATCCGTCGGTTTATGATCCACCTCATCAAAAGTACCAGATTTAGGATTAAATACGTAATATCGTTTGTAATACTCCCAATACTCCATGTGAACTATTCGAAGCATATTGTTAGATCTGTCGTAGAAATTAATATCCTCGCCCATTTCCCTGTCATAATCAGCATCTTCAGGATCGGACATTGGAATTCCATCTTCGGACAACGGATCTAAATTTCCAACTAACGGGTTGGTTTCTTCTAATAATTCCTCTATTTTGGCAGCCCCAACGTTAGGAAATCTAATTTTGAAATCCTCTTGGGTCAGCCACCTATCCCACATTAGGTAAGATGCATCACTTAAATCAGCTTTTCGGGAAGCTGTATCGTAATGCACCTCGTGCACTGGAACATTAACTTCTGTCATTTTTATATCGCCAAACCGCTCTGGATCTGGCTGGAAGTCGATAGCCACCCATCCACGACCGCAAATAGACGCAGATTCTAAGGCACCATCTTCCTCTTCTTCGAAGTCATTTGACTCCGTTACAAATTCTGCTAGATCATTGAGTACCTCACACAAGAAAGCATCCGTAGGTTCAGTGGGGGAAGCCCTGTGAATTACTCGATTATCTTCGTTCATACCCATAATTAAATCAATACTGGATTTAGTTAGGTTAAACGTCAATACCGGACGTAGTTCTTCCTCAAGGATCTGTTTTTCTTCCTCTGTCCACTGTCCAGTTCCGTCTCGAAACGCAAAGTCGTCCTTAGCCTCTCTCTGCCATTTCCCATCTTTATTAAGACAGTCAATGAAATAGGCTTTGGCCTTCTCTAGTTTCTTTTTCTTTGTAAGAGACTCAAACATTTATTATTTCTCCATCCAAGGTTTCGCGTGAGCGACGTCATCCGCAGTCCATTTCTCGTTGGGGGTTCCTTCATAAGCCCCGTCGATGATCTTTCGTTCACTTATGTATTTTTCACGTTTACCGCAGAAACTACATACGGGAAAGTAGCGCAACCCCTTAGCGGTGTGCTGCACATAAAGCTCCATTTTCTCCGGTTCGTGTTTACAATTAGACTTTTCTATCATTTCAGCCAGTTTCTCGTCATTCGTTTTAACTTTAGGTTTCTCTCTGGCTTCTTTCATGGGTTTTAATATAGCGTCTTCCCCATGCATCGTTGGTTTGGTTTGTGTCGTTTTCTTTACTACAACTTTAACCTCTTCCGTTTTAGCCTCATCGTCCGGAATATATTCGATATATTCCATCGTCGTGCTATTCATGGGAATAAGGTGTCCGGTACTCAATCGTTTCACTTTGATTCCCTTGGAATTTAAAGTCACTGGTAGATTATCAAATTCATAAGAATTTACGTCCAGTGTTTTACCGCTTACAAAATGTATACGTCCTGCCATGTTATCTCCTCCCTTGCGTTATGACGTTAGCCATGTACGCCGCCTTCTTCCGTGAAAGAAGCGCGATATAAGTTTATTATCTGCTATAGTTCCTATTCTTTCTGAAGCTAAAATGCAATAATTTAAAGCATGTCTGTAATGGTCGTTGGATGAAAGTTTCTTGTATCGAAATGTCTTTGATCCGGTGTTGGGATCTTCCTCCAGCACCTTAGCCATATTACATACTTCTTTTACGAATTCGTCTATTTCAGCGTTTCGTCTTGGAAGAACCAGACCACCGGGATCGGTCACGAGTTCATGTGATATGTCACAGATCTCCGTTCGATTACCCTTAATGATCTTATCCTTTTCGTCCCAAGCTATTTGTCCGGTTTTAGTCTCAACGTAATTGCAACCAAATACGCTGAAGTTTTCCGATTTCTGAAATTCGACTACCTTTCGCTTCTCAGGAAATAAGTCTATAACAGCCGACTTCACATTGAAGTCTCTCGCTAGGTCGTGTAGGTCGTTGAAGCTCTGAACCCTACAAACCTTTAAAACTTTCAAGGTCTTGCGAGTCAACCTTTGTGCTATTACAACATGAAGATTCGTGCCAACGTCTACCCCCATGCAGCACGGCCCTTCGTTCTTATTGACCATTGGATCGTTACCACAACAGGCGTATACGTCCGCATGAGTCAACCTATTTTCTGCTGGAATGTACGCTCTCCCCAACGTACTATTCATCACTTCCGATAAATCTCCATATGGAGGATCTTCATATCTATCTAGGATATTAGTAGGATTAACATACAAGCTATTAAGCTGACTAATCCACCACCCGACAAGAGTATCAGACCGGGAAGGATACTGAGCAACCCACCTTCCTCTTGAAGGATGGACTTCAGCATGACAATGCACGCAAGCCCGATAAGCACTACCATCAAGCCTACGCCTAATAGAATTTGGAAACTCAAGATCAAGACTTGCCTCCTTCCCACACTTAGGACACTCTACCATCCAGACCCTTTGATCTGATTTCTGGTACTTGGCGTCTATCCCGTAATCGGGAATAGTCGGAGTTCCCAAGTAGATTAATTCTTGTACTGCTGAATGAGCCACCCGGTATTGGGCCAACTCGATCATGGACTCTTCCATCTCGTCAAATTCATCAAACACCACCCTATCCACCGAAATTGATTTCAAGGCCGTAGATGATTTCTTTGTGCCGCCAATCTTTCTTGTAGATCGCGCACCCCGAAGATAGAGATGTCCGCCGCCTATTTCCTTTACGTTCTTCCTATCCGTCCCTTTAACGTAAGCCCCAATGAACGGGTTCTTAGCAATTAAGGGATCGAACCTAGTTTGTGCAAAGTCTCCTACATCATCACGAGTCGGGAAAAGATACAAAGAACCTTGATTATATCTTCCGTGTATGTGTCCATGTAGAGTCTTAAGTACATTGATTTCAGATGCTCCAATTTGTGCCCCCTTGATAAAACATTGTTCAGGGTGATCCTCTTCGAGCCAACCAAGCTGATACTCATGGTTCTTAATTGAGTATGGGCCGGTTGCTAATTGAAGATTATTATCGGTTATCCAGTGGAAAGGGCTTGCAATGTGCAATAGCGCCATAACCTGTTCCTCGGACAGGTTTTGATTATCCACCATATAACCCCCTTAGTCCTCGAATATATTTCTAATTCTGTCCGTTATACCATGAGCTACTTCCTGCGCCCGTTCCATTTCCCTGCTAATTGCATCGGCGGGGTTTCCTACTTTGGGTTCAGGAGAAGTATTCACAGCATCGTTTAGTTCTTTGTAGGTTTTCTCTTTACGTTTGAGATACCCACTGGTTCCTTTTGCCATACTAACCTCCATATGAATTTAATTCTCTGTATTGATTTTCGGTGGTATCCATTAACATATTGAATACCAATCCAAATGTTTCGCAATCCGTTTTCCCACCGCGAAGACAGACCCCTCCGTTTTCAAAATCAATATCTTGTAGTTGTACATGCCCGTTGGTTAGCATTAATAACCAATTGACAATGTCCAATTGCGCCTGTTGGCGTTTATCTAATTTACGCGGCGTAACCACTATTACGCCTTTCCGTGCTGTTTAAAGTACTCAATCAGACACGACGCATCAGTTAGCGTCACGTAATCAAATACTAAATTAGGCAACGTGAATTGATCTGAACTACCAAATGCAATTTTGATGGTAAGAACAGTCGTGCCGGACGACCCGCCCTGCTTCAGTAGAACGGTTCCCGGATCTGTAGCTCCCGGATCAACTCCGTTCACTAAAATCCTAGAGGCCATGTTATAATCACCGCTTGCCCCAACAGCACCACTTGATGTCATATATTTACTTGCCATTATATCTCCTTACGTATAATATTTAGAACATGTTGGACATGTCACTACATGTTCCAAGTATTCTTCAATTAATTCTCCGCAATTACATTTTCCCATTTCGTATAGTCCTAATAAACTATCGAGCATCATGGCTTGATTGCGTTGTCCGTCTCTGTATCGCTCATTGATTGGTAGTGCCGTGCTTTCGTGTATTTTGTGTAACGTATTCAAGATGATGCCTTTGAGTTCATCACAACACTCTTTATTCTTAGGCATCTTTATAATTCCTTAATCTCTCGGTGTGTGTTCATACCATTCCAGTATTAACTGGACAAAGTTTGCATTCACGCCATTGACGTACTCCATTACGTTCTTACTGCCGCTTTTCACTATGAATTCGTTACCATTTTTTCGACTTGGATTTACGTCTCTGGCTACTGCAAAATCAACAGATAATATTCCTGTTCCTCCAGTTCTTGTTATAGGAGAAGAGCCGGTAGCCCCTCGTTGTACATCTGTTAGGTCGGACGTATTACTTGAATTTCTATTGTGCTGCATTGGAGTTATTACCGTTCCTCCGCTATATGATGTGCAGTCTTCATACCAAGTGAATGTTCCGTTGGATGTCATGTGAAGCTCTATAGTAAGATGCATTTCCCTTCCACCAACGGCCGGGGTAGTGCACGCAAAAGACGCCGTATTTCCATTGGCCAGATTAAAGGCAAAACCAGCCCTATAACCTCGACCGGCATGTACTTCGTGGTGTGCGTAGTCTACTGTATTTATGCCGTGCGTCGATGCGTCTATAGATAATGCACGCCACAAATTTCCCTTTGTCTTATAGGCTATTTTACCTATAGCCCCGAACATTCCACCTAGCATATAAACACCTAAAGGGGAGTAGCCCTATCGCTACTCCCCATCCCTCTCTATTATTTAGTTTCCTTTCTGTCCTTCGTCATAGTCTGCTTTAGCCATGGCCCACACCAGATGATCGATAAACTTCTTGGAGTGTCCATCTTTGAACTCGGTTAATGTGTACGTATCAAAGTCTATAGTACCGATAGGACTGTATCCAATAATCATTTTCACGGCTTCGTCCATAGACTTCTTGCTCCATTGCCAACCGTAGTCTCTGCACAGAAAACCAAGACACATGACTTTGCGTTCTACCACAGTCCCTTCTACATTGCGAACTAATACTCTAAGATAAAACACATTCTGCCGAAACATGAATTCAATCTGTTTCCATCCCTCTTCGTCTCCGTCCCGTAATACCCAAATCTCATCGGTTACTTTACCGTTTTGATCGGATACGCTTGCGACATGGTAGGCTCGTTTGTTGCCATAAACGACATCTGATTTATCGCCTACCGCTGTGATTCCCGTTACTGCTGTTACCAGTAGAACGAGTGTTGCTACGATTCCGCAAATAAGTTTTCGCATCTACAATATCCCCCTTTAATGTTTTTACGTGTGTTGCCACTCCGTATTTACAGGCATCCATTACGCCAAATATTTTATCGTTCTTTAAGTATGATTTTGGTAGTGTCGTCTTCGGCCAAGTCAGTATGTCAATCCACTCGTCCGTTGCTTTGCATCTTTCCCGTTGCTTCTTCGTGTATCGACTCTTTGGAAGTTTGTTCCCATTCTGATCGTACATAGCACTATAATGAACCATAATCGTAGATCTTTCGTGCATGATCCGGACATCCCCGAGAAGGAACAGCATGGCACCGCCGCTATACGCCATATCCGTTACGTGAGTTACCAGTCTTGCATCTCCAAGTATGTGTTCTAACAAATATTTCATAGATAGGACTGCGGTTGCGTGTCCTCCGCCACTATTAATCATGAGATGTAATTCTTTTGAATTTCCCATTTTCAAATCGTTTAACGCATTTGTTAGTCTGGATAAATCGCCGTACTCGATTCCTCCGGATATGGTGATTACGTTTTTGAATCCCGATACGACAGCCCCGTCCACGGAAACCATAATACCAACGACCATTAACGCCGCCAGTAATAAACTAATCATAAACTTTTTCATTAATCTGCCCCCTGTGCTGTACCGGAACAAGTTGCCATCTTCTGCAATTTGGACATTTAACGTATGTTCCCGTACCTAGGCAAGAATCAATCTTACCATGTAACAGCCATTTCTCTCCGCAGTAGCAGCATTTAGGTAGTCCTACGGACTCCTTAGACCTTATCCTCACTCTACGCACTCATTAGGGTCAGAACTAATATAATGTTTAGTAGAATCTGGAATAGAGCAAGCCCACGTATCGCCATCTCTAGATGGTTCTCCGACGTTAGCAAGGATTTTATTAGCTTCATAGATTGTCCTTTCGGCTTGTAATAGTCTTTCTCGTACTGCGAATAGCTTCGCTTCATCAGATACGTGCATGTGTTTGAGTCTCCCTTAGAGTAGTTTAGTTTAGTTCGTCGTGGGACTCATGGTTTTCACCTACACCCACCTGATTGTAAATCCTCTCAGGGTGCTATCACCTACCCGTCTTGAGGATAAAAGTTTAATTGTTAAGCGGGTATTTTGAGACGGTTTGCCCGCGCCCGTTCGTATTTGGCGATCGTTACAACCATGTAAATGTCCCCGATACTTACCGGACACAAGGGGAATCGAACCCCTCCGACCAGAAATGAAAGTTTGAAATTGGTACGGGGCGAGTTTCTTTAGCCTCTAACTCTAGTTTATCCCCGTTCTAAAAGAGAGGCATTAAAGGAAGCGTAACCGGTATCCTTCCTAGCCAACCTGTTAATAAGTGGTGTGTGGCTCACTCCGGGCACATCAACAAGGCTGGTTGGCACTTGCCCTAGATTGGGTCGTTACTCCTAAACACCTCTCGTCCCTTCATTTCCACACTTGCATGTTAATCGTATGTTATTGCCTTGAGCTTATCTTCTGTAAGCTGTTTGGCTAGATCTTTAATTTGTGCCATCTGTTTCTGGTCTAACTGTTGATAGTGTGCGTGTGCTATATGCTCGGTGGCCAGATTCTTTTCCAGACGTTCCTTGTCGTACATGATCCCAAATAAGGTTCCAATTTGAGCCAGACTAGCGTTCTTTAGTTTCTGTGGTGTTATGTACTGGAGGAGTATTTGCTGCAATCTCGCAAATGTATCGGCTCTCTGCTCCCTGAAATCCTGTATCGTAGGAGCGATAACACCGTCCGGGAGAACCTTCTTTCGCTTTATCACCGCCGCTCTGGAAACGTTTAGTTCCTTGGCGGCCCGGTTGATATTCCCGTTGTGCAGGTTTAGTGCCGCTATCAACTCCAGATCCGTGAATTTCTTGTTTGCCATACTTATTAATCCTCACTGGACACATAACTCGTCGGCTTGCCCTCATCATCCAATACCACCCATCTCTGTCCTTCAACGTCCCAGTACGACGCCCCACCTTCTGGCATATCGCCGTTATAAAAGTCCGTTAGTGTCCAACTCCAACTTGGTGACAGCGGATACGTTGGTGCTGACGATGGATAGTGTGGTGTGGAACACTCATCTGTATCCATAATCGTCTTTTCAGTTTTCATAACCGGAATCCATGATTTAGATTCTGCATCATACCTGTACGTAATCTTATTTTCAGTCTTCATATTCCCCCCTTGTCAAAAAAGTTCCCCTCTACTATATACAACGAATTCATGTAGGGGGGTGGGTGCACTTTATTTTAAATTAATTTTAGCAGTCCCTATAAGTATCTGTTATTATTAGAACCGGCCCCCAAAGTTTTTTTACGTCAGGGCACAATTATTTGGCAAATGAGCCTTCTTTTCCCAGCGGGAGGACGACTCGGGGGAGTCGCTTGGCCAACGTGAAGTTTGGTAGAAACAGTCCGCTGGGAGATAGTTTCTTTTCCGCTAGAGTGTATTAATTAAAGAGAGTCGTAGACTCTCGTTGAGTCTACTCATGTATTAATTTATGTATTATAGTCTTATTGTATTATATATAGTATTATAGTACTATAGTATTATATAGTATACTAGTTTATACTAGTTTTATTAGTTTATTTAGTTTTATATAGTTACTATAGTATTATAGTACTATATAGTACTAAGGGGGTATGTGTCCCGGTAGGGACTTATGGTTCCATTTGCCCCCTCCTCCAAGCGTTAGTCTAACTTAAGTCTTTAGTATTATTAACAATCCTTTTTGTTCATTTAGGTCGGTAGGAGGATATGTGTGCCCGTGACAGGGGGGTGCCGTCCAATGGCATGGGGTGCTGAGATATATGCGGGTGAAAGAATGCTTTTTACGGAATGGATTGTTACTATAGGATGAGAGTACAATAAACATTAATCACTTACACGAAAGGAAACAATCATGCAAATCACTACTTTCACGAAGGCACTATTGGCAAAGGCATTAGATTGGCGTTCGACCTCAGTTGACAGCCCTAATCGGGTAAACCCTGCCAACCACAAGACCGCTCCCGGGGAACCTCGCAAAACTCGCATTTGGTTTGACCGGTACGTTCCGGAAAAAACCGATAGGGGCAAAACCGTTTATAAGGCTGTCAAGGGCACGAAGAAAAAGCCGACGAACTTCTATTGTGAAGTTGCCGAAGATTGTGAAGATTTGGGTTGCGAATTGGTTGCTCACCTCATAGTGGTATCAGACTACTATGGTCAGTATCTGGTATTCAATTCCGAAGATCTGGAACCCGATGAAACGGCCCTTATTAAACGGTATCAGGGTGAAAGATATTTTGCCAATATGGTTGAAAAACAGTTGAACCCACTTCTGAAGAAATTAGAGAGTCAGATGTTTAAAGGGCTTCCGCCGGAACAAGTAAAAGCTATGGCTGAAGACGTACTGTCAAGAGTACATGCCAGTACTCAGAAGATGCAGAATATCACCACGAGACCCGATGTTCCTGAAGTGGAAACTCCGGAACAAAAACAAGAGCGGCTGTTGGCCGGTGTATTCGCTCGAATGGAATCGTAATAGCTAATCACAATCTGGATGGCCCTGCTACCCTTAACTGGGTAGTGGGGCTGTTGTCGTTTTTACTATCTGAATTGTTACCATATGATAGTAGGACAGTCAACACGCCTACTATGATATGGCAATAACTCAAACTGAAAGGATAGGATATTATGCCAGTCACTCCAACAGATTTAATCTTATTACAGATCATGTTCCTTACGGTATTTATTGTATTGCCGAGTATGTTCCTACTGGGTGGAATCATTGATGCTATTAATTCTTACTTCATTGAAAGAGAATTGATGGACAGCATTAAACAACGGATTAAAGAAGAAGAAGAAAGGCAGGTGCAACATGCAGGTACAAGTAATTAGGAAAAACGGTCAACTCGATAGACGCAATCCGAGTTATCTATTGGAATTAAAACAGGATAGAGAGTGTTACAATAACGCCAATGGTTCCTGCAATAATCCCTGCATCGGTTGTGTGAGGGATAATGACGATCGGTGGTTAGATTATTGTCATTACGAATGTAAACGGTAAGTGCAACCACTAACCTTTTAACGTGCCCTGCCAAGAGAGCGGGGAATAAGGATAGAATAATTATGAAATAACATGTAGATCGTATCCCATAGTATCATGGTAATGGGCAGCCTGACTATGGGATACCGTGTACGTGTTATAAAACACGTATAACCTATAACAGAATCGGAGATATTATCATGAAAAAAACCTATTACAGCAACAACAAGGAAATTGTCGGGTTGTCCTATCGTTTCAAGAAGTTCTGGACGGAAAAGGGTAGAGTCACTCGTCCGCATTGGGCGGTGATGGTTATTCGGAACATCCTGTAGAACTTAAACCCTACCTATAGCAGGTAGGGTTTTTTAATCACTAAAATGGGAGATACTATTATGGATTACAGCAAAATTACCATGAAAATTATTGATAGGCTCAATGACAAATGCAATGATACGTGTGTAATCGTGGCAAAGAATCACGAAGTTACCCCATATGAGGTCAATGGGAGAAAACGGTACGTGGTCGATCAGGTTCAAAAGCCCAGTAATTGGGATAACGTCGTCTACACGGTCAATAAAAAGTACAAGTGTAAGAATAAGTGGGATAAAGTGTACAATGCGACGGAATTGTATATTGGTAATCTCGGCCCTGTTGACGAACTTCCTAAACTGGAATCGGCCATCAACAATCTGACCTATTAGTCTTAACCTATAAGTAGCCTACTGTCCTTCATTGGATAGTGGGCTACACTTGTCTTGGGGGAGTGTGATATTATGGTTAAACAAATAAAACGGCTGTTCTGGAAACGTGATACTAATGAAATAGTCACTATCTATGAACAGCCACACAATGAAATTAAAGCTGCCATTAATTATGTGAATATGGCAGTTGACGGTAAGGTTGGCTTTTGTTACGATAGAGTAAGGAAATATCCGTTAAGTACTCGTATACTGATCAAAGGTAGTAATGTGATAATTAACGACTATCGCAATGAAATTGAAAGGTTAAAGAAAGAGAAGATAGCGGCATTTACTACTTCCGATCGGAGTCGAGTAATAACCACGGAAATAGCCAAGCTAAAAGAAAAAGAAGTTTGGCTATATGATCAGACTACCTACAATCGTATGAAAAAAGAGTTTGCAGGTTTGAAAAAGGCATTGAAATTATTATATGATCACGGTGAAATTAATTCATATAATATTATGCCTAATGGTAGGTTAACGGTGGAATGGTTTACCGAGCGGAAAAAACATTTCCGTTACACGGTAATTGAGCAAGGGTTCACCTATGTAGTGTTTCGTGATGAAGCACCTACTGACGTTAATGTGATACATGTACATACTGTACCAGTAATCACAGTACAGGAAATAATGCATAGGCACCGTGAAAAGCTACCGCAGATTGGTATGGCAGATGCGGTGAAACAAACTGATCTGCATAACCACCTATCCCACAAAAATGCTGGTGACTACACTATTACGGATAGTGTGGGTAATGTAGTTCGAAGATACTCCGACAGAAAGGCTGGCGGTGAGTATAAACATAAAGCACCTGTTATACCGATATACAAAGAAGATATGCTCTGTCCGCCTATAGAGGATACGTCACAAGATGTGATTCAATGGCGATATAATGCCATGATTGCATATCAGACTGAAGAGATCAAAAAAGGTATTCGAGTTAGTTGTTACGTGTGATCGGAAAAGTCGGAAATACTTTCGAAGTTCTAATCATTTCCGTTTGAAAAGTGAAAGTCTTAAGTTACCGTTTTAATTCAATTAATCTTTATTTCCGGAGGGAGTTTTAATCATGATAAATGGATATGATTGGTATAGCGGTACGGCACCGCCAACCACTACAAAAAAGGATTGTAGAAACCTTAGTGGTATCGCAACCCTTTGTGGTGCCAAAAACCCCGAAGCCGAGTGCAAGTATTTTAAAAAGAGTAAAAACCGATCTAAAGGGTATGGAGCAGCTACCTGTATGTATGACAAATTCGATTGCGTCTGTGACAAGGTGGTCGTGGACGGGAAGGAGATAAATTAAATGCCAGATGATAAAGTAATATGCATAAAATGTCGCCATTGTGTATGTATTGAGCATGAACATAAATGTGCCTTTAACGGTTTGATTAACACGGATTATGTTACCGGAGCAACAACCTATAATATGTCGAGCTTGTCAAATCCGTATTGGAAAAACCGCGACGGCGAATGCAAGGATTATGAGGATTATTCTAAAGCATGATACTTGAATTAATTAAACATTATATTCAGCAGCTAACCGATATGGAGTTGCTGCTATTGAGAGACTTTATCAATGTCAGACTGAAAGGGGGTGATCTTGGAAAAGGCAAAGATGATTGAAAAATTGGATCAAATATTAGTGACAGAACCCTATGAATGCCAAACGTTTAAAAAGAAAAAGATTAAACGTGAAGCATTGAAACAACCGTCCGGTCAAATGGGATTGGTAATTACAATTTATGACGTTTGTGAGTGTTTCCTCAAGCCCACGAATATTGACGAAAAAATGAACTGCTATTTAATGGCTGTGAGTGTGTGGCGCAGCCTATTAAAACAGCATGGTAAAGGAGAATAACAGAATGAAAATAAAAACTCCCATTATAACCACACTGGCGGATGGAATAGCATATGAAGAAGAAGGCCCATATTGTGAGTTGTGTAAGGCCCATATGGGTCAATACTATAATCCGAATGCAGATTACCGTAAAGGCGAAGATATATTTGTTAATCCTCATGGTTATGAATCCTATGGAGATAACCAATGCCCCAATTGTGGGGCTGAGTATTTTTATAACGAAGGAAATGTTTTAAAATTAACCGAAGAAGAATTACAAATAATTTATAAAAGGAGAATGAAATAATGAAAAAATATATTATGATTATCTTGGCAGTGTTGGTTATGGTTCCGTTTCTGTTGGGTAACACATCATCCTGTTCTGAAGCCGATGTTGCTTCTCGAAATCTGGCTAAAGCCGCTGAACAATTCGAGGTTGTGAGGCGTGTCACATTTGTTAATGGTATTACAGATCAATGGTTAGTGTCGATAGAAGGCAAATGTTCAGTTGAAATCATTGATTTTGGTTACGAAACTACCTGTAAAACCCCTTCCGGTGAATACCTTAAGCACATGATCGGTAAAGCGGATAATGCATTTCCAGTGATTGAGCAACTGGAAGCATCCAAAGTCAGCACATCCCATTACCGTGTGATTATGCGGCCTTCCCTTGTTATCCCCAATATTGACATAGAATAATATGAAACGAGATATTACAATTGCAGCAGTTTTAGCTCTGGTATTTATAATATTTCTGCTGTTCTTGTCTTTTGCTAATATCGGTGAAGCTGCCGAGTTTAAGGTTGAAAAACCAATTTACAGCAACGTAAAAAAGTGGGAATTGCCAGAGTTAAAATTGAATGTTGGGGAATTTTCGGCAGAGTACAAATGGACTAAGTTAGAGTTGAACTTTAAAGAACTGAACCTAACTGCCGGAATTAACAAGAAATTCGATCCTAAAGTTGAATTAACCTACACATTATGGAGATGGTAACGTGCTAAGATTTATATGTTATTGCACAGATATATTGTTATGCATTCCAGAATATATGTTTAATCTTGCCTCTAAAAAATGTCAGTATCGGACGGGGTGGTATTGTGATTATCCGGGTAGAATAACTGACAAATGCGACATTGTATCGTGCCCACGCGGCGAATGGAGATATTAATATGGAAAAATCCTGTAAGAATTGTAAGCACAGTAAATCAAACGGTAGTCCTGATCCGGCAAGACATACGTGTATGATATTGTGTAGCCGTTTGAGTCACTGGAAACCGAAGGATAACAATTAAAGATGAGAAGTGATATTTTAGGCCGTATAGTCGGGATAATGATACTGATTATCCTGTTCTGTATGGCCTTTTCTATTGCCAAAGCAGAAACGTTTCCTTTAAAAGGAAATGCTGAAATGGTTAAACCCTTAGTTACGAAAGGATATATAAAGAATGTTGGTATGGTGTTGGGCCAAGATCAGGATGGAGATGGTCATCCGGATGTGTTCTGGCTCTTACGTAAAAAATGTAACATTATGACGGGTTGCGACTTATATGTTACCAGATTAGAAAGGACAACAC
>Ga0180437_10002891_pt1 | contig 26427 bp, 25 predicted proteins | sample SS_ome_4_FD_132410 | JGI IMG/M metagenome (GOLD analysis project Ga0180437, IMG submission 132410) | Hypersaline lake sediment archaeal communities from the Salton Sea, California, USA - SS_3_D_1 metaG | ecosystem: Environmental > Aquatic > Non-marine Saline and Alkaline > Hypersaline >... | reverse complement strand
TGATGCGCCCCGCTTATAGCACATGCCCCTACGGGAAGTCAATTTCTCCTCAAGCCTTCTTTCTCGTTTTCATTTCAAAGAAGATTTCGAGGATTGTTTGAACAAGGAATTTGTCTGTTCTGCGAAATTATAAAAAGGGGCCTATCCCCTTTTTATGAGGTTAGGATTCGCGAGGGTGTTTCTTGAGTGTTTGATAGATGAGAGGAAGAACAAGAAGTGTGACCATCGTGGAAGTGATGAGCCCTCCGACGACGACTGTGGCCAGAGGCCTTTGAATCTCTGCCCCCGGACCCTTGGCCAAGAGAAGGGGCATGATACCGAAAATTGTAGTGAATGTCGTCATCAGGACCGGTCTAATTTTTGAGCTCACTCCCTCGGTTATGGCTTCCTTCATCGACGATCCGTGTGAAAGCCGGTTGCGGATTGATGAGAGGAGCACAAGTCCATCCTCCAGTGCGATTCCGAAAATAGCGATGAATCCGATGGAAGCCGGAATGCTCAAATAGAGACCAGAAATTTTGAGGGCGATGACACCTCCTGTCAGGGCTAAAGGAATGTTGATCAGAATAGTCAGTACTTCCTTGAAGGAGTAAAAAATTGTGAAAAGAAGCAAGGTGACAAGAGCCAGGGTGATCGGAGTGATAATCGTTAATCGCCTGTTAGCCTGTTGATGGAGTTCAAACTGTCCTCCCCATTTGACAGAGTATTCGGGAGGAAGCTCGACATTGTGTTCGATCTCCCTCTTCGCTTCGCTGACAAACCGGCCGATATCCCGTCCTCTGATGTTGCACTGCACAGTGATAAACCTGTTGTTGTGCTCTCGATTGATCACCCGGGAGCCAACAACCTCCGCGATAGAGGCAAGCTGTTTAAGAGGAATCTGGCCTCCAGCTGGAAGTCTGATCAGGAGATTTTCAATCTGATCGATATCCTTTCGGAACTCGGGACTGAACCGGAGAAAGATGTCGAATCTTTTCTGCTCTTCATAAACCTGGCCGATTGTCATCCCTCCGACAGCGGCTCTGATTGTTTCTTGGATATCGTCAATATTCACACCGTAGCGGGCGATTTGACCTCTTGAGAGAACGATCTGAATATGGTTCTGGCCGGTGAACTGCTCGACTTGAACGTTAGCCGCGCCTTTGATATTCAAGACCGCCTCTTTGATTTCGATTGATTTTGCCTTGAGGATGTCGAAATTTTCGCCGTAGACTTTTATGGCTAGCTGAGATTTGACTCCTGTAATGAGCTCATCCAGGTTATGGGCAATAGGTTGCGTGATATTGAGATTGATTCCTGGAAATTTTTCCACTCGATGTTCAATCTCCTCCAGCAGTTCATCCTTGCTTTTGAAATGTTTCCATTTCTGGATGGGATTGAGCTGGACCAGGATTTCTGCGTTATTCACGAAGTGGGCATGGCTTCCGACTTCCCCTCTCCCAATGCGGCTGAGAATGCCTGTCACATCTGGGATTCCCATTAAATCTTTCTCAATGGAAGTCGTCAAGGAGATGGTCTCTTGAAGGCTGATGTTCGGGTCGAATGTGGCTCTGAGATGAAGAGTCCCCTCTTCCAAATATGGGATGTACTCTCTTCCCATAAAGGGGATCAAAGCCACGCCGGTGATGAAAACAAGAAAAGTGATGAGGAAGACTTTCTTTCGGTGTTTCTGGCATTGAGCAAAGAAGGGAAGATAGATTTTTTTTATATTTCTGATCAGGAATGGCTCCCTGGTCGCTTCTTTCTTTGGTTTAAGGAAGAAGAAAGACAGAGCAGGTGCTGAGATGAGCGCGAAGATCAGAGATCCGGCCAGAGCAAAAGAGATGGCGAATCCCATCGGCCGGAACATGATACCTTCCACACCGGTCAGAGTAAAGATCGGGAGAAAAACCAGGATGATGATCACAATAGCGAAGAAGATGGGCCGCCCGACCTCCTTTCCGGCTCGACAGATGGCTTGAACTTTGCTTTCATGTTTGAGAAGAAGATGGCGGTGTGTGTTTTCGACGAGAATAATGGATGCGTCCGCGATCAGCCCTATCCCTATAGCCAGCCCACCGAAAGACATCAGGTCGGCAGCCAGATTCATCCTCTGCATCAGGATGAAAGAAAAGAGGATGGAAAAGGGCAGTGACAGGACTGCGATGACAGCGGAGGGGAAATCTCCCATAAAGAGGAAGAGGACGATGATAACAAGGACAATTCCGAGAATGAGGTTGCCGGAGACGGTGGAGAAGCATTTTTTGACAAGAGAAGCCTGATTGTAGAATGGAACGATTTTAACTCCTGAAGGAAGGGATTTATTGACCTCTGAAATTCTCTCTTCGATATCTTTGATGACGCGTGCGGTGTTCGAGCCGAAGAGTTTCAAGACCATGCCGACGACTTTTTCTCCTTCACCGTTGACTAGCGCGGCTCCTCTTTTGATCGCTGGGAGGATCTGGATGGATCCCACATCCTTTAGAAAGATAGGCGTTCCCTGGTAGCTGGCAATAACGATAGTGCCGAGGTCTTCAAGGGTATGGATGAGCCCAATGCTTCTGATGATGTATTCTTCTTTTCCCTTGGTTATGAAGCTGGCGCCTATATTCTGGTTGTTTTTTCTCACTTTTTCGCTGATATCAGAGATTGTGAGATTGTACTTGAGAAGGGATTGAGGATTGATCAGGATTTGAAATTGTTTGATATCCCCACCGATGCTTAAAACCTGGGAGACCTCGGGCACGGATTTCAATTCGTATTTCACCAACCAGTCCTGAATCGTCCTGAGTTCGAGAGGGGAATAATCGTCTCCTTCGAGATAATAGAGGTACACCATCCCCAAACCTGTCGCGATAGGCCCCAAAACCGGATTGTGCGCCTGGGAAGGAATGCTTTCTCTGGCCTCATGGAGACGTTGGGAGACAAGCTGTCTGGCCCAGTAGATGTCCGTCTTATCCTCAAAATAAACATTGACCATGGAGAGGGCAAAAGTGGAAATGGAACGGATGTTTTTCACTCGAGGCAGTCCGAACATCGAGGACTCGATGGGATAGGAAATGAGTCTCTCGACTTCCTCGGGGGCCATGCCTTCGGCTTCGGTGTAAATCTGGACGAGGGGCGGTGAAGGGTCTGGAAAAACATCGATGGGAAGTCTCTGGAACGCAAGAAACCCAAAAACAGCGATTATTGCGGTGGATAAGACAATGAACAGCCTCTGTTTGAGAGAGAAATCTACGATCTTGGATATCATGAGACTTGGCTGCTCACACAAATCATTTTAACCAACTCGCCTGAGAGATAAAGGATGCCGAGGATTTGTTCGCTGGAACTTGCTGCGGAGAACAAATCATCGGGGGATCCAAGGGGGTATGCCCCCTTGGTCGCAGGGCGCTTGCCCTTATGCCGCCCGAGAAGGGGAGGCAGGGAGCTCGATCGAAGATCATGCTCCCGTTGGAAGGGGGAATGCAAAGCGGTTCCCCCTCCAAGGTCGACATATAGTGAGTGAATGGACATAAAAGAGAGTTTGAATTTTGATTTGGAGAAAAACCTGCCTAACGTGCTCCTATCATTGAAAATAATGTATAGTGTCGGCATATTTTATGAATAATTCAGGCTAGTGGACATGCGTATGTCCGAAGGTTCCTTTATTGAGTTCTGCCTTGAGGTTAAAAGCTCCCTTGATGACGATTCTCTGCCCTTCCTCTAAGCCTTTGGCGATGATCCTCATGTTCCCTACCTTTCCGCCCAACTCGACATGTGTGACAGCGAATACGTCTTTTTCTTCGAGGATGAACACGATTTTTTCCCCGTTCAGAGTTTGGACGGCTTCCTCCGGAACAGCCAGGAGTTTTTGTCCGACGGACCTGTTTTCGATAACTCCCTGGATGTACATATTCGGTTTGAGCAGCCCGTCATCGTTTTTCACTTCGACTCTGATCTTTATCGTCCGCAGTTTTTCATCGATGGTGTTGCTAATTGTGGTGATTTTTCCTGCAAATTTTTTATCGGGGTAGAGAGATGAGTGGATAGTGACCTGGCTGTCTTTACTGATAAAGGGCAAATCTTTTTCGTAGGCATCCAGAAGAGCCCAGAGTGTGCGGAGGTCTGAAGATGTGAAAAGTATTTTGTTGGGTTCGACATGCTCTCCGACGATGACGTCCCTGAAGATAATCGTCCCTGATAAGGGGGCGAAAACAGGAAGGTTAGGATCTGCGAGCTCACAGAGGTCATCATCCGGATTCCGGGAGGCACATTTTTCTATGAGTTCTTCTGTTTGCTCATGGTCAAATCCATAAGAGTGAAGGATGGCCCCGAGTCCGCCCACTTCAGTGGAGAGTTTCTCGAATTCCGCCTCCCTTCTTAAAAATTCCCTTTCTTCAATGGCTCTTTCCTTGAGGAGCAGCTTGGCTCTCTCGTATTCTTTCCGGCTGAGGTTGAGTTGGGCCACTGTCTGGAGGAAATCGGCCTGGGCTTGAGCGAATTCTGGTGAATTGATCGTCAAAATGAGCTGGCCTTTCCGCACCCTATCTCCTTGGTCTACAGCCAGTGAAGCCACTTTTCCTCCGATAAGGGAGGAGATGTGTGCGGTTTTGTTTTGATTGAGGGTGAGGATTCCAGGGAGTGTGATTTTTGATGCCACATCCTGCCTTGTTGTTGATCCCACAACGATTCCCCAATCTTTTTGCTGTTGCGGAGACAGATGCAGGTCCTGGTGTTCTGTCTCATCTGGCTCTCCGGCTTCAGGCTCCTGGGCTTCAGGCTGGAGACCTTCTTGTTCATGGGCGTCTTGTTCAGAGGGAGAGACGGGAGTTTTATTTTCGCCTCCCCCGCAGGAAACGAAAATCAAAAGCGAAAATATGGCGAAAAGGAATATATATTTTTTCATTTTAGCTCTTCTCCGGTTGCCTTTTCCAAAGCCGCCTTGTTGGCGTTCCAGGCAAAGAGAGAATCCTGGTAGTCTTTTAATATACTGTTGTAGGTCCTTTGCGAGTCTAAGTAATCGATGAGTGAGATTTCCCCTTGTTTGTAACTTTCCGCGGATATCTTCAGGCTTTCCTCAGCCTGTTTAAGAAGACCTTCATGGAAGAGCTGTATTGTCTGCTCTGACAATCGCTGTTCGTTCAATCGCGCCTTAACTTCAGTGCTGATTTCCATTCGTAAAGCTCTTATTTCTTGATTTTCCTTCTGCCTGAGGCTTTCCGCTTCAGCGATTTCCTTGGATTTGAAATTCCAGAGCGGAATATCCAGAGAGATGCCGACCCCCTTGTTCTGTCCGTCCAGTTCATCCTGGATGAATCCGGAGAGTTTGAAGTCCGGAAGTCTCTGCCACTTGACATAGCTGAGGTTGCTTTCTGCAAATTCAAGGGATTTCTCTTTTCCTTTGATAAGGGGATGCGAAAGAAGAGCTTTTTCCAGGAGAGCGTCTTCATCGATTTCAAGAGGTCTGTAATCGAGCTTTCCTGAGACCGTAAAATCCGAGGGGAGAAAATTCCCTAAAAATTTGTTCAGGTTTTCTTTGGCCAGTCTCAATTCTGTATCAGTCCTGTTCAGCTCGTTTCTGGCTTTGAGGGTCTCGACGTAAAGCTTTATGGCCTCCAATTCTTTGGTTTCTCCCAGATTGACTCTTTTGAGAATCAGTTGATGTGTCTCTTCGAGAGAGCTCAAGTTTTTCTGGGCGAGCTGCTTTTTGTTTTTGAGCAGCAGGACCTTATAGAACAACTGTTTTATTTCGTATGTGATATCGAGTTTCGAGAAATGAAAAAAATATTCTGATGCCTGCCACTCCTTCTCGAACATCTGGATACGATGATGTCTTTTAAAGGGATTCTCCACGTATTGGCTGAGAGATATGCCGTCTGTATTCCGTTTTTCAGCGGTGTCATGGAGCTTCCCCTCTCCCACGTGGACTTCAAGCTCGGGATTATCGAGGCGCCTGGAGGCCTGGAATGCGGCCTTTTTGGCTGCCACTTCCTGGGCTTTGGCCAGCAGCGTGGGATTTTTGTTTATGCCAAGGTCAATGATTTCGGGGAGAGTGAATTCTTTTTTTTCTTGTGGAGCAGCGAAGGTACAGAATATAAACAAAAAAAAGATGGCAGCGATGAGTGTTTTTTTCATCTTATTATTTTTAGTATTTTAGTGGATTTAATCGGGAATGAAAAGCAGGAAGTTTTTCGTCAGGCTTTAGATGCGCCACCAGTATGAGAATTTGATGAAGTAATACCGGCCTTCTCTTCGCCATATTCCTGAATCGTCTTCTTCCTGGTTATCGTCGACGCCGATGTAAAAAACAGTACCCGGGTTGTACACGTAGCTCAGCAAGACGCTGTTGTAGAGTTCTTTATAGTAATCGTTGTAGTCTGTGATCAAGCGTAAAGAGAGAGCGCGGGTCAGCTGGATGTTGACCCGCTGGCTGATGATGTTGACCTCGTATTCCTTTTCCCCGCCTTTTTCTTTGAGAAATATGTCATTCCTGAAATTGTAGGAGAGGCGGAGGTTGGTGGTCGGTTTTAAAGTGAGCCTTGTGTTGATAGACGTTTTATAACCCAAATAAGGATTTTCATCATAGTATATGCTGTCACCGAAGGAGTAGGAAATGTTTCCGCTCAGCCAGGAAAAAGGATCAGCGCCGAGGCTGGCCCGGAAGGATTTTTTGTTAAAGTTAATCCCCTCGTATCTCTCCATCTCATCTGAATAAGACGCCATGATACGAGACTGCCGCCAGCCCTCGAGGAAGAAGGAAAACTGGTAATCCTCATCGGAGAGAGTGTTGTTGAAATCATAGATTCTTCGGTACTCAAAAGAGGGACGGACGGATATGAGGAGATCATTCATGGGAAGAAAGGCGTACCCGATGCGGGAGTTGAAAGAGTGAATATCTTTCCGGCGTAAAAAACCGGTGGCGGCCTCAAAATCCGGATGGATGCTTGTCCAATTGGCAGAAACTGTCAGGTGACGGGCAGTCCGGCTGAAGCTCAGGATCATGGCTGGCACGAGATCCGTTGTTTCTTCTCCCACTTTGCTCATAGAACCAAGAAACTGGAAGGAGAACCTGTAGTAGTTGCTGAATTTGAGATGGCCGTCAAGGCCCATGACGCGGTTATAATTATCGGACATGGAATCCCAGGAGAGTCCCATTTCTTTGTCAGTCAGTATAAATCCGATATGGGATTCTGGGTAGAGGTCTCTTTTTAAACGAAATACATTGATAAAGGAATTATAGGGATTATCCGGTTCTTCCTCTTCCTCGTCTTCTTCGGGGAGGCCGGGAATATCGATGCTGGCGGGATTTTCATCGTAGGTGCTGAGAAAGCCGATAGTGGTCTGGCCTGTTTTCCCTGAGAGCTTGACTCCCCACAACGGATTGACGATATTCCGGGTGTAAACCATTTCCAATGGGGTATCAAATAAATCTTTGCCTTCGAGAAAAAACGGCCTTTTTTCCGGATAATAAAGGGCATACCTCTGGTTGACGTCGATCTGGGGCATGTCCGCTTCGATCTGGCTGAAATCAGGATTAACTGTGATATCTGCGGTCAGGTCAGAGGTGATTCCGTATTTCAAGTTCAGACCGGCCTCTGGTTCGGGTTTTTGCTCATTCTGCTTCAGTCCTGTCAGGACGGGCATAACTTCGAAGTTTTTTCCTTTTTCGATGAGCCCGTTAATTTCGAGTGTTCCGGTTTGAATAAGGAAGCCGTTGATGTCGCGAGAACGGGGATGCCAGTAGATTTCCTCGTTTTTCCTCCGGATCGTTCTCATGATCTGGAGTCCCCATTCTTGGTTCTTGGTGTTGGGGAATCGTAGGCTTTTAAAAGGGATGGCTATTTCAACAGTATACCCTGAGTCATCTCTTTTGGCATTGGAAAGGAAAAAAGTATCCCAACTCCTGTCGAAACCGAAGAATCCTCCTCGACCGCGTCCTCTTCTCCGCACTTCTGTGTAGACACCGTCAACTTGAATACCACAGGGATTGACCTGGAAAACGAAAGCCCTCTTTTTATCGTTGAAAGTATCCAGGTAGATTGTGACATCATCGTCACCGAAAACCGAATCTCTTTGGGTGAGGCAGGCCCGGATTCCTTTGGGATTGGAGTCATAACAGCGGACAGCGATGTAGAGATGCTTCTTGTCGTATCCGATGAAAGCGATTGTTTTTTCTGAAGGCGGAGCTCCTTCCAGAGGTTCGTACTGAGTGAAAGTGTTAAGGGCAACTCCTTTTTTCCAGAGCGGATTTTCCAATATCCCGTCAATTTTTGGAGCATCGAGAAATTCCGGCACTTTTATGCAATAATTATTCCCGTCTTCACTGGCAACGGAGAACAATGTAAGAATCAAAAGAAAGAAAATGGTCAACAGGAATGACGTCTTAGACTTCATCATTCCAGTCATTATAAATTACGAGTGTGATTTTTGAAAGATTATCTTCCTAGAAAATCAGTAAACTTGATGCTTTTCTCCCTCAAATTGATTCCCATTGCTCTTTGCAGGCGGGCGAGCGAAAGGCTGTAGTCGATGATGGCCGCAACCTCATTTGTCTGAGCCGTGGTTAATTCTGTCTGGTATTGAAGGACAAAATAGGGGGTTGAGATGCCGACTCTGAATTTTTCTTCCTCAGCTTCGAGCGTTCTCTCGGCCAGCTCCCTGGCTGCCTTATATGCCTGGACTCGCTCATAATTTGTCTGGACGGCTCTCACCGCGCTCTTGACTTCGAGAAAGATCTGCTGTTCCGTGTCTTTCAGCCTCAGCAGGGATTGCTCCAGGTTGACCTTGGCTTGGGCGTAGCTCGCGCGGGAGAGGATAGAGTTGAGAGGAATATCCAGCGTTATCCCCGCACTCCAGTTTTTGTATTCGAAGCCAAAAGTATCTTTCCAGGCATCAGTCGCGCCGTAGTCAATGCTGCCGATCGGGTCGCCGAAGGGATTCGTCGGGTCATAGATAAGCTGTGTTCCCGATAATCCGGGGCTCCAGTAGGAGGCCGAGAAGTTGAGGTTGGGAAGCATCTGATTCTTAGCGTAGCTGACATTCATTTCCTGGTTCTTTATACCGAGACGTGTTCCCTGTAGGTCGGGTCTGTTTTCCATGGCTTCCCGTAAAGCTTCATCAAGAGTGATTCTCCTCTCTTCGAGGTCTGGTTTATCCGCAGGAAGGATCTGAATATCTTCAGGGATTCCTTCAGAGGCAAGGTTGAGGATGATTTTGAGCCGGTCTTCGTTGTCTTTCACTGTGGCTTGGGCCTGCAAGATATCCGCCTGCCTGGAGGCAACCGCGGACTCGGCACTCAGGATTTCAATCGGGGCCAGAGTTCCGACTTCCACTGCCCGTTTGTTCTTTTCCAGGAGTTCTTGTGCCAACCTCAGCGATTGCTCTCTCACTTTGAGAGTTTCGATACTGGACACCAGGTTCCAGTAGGCTTCCTCGACATCATAGACTGTTTGCTGGAGCACTCGCTGGAGTTGGTTTTCGGAAATATCCAGGTTGTTCCGGGCAATGATGATTTCTCTGCGAGTGATCTTGAGTCCGAAATTTCTCAACAGAGGCTGGTTGAAAGCGAAAGTCAGCGTGGTGCTGTAACGAGGATTAATTGTCTGGAGTCTCTGGGTTGTTTCGGTTCTATATCCATCAAAGGACACTGAGAAAGTCCCTCCTGTGGGGATGAGTTGTAAGATCTCTGCTGCATAGGTGCCTCGTATCGTGGAGACCGTATCCGTTGATTCAAGGAATGAAAAGGAAGCGTTAGTCGTGTCTCTTTGACTGTAATTGAAATTAAGGCTGGGCAGGAATCTCTCTTGAGCAAGAGAGATCCCAATGTCAGACAGCTCAGGATTCAATATCTCTATCGCCACGCCGATGTTGTTCTTCATGGCTTTCACGATACAGTCCTCAAGAGAGAGGGAAAGGGTCTTTTCTTCCTGTTGAGCGAAAGAAATGCTGATGGTGAAGAGTGTCAGGAATATGGTGATTCCGATTCTTCGTTTTGTCATTTTGATCCTCCTTTATTCAAGTTTGTAGTCTACACTCCCACTAAGGGAAACAGGGATATGAGAAAAGCGAAATAAGCTCAGGAATGCGGGAACTTTATTTCCGTCTTTAATCATTCAGCTTGTCATATTCCGCTTGCTCTCTATCTATTTTAATCTGATAGTATTGCTCTTGTTTTTATTCTTGCTCTGGGTATTTTTACTCATATCTCAAAGCTTCGATCGGGTCCAGTTTAGAGGCTTTTCGGGCAGGATAGAATCCGAAAAATATCCCGACGATGCCGGAAAAACAGAAAGCGAGGATGATGGACCATGTGGAGACAAGGGTTTCCCAATCGGCAAACTTGGAGATCAACATCGAGCCGACAATGCCCGTCCCGACACCTAAAACACCTCCGAGTATGCTCAAGACAATGGCTTCAGCTAGGAACTGAAAAAGGATATCTCTTTCTCGAGCCCCGACCGACATCCTGATCCCTATCTCCCGGATACGCTCGGTCACCGAGACGAGCATGATGTTCATGATCCCGATCCCGCCAACCAGGAGAGATACGGAAGCGATCCCTCCCAGGAGAATTTTTAATGCGTCTCTGGATTCAGCTGCACTTTCAGCGATATCCGCCATGTTCCTGACGTTGAAGTCATCCTCTGCGCCGGGTGCGATCTTATGCCGGATGCGGAGGAGATCTTCGATCTGTCTCATGGCCTCCGCGGTCCTGGCGCCGGATACGGCTGAGACGTCGATGGAACTGATACGGGTGGTTCCGAGGATTCTTCTCATGGCTGTGGTGTAAGGAACTAATATCATATCGTCCCTGTTCCAGAATCCCCCGGATTCTCCCACTGATCTAAGGGTTCCGACCACTCTGAAGGGGATTCTCTGTATTCGTATGACCTGCCCAATGGGGTCGGCTCCCTCGAAGAGATTCTGGTTCACTTCGCTGCCCAATACGCAGATTTTCTGCCCGGCCCGGACCTGGTTTTCATCGAAGAAAACTCCCTCCTCGATTTCCCACTTTCGGATTTCCGGATACTTATCACCAACGCCGTAGATCGAGGTGTTCCAGTTCTTGTTTCCGTAGACAACCTGTGCTCTTCCCGAAACTGAAGGGGATACGTACTGGACAGCATCGCACTTCTCCAGTATCGCTTCGGCATCCTCTGCGGTCAAACTCTGGACGGACCCTCCTCCATAAGAGCGGCCCCTGAATAATTGGCTCCCCGGACGGACATAAAGAAGGTTGGTTCCCATATCTTCGAAGCGTTTTTCCACTTCTCTTTTGGCGCCTTCGCCGATGCTGACAGTGGCGATGACAGCCCCGACTCCGATGATGATGCCCAAAGCGGTAAGAAAGGATCGCATTTTATTCCGGCCTAACGCTCTGAGAGCGACTCGTACGGTTCTCAGCATGTTCATTAGCCTGACTCCTTCATCTTGAAACCATTTTTATGTGGAAAGGTTCATTCATTCTCTTCTTTGATGATCTGGCCGTCCCTGAGGTATATTCGTCTCTGGGCATACTCGGCCACCTCCGGGTCGTGCGTAACCAGGATGATCGTGATCTTTTTTTCCCGGTTGAGTTTCTGAAAAATGTCCATAATTTCATTTCCTGTCTTCGTGTCCAGGTTTCCGGTCGGCTCATCGGCGAGGACAAGGGGAGGATTATTGATCAGGGACCGGGCAATGGCCACTCTCTGCTGTTCTCCTCCGGAAAGCTGGTTTGTCATGTGCAGCTCTCTTCCTTTCAGGCCGACTTCCGCAAGTGCCTGATAAGCCATCTCTTTGGCCTTTTTTCCTGGAGTGTCGGAGTACAGGAGAGGGAGTTCGGTGTTCTCAAGAGCTGTGGTGCGGGCGAGGAGGTTGAAGGTCTGGAAGACAAACCCGATTTTCTTATTCCTGATACGGGCCAGCATGTTCTTGTCCAGAGTGGAGACCTCTTGTCCCTCTAATAGATACTTTCCCTCTGTGGGCCGGTCCAGACAGCCGATGATGTTCATCAGAGTCGATTTGCCGGATCCCGAAGGGCCCATGATTGCCACGAGATCTCCCTCGCGGATGGTGTAAGTGACGCCTCTGAGAGCATTGACCTTCGTCTCTCCGACTGTGTACACTTTCTTCAGGTCTTCCAGTTGAATAAGGTTGTTGTTGCTGCTCATTCGTGCTTGTCCTTGTTTTGAGTTTTGTTTTCCTAAGGGGAAAGGTTTAGCGGAACATCCTCATCATAGAAGGCCCCCCTCTACTGGAAGAGCGAGAGCTCCCTTCAGTATTTTCACCCGTGATCACCAATTGGCCTTCTTTCAGGTTGCCTGAGACGATCTCTGTAAAAGAATTATCCGTGACTCCTTTTCGGATGAATACCAACTTGAGCTGGCCGTTTTCGTCCTCGATCCAGACTCGTGCAAAATCTCGCATCTGATTTCCACTCATGCCAGAGCCTCTCATCCCAAATTGGCGCTGGCCTGTGCTGCTTCTCTGCGAACCTTGGGAATCTTCTTTCTGGCGAGGCTGTCTTTCCTGGCCCGATCCTTCCTCTCCTGAGCTCCTGTTTCCTCTCATGCTCATAAAGAGATCTCTCATTTCTTCCTGGCTGAGATTAGGTGTGAAACGGAGGGCGGCGTTCGGGACGCGCAAGGCATTCCTCGCCTCTCCAGTGACGATCGAAACAGTGGCCGTCATTCCGGGCCTCAGTTTCATCTCAGGATTTTCCACATCGACGATAGTGGTGTAGGTGACAACATTCTGGACGACTTCAGGGGAGTAACGGACCTGTTTGACCACTCCGTTGAAATTTTCATCCGGAAAGGCATCGACAGTGAACCTGACTTTCTGTTCCTCTTTCACTTTTCCGATGTCCGCTTCATCCACGCTGCATTCCACCTGCATCTTGCTCAGGTCATTGGCGATCTGGAAAAGGACTGGCGCCTGGAAGCTGGCAGCGACTGTCTGTCCGACGTTGACATTGCGGTTGATCACGACTCCGTCAATAGGCGATTTGATGATGGTGTACGTCAGGTTGACCTTGCTTGTCTCGAGCTGGGATTTGGCCTGTTCCAGCCGGGCCTCTGCGGATTGGATGTCAGCCTTGGCGCCGTAATAATTGGTCTCGATGGTCTCTTTTTCTTCAAAAGACATTAAATCCTTCTCAAAGAGACTCAGGGCCCGTTCATATTTTTTCTGGAGATTATCATAGGTGACTTTGGCTTTTTCGAGAGAAGCGACAGCACTTTGATAGTTGGCTTTATCCTGGTTCACACGGGATAAGAATTGAGATTGTTCCAGCTGAGCGATAACCTGTCCCTCTTTCACCTGGGAATTGAAATCCACGTAAATTTTTTCAAGTTCTCCGGAGACCTGGCTTCCTACGTCAACAATGGTCACCGGATTCAGCGTACCAGTGGTGACGACGAGTGCTTCGATGTTTCCTCTGTCAACCGCTTCCTTTTTATATTTTTCGTTGTTTCCGTTGTTTCGGTTAAAGACAGTCAATCCGAGAACAATCCCTGTCACTGTAACGGTGACAACGATAACTGCGATTAGGATGATCTTTTTTTTCATTGTTTATCTCCGTGTGTCTCTTCCGTGATTTTCGGATTGGGTTTTTTCATTCTTTCTGTCTGTTCTGTTGTTTTTGCTGCGTTTTCTTCTTTCTTCCATTTCTTTCTTTCTCTGAGAGACATACTTTTCGATCATGGCATCGAATTTCTGACTTTGCTCCTCACTCAAAACATTTTTGATCTCACTCCTGAGCTGAGATCTCATGTTGGAGTATCTCTCACGGTAAGAGGAGTATATCTCTTTCATCCTTTCTTCATTATTCCTGAAGATTTCCCTTATCTGTTCCTGCTGCTCTGGAGTGAGGCTCAGCTCTTGAGCCATTATTTCAAGGGTAGGAAAGCGCACAGAACTTCTTCTATCCGTTTTCCTTTCCGTTCTTTGTTTTACTTTCTTATGAATGAGGTGCTGCTCGATAAGTATCCCACTCAGGAGGCCGACGATAAAGACTACGATAAGGGAGAAGACTATCCATACTTTATAATGGTTTTTCATTTTAAATCTCTCCTTGTTCCGTTGTTTTCTTCCAGAACTGTGAATATAAGCATCATGTTCTTATCCTCGATTCCTGCTGTTTCGAGCAAGGCGGTTGTGTCATGCAACGGATTCTGATTCTGGAGCAGGAGAATTCCTGATTGACTGAGGTCTTGAGTGAGTTCCGCTTCTTCTTGTGGCGGGCTGAAAAGAAGAATAGCCGCAGACATAAAGAAAATCAGAAGGAACGAGACAGGGATAGCTCTCATTCCCCACTTCTTCCACAATATCCAGGGCTCAACTTTTTTTCTTTCTTCGAGTTTGGACTGAAGACGTTCCCAGAAGTAAGGTTTGGGTTCAGGGAAGTCTTTTGCCTTTAAAGTATTGAAGATGACTCGGTATTCTTCCTGTGTCACGGAGCAGAGAGGGCAGCTGTGTACGTGCTCCTCCAGCTCCTTTTTTTCGTTGTCTTTTAAGCGCCCATCGAATGCGCGGAGTATCCATTTCTCGAATTTTTTACAATTCATGTTCCCCTCCTTGGCGGCTGAAGAAAGGCGCCAATTTTTTCCTGAGCATTTTCCTGGCTCTGTAAATCCGGGAATCCACAGTCCCAGGAGAGATATTCAGGATTCTAGAGATTTCTTCGTAAGAAAATCCCTGTATATCTCTGAGAGAGAGGATGACCTGGTGTTTTTCGGGTAGAGATCGGATGGATTGATGGACGAATTGTTTTCTCTGTGCTTCAGCGGATTCCTTTTCTTCTTTCATCGTTTTATCCTCTTGGAGAATGGAACTTTCTTTGATTTTTTCGATAGATATTTGGATCATTCGACTTTTTTTCCTGAGATAATCTCTCGCATGATTAATCGCTATCCTGTATAGCCAGGTTCCGAATCCTGACCTGGATTGGAATCTCGGAAGAGCATAATAGGCCTTGATGAATGCTTCCTGAGCCAGGTCATCTGCGACATCGCGGTCACGCGTTAAGCTAAAAGCCAAGTTAAACACCTTTATCCTGTATTTCTTCACCAGTTCGGCAAAGGCTTCTTCGCTGCCTTCCCGGCTCAATCGGACAAGCTCTTTCTCTTCCATGCCACTCTAACATCTCTTTGCCTCCGTGCACTATTTAGACGGAGGAAAGAGGAAAATCTTCCGTCTAATTCTTTAAACAGGAATCATCTTCCCTTCGTTTCCTATTCTAATTCATAGGAAGAGATTCATAAAGAATTATTTGCTTTTGGATAGAGTTTGGCTAGAGAAAGAGGTCTAAAAATAGAAAGGTAATGCTCTGTTTAAAAAAAATTACCTGGATATCTTTTTATCGGTTCCTATTTCTTTTTGGCTGTCCACTCCCGGGAACCAAAATCCCCCATCTCTACCGTACCGGTCATCGTGTTCCCTTCGACCTTTCCCTTGTAGGTTATTTTGAATTCTCCTCCTTCTCTGCCTGGGCGGGTGATTGTCCATTCGATCTCATTTCCCTTGATAGTGCCTTCTGCTTTGATTTCTCCTCCTCCTCTGAATCCTGGCATGGTGACTGTAATTTTTTCACCGTCCTGCTCGATTTTAATGTTTGTGGTTCGAGGCCCCTGTCGACCCTCCGAAGTCATCTCCCAGTCTCCGGCCACATTGGCCTGCAGAGCGCTCATCGGAATGACCAGCAGAGCCAGTGCGCATAAGGCAATCAGTGATTTTGTCTTGGTCATGCGTTCCTCCTTTTTAGTTGGCTAAAGTTATTTTTTAGATGCGTGCGCATCGTTTATTCTCTGAACTTTTTATTTATCGTTTAGACGAACATCTAGGTAATAATCTTCCATAATAATCCACTAATCTTCCATAAAAAACAATCAATAAAAAAGTGGGATTCATTCAAATTTATTCTTGTATTTTGGATATAATAAATCATGAGCAGAAATGGGCAGGCAAAGAAAATCTACTTGGTGGCAGATCCAAGTTCAAGCGGGACAATATTTGACAATTTTGTCGACTTTCCTACAATATTGTAGGTCCTTTCCGGGACGTCAAATGTATAATTTATTTATTTACAACATGTTAAATATTGGCACGTTTATTGCAATATTATTTACCTCATGATTCGAAAGGAGGTTAAAATGAATATGAGAAAGACAGTTTCACTAATAGGATTCATACTCATCTTGGGTTCAGGTTTTATCTTTGCCCAGGAACAGCAGGAACAGTCAAAAGCACAGGTCCGTAAAGAGGTCCGGAATGAAGTCCAGACTCAGGTGCAGACAAAAGCGAAGGAGCGTGTCAGGATTCGCTTAATGTTTGTGGATGAGAACGGTGACGGGATCAACGATCTTGCCCGGGACCACGATAATGATGGAATTCCTAACTGCCAGGACCCGGATTGGACACCGCCAGAGGACGGAAGCGGATACATGTACAGGTACAGGAATGCTTCTGAAGGGAACAGGTTTGAGTACAGAAACAGGCTGTACAGCGGAGAAGGAGGAAACAAGGCCTCTTTCAGGAAGTGTTTTTCCCATGTGACGAGAAGCGCTCAAGGCAGATCCAGTCGAACTGGACAAGGCTCAAGACGGAACGGACGCTGAGCCGCATGAAAAGAACTTCATCTCAATATCTTCAGAGGGAAAAGGGGGAGGACTCCTTTTCCCTCTCCCAAGGAGACAAAGTGAAAAGACTATTCGTATCTTTATTTGCCTTTGCTTTATTGAACTCAGCGTTGAAAGCTGAGATGTTTTCTTTGTCACTCTTTCAGAACATGACAGATAATGTTTTTCAGAACATGTTTCTCGAAAAGGATCAATTGTCTTCATTGAATTTTTATCTAGATAAGGATTTTTCAAAGATTTCGTTTTTTACCGAGGGGAATTATGTCTATCTCTATGAGAATTCCGGTTTTTCTTATTATTTTCATGGCATGGGTTTGGATTATCTTTATCCCGTCAATGAAAAGTCAGCTTTTTATTTTGCCCTCATAGGCCAAGGGGCTTTCTACAGGGCCGATTTCAATGATTTCAATTACCTTTCCCTGAATGTTCTGAGTTCTTTTAAGACCTACATCAGCCCGACTTCTATTCTGAAGTCGAACTATGCCCTGGAGTATAAGCACTACGGATATTCACTCTATGATTTCATCAGCCATCTCCTGGACGTTTCCTTTGACTCTTACTTTCAGACGAGAACCACCATCAAAGCAGAGTTGAACTGGGGGTATAAAAACTATCTGAACTCTCTTCTTCCGGCAGAGGATAGCCAGTCAATCCAGATTTTAGCAGTAAAAGGGCTGGTCGCACAGGGAATGGGCGGGAGAGTCGGTCTCAATGTCTCAGGAACAAAGCAGTGGACGCTCTCAGGGGAAAATCCCTTCTCTTCTATCGAGGAATTTTATATGGTGGAGAATCCTTCCTATGACAGATATTCCTGGCAGGGATATCAGATCAGCAGCGAACTCACCATCCTCGTGCCCTGGAATATCGAGCTCAAAATGGGGTATACTAGGTCTGAAAAGGAATTCCCCGGGATCGAGAGCATGGATTTGGATGGCAATCCCCTTGGAGTGATCCGGAAGGACACAAGAGCCCAGTTTGAGGCTCGAGTGGAAAAGAATTTTCCGAAATTTTCCCTGTTTTTTTCCTACATCTACATTGATAATCATTCCAACGACTCCTTTTTTAATTGGCAGGGAAATTTTCTGGCAGTCGGGTTGGAATGGAACGTTTTTTTTGGAGGGAATGAGTGAGGAGGGGTTTTTCTACGATTGTTTTGATCCTGGCCGTGTTCCAGTGCACAATCTTCAGCCAGAAGCCCGATCACTTTTACAATGTGGATACAGAGAAAAAAATCAAGGGCACGATACAGAATATCGTTATGGAATCCCGCTACAAGGACGCGTCTCCTTTCTTGATCGTTGTATTGGAGGAAAAAAAGACAGAAGAGGTCTATAATGTGGAGATCAGCCCCGTCCGGTTTTTCACTCATGATTTTCACAAAGGGGAAGACCTGGAAGTCACTGGTTCTCTCTACTCCAAGGAAGGAGAGAAGAACATCATTGCCCGCCAGATCAGATTCCGTGGAGAGATTATCATCCTTAGGGATAAGAAAGGCTTCCCGGCCTGGAGAGGAGGCGAGATGAAACAGAAAAAGAGAAGAAAAGGCAAGCGGTTTTGAAAGGCCGGAATTTTTTTCTCTTCTTTTACCTTCCGTTTTTGGGAATAATCATTATTTTTTTTGTTTTCTCATCCTTGAACCGAGCCACTATCAAGAAAAGAACAGAAGATCTGGTAAAAGAGCAGCTCCGGGCCGCGGCGGGGATTCTCAAAGTCAACATCTCCCATTTCTTGAAAGAGAATTATTCTGTGGATGAGATCTTCGAATCCTATGCCGGGGAGGAAGACATTTATTACATTGCTTTGCTGGATGAAGATAAGCGAATATTAGGCTGGAGCTCCCGCTTCGAAGGATATCTTCCTCTTTCTCTTCAGGCCGTGGGCAATGAGGAGTCCTGGATTATCGACTCTCCGGCGGGCAAGATATTCAATTTTTTTTCTCCCTTCTCCCCGGAAAAAGGGAAGTCCTATTTTCTGTATATCGGGTATTCTCTTGGGGACCTGGAAGAGATGGTCCTCTATTCCCGCAGAAGTTTTTTCTTGATATTTGGCCTGATTTCTATCATCGGCATTATTTTCTTTTATGGGCTGTACCAGCTTCAACGGCATTATCTGGACAAGAAGAAAGAGGCAGAAGACGAAAAAAAGGAGAAGGAAAGATACCGGGAAATTTCTGCTTTTACTTCGGGTATTGCCCATGAGATCAAGAATCCCTTGAACAGTCTATCCCTTCTTTTTGAGCTGCTTCATAAAAGAGTTCCAGAAGAGATTCAAAAGGATGTCTCTTTAGGAAAGGAAGAAATCCAGAAAGTCTCCAGGATTATCGACCAATTTTCTGCCAGCTTAAAACCTTTCAGTTTAAACAAGGAGATATTTCCCTTTGCAGAAATGATTTCGGATGTCCGAGAGTCACTTTTTAAGGAATTCGACACGGCAGGGATTGACATCTCTTATTCTGAATCCTCATCCATTGCCCTTAATGCGGATAAAGGCTTGATGCAGCAGGCATTTTTAAACCTTTTAAAGAATTCACTCGAAGCCAGCGAGAAAGGAAGGATCGGGATTCGTGCCTGGCAGAAAAAGGGAAAAGTCCTGGTGAGGATAGATGACCCGGGACGGGGAATCCCTGATGAGGACAAAGCGCGGATTTTTGAGCCATTCTTCTCCACCAAGAAGAAAGGAATGGGAGTCGGGCTTTATCTGACTAAAAAGATTGTCGAGGCCCATGAGGGAGAAATAGAGGTGCAGAGTCAAAGAGGACAGGGAACCACATTTTTCATACATATTCCAGGAGGATGAGATGAGTAAGGCCAATATTCTGGTCGTGGAAGATGATGCTCTGCAGAGGAGACTGATCAAGGAGAATCTTGAGCAGCAGAAGTATACGGTTTTTGAGGCTTCTTCCGGCCAGGAGGCTCTTGAGACAATCTCCATTCATCCTGTGGATATCGCAGTCGTTGACTTCAAACTGGACGGCGAGACCGGCATAGATGTGATCCAGGCTATCCTGGAAAGGAATCCTCTCGTCACACCGATAATGGTTACCGCGTTTGCCAATGTCGAGAACGCTGTGGAGGCTATTAAAAAAGGGGCCTATGACTACATTGTCAAACCGATTGATTTTGAGAAGTTTATTCTCGTTATCGGCCGGGCGCTAGAGAGGCAGAGGCTGAAAAAAGAGATCTCCATCCTTCAGGATTCTCTGGAAGAGAAGTTCAGTTCCAAGAATTTTGTTTTCAATTCATCCAGGATGGAAGAGGCAGCTCTCCTCATTTCGAAAGCGTCAAAGAGTGATGCCACGGTCCTTATTTCAGGAGAAACGGGAGCCGGAAAAGATTTTGTGGCCAGGACAATTCATTATTCCTCGAAAAGGAAAAAAGGACCTTACCTGGCTGTTAACATTCCTTCTCTGCCAGAAACGCTGATCGAGAGCGAGTTGTTCGGTGCGGAAAAGGGATCTTATACGGGAGCCTATGAAAGGAAAACCGGAAAGTTTGAAGCGGCTTCGGGCGGAACCCTTTTCTTGGACGAAATAGGCGACCTGCCTTCACAGCTCCAGGTCAAACTCCTGCGTTTCCTCCAGGAAAAAGAGTTCTACCGCTTGGGCTCATCCAAGCCGCTGAAATCCGATGTGAGGATAATTGCCGCCACCAATAAGGATTTGGACAGGTTGATGAAAGAGGAAAAATTCAGACCTGACCTCTATTACCGGCTGAACGTCATTCAAATTATCGTCCCCCCGCTCCGCGAAAGAAAAGAAGACATCTCTCCGCTGGTTGACTATTTCATCAGGAAATACAGTGACCGAGAGAAAAAAAAGATCGAGGAAATTTCAGCCGAGGCCATGACGGCTCTCCTCAACTACTCTTTCCCCGGAAACATCAGAGAGCTGGAGAACATCATTGAAAGAGCCGTTGTTTTTTGTGAGGGTCCGACGATAACGTCTTCCGATTTGCCTCTGTTTCTAAAAGAGAAAAAAGAGGAAGAGCTTGTCCAGGAGGGACTCTCTTTAATGGATAAGGTCAAGCATTTAGAGGTTAAGGAAATAAAAAAAGCACTCCTGGATAATGGTTCTATAAAGAGCCGAGCGGCCCGGGCCCTGGGAATTACGGAAAGGATGTTGAGCTACAAGATGAAAATCCACAACATCTCTTCTGATAAAAAAGAGTAGAGCCTCGATTCTTTCCTTTCCCTTGACATTCTTTTTTGACTTTAATTAAATATATCTTCCTATATAGGGATATATTTAATGTTTGTATGGATTACTCACCGTATCAGCGGTCTTCTGCTCATTCTCCTCCTTGGGGTGAAGTTTCTCACATCATTTTTTTTAATGACGAAGGAGCAGAAACCAGATTGGGCTCTGGTTCTTCACACGAATCCTTTCACAGACACCCTTCTGATTATCTTGATCGTCTTCCATGCGCTGTATGGTTTGAGAACGGTCATCATCGACCTTGGAGTGAAGAAAGAAAAGCAGCTCTTCTGGATTTTCACTCTACTTAGCATTGTTTTAAGCGCTGTGTTACTCATCGTTTACTTCACCAGGAATTACTGAATGTTAAGTCAGGACATCCTTGTTGTTGGGGGTGGATTGGCCGGGTTGGCCGCCGCGCTCGCCAGTGATCCCCGACTGAAAGTCGCCGTCATATCCAAGGTCCATCCGCTCCGCTCCCACTCTGTCGCCGCCCAAGGAGGAATAAACGCTGCCCTGGGAAACAACCCGGATGGCCTGGATGACACCTGGGAAAAGCACGCCTTTGATACCATCAAGGGAAGCGATTATCTGGCCGACCAGGATATCGCGGAACTGATGTGTGAAAAGGCAATAGCGACCATCTATGAGCTGGAGTATCTGGGTGTCCCTTTCAGCCGTTTTCCCGGGGGAGTGATCGCCCAGAGGCCGTTTGGCGGAGCAGGATTTCCTCGTACATGCTATGCGGCTGACAGGACAGGGCTGGTCATCCTCCACACGCTTTATGAGCAATCCATCAAAAGGCAGGTCAAGTTTTATAATGAATGGCTGGTAACCCAGTTGGTGGTCAAAGATGGACGGTGTCTGGGAGTAGTGGTCTACGACCTGGCAACGGGGGATATCATGCCTGTCAAAGCTCGGGCTGTTATTTTCGCCACAGGAGGATACGGCAGAGTCTATCAAAGGACGACGAATGCATTCATCAATCACGGAAGCGGCATCGGGATCGCTTATAAGGCCGGTGTCCCGTTGAAAGATATGGAGTTTGTCCAGTTTCATCCCACATCTCTTTATGACACGAATATCTTGATTACAGAAGGCGCGCGCGGAGAAGGTGGATATCTGGTGAATAACAAGGGCAAAAGATTCATGGAGGATTATGCATCTTCAGCCATGGAGCTGGCGCCCCGGGATATCGTTGCGCGCTCTATTCAAACAGAGATTAATAAAGGAAACGGGTTTGAAGACCAGTATGTCCATCTGGATTTGCGGCATTTAGGAGAGAAAAAAATCAAAAAAAGACTTCCCGGCATCCGGGAAATCTGCATCAATTTTGCTGGAATAGATCCCATCGATACCCCCATCCCTATCCAGCCGGCGCAGCATTACTCTATGGGAGGGATCGATGTCAATGCCCAGTGCACCTCGATCGTGGATGGCTTTTATGCGGCCGGAGAATGTGCCTGTGTGAGCATTCATGGGGCAAACCGTCTTGGCGGCAACTCGCTCCTGGATACTGTTGTTTTTGGGAAAATCGCCGGAGAAGAGGCTTCGAATGCAGTCAAAGGAGGTAAAGAGTCGAAAGATGAAGAAAGCATTCTTCTCGATGAAGCTTTAGGAATGAAAAAGAGGATCGAGGGGTGGGGGAAAAAGGATTCCGGTGAAAAAGTCCACCGTCTGCTGAACAGATTAAAGACGATCATGAGTGAAAAAGTCGATATGTTCAGAAATAAGAAGGATTTATCCGAAGCTCTGGAGAAAATCTCTGAGCTGAGGGAAGATTACGGACGAGTCCATATTTCTGGGAAATGCCTTCGCTATAGCCAGGAGCTTGTGAATGTCATCGAATTTGACTCCATGCTGGATTTAGCGCAGGTCATCACATCAGGCGCCTTAAACAGGGAAGAAACCAGAGGGTCTCATTTCCGTGAGGATTTCACAGACCGGAATGATAAAGATTGGCTCAAGCATACGCTGGTGACGTTGAAAGACGGAAAACTCCAGATTGGCTATCGAGATGTGAATATCACCAAGTACGAGCCAAAGGCCAGAAAATACTGAGATGGAATACACATTCAGGATTTTTCGCTACGATCCGCTGAAGGATGAGTCCCCTTCTTTCCAGGATTATCCTTTCAGGACAGAAGAGAAGATGTCTGTCCTGGAAGCATTGATGGATATCCGGAACGAACAGGACTGCACTCTGGCTTTCCGTTACAGCTGCCGGGAAGCCATATGCGGTTCCTGCGGCATGGTGATCAACGGAAAATTTGATTTAGCCTGTCGGACCATGGTGGCTTCCCTGAATTCATCTGTCGTCATCATCGAGCCTCTCCCCAATCTGGAGATTCAGAAGGATTTAGCTGTCAACATGGAACCTTTTTTTGAAGCTGTGCGCAAGATCGAGCCGTATTTGTTCACCGAGGGAGAGATGCTGGAAAAAGGCTTTCGCATCGAAGACAGAGAAATGGATAAGATTTTTCAGTATATCAACTGCATCCTCTGCGGATGCTGTTACAGCGCTTGCCCGGTCGCATCCCGGGATGAAAGATATTTGGGGCCTGCAGCTCTGGCTAAGCTCTTTCGCTATGTCAGAGACCCCAGAGACAAAAGACCCTTTTCAAACTGGTCAAGCGTTAACACCGAAAGCGGTGTCTGGGGGTGCGACACCGTGTTTAAATGCAACGAGGTCTGCCCCAAGGAAGTCAGGCCAGCGGATGGTATCGAAGCCCTAAGAAGAAAACTGGTTGTCGAGAAGATCAAACGGATTTTTAGGAAAAAAAGATGAAACTCAAACATTCTTTGTTCACGCGCCGGCAATTTCTAAACGGTCTCCTCGGAGGATGGCTCGGTGCTCTGGCTGCATCTCTGTTGGCTCCTGTGTTGAAATTTGTTTTTCCGCCGGCAAGAGAGCCTGATGAGGTTATCCTCTCTTTTTCGGATTTCAAAGATATGGAGCTGAATACAGTTAAAAATTTTCCATGGGGAAGCAAGCCTGGCCTGCTCAAAAAGAATGATGACGGCTCGTACACGGCCTTTGTCGCTGTCTGCACACATTTGGACTGCAATGTCACTTATTTGTCTGACCAGAGAAAATTCTTCTGTGCCTGCCATGATGGCTGGTACGACGAGAACGGAATCAACATCGGCGGACCCCCGCCGCGACCCCTTCGCCAGCTGAATTTATCCATCGAAGGAGAAGACCTGATCATCAAGAGAGAAGGTGTAGAGTGAGTTCCAAGGATATGAATAAGAGATTGCGTTTTTGGCTGGACGAGCGCTCTGGATACTCCGTAATCTTTCACTTCTTGAAGGAGAAAAAAATTCCCCAGCACAGGCATTCCATCTGGTACTACACCGGAAGTGCTATCCTGCTATTTTTCGCTATTCAGGTGATTACCGGCTTCCTGCTTGTTTTTTATTACAACCCGACACTCGAAGGGGCCAACGCCAGTGTGGCTCGAATTATGACCGAGGTTCCTCTGGGCTGGATAATCCGCTCGGTCCACAGCTGGTCCGCCTCTTTCATGATCGCCTTTGTTTTTGTCCATCTGCTCAGCATCTGGATCACAAAAGCTTACCGTAAGCCCAGGGAGTTGACCTGGATGAGCGGCGTCTTTCTTCTTTTTGTCTCCCTGGCCTTCGGATTCACAGGCTATCTTCTTCCCTGGGATGACCTTTCTCTTTCTGCCACAAAAGTGGGGACAGACATTCCCCGCTCCATTCCAATCGTTGGAATCTGGGTGACAAAGCTGCTTCGCGGCGGAGAAGATGTCACAGGGGATACGCTGACGCGCTTTTTCGGTTTTCATGTATCCATCCTTCCCCTTTTTCTGCTGGCAATTCTTGCTGTTCACGTCTATCTCATCCAGAAGCAGGGGATGAGCATCCCTCTTGAGGCAGAAAGAAAAGATGAGAAGATGAAAGAACTCCCCTTCTGGCCCAATTTTGTCTTCCGGGAGATGGTGGTGTGGCTTGTGCTCACCGGCATCCTCTTCTCAGTGGCAGTCTTTTTTCCTCCTTCTTTGGATAAGGCGGCAGATTTAATGGCTCCTGCGCCGGAAGGAATCAGGCCGGAATGGTATTTTCTTTTTCTCTTTCAGATGCTCAAAATTTTTCCGGCAAAGATTCTCTTTGTCAACGGAGATACACTCGCTGTGCTCTTGATTCTCTTGGGTATTGTGGCCTTCTTTTTCCTTCCTCTTATTGATAACAAACCTGCGGAAAGGAAGGGCAAGATCATCACCGTTATCGCTTATCTGTTTATCGTTTTTGCGCTGGCTATGACAGTCTGGAGTCTGCTCTAATGAGGAAAAAGAAAAAATATGTCGCTTTGTTTGTGCTGGTTATCGCTTTTCACTCGTTTTTTCTTTTGAAACCTGTTTTTGCTCAGCAGGTCGGACAGAAAGAGAAAACCGAGATGACTCAAGAAGTGGAAAGCCAGGAGAAGATCATCCCCGGGCCCCAGAATATCACAGAATCGACAGGTATTTATGTCTTCATCGTTTGGATGTGGCTGGCTATATTTGTCTTGATTTATATCTTGATCCTCAAGATCAAGGAAGTGGATAGGCTTCATGAAATTCGGTTTATTTCCAAAAAGATAAAATAATCCCTTCCATTCTGTGAAAATTTCCCTCTCTCTTTCGTCATTTTTTTGGATGTTTCTCCTCCATATTGATTTGGTGAAATAGACGGGAATGGATGGAGCGACCTTGAAGATTTAGCCTTCTCGAACTGTCCATCGAGGGAAGCCGATGAAATCGGCCGCCGAGTATATTTGAGGAAGCTCAGGACAATGGACTTCGAAAACACGCCACTTTTGCCCCAGCGAAATCAGTACTTCTCTTTTGCGAAGGCTTTTGGGTGGAAAAAACCGTTTGAAGGCGGAGCGGGCACGGTTCCTTTCCGGGGGAGAGGAGAGAGGAGCCTGAAACCGAGCCGCTTTTGCCTGATTTGGGGCCTGCTCAGCCGGCCCAAATCAGTGGGGATTCCAAGGGGGTGTGCCCCCTGGGACGCAGGAGGCGTTTGAGCGTCCGAGAAGGGGAGGCAGGGAGCCGTAAGCGAAGCGAGGCGAATGTTGGAAGGGGGAAAGCGGAGCTGTTCCCCCTCCAAGGTGCTCGCAGGGGAAAAAGATGCGTGTTTTTGAATCCAGAAGCCGGAGAATATGGTTTTCTCCCTCCACTGCCCTTCGCTTATGGGCTGAGGAGGATAGTGAGGGAATGGCGTGAAAAATCTGAAGGAAGCGAAGCCATTTCCATGAATTTTAGTCATAAGTTAACCACACAAAATGGAAGGCAACTTTTTAGCTTTGCTGGTTGCAGCACAGAGATAATCCTATGAGAAGCAAAAGCCCAGCTCTGCGCAAAAATACAGGGCACAGAGAGAGACTCAGAGAGAAATTTTTAAGAGGAGGACTTGCCGGATTTCTGGACTATGAGATCATCGAGCTCCTCTTGACGCTGGGAACGCCTCGCTCGGACTGTAAGCAGCCGGCAAAGGATGCTCTGAAAAAATTTCAATCTTTGAGAGGAGTGCTGGAGGCGACGGAAGATGAGCTCAAGAAGATTGACGGAATAGGCCCTCACAATGTATTTGGTCTTAAGTTTATCCATGAGGTTTCTCGGCGTTTCCTTAAGGAAAAAATGATGAGCC
>Ga0180437_10002890_pt1 | contig 26434 bp, 34 predicted proteins | sample SS_ome_4_FD_132410 | JGI IMG/M metagenome (GOLD analysis project Ga0180437, IMG submission 132410) | Hypersaline lake sediment archaeal communities from the Salton Sea, California, USA - SS_3_D_1 metaG | ecosystem: Environmental > Aquatic > Non-marine Saline and Alkaline > Hypersaline >... | reverse complement strand
GATACGTATGGGTTTGATACAAAATTTTCTTATAAGCTTCTCTCAACAGGGTGGGAACGCATCGGGAATAGCATAGCTACTCCCGCAGCCGATATATGGACCGGAACTAACAGTGACTTTTTTTGGAGTACAAACTGGAGAGGAACCGATGATTACACATACCTATTATTTTCTACTAACTACAGCGCTACAGATAATCTTCGCTATTTTGATGGTACTAACTGGACTAGGTGGCAACCTCAGTATGCCTCTAATGTCCTAAACACGATAGAGACGGCAAGATTAATTATTCCATTTCAAAATAGATTACTATTATTGAATACTGTTGAGAGCGATGAAAACGGCATCAACTTTACCTTTGTAAATAGATGTAGATATTCACGCGTTGGTAGTCCAATCGGCGCTGATTCTTATAGAGAAGATATAGATGGAGAGGGTAGTTTTATAGATGCTCCCACAAGAGAAGCTATTGTAAGCTGCCAAAAGATTAAGAACAGATTGATCGTCTTCTTTGAGAGAAGTACATATGAGCTTGTATATACGGGTAACCAGATTTATCCGTTTAGGTGGCAAGAAATTAACTCTACCTTAGGTTGCGAATCTACCTTTTCGGTTGTTCCTTTTGATAAGGCTGTGTTGGGTGTCGGTCAAACCGGCATCCACGCATGCACCGGAGCAAACGTAGAGCGTATTGATACAAAGATTCCAGACGAGGTATTTGAGATACATAACGATGATGACGGTGTATTTAGAGTACATGGCATACGTGACTACTATAATGAGATGGTATATTGGACGATGCCATATGAGCATAGTTATCAATCGTTTCCAAATAAACTGTTAGTGTTTAACTATAAAGAGAACACATGGGCATTCTTTGATGATCACGTCACCGCTTTTGGATATCACCAAATATCAGATGATCTTACCTGGTCAGAGATGGACCAAGAGTGGGAGCAGAATGATGATCAGTGGAACGACGGTACCATGGAGTCAAAGTTTAGATATGTTATTGCGGGAAATCAGCACGGATATACTTTCTTGATGCATAGAGAGTTCGAGTTTAACGCTATATCTAAACCAGTTACAGACATAACAGAAGCAGCCGGAGTTATCACAGTTAAAGTAATAGCTCATAACTTATCTTCAGGTGATTGGATAAGTTTTGTTAACGCTAACGGATGCCCAGAGCTCGAAGATAACAACTACAAGGTAAACGTTCAATCAGCTGACACGTTTACGATCGACCACCCTCCTGTATTTACAGGCCCGTATACTGGTGGCGCTGGAATAATACTTGTAAGTAAAGTTGATATATATTCAAAGCGATTTAATTTTTATTCAAAACAGGGTGATAACACAAATATAGAAAAGACAGATTTTCTTGTAGACAAGAATGACGACGGTGCGCTCACTGTTGATTATCTTGTTTCTGCATCTCGACTTTCCATGAGGCAGGATGGTATAGATAATGGAGCTATTTTAGGCTCTTCTGTACTTGAGATGGATCCGTACACTGACCTTGAAAACGTCCAAAAAAGATTCTGGCATGCTGTCTATTTACAAGCACAGGGAGAATCTATACAGCTTAGACTTTACTGGACTGATGAGCAGATGAGAGATGGTAACATCCCATATGTAGGCTTTGAGATACACGGAATCTTGTTTCATGCGTCTCCTACACAAGAACTCTAAATAAAACACCGTGCTGACATGAAATCAACACGGCGAAAAAAGGAGAGTAGTAATGAAGCCATAATGACTAAACATACTGAGAATATTTTACTCTTTTATAAACTCAAACACAATGTGTGACTCTGTGAAAGAAGTTCTATCTATTCCAGTTGTTATATTAACGTTAGTATCATCTATATTTACTTCTATATTGTTAATCAAGGTGGTAGAGGAGTATGGAAGAGGGATTTTTACTTTGTTTGTATAGTCTGATGCTGCTCCAGTTATTTTTATTGCTGTATATGTATCTGGAGTCGGAAAGGTGATGCCGTGAGCTATTGTTTTAGTTGCCGCGTTTGGGAGTATCCCGCACTCAATTACTATAGTTACCTTTTGTCTTTCTGTAGGTGTTCTTGGTGTTTGGCTCGATAGATCTGGGTCTGGGAACCACACCTCACCATCTACGAACTCTGTTTTAGAATATATCCCTGTTTTCTTTAGATTTAACGCCATAGCGTGGTTATTGAAGATTTGCCGCAACCTGACCAAGAAGTCTTTAAACTCTGGACTATTGATATCGATATGATCTAAATTCTCTATTTCAAATACTTCAGTTAAAGGCACAAACATGCCTTGCCTGGTATCTATTGCCATACTACGCCCTCTCTAAGTAATGATTAAAATCTCACGTTAATAATTATACTATAAGTGTGGTGTTGCTTGATAACAATAAATTAAGGGAAGTATTATGGCTTTAGGAGCGATTCTGGGAGGAGCTATAGCATCTTACGGTGTAAGTAAGGTCGGTAGCTGGCTCTATAATAAACTCTTTGGAGGAGGACGAAAAAGAGGTAAGGGAGGTAAACGTGGAGGTGGTTCAGGAGATGGACCTGATGTAACACAGGTATCCAAATATGATCCTGAAATGGAAAAATTACTTAATGAGAAGATGCCGGAGATAATGAAAGAGCTGATGGCTGAACCTGAAGCGTTTCCAGAGCTACAAGAAGTTATGCAAAGGCAGCATGAAGCTTTTGGTGAGGGGCCAGAGCTCCCACAGATGCCGGCAGAAGCTGACTTATCTTCGCTAGATTTCGGTCCCATAGCTGAGCAAGCTAGGCAGAGGTTTCAGACTGATACTATACCTACACTTGCTGAGAGATTTACCTCTATAACAGGTGGTGGGCAGAGAAGTGGTGCTTTCGAAAGGCAGAAAGCTAAAGCTGCTGAAGGTCTAGAAACAGGACTAGCAGCAATGCAAGCCCAATTACAGCCACAATATGATCTTCAAAGAGCTCAATATGGTTTACAACGTGGTCAGTTAGCTGGACAGCTAGGACAACTAGGGCTACAAGCCAGAGGTCAGAGATTAAGAGAAGGTCAATTTGCACTACAGCACGAACTTGCATCTAGAGCTCCAGCTCAGCAAAGAATGGCACTGTTGGCAAATCTATTAGGTGGTGGAGTAGCATCTCCGTATCACCAAGCTATCCAGCCAAAATCGCCTTCTTTCTTGCAGTCATTAGCTCCAGGGTTAGGGCAAGCTGGTATGCAGCTGGGTACTGCGTGGTTAGGTCAAAAATTGGGATTGTTTAGCTAGTAAAGGATAAAAAATGGCTCTAATACAATTGCCTCAACAGCAATCATTTGGCTCCGGGTTAGGGGCTGGCATGGGAAGCGGCCTAGCAAGCGGCATCTCAAGTCTCATAGATATGAAATTACAACGTCTACAAGACGAACAAAAAGTTAAAACGCTAGAAGAATCGCTTAAACCTCTCGTCTCACCTGAGAAGGCGGCTCTTTATGCGAGAATTGGTAAAGATGATCCAAAAGTGCTAGGTGCACTACTTCAGCAAGATTTTGAAGCTCCTGGGCGTCAAGCGTACCAACAAGCTAGGTTTGGTCAAGATGTCGTTCCTGGTATAGGTGCCCCAGAGCCTACGAAAGCTCCTATGGAGGCAGCACAGCCACAGCTAGAGGCTCCGGTTCCCCCAGAGCAACTAGCTCAGCAAGCAGTGTCCCCCGCTGAACCAACGGCAGTGGCACCGGCTCCTCAAAAGCCTCCAGTGATTCCAAAGAAGCCTGCTGAAAAGTTTACCATGGCAAATCAGCTTCAAAGTGAGATCACAAGAATGAAAGAGGCACTCCCTAAAGTGGGACCTCGTTATTTTGACAGGCTAGCTAACGAAATCTCAAATAAAGAAGCTCTATTGACCAAGATGGTAGTTAATGAACAGCGCGAGAAGAATGCAGAGCGTAGGTTTGAAAAACAACAGGATTTAGCGCAACAAAAACACGATCTACAGAAAGATAAATATTATTCTGACCTAGCAGCTCAAGAACGCAAAGAAAAGCGCTTAGCGCAAGAGAAGATCGATAAAGAAAATAAACCAGCTCTTGAGAAAATTAGAAGTAAAGCTGAAGCGGCGCTGATGGATAAAGCGCGGTTCGCAGAGATGGAGCGAATTAATAATGAAGGCGACTTGGGAAGTAACGCGTTCAATATATTTGCAGACGCTCTCGAACATGGACTGTTTGGACTTGGCATCAACTTGACCAGCTTGCAGACAGCTGACGCTCAAGCTATGAAGAAGTTAAGTAAAGACTTTATCAAGAACGTTAAAGAGACGCTTGGTACCAGTAGAATTACTCAAGCAGAAGTTCAACTATACCTTTCGACAATACCTAACTTGATGCAAAGCCCAGAAGGTAGAGCTCGAGTTATTAAAACGAACCAGTATATGAACGAGATACCTGTTATAAAAAGCAGGATAGCTAACGATCTTATAGAAAAGAACAACGGTGAGATACCAAAGAACTTCAAAGGTAAGCTCTTTAAAAAGATGGAGCCATACTTGAGAGAGTTGGAAGGTCAAATCAAGGGCGTTACTGATGAAGTTAAAAAGAACTTAGCGGTGCAAAAGAAAGAACGGGTTGGTTTAGGAGAAGATCTTACAAAAGCTTTTGACCAGATTGCGACACCTGGCACTCCTCAGCAGCCACAAAGCAAGCCACCAGAAACACTTCTAGGCCTCGAGAAAGCAAGACCATTCTTGAAGCATATATTTCCCTGGATTTAATTAGATTGTCGTTCAAGCAACAATTTTGCATATATAGCGCGTAACACCCATTTAGTTATGGTAATGTTACGCGCTTTTGCATATTGTCTTATCTCTTCGTGAATTTTAGTTGGCACATCCATCGCCAGACGTTTCCTACCTTTTCTCGCCATGCGACACTCCTTACACTCTTTTTCTTTTAGTAAAGCATTTCTAGCCAATTGTGTACACAAAAGTTTCTCGATTCGTTGATTGCTAGCGTTAGACGCGATGTACTGTTCTCGATACATAATTTAAACCTATATATAGGAGACTAGGATGCCTAGAAATCAAAAACGGAATCTCGTTTATGGTTTAGGGGATGATTTCATAGAAGTTCCCCCAACTCCGATTATTTCTCAGAGGGCGCCTACAACTCGTGATAAACGTGAAATTGGTACTATCTGGATTGATCAACCAAACGATGATTCATATATCTTAACGTCCATTGTGGCAAATAGTGCTACGTGGATTAATGCTGGTGGAGGGACAGGTACGTTTAACTCGCTTGTCGTTACAACCACAGCAACAATTGGTACAACTTTAACAGTGAGTGGCCTTGGCCTTGGCGTAGTTCAAGCTGATGCTACTGGTTTACTTTCTTCTTCTGATGGAACAGACGGACAGGTGCTTATCGCATCCACAGGTGCTGTGGCTCCTGCGTGGGCAACTATAACAGCTGGTGCTGGTATTAATATAACCAACGCTGCTGGTTCTATCACAATAGACGCTACTGGAGCGGTCGCATCGACATTCCCAACGGATGCCGGAACTGCAACCCCTGTGGCGGGGGCAACCACCATCGCTGGGGGCCTAAACCTCGGGACCACCGGAGTGGGCGGGACCGTAACCGTAAATATGGATCCTTCTATTTCACTCGCTGGTTCTGTGACTGCTGGTGTAGACCTCACCATGACAAGTGGTGACTGCACGATAACTGGTACTACAGATGCAGCTCAAACAATTTATCTCCACGCAAACGGAGGAACAAGTGAAACTATTGATATTCACAGTGATCAAGGTACTGGTACTAGCGCTATTGATATCCACGCCGATGTTGGTGGAATTGATATCGACTCGGGTCTTTCAACTGCCGATGCTATAAACATAGTAGCTTCTGACGCTGCTGGTGGTATCGACATTGACGCGGGTACATCTGGTATAGCTATAGATTCGACTGGTGCTATCTCTCTAGATGGTGCTGCTGCATCGAACTTCTCTGTAACAGGTGCACTTAACGACCTTACACTTGAAACCGCTGCTGGTTCATTGAACTTAACAGCTGGTGAAGCTGCCGCTGACGCAATCGTAATTGATGCGACAAACGCTGGTGGTGGTATCGATATTGATGCAGGAACTGCCGGAATTAGCATGGTAACTGGAAACGGTGTCATAGCTATCGAATCTGGAACAGCTGCTATCAACGTCGGAACCGGTGCGTCTGCAAAGACGGTCACCTTGGGAAGCACCAACACAACCGCATCGACGGTCGTTCAGTCTGGAACAGGAGATGTTATTGTAACATCCACAGACGCTGTAACTATCGACTCAGCGGGCGTATTGGAGCTTAACTCTTCAGCTGGTGTTATCGGAATTGGTAACGATGCCGTAGCTCAAGATATCAATATTGGTACAGGAGCAGCAGCTCGCGTTATCACCTTGGGAAATGTGTCTGGTGCAAGTCAGATTGTTCTAAATTCTGGAACCGCTGGCATCCAGCTTGTTTCTACAGGTACAGGCGACATTACGCTTGATTCTGATGACACGTTGTTGTTGGATTCTGATGGAGTCCTTGAACTTAACTCTAGCGGCGCAGCTATTAATATCGGTAACGATGCTGATGCATTTGCAATCAATGTCGGAACCGGAGCAGCAGCTAGAACAATCACTCTCGGTAACGGCACAGGTGCGACAAGTGTCGTCCTAGACGCTGGAACCGGAGCTGTGAACATAGGAACGAATGCTGTAGCTCACACCGTAACTGTCGGAACGACCACAGGTGCGGGAGCAACGGTAATTCAGTCTGGAACAGGAAATACAGCTATTACATCTGGTGACGAGATTACTCTCGATGCTACAGGTGTATTAGAACTTAACTCATCTGCGGGTGTAATAGGTATCGGTAACGACGCCGTTGCACAAGACATAAACATAGGAACTGGGGCAGCTGCTCGAACCATAACCATGGGTAATGTTTCAGGTGCGACAGCATTGGCGCTGAACGCTGGAACAGGAGGCATCGCTTTAGTTTCTACTGGAACTGGTGATATCACACTTGATTCTGATGACACATTATTGTTGGATTCAGATGGTGTGCTCGAGTTGAACTCTTCAGCTGACGCTATAAACATTGGTAATGACGCAGTTGCGCAAGCAGTGAACGTCGGAACGGGTGCTGCTGCAAGGGTGGTAACTCTCGGAAGCACGAACACAACCGCTCAAACGATTGTACAGTCTGGTACAGGGGACCTTAACTTAACGTCTACAGATGCTATCACAGTTGATGCAACTGGTGTACTTGAGTTGAACTCCACAGGTGGGGCTATCTCTATCGGTAACGATGCAGATGCTCAAGCTGTTAATATCGGTACTGGTGCAGCTGCGAGAGACGTGACTGTCGGTTCGTCCAATACTACCTCTGACACGCTCATTCAGGCGGGTTCAGGAGGTATAACATTGTCTGCTTCTGGTAATGTAGATGTTGTTCCTGTGACAAATAGTGTTGCGGGTGTATCTCTTACGTTGAACGGACGTGTTGGACAGGCTACCTTCACAGGTCAAACGACTGGTGCAGGAGCTTCAACCACCTTCACAATCACCAACAGCTCGATAACCACGTCAAATGCGTTGATCTTAACCGCTACAAATGGTGGAGCAAATGATGCGCAAATGACTATAAATAGGATTGAACAAAAAGCCGGATCTGTAGAGGTCATTCTTAAAAATAATGGCGCTGCGGCTCTTAACGGAAGTGTATATATCTCTTTCTGGGTGCTTAATTAATCATATCTGTTGTATGCCCCATCTGTCTGGGTGGGGCATTTTTTGCATGGATTGCTACAGTTCGACTTGATATTATATGAACGAAGCGAATTTTTAATCTTATAGAGGGATAAAATCCCACAAAGGAGAACCATGGAACAATTAGGAATGCTCAAGTTTGTGATAGAAAAAGATGAGCGCAACTATGAGTTCATGATGCCGTTTGGAGCACCGTACGGAGAGGCATATGATGCATGTCATGAAATGATGGGGAAAATAGTTGAACTATCTCAAGAAGCACAAAAACGAGCAACCCGAGAAGTAGAGATAAAAACTGATGATGATGTGAAGCTTGAAAAGGGTGAAGCTCAAGCTAACTAATTAAAATTCAAAGGGGAATGTATGTCAGTGTGGAGTATAGTTCTTATCGTTGGATCTATCGTTGTAGGTGTAGGCTCTACTATCGTGTTTAAATTGAAGCAAGACAATAAGATAGAAGAGATAGCTGAAGCAGTAATAGAAAGGGAGACGGGAATCGATATTGATTTGAGTCCTGGCTCAGAAGAGAAGAAAGAAGCGAAAAAAGAAAATAAAAAGGAATAGAAATGCCTGCGCAAGCAATACGTTTAGTTCCTGAGCCAGCTCGAACGTTAGCTCACGGATCGATAGGTGCCTCCTATATGGGAGTTGGTACCGCTTTTGAAAATCCTATACGGATTATAGTAATTCAAAACATAACTGACGCCACACTGATGTTCTCCTTTGATGGTATAGATGATCACATTCCTCTCCCACGAGAGGGTTTCATACTTTTAGATATCACAGCAAATAAATCTATAGAGCACGGGTTTTATATACCAGAGGGTGCGAGGATATATGTGAAACAGATTAGTGCTCCAACACAGGGTGCCGTATATGTAACCGCATTTCATGGCGCAGACTAGGAGATAATCATGTCACAGTTAGGAAAATTTATAAACGCAGGGTCCATCGGCGCCGTCGGAACCATAACTGGTGACGTAGGCGGTGCAGTTGGGCCAGATGGCGTAGCTAATTTAAATCTAGTAGGATCGGGACCAATACTTGTCACAGGTAATCCCGGTGCTTTTACTTTAACTATATCTATATCAGACGCGACGACCTCAGCTGTCGGCGTGGTAGAACTAGCGACTAGCGCTGAAACCATAGCCGGTACTGATACGACACGAGCTATAGTACCAAGTGGTTTGACAGCAAAACTAGGAACACAGACGGCTAACGCTGTGCCTTTTGGCGCGGGAACAGCCTCTGCTTTTGGTTGGACTTCTGCTGGTACCAATGGACAGCTCTTAATAGCTGCAACAGCGGGTTCACCAGACTTTGCGACACTTTCCTCTTCAGGGGGAACGATAACCATTACACCAGGTCCAAACAGTTTAAATATTGAAACTAGTGGAGCTACATCAAATTCTTTTCCCACGGATTCGGGTACAGCTACACCCGCTCTTGGAGTTCTAAATATTTTGGGACTGGCTGGGCGAAATATATCTACAAGCGGTGCGGGTAATACCGTGTCAGTTGCTGTTTCTGGTACTACACAATATGGTGTACAAGTTGGAGATGCTACAGGGAGCTTAGACTCTCTAGCAGTAGGAGCCACTAACACCGTTCTTAAAGGTAATACAGGAGCAAACCCATCATGGGGACAAGTTGATTTAACGAGTGACGTCACTGGTGTTTTACCAGTTGATAACGGAGGTACCGGAGTTGCCTCGATCACGGACCACTCGCTTATTGTCGGTTCGGGCACAGCTGCTGTTACTGAATTAGGGGTTGCTGGAAACGGAGAGATCCCAATCGGATCGGCAGGCGCAGACCCTGTCTTAGGGGCAATAACTGCTACTGATGGCACGCTGACCGTGACGAACGGCGCTGGAACTATAGATATAGAAGCGGGAACAGGCTTAAGAATCATGTCAGGTTTTGCTACTTGGTCAGGCGGATCTCCATACTTTGATGATACAACTCTTGGACAATTTACAGTTTCTCAAGCAGGTACAGGATACATAAAAGGTGAGCCTGTAACATGGACCGCTCCACAAACAGTGACAGGGCTAACAGCCGGAAACACTTATTATATCTACATGGATAATACTGGAACAATACAAAAGACAACTACATACAGTGAGTCATTATTTAGAGATAATGTAGTGCTGTTTGAGTGTATGCGTGACTCCACATCCGGAACGAACATCCAACAGACTGTTAAAGAAAACCATCCATACCAATTCCCATATTCAACATCGATTTGGGCTCACGATACAATAGGACCTGTCATAGCTGACAACCAAAATGGCGCAAATATTACACTAAATGGAACACAAAAAATAGAAATATCAGGGGCTGATGAACTAGAAGATCATGGTTTAGAGACTACAATACCTGACAGCGGAGGCGTAGCAGAAGTATTTAATCAATACTTTACAAATGGCTCTGGAAAATGGGCAAGATACGCATCAAGCGATACGTTTGATGGAACATGGAACAATGCTGGTACAGCAACAGCACTTGGAGCTAACAAGTACTCTGTTTATAGATTGTACGTATCTAAAGATGATCTTAATACCACAACCCCACAATACTTTGCAGTGCTTGGGGACGCTCAATATAATAATTTAACGGCAGCTCAAACAGCTGTAGCTAACGATTCTATACCGACATCTACTGGCGAGCTCGCCAGGTTGGAAATGGCGCAACTAGGGTTTATTATCTTTGAAGAGTCTTCTACATCTATAGTGGATGTCATCATTGCAAAAGAAACAGCAAGAACAAGTTTCTCTGGGGCAACATCAACCGGTGCGGCTCTTGTTCTAACAGATACAACAAATTTTGACCACATACTCAGTGCGGCCGATACTACCGTTCAATCTGCTTTAGAAACGATCGATGATCTTACATTTGCAGGAGATGGCGGAACGGCTCAGGCTGCTTCAGCTGTATTTACCTTTGCAGGTGGAAACAACTTAACTTCTGCAGCAGCAGGCTCTACCGTAACTTTTGATGTAGATGGCAACGTAGCTGATTCGTTTACCAGTGACTCGGGATCCGCAGTTCCCGCGTTAGGGATACTCACCGTGAGTGGAGGAAGTGGAATCAACACCTCGGCCTCGGGCAGCACCTTGACGATCACCGCTACTGGAGCAGTATCTAACGAGTTTGAAGATAATGTATTTAGAATTATAGATGATGGAGACAACAGTAGAAAGTTAGCTTTCCAATGCTCAGGTATAACAACCTCTACAGTGAGAACATGGACCGTAGATGATAGAGACATAGATTTTGACGCTGTAGCTACAACCTATGCGACAGACGGGGGAAATGCGACGGCAGCAGCGGGAACAATAACCTTCGCAGGGGGCACAAACGTGACCACCTCGGGCTCAGGCTCCACTGTAACGATCAATGCTACTGGTGGAGGTGGAGGGCTAACCTGGAACGAGGTTACCGGAACATCTCAGTCAGCAGCTGTCGACAATGGCTATATTACGAACAACGCAGGGTTGGTTACAGTTACGCTTCCAGACACAGCAGCATTGGGCTCAGTTGTACGAATTTGTGGTAAGGGTGCAGGTGGCTGGAAATTAGCTCAGAACGCATCAGAAAGCATAATTTGGGACGAAGATTCTTCCACAACTGTTGGGGTGGGTGGATATCTAGCCTCGACGGACGATTATGACGCTGTTGAAGTTCTTTGTACTGTGGCGAACACAACGTGGACAGTGTTGACATCAAAAGGAAATATAACGGTTGTTTAGGAGATAGTATGGCGACAAAAAATAGTATTAATAATAAGACTCAAGATTTAACTATAGATCCAGGAGCGTCAGGTGATTCATATACCCAGTTTTCTATCAATGGAACCGGTGAGTTTCGTATTGGCGTGGATGACGATGCTGGCGATAGCTTTAAGATTTCTCAGGGATCGGCCTTAGGGTCAAATGATTGCCTGGTCATCACTGCTGCTGGCGAGGTCACCAAGCCTTTAACTTCGGCATTTTTAGCTGTTGTTACCTCGCAAAAATCCAATGTAACGGGCGACAATACGTCATATACCATAGTGTATGATAGTGAGATATTTGATCAAAACAGCGATTTTGACGGCACATCAACGTTCACCGCTCCGGTTGACGGAAAATACCATCTACAGACTGGTATAACGCTCGGAGGAATAGCCTCACAAACTGTTGGGCTATTTTATATAAGGACGAGCAATAGGGATTATCTCTTTGTGCAAAACAATCCAGAGGCGGTAGATGATGGATCAAGTCAGTTTGGATGTAGCACTTCTATTTTATGTGATATGGATGCGGCTGACACAGCGACAACCACTGTGACTATAGGTAATGCAAGTAAAGTTGTAGATGTTATAACCAATGGAGCTACTGATCCATATACATGGTTTAGTGGGTTCTTAGCGGTTTGAGGCGAGTATGGCAACAAAAAACAGTATAAATAACAAAGCTGGAGATATGACCATTGATCCGGGTAGCTCGGGTGATTCATATACCCAGTTCTCAATAAACGGGACCGGAGAATTCAGGGTAGGTGTAGATGATGATGCAGGGGATAGCTTTAAGATTTCTCAAGGGTCGGCTTTGGGGTCGAATGATTTTATGGTTATTACAGCGGCAGGAGAGATAACTCATCCATTAACTCCCGCATTTTCAGGAGAAGTGTACCAGGTTGATATGCAAAATGTAACTGGTGATGGTACTGCAGCGACGTGTGAATATGAAGAGCGTTTTGATCAGAGTAGCGATTTTACCACAACAACTTTCACCGCTCCTGTGGCGGGCCGCTACTGGCTCGGTGGTTTTACTTGGAAAAACGATCTTACCTCGTCGCATACCTCAGAAGAACTATACATAGTTACATCAAATAGGACGTATAAAATTTTTCAGAATCCATATGCACAAGTTCAAGGTGGCTCTGATCAGGGAGCATTTGGATTTGTTGGTGTGCTGGCGGACGTAGATGCTTCTGACACAGTAACTATGGTCAATAAGGTGTCTGGTGGTTCAAAAGTAGTAGATATAGGTTATAACGATGGAGCTACAGTACGTGGAGCTCTTACAGGATATTTAGCGTGTTAAAAGAAGGGAACAGAAATGATAGTAAAAGTTGATGATGTTAAGTTGTTTGAACTTACAGAAGCTCAAAAGAAGGTAATTAAGAACGACATACCTTCTGGGATATTTGATGAAGATATGAAGCGTAGATTGTTCTACATCATAGATCACAAATATCGTCAGTGTTTTAAAAGATTAAAAGAAGAGTGGGATCCAAAACTTGCAGCTCGTGGCGTAGTGTCTATTCCAACGGATAAAGATGACTATGCGTTGTTAGTGTTTGCACAAGATGACTATAAAGATGCGCAAACAAAGACGGACGAAGCTCAAGCTAATTTACCAAGTTAAGGAACAATCATGGCTAACAGGAAAGATTCAAGGTTAACTGGACTTAATCCGTTAGCCTATATGGGGATAGAGCCAACTGCCCCATCCCTATTTTTTTCAGCTCAAAGAGAGCCTACCACGAACGATTATGCAGGGTACAATATAGGTACAATTTGGCTGGATAGGTCTGGAGGTGTTAATGGACAGCTTTGGACATTGGTTAAAAAAGATGATGCAATTGCTACATGGATACGTATAGGATCTGGAGATGGTATCGAAACTATTACTCCTGACGCTGGTATTCTTGTTCTTCCTGACGGTGTTGGCAATGTTAATATGCTTGGGGGGGTTAACTTACAGACGGTAGGTACAGCTAACACCTTGACTATAAATATAGCGCTAGACACTATTGCCGATACATACCAGACGGATGCAGGAAATGCTCAACCCGCTTTAGGGATACTTAAAGTTTTGGGGGGCCTAAACATGGGGACCACAGGAGCCGGAAATATTGTAACGATCAATGTGGTACCTAACACCATTGCTGATACATACGTCGCTGACGTGGGAAATGCAACCCCCGTGGCAGGCGTCATAAATATTTTGGGAGGCATAGGGGTCACCACCACAGGGGCAGGAAACACCGTAACTATCGCTGCTGATGCGGCTATTGAAAGAATTGTGACGGACGTAGGGACTGCTCTACCTGTGGCAGGAACTATAAACCTCCTTGGAGGTCGGAACATAGCGACCTCGGCTGTGGGTAACACCATAACGATCGACACTGATGATCCTGGAGAAGGCGTAGTTCAGTCTAGTGCTGTTGGGGTATTTACTGCTTCAAAGGGTGACGACGGAGAGCTCCTAATTGGTGCGACCGGAGGTACCCCTGCTTGGAACACGTTGACCGCTGGAGCCGGTGTAACTATTGTTAATGGTCCCAACTCTATACAGATATCTGCTTCCGGTATTGCACCAACTGCAACCTCAAACTTTAAAGCATACCTAAGCGCTTCTCAGGCCAATGTAACGGGTGACGGGACCGTGTACCAGATACCCTTTGACCAAGAGTTTTTTGATATTGCTGGGGAGTTTGACACCACAACTGGTAAATTTACAGCAACCTCTAAGGGAATATATTGCTTCATAGGTAACATTCTTTGTGAAGATACGGCGCTTGGTCACAATGCGGCGCAAACACAAGTTCAAATTACAGGAACATATAACCAGACCAACGCTCAGAACAACATCGATCCTACACCTATTGTAGATAATATTGATCAGTATACATTTGTTGTTTCTACTACAACTCGGATGGACGCAGGAGATACGGCAGAGTTAACCATGACAATATCTGGTGGTGTTAAGAACGTTGATATAATTTCGACTGGTGGTGTTGGGGATATTCGTACTTGGTTTGGTGGCTTTTTGCTAGCTACATTACCGTAGGAGATAGCATGGCTGAAAAAAAGACTAACAAAAGAACGGGGCTTCATCCGTTTGCATATATGGGCGTAGAGCCTATTGCAACGTATGACGTGCTCTCTATGGACAGAGCTCCAACGGTAGATGATTACAAAAGATATAACATAGGGGATCGCTGGCTGGATAGGTCGGCGGCTCCTGACGGTAGGTTCTATGTTTTAATTCATAAAAATAATAACGTTGCGACATGGGTAAAGGTGGCGACGCCTGAAGTAGCGAGCATTACTCCTGATGTTGGGATACTTGTTGTTCCTGATGGAGCGTTTAATGTAGATATCGTTGGGGGCCCAAACATAGCTACCACTGGTACACTCAACACCTTAACCGTCGATATAGTACCAGGGATTATAGCTGACACATATGAGACGGACGCTGGAAATGCCACACCGGCTGGTGGGATACTCCAAGTTTTGGGGGGACAGGACGCAGCTACTACAGGGGCAGCTAATATTGTTACTGTGAACTTTAATCCTGACTCTGTAGCTGATACTTATCAAACGGATGCGGGCGTAGCAACCCCTGCCGCAGGCGTGATTCAAATGCTTGGAGGAGTTGGAGGTGCGACCGCAGCTGCGGGCAATACTGTGACTGTGACTGGTATAGTGCTAGATATAGATGAGATTGTCACTGATGCGGGAACTGCTGTGGCCGTGGGTGGAGACATGAATATTTTGGGAGGCCGTAACCTGACCACCTCAGCGGCGGCAAACAATGTAACCGTGGACATGGATGACCCTGGAGAGGGTGTGGTATTTAGTGACGCTACTGGTTTATTTGCTGCATCAAAGGGTGACGATGGTGAGCTCATAATCGGTGCAACAGGGGCCCCTCCGCTATGGGCGAACCTGACTGAGGGTGCCGATGTAACTATCACTAATATTGCTAATCAAATAGAAATAGCGTCGACCGGAAGTGGAGCGCCAACTGCGTTCTCAAACTTTAAAGCCTACTTAACTGCTAGCCAATTTAATGCGACGGGTGACGGAACAGAGTTTATTATTCCGTTTGATGCGACGTTATGGGATCTTAATGGTGATTACGGTATTGGTGGCACGGGAGAATTTACTGCACCGGCAGACGGAATATACTGCTTCTTGTGTCATGTATGGCTGGAGGATATGAGGGGTGACAATACTGACTCTCGTATCAGGGTGACTGGTATATATGCTCAGGATAACGCGTCTACTAATATTAACTTGAATGCTATTGAAACTGGAGCTGCTGAAACGGTAACAGCGATTACAAATACTACGCAAAGAATGGAGATAGGAGATACTGCAAAATTTACCTTTACAGCATCGGCATCGTTTAAACGTATCGATGTTATAGCTGGTGCTGGGAATAATATTAAGACTTGGTTTGCTGGATTTTTATTAGCTTACCTTTAAAAACGTTACCTTTAAAATACGAGGGGACCATTGGGTCCCCTCAGCAAGCAGTGCCCCTAACCATACTAGGAGCTTATTTGCCATCTCTGGCTTTAACGATCTGTCGTATTCTCTTTATGGATGCCATGAATTTATTCTTTGGCATGTCTGCAAGAGTTTGAATTTTCATCTTCTCAAGTATTTCTTCGGCTAAATCGGTATGTGACGCCAGCTCATATCTAAGTTCTTCTAACTGTTCTTTTGTTATGGTCTCATAAGATTGTTTCTTTGGGTTGTACTTGTGGTTGAGTCCAGTACCTTTGTTGAAGTCCTGTCTGTATTCGTGTACTGCTAGTTCTCCATCATCATCTTCATCTGAAGCGACGATACCAACTAATGCGCCGTAAGAATAACGTTTTAAATATGTCACATAGCTGCCAAACGACTGTATATCTGCCTTTGGTGGCAGCACTCGCATTCTGGATTCTGTCCATTGTCCTGAGCTATGCTGTAAAAGTGTGAGCAATATGTTAGCGCCATCTTCATCTTGTATGATCTTCTGTGAGACAGATAGACCATTTTTAGCAAGTGATGGCCTGGATGCTTTGATCATTTCTGCCAGGTCAGCATACCTAGATTTGAAGTATGGGTTCTCTTTGGTGAGTCCAGCTGGCTTAAATTCAGCCTGAGCTTTAGCAAGCGCTGTAAACAACTCTTTTACGTCATCCGACCTATGAGGTGGGACGATGCGTTTTTCTTTCTTAGGTTTTAAATCTGACACCTGTTTGGCTAACTTGGCGATAGCATCAAGTATCAATACCATATCTTTATTGTCCATCTTTGGTCCTTCTTCTTTTAAATTCGTCTTTCATGACATTTATTAACTCTTCTGTGTCATTCATGTCGCATCTAAACGTTTCGCCCTCAATTTCATAGGCTTCCCAGTACGGAACTATATCTTCTTTTTTGAATGATCCGAACCTATATATCCCTAGGGTATTGAATCCATCAAGGTATACGCTTATTTTCTCGTCGCCGTCATAAGCTACAAACCTAGCTATAGCTGTCATGTATGGTGGCTGAAGCTGTACTTTCCACTCTTTTGGGAATGATATCTTTGGTATCTCATACATAAATCTTTCCCACTCAAACTCCTTATGCATCTGAGCTGACAATAAATATTTTGCTACGGTTCTTTTGCCTTGTTCTTTGATTCGTTCTTCAAATTCTTTTTGTTTGTCTTTATCCATATATTTCCCTGTATAGTAAGTATAGTAAAAATCCTAGCACACCAATCGTTACAGGTATAAATACAACCATCATCTTCCTTTATATTTTCCTATCGAAACTATAAAATAAGCAACAACTGTCATGATTGCATATATCGCAACTTTTAGAAACCCCACTCGTCTTCCATGGTCTCTATCACTTTCTGAACTTCTTTAGCTTTTTCTTCTGCGAACTCTCTAAATGCTATCAGGAATGGCCCTAGGTATTTCACGTAGTCCAGCCGTAATTGGACAGGGAGCTCACAAAATGGTCTATCAATGTCTTTCTCTACTATCTTCAAAAAAAGGCGGCAGCGTTTCTTTTTGGATTCATATATGCGTCTCCAGCTTATGAAGACGCCTTCTATGTTACATGCGTGGTATTGGAACTCCAGCTTAAACTTGTTCTGTTTCTCTAGCTTGTTCTCTATGGCTTTGATCATATCAGATACTCTGCCTAGATTATCTTGGAGTACTTCTATGGCATCTACTGCCTCTAATAGTTCTTTACTCATTTTCTTTCTTCGCTTTCGCCAACAGGGCGTCAAATAGCTGCACTTTCTCTGGGTGTTGAGCTCTTATTAAAGAGTCTACGGGTTCAAGATCTTGCAGCAGCTTTCCCATCTGCTGGTGTATCTTCTCTATCTTTTGACCGAGCTTTTTAGCTTCTTTACCAAGCACATTAAAAGCTTCCATCTTGTCATCTATCTCTATTTGTAGCTTATCTGCCAATTCTTTTATAGTCATTAGTCCATGTATCCTTCTGTGTACCAGCACTCTATGCCTTCGTTCTTAAGAAGTTGTAGGGCTGGACCTACTGTTTTTGTTAATGTTAAATTTCCTTGTACTGGTTGCGACACCACCATACATTCTCTTACGTATCTACATCCTTTAGGGAGCATATATACTTTGATACCAGCGCCTCTGACACATGTGCCTTTATCGCCTTCTTCTAAAGCTGCTACGCCCCATACTTGGAGAGCTTGATCAAAGACATCATATAGTTCTTTTAGGTCTTCCATGGTGTAGTATGTGTATTCTTTTTCATCTATACCGTCAAAGATCACGGTTTTCTTTTTTCTATTTATTTTCATTATCGTCCTTGATAGGTATTTCGTGCCATTTACCCTTATCGTAGTAGCGAACAACTTTATTTTTGGATTCATATTCTTCCTGGTTGCGTAAGAATTCTTCTTCTGTTGGTATGTGGTTCTTTTTTTTGATGGGTTTTTCTTTATCTTTTACCGTCATGGTTACTCCTATAGTTATGATTCAACTTACTATCTCTAACATTATAACTTTAAACATTTATAAAGTCAAGCACTTTTAAATTAAAAAAGGTTTGCATTTACAAATATGTGTGATATGCTGATTAGGAGTAAAAGCTACAGTTCCTTCTTAGCTCAAATTAGCATATTGTAACTTTTATGGAGGCGCCTTTCCCAGGTGCCTATTTTTTTAGGAGTAGTTTATGGGAGATCATAAAAAAGAGGTGCCACTCGGACACCTTCTCAAGTTAGATTCTTCGAAAAAACACTTAAAACGCTACAACTTAGTACTAGTTTTGTTGTCTCAGAGGTGGTTTACATCAATAAAAATCGAAGAATCTCGTCCACAAGCATACATAACTAGACCCGCATGTGTCAAATATAGCTTAAAATCTGTCTATGTGAATAATCGAGTGAGGTGGAAAAAAAATAGCTTGACACGATTTTCGAAAAGTTCTAGTATACTTTTAGTTCCCTTCCGAATAGTCCCAAGATCACTTGCTTCGTTGAAACGTTCTCGAAAGAATTCCCTGTGGTTACAACTTTCTCTCTCTTCTCTCCCCTTTATATTTAAAAAAAAGAACGCGCCAAACAGAGTAAACGCGCCGATAGAACAAGTGAAAAAAGATTTCTCTCCGTTTGATATCCAACTACGTTCAAAAGCCTATAACGAATTCGTAAGGACGGGGCTCGGGGATTTTTCTATTTCTACCCCTTTTTGTACCACTTTAGCGAACACAGCGGTACGCTGTAGAAGTTCGCCGCTATCAATCAGCCCATTTATAGCATATCTTAGAAGAACGGCGCGTTTCATGCCAGCGGCGCGTTTTATTTTTATAAAAAAAGAGTTAAGAAGCTTAAAGAGGAAGTATTTTGGAAAAAAAGAGGATGAGTCTCATTGCGGACGAGATTCAAAAGCTACGCAAGGAGAAAGATCTTGCGTTAACGATATTTGGAGCCATATCACTTTCACCATTTTCAAGAAAAACTATTTTAAAATCAAAAGACAAATTCAGACAAGTAAGAGGGAAGTTCGTCAAGCTAGACAAGCCATTCAATTACTTCCTAGCTTTGTGTATGGAAACTGCTCAAGCACTAAAAGAAGAACCAAAATGGAATAAAACACTCGATCTCTGTAAATATTACAACGTTGAACACGGATCACGTGTAACTGAAGAGAACGAGTTCTTATCAGATTCACCTCTTTTAGTAAAAAAAGCAGTAGATGCTCTAGTGAAAGAGCATAGCAAGCCCAGGAGCAAGTATATGAAAAGTAACGAGGTAAAGAAGGGACCACAGTTTAGTGGAGATACCTACGTTAAGTACGGCAAAACATACCTTAGACCCAAAGAGACCAAGGTGTGGAGTGACCCTGCTATTGAAGAACGACTTGAGCAACCACCAGAGTACTGGCAAGAAGAGAAACGGAAGTTTCTCGAGATTGCCAAGCAAGGCAAAGTAAACGTTGAAGGTATAAAGTATTTAGTTGCTATAGGAATGCTTAAATACGACGACATCAGGGATATGGTACATAGCTCACACTGGAAAGATACAGAGCTTAGTGCTATTATAGAGACACACAGATTAACTACCCTTGAGACACAAGAGGAGAGTAATACTGGTCATACGTAATACTAAAAGGAGACGATGACTATGAAATTCCTAAAGAGACGAAATAGAAAAACGTTCAACTATATCGTACGCGGCGAACCGATGCCACTTGCAAAAGTGACAGAGACAGAAGGTCCCAAAGTGTGGGACGCATACAAGGCAGCTCGATTTAAATATATCCAGACAATAAAAAACCTACACGATCACTACTTTATTAATTGTTGCTTTGAAGAAGGCAGCATCAATCGTCGACAATATGTCGACGGACCAATCAAGCTCGAAGCTACTTTCTACATGAAACTACATGAACTACCTAAAAGAAAAGACGAGAGCGAAGAAGATAGAAAAAAGCGTGAAGAGAAACACAACAAAAAGATACATACTCACGCACCACCCATTTTCAGCTTATTTAACTTTCTTGACCATGCACTACAAGGCGTCCTGTATAAGAAAGATTGCACTATAGCCTCAGTTAAGCTAAAAAAGATATATGACAAAGAACCCAGAACAGAGATAAAGATAACGAGGTTGAAGAAGTGAGGAAAGTAATAAGTAATAAGCGTAAACCCCCTAAAGATGAGGGTCAAAAAGAAGCTACTCCATACAATATCGAGAGTATGCTCTATTATTTGTCTTCAGAAAAGCATGTAGCACCAGAATATATCGACAAGTTTGCAGACGATCAATTAAAGTATTTCTGCGAGAATAAAGACGCAAAATATATTAATCAATACTACCTGACACGTGGAGTGCGTAAGTCACTCTATTACGACTGGTTAGAGAAATCTCAATACCTTAAAGATAGACATAACCTATGCTTAGAGATCATAGGCCTACGTAGAGAGCAAGCCATGGAGAAAGCTAACGCACTTATCCTAAAGCTCAGGCAATACCAATATGATCCAGGGTTTGCAGCAGCTGAAGAACGACAACACGAAATGAGAAAGAAAGAAGACGGAGATAGTAAAGGTAATGTGACAGTTATAATGCCAAACAATGAACGCGTCATTCCAGATGAGAGACGCCCAAAAGGAAAAGATGAAAGCAAGAATAAAGTGTCTTGAATGTCACACCACTTTATGGTCTAAAAAACCTCGCGACTTCCAGAAATGCGACTGTGAGAACGGGGCTTTTGTTGATCTGATGGTTGGTGGTAACTGGCGTGTAGGCGCTAAAGACATATCAAAGATACTAGTATTAGATCACGGTCAAAAAATGGAACAAGAACAGATGCAGTTCCACGAGTTCTACAAGCTCAGATACTCAGAAGGTGTGGGCATCAAGAAAGAAAAAGAAGGGACGTACTCTGTTAAGATCACTATCTACGGAGATAACTATGAGTTCAGGAAAGTTGCTATTCTGAACGGAATTGCTGGTGAAAACGTAGGTCAGGCTCTAGAGAGGGCGAGGGACATTCTGAATAGTAAGAAGATCAAATCTATAAAGGCCGCAACCGAGAAGGAAGAGAAGGCCTGGAATAAGCTGAAAGGGAACTAATGGCTATCGCTACAATGTTACTTATCTTTTTGTGTATTTTACTTGCTGCTGACATCATCATATCACTCAACACACACAGGGATCTCAAGCGAGAGATCGACCAGTGTAAATCGCTCCATGAGGATCTCAAGAGACGAGTGTTCAGTATGGGCTCAGATGCATTACATTGTCGTAACGATATAGATAATACGTTAGCTGACATATGTATAATAAAAAAAAAGATAGAAAAACTAGAAGCGCCAAAGGCAGAGAAAGCGCAGACCGGTTCTTCGTTCGTTGTTATCGCAGATGGTACAGAGTGTAAAAAAGTAGGTCGGCCAAAGAAAAAGGGTAAGAATGAAAAATCTACAAGAGAGACTAAGAAAGCTTGAGCGTGAGCTGAGAGATCTTAGGATCGAGGTGAAGATACATAAACGTGTCTTCTTAAGAAGTAAACACAAAGAAGAGATACAAGATATTATGGATGAAGAGAGAGAGAAATTACATGGCCACAAAAGGTGGATCTAGGATCCTGCCGTTAATCGAGAGGTTCGAGGACCTTGAAGAGGGCTCATTGTATTTCGATACTTGTAATGGTGATTGGTATGTGATCAAACGTAACGCATACGGCAACAAGGTGTGGATGCTTATAGACGATTACGAGTGCGGAGACTCAATAGAATGTGATGAAGGTGAGTGTTATTGTGATATGGTCCACATTTGGGATACATATATCATGATGGCGCCCAAAGAGAGAAAGAAAAGGGAAACAGATGAACGACAAGCCAGATTACTCATGGGCGAACGCCAACTTCCTGGAGGAGAATGACATTCAAGTCCGGGTACAGGACGCGTTCGGTAATGAACTGACACCACCGAGAGATCCTAAAGAGGGACACTATTGGTTAGTGTTTATAAGTGATAACGGAGCAGAGTGGCGAGAGGTGCCTGACAGTTTTGATAAGGTAGCTGCTGAATGTCCACCACCTCCACAAGATCTAGACCCGAAGCAATACAAGCTTGAAAATGAACGTTGGTTCGTCAACTTGCGTACTGGTGAAAGCTGGACGGGTAAGGAAGACGAATGAGTCGACTCGTGGCGCTGACCATTTTGTTGGCGCCAACACTATGGTGTATGAAGCGAACACCAGAGTGGGATGAATCAGACTGGAAAAGAGCGAGAGAGCAAGTGAAGCAAAGAGAGAGAGAGAAGAAGCATGTTTCAAGAAGCGAGCCATCTGACAGGGCTGACGCCAGAGGTAAAGGTACATCTAAATAAGTTTGTACCTCGTGAATACCAAAAGTGCCTGTTCGATGCAATTATCAATTGCGGTTTTAAAAAAGTTATGGCCGTCTGGCCAAGAAGAAGCGGCAAGGATATGTGTGCTTGGAACATATGTATCCAAGAATTGCTGCGCACCGTTCAAACAATTTATTATGTCTTTCCCACCTACTCAAGTGGCCGTCGTATATTGTGGGACGCCATTAATAACGACGGCTTTAGAATACTTGATTACCTTCCTAAAGAACTCATAGAGTCCAAGAACGAACAGCTCATGCGTATCAAGCTCAAGAACGGCTCTGTCTTTCAGGTCATAGGGTCAGACAACTACGATAATGCACTCGTTGGAACCAACCCGAAAGGTGTTGTGTTCTCTGAGTTTGCTATTAGTAATCCATTAGCATATTCGTTCGTTAGACCTATTCTATCAGCCAATGGAGGGTGGGCTCTGATAGTCAGTACACCTCGTGGAAAGAATTTTATGTGGGAAATGTACAATACAGCGCTTGAGAATCCTAACTCCTGGTATGTATCTAAGCTCACTGTAGATGACACTGGTCACATTCCCCTTGAAGAAATAGAACAAGAACGTCGCGAAGGCTCGATGAGCGAGGATTTGCAGTTGCAAGAGTATTGGACATCGTTTGATATGGGTATTGAGGGTGCGTATTATACCAAATACCTTGATCGTCTACGTCTCAACGGGCAGATATCTCACGTTCCATGGGAACCTGGACTACCTGTACATACAAGTTGGGACATCGGTTGCCGAGATATGACGTCCATCATATTTTTTCAAATTGCGGGGCAGGTTATACGTGTTATAGATTGTTATGAGAAGAATAAAGAAGGGATAGAGCACTATGTTAATGTTCTTAAATCGAAAGAGTACACGTACGGTAAGCACATCGGACCGCACGACATCAGAAACATGGACTTCAGCACAGGCATCACAAGATGGGAGAAAGCAAGACAGCTTGGAATCACATTTACAGTCGCTGACAAAATTGGGATCATGGATGGAATTGAAGCGGTTAGGTCTAAGCTACCCTCGATGTGGTTTGACGCAAACAACTGTGCGTCGCTCATTAAAGCTCTAGAGAACTATAGGCAGGAGTACGACCCTAAAAGAAAGGTCTACAAAGAGAAGCCACTGCACGATGTATTCAGCAACTTCGCTGATAGCATGCGATATCTCTGCGTATCGCTACGAAAAATCAATTCCAACACATCGCCTGAGGAACTAGAGAAACGTTACAGAGAAGCGATGTATGGCAACCAGGCGCACATGCCTCCTGTGTTCAGAGATGATCTGCCTAGATATTAGCTAATATTATAGTACCTCGTATTCCAAATCCTCGATGCGTGTGTTAAATTCATCTGATCTTTCGTACAGATCGTCTATGTCCTTTCGTAGCTCTTTTAGCTCTGCTTCTATATCTACCCTAGGCTTGATTGGCCCTACGTATGATATTAAGTGGTTGCGAAGCGCTTCTTTTGTTTCACGCAGTGCTTTCCGCCCAAAGTTCTTTATCGATAATAGCTCGGCATCTGTACTTTCTAATACTTTTCTTACGGTATTAAAGCCGGAGTGTTTCAAGCACATATGTGCTCTTACGCCTAGGCCCAATTGCCCTAAGGGAGCGTTTAAGTGTTCTTCTGATATTGCATTGATATTAAGCGGTACCTCGTAAAGTTCTAACATTTCTACTCCTTAACGTTTCTGTTTTAGTTCTTTCCAATATATTGCACATAAAAGATGGCATTCCGGAGAACACCATGATTTTTGCTTAAGTCGGTCTTGTTTAAACTCTTTTTGACAGGCTGTACATCTAGATGTGACGTACTCTGTCCAGCCGTTCTCGTCAGCATGTTTGACGTACTCTGTCACGAGCATCTCTATTATGTCCGACTTCTTACGCTGCCTAGCTTTGCATAGCGCTGTGAATTTCTTATGTATCCCTGGGTCTATGCGGGCAGTTAAATTTGTAGTCTTCATGAGCATATTATGCTACACAGCACACCTATTATTAGCAGCCATATCAACGTTGTGTTAGTCACGCCCATCATCTTCAATAATATCAATAATAATATCCATGCTATCATCACTAGTCCTTCTGTATTTGACCCCTATCTACCATTGTTTGATACAGGCTTTCAAATTGGACCATCAGCTCTGGCAAGTTCTCGACATCCATTGTCTTCATGTATTCAAACGCTGGCTGTAACAGTACCGTGATACACTCACATCTAATCTCTGTCTCTTTGAGTTGTAGCTCTGGATCATACTCAGCGCTCAAATGTACTGTTCTGAGCCCTACATTGATTACTTTCTCGAGGATTTCCCTCGCTTGCTTATCTGTCATAATATTTTCTTTTTATAAAGTCGATATCGCTTCTAGTTAACGACTCTTCATATTCTGCAGATTCATCGCTAAGAAACTCGAAAAGCTCATCGCGATCGACCTTGTGTCCGCGTAGCGCCACAAACGTTTGGAGCTTCCGAAATCTATGATACAGCCGTACAAACTTTTTAGGCATATGTTCTTCGATGTAATCCTCGTATTTTCTCAGCGTGAAGTAGGTGAGTACATTTTGTTGTAGCACTGAAGCTAACATCTCGTCGCTGATCGCCTTGAGCTCGTTCAGTGTAACAAACACTGTATAGTCGTTTTCTTCGCAAGGTCGTTTTCCTACTGCGTACGCCGTAAAAGCGGACGACTGTAGGAATACACCTTCTAATAGGTCTTCGAATTGCTTTTGATAACACATTCTAGCTCCTTTACCTTTGCTTCAAGTTTCATTAAATCTATTTTATTCTTTGCGACGCACTCGGCATTGAGCGCGCACAGATCTATTAACTTTTTATCTACCTCATGACAGTGGTCCATGATCATCTTCTCTCTGTCGACAGCACCTTTTGATAGAAAATAGCCTCCAACAAAAAAAGCTAGCATTATTCCGACCATCATGTATACGTCTACCATTTTATTGGTCCTTCTTTTTCTATCTGTTCTTCTAGCTTCTGCTCAAGATCATCTTTCGCTTGTTCGAATGCATTTAGCATGATCTCATATATTTGGCTGTCGTACATGGTCTTACCTGTTCTGAATGTCTCGATAGCTATGCAGTACAGCATTATATTTTCTACTTCTGGACCCATATCACACGGATGGTTGTCCTTTTTGAATCGACGCCACGCATCTCGTGCAGCATGTCTTATTCTTGGATCTTTCCATGTCTGTATTGACGGTTGATCACTCATTTTAGTATCCACCTTATTATTAATATTGTCACAATTACACCTATTATTCCCATGTTTCCCCCTCAGTAAACCATATTTCCCACTTGGTAAAAAAGGTGGCCGGCCTTCTAAAGCGACCACCATACTCAAACTGTGTTAAGTAAGCAGCCTAACACTTATCGGAGTTCCTATTACCTATAGTATCTCACAAAAACGTTTTAATGTCAAACAGTTTTGACTTTAT
>Ga0180437_10002889_pt1 | contig 26439 bp, 27 predicted proteins | sample SS_ome_4_FD_132410 | JGI IMG/M metagenome (GOLD analysis project Ga0180437, IMG submission 132410) | Hypersaline lake sediment archaeal communities from the Salton Sea, California, USA - SS_3_D_1 metaG | ecosystem: Environmental > Aquatic > Non-marine Saline and Alkaline > Hypersaline >... | reverse complement strand
GGAAGAGGCGGAAGAGGAAGAAGCGGCAGCACCGGCGGAGCCCGTTGCGGAGGACGCGGCGCCGGATCAGGGCGAATCGGCCGAGCCGTCCGAAGAGCTGGTGGAGGAGATGGATGAAGCGCCAGCGGCCGAAGCATCCGAAGATGAAGCATCGGCAGAGGGCAACGAAGAGGTGGAGGACTAAGTTGGAAATCACGGTTGAAATGGTGAAGGAGTTGCGGCAGACAACTGGCGCTGGTGTGTTGGATTGCCGCAAAGCTTTGAACGAGGCGTGTGGAGATTTTGAGACAGCGGTTGCTGCCTTGCGCGAAAAAGGATTGGCCGAGGCGGCCAAGCGGGCAGGGCGAGAGGCGTCCGATGGGCGCATCGAGGTATACGGCCATCAAGGCAATCGGGTGGCTGTTATGTTGGAGTTGAACTGCGAGACCGACTTCGTCGCGCGCACAGACGACTTCCAGACGCTGGCCCACGATCTGGCGCTTCATATCGCCTTCGCGGCGCCACGCTACGTCACGCGCGAGGACGTGCCTGATGAAGTGGTTGAGGGGGAGCGCGCCATCTACCGCGCCCAGGCTTTGGAAGAAGGCAAGCCGGAGCACATCGTCGATCGCATCATCGAGGGGCGGTTGGAGAAGTTCTACCAGCAGGTTTGTCTGATGGAGCAAGCCTTTGTCAAAGACGAGGACAAGATGGTGCAAGAACTGATCACTGATGCCATCGCCAAACTTGGTGAGAATATCATTTTGCGCCGGTTTGTCCGCTACCAACTGGGAGAGAGTGTGGAGTAAACGCACATTCGAGAGCTGGGATTCCAACTCTCCCTTCAGCTTCATCTTTCTTGACGACAGGGGGACGGTGGTGAACGCTGACGGAGCAGAACTGTATGGCTGTTGCGAAGTATAAGAGGGTCTTGCTGAAGCTGGGTGGTGAGTCACTGGCCGGGCCGGGAGGCTTTGGCATTGGTCCTCATATGGCGGAAGAAATTGCTGCCAAGATATCGGCGGTGCGTGACCTGGAGGTGGAAGTAGCCATTGTTCTGGGGGCGGGTAACATCTGGCGAGGTCGGGACGGTCTCGCGCACGGGATGGACCGCGCCACCGCGGACCATATGGGCATGCTGGCGACGGTGATGAATGCTCTCGCATTGGCTGATGCACTGGAGCGTATGGGGATCGTGACCCGTGTGCAGACTGCTATCGAGATGCGAGCTATTGCCGAGCCGTACATCCGCCTCCGGGCAGTCCGCCATCTGGAGAAGGGACGCACTGTCATTGTGGGTGGAGGTACAGGTAACCCGTATTTCACCACTGACACGGCAGCAGCGCTCAGGGCGATGGAGATCGACGCTGACCTGCTGATCAAGGCTACGAAGGTGGACGGGGTCTACGCTGAGGATCCACACGAAAACCCTGACGCGGAGCGTTTTGATCACTTGACCTACATGCAGGCGCTGGAGCTGCGGGTCGGTGTGATGGATGCTACGGCGATTTCGTTGTGCATGGAGAACGATCTACCCATTCTTGTGCTTAACTTGTGGCAGCCTCACAGCCTGGAGCGGGCGGTGGTTGGTGAGCCGATCGGGACGCTGATTTCGAGATAGGTCGGTCCAAGATGATCAAAGAATTACTCCGTGATGCAGAAGAGCGTATGCGCAAGACCAACGATGTGCTGGAGGATGACCTGCGCACGATACGTACCGGTCGAGCTTCGCCAGCACTGGTGGAGCGGGTGATGGTGGATTACTATGGTACACCCACGCCTCTTAATCAGTTGGCTGTCATAGCTGCTCCAGAGCCGCAACTGCTCACGATCCGGCCATATGATCCAGGATCATTGGGCGATATTGAACGGGGTATTCTCAAGTCCGAGTTGGGCCTGACACCTTCAAACGATGGCAGGATTATACGGCTTCCTATCCCACGTCTGACGGAAGAGCGGCGTCAGGAACTGGCGAAACTGGTACGACAGCGCGTCGAGGAAGGAAAAGTCGCGTTGCGGAACATCCGCCGCGAGGCGCTGGATGATCTGCGTGAGTTTGAGAAAGAGAAGCTTATCGCGGAAGATGAGTTCTACCGCGGCAAAGATGACCTTCAGGATCTCACGGACCGTTGCACCAGGCAAATGGACGAGATTAGTGCCCGCAAGCAACAGGAGGTTCTGGCGGGCTAGCGTGATCTCCTATAGTTTGCCTCGGATTGGTCTACGATAATGTCCTCCCAACCGCACGATGACAACCGATATCTGCCCTTGGAACGGATGCCCCAGCACGTGGGGATCATTATGGACGGTAATGGTCGCTGGGCTCGGGCCCGAGGTTTGCCCAGGTCTGCTGGACACCGTGCAGGGACAGAGAACTTGCGTCGCGTGTTGCAGGCAGCGGTTGAGTTGGGCATTCCAGTTTTGACGGTTTACGCATTCTCGACTGAGAATTGGGGCCGTCCGGAGGGTGAGGTCAGGGCTCTGTTGTCTCTTCTGAACAGGGTGATTGATCGCGAGGTGGCAGATTTGAACAAGGAAGGCGTCCAGGTGCGTCACATAGGACGACTGGATCGTCTTCCTGCGAAGCTGCGGCAGAAAATCCTGGACGCCGTTGAACTGACGAAGAGAAACACGCGACTCATCCTCAACGTGGCTTTCGACTATGGCGGGCGGGCCGAAATCCTGGAAGCGATACAGAGGATTATTTCCGATGGTGTGCCTGCTGAGGATATAGATGAGCCACTCGTTAGTAGTTACCTCTACACCGCAGGGTTGCCTGACCCAGATTTGATCATTCGCACCAGTGGGGAGATGCGGGTCAGCAACTTCCTCATCTGGCAGGGTGCGTATGCTGAGTTCTACGTGACCCCTAGTCTGTGGCCCGATTTTGACAAGGACGAGTTCTACAAGGCCCTCGAGCATTACAATCAGCGGGATCGCCGTTTTGGCCTAGTGCCTAGGTAAGGACCGCCGGAGACAGGCGGTATCTGGATCTCCATTATCGACACAGTATGCTTTGTGTCAGAATATCACTCCCAAGTGTCTCTTAACCTGTGCTACGTACACGTCTACTTACCGCTGCTGTTCTGATTCCAATCGCCGCTTGCTGTATCTACTGGGGCGGAATGATCTTCCTGGCTCTAGTGTTGCTGTTGCTGACACTGGCCGAGATTGAATTCTGCAAGCTGGTGGCGTGTGATGGCTTTCGCCCCGTTCTATCCTTTGGCATTGGGATGGTGTGGGTCTGTCTGCTGGACGCTCAGTTCCCTGAGTTGAACTTGCAGCAGCCTGGTATGGCGCTTGTGGTGTTGGGCTCTCTGGCTTGGCACATGTTTCATCGCCGGAGTTGGCCAGTGGCCGATTGGGGACTGACTTTGACAGGTGGCCTGTACCTGGGGCTGTGTGGTGCTTGCTTGATTAAGCTACGGGCCATGCAGCCTGACGGCCTGTTTTGGACGCTTACCGTCGTGCCGGCCGTCATCATCGCCGATAGCGGCGCGTATTTGGCCGGTCGGGTGTGGGGACGACACCAATTGGCCCCGATGTTGAGTCCGGGCAAGACGTGGGAGGGGTATATAGCGGGGGTGATCGCCGGTGGGTTGATGACGACGTTGATCGCGTCGTTCTGGCACATGAGTATGGGAGGGGGGACTGTCGTCAGTGGGTTGCACGGCTTGATCTTGGGGATACTGATCTCGGTCCTTGCCCCACTGGGTGATTTGGCTGTCTCGATGATCAAGCGACAGGCAGGCGTGAAAGACAGTGGCAACATTTTTCCGGGTCACGGTGGTGCTCTGGATCGGTTGGACAGTGTTCTGTGGGCAGCCGCGATTGGTTATTACTGTGTGCAGATGTTGGTACCAATCATCCCCAGTGGGTAAGATCACTGACGTGAGGCACTTCAGACGTTGAAGTCTGGGCAGGTAGGGGTTTCCTTGATAGGCTTCGGCCAACTACTGAAAGGAGCAACACGATGGACAAGGATCGACTGGTACGTGACATATATCATAAGGGTGTCATCCTCTGCAAGCCCGATACCCCGCTTCAGGAGATGGTCAGGGTGATGGCCGATACAGAGATTCACGCTGTCATGGTTGCTGAAGCCGAGGGGGAACTGCCTGTGGGAGTGGTGTCTCACACGGATGCCATCGCCCATTATGGGGAGGATCTGACCGCTATTCAGGCTCGTGATGTGATGACCACCCGCGTTATCAGTGTTTCGGAAGATGCGACAGTAGGAGAAGCAGTCCAGAAGCTGTTGGCGAGTAACATCCATCGCCTGCTGGTGGTGGGCGGGGATGGAACGCCATTGGGTATCCTTTCGACCACGGACATCATCCGGGAGATGCGTGGTTCCCGCTGGGTGTGGTATCTGGATTAAGTTCATCTGCATAGATGAGAGGAAGCTAAGACGAAGGTAGTAAAGATGAGTGACAAACATACCGCAAGTCAATTGGATATGGCCAGCCTGGAGTCCAGGACACTGGCAGAATTACGTGAGCTGGCCAAAGAGTGGGAGATATCCGGCTACAGCCGCTTGAAGAAGGAGGATCTCATCCTGAGATTACTCCGGGCCAAGGCGGAGAGGGAGGGGCTGAGGTTCGGTGGAGGTGTGCTGGACATCGTGGATGACAGCAAGGGTTACCTACGTTGTGACCACTATAAGCCAGGCCCTGAAGATGTGTACGTCTCTCAGTCTCAGATTCGCCGCTTTGGACTGCGCACCGGTGACATGGTGGTTGGGCAGGTGCGTCCACCGAAGGAGAGCGAGAAGTACTTCAGTCTTCTGCGCGTGGAGGCAGTAAACGGGATGGACCCGGAGGTGGTGAAGAGGCGACCGCATTTTGAATCGCTGACGCCGATCTTCCCCGATGAACGGTTCATATTGGAAACCTCTCCGCAAGAGCTGACGACACGGCTGTTAAGCATGGTGGCGCCGATTGGCAAGGGACAGCGTGGCCTCATTGTGTCGCCGCCGAAGGCTGGTAAGACCACCGTCCTCAAGCGGATCGCCAACGGTATCACGGCCAACCACCCCGAAGCACACTTGATGGTTGCCCTTATCGGAGAGCGACCTGAGGAAGTGACCGATATGGACCGCTCGGTGGATGCTGAGGTGATCAGTTCGACCTTTGATGAACCGGTGAAGAGCCATGCGGGAGTGGCGGAGATTGCACTGGCCCGGGCCAAGCGGCTGGTCGAAGATAGGCGCGACGTCGTCATTCTTTTGGACAGCATCACGCGCCTTTCGCGAGCCTACAACCTGGTGGTGCAGCCCAGCGGTCGCACGCTGTCTGGCGGGCTTGACCCGGCAGCGCTTTATCCGCCCAAGCATTTCTTCGGCGCGGCCCGCAATATCGAGGAGGGAGGCAGCCTGACGGTCATCGCCACCTGCCTGATCGATACCGGCAGCCGGATGGACGACATGATTTACGAGGAGTTCAAAGGCACGGGCAATATGGAGCTCCATCTGAGCCGGAAACTACAGGAACGGCGGATCTTCCCCGCTTTCGATATCGAGCGGTCTGGGACGCGGCGCGAGGAATTGTTGCTCAGCGAGGATGCGTTGCAGAAAGTGTGGCTGATGCGGCAGCGGTTCTTGGAATCCAAATCGTCGGGGTACAGTCCTGCGCAGGGTATGCAGGAATTGCTCCGTGTTCTCAGACGCACTCGGGATAATGAGGAGTTCCTCGACTTGTTCGCCAAAATGGCGGAAGCGGAACGTCGTTAGCACTCAGGCTTTGTTCATCCATCAATAACGCGGCACTGCGTGCCATAGCACTTTGTGCTCTTTCTTGACGAACAAAGCGGCTTTGCAGACAAAGCGGGGCAGTTGGTTTTGAACAACTTCTAGGTAGCGGGCAAGTTCCCCAGGAAGCCCTGCACTGCCTGGGTTACCTCTGTGGGTCGCTCCAGCATCACCATGTGACCCGCACTCTCGACAGTGAAAAGGTCAGCGCCGGCGATCTGCTGGGCGAGGAAGCGGGCGTACTTGACCGGAGTGAGCTGATCGGCCGTGCCTGCGATTACCAGCGTTGGCACCTCAATCTCTCCCATTCGCTTAATTGCGTCGAAGCGGTCACAGGCGATGAAGTCGCCCAGGAGGACATCGGGGCCGGTTTCCAAGAGCGCCCGATGTCCAAGTCTGGTCAACCTCGCTGTGGCCTCTGGCGACCACGCCAGGCGAGTGATGTTCTCTGTGGTTCTCTCGAAAGCGTCACGGATCCCCTCCAGGATCGTAGGGGCCACACGCAGCCGCGCTCCGGTCGCTACCAGTACCAGGCCGGATATGCGGTCGGCGAAATCCAGCGCCAGTGTCATTGCGATCGCGCCTCCCATGGAGTGACCGGCAACGACAGCCCGATCGACTGCAACGGCGCGGAGGAAGGAAGCAACGGTCTCTGCGTAACCGGCGATGGTGTCACATCCTGGCCCACCTGACCGTCCATGGCCGGGCAGATCGAGGGTGTAGACCGTGGCGTTGGGTAGCCGTCGCAGTTGGCCGGGCCAGTGTAGGCGTGTTCCTCCGGCTCCGTGCACCAGCACCAGCGTCGGGGCACCTTCTGGTCCACGGCTTATCGTGTAGAATAGGTTCCCTGTGGCGGTTTCCACGTGGGCCATGATCGGTCTATTTCCCTCTCCGACTTGATGTGGGCAGGGTGTCCAGTGTCTCTCCGCGCAGCGCCCGACGCATCGCCTCCCGGTCGTCCCAAGCGTACTCGGTCGTTTCAAAGCACATACTCTGCTCGTGTCCCTTGCCGCAGGCAATCACCACGTCACCGGCGCGGGCTTTTTGACAGGCCAGCAGAATGGCCTCGCCCCGATCCGGCACGCGCCATAGGTCGACGCCTTCGTGCTTGCCTGCCGATACAGCCGCAGTGGCACTCTCGGCCATGATCTCTTCCAGGCTTTCGGTGCGGGGGTCTTCTGCAGTGATGATCACCAGATCGGCCAGTTCTCCGGCGGTGCGGCCCATCATCGACCGTTTTTCCCGGTCACGCAGCCCGGCGCAGCCGAAGACGAGGATGACACGTCCGTCCTCTGCTGTCATCGTGTTTGCCGCCTGTAGCGCGCGTTCAATTGCGTTGGGCGTGTGGGCGAAGTCCACGATGGCGAGGAAATCCTGCCCATCGTCGATGCGCTCCATCCGGCCTGGGATTGTATGAATCGATGCAATTCCCGCGCGTATGGCGTTCAAATCCAGGCCCAGCGCCGCTCCCACCGAGGCCGCAGCCAGGATATTGCTTATGTTATAGGCTCCAACCAGTTGGGTTTCAATCGCTGTCTTGCCACGTGGCGTGTCGAGCAGGAAACGGGTGTGATCGGGAGCGGTGCGAACGTCGTGGGCGGTCACATCGGCAGGGCTGGAGAGGGAATAGGTGATATGGCGATCGGCCGAGAGGGGGCTGAGGTAGCGGTAGGAGTCATCGTCTCGATTTAGGATCGCTATCTTGGGCATTCCTGCCTTGCGGAAAGAGCGGACCAGCCCCTCGAAGAGCTGAGCCTTGGTCTGCTGGTACGCCGCCAGTGTGCCGTGGAAGTCCAGGTGCTCATGCGTGATGTTTGTCACGACGGCGACGTCGAAATCGCAGCCCGCCACGCGGTGCTGGGCCAGCCCGTGGGAAGTGACCTCAAGCACGGCGTGGGTGGCACCGGTCTCCACCATGCGGGCCAGGTAGTGCTGAACGTCGGGTGGGTCGGGTGTGGTTGTGTGGAGGCCGGTATCTATCTCTTGCGCACCGATGTGTGCATTGACTGTGCTGACCATACCGGTTTCCAGGCCAGCGGCACGCAAGATGGCGTAGATGAGGTTGACGGTGGTGGTCTTCCCATCGGTGCCCGTGACGCCGATGACGGTCAGCTTGCGGGCGGGGAAGTCGTGCCAGGCGGTGCACAGCCAGCCCCACGCCTCCCGCGCGTTGGGAACGTGGACGTAGGTGACGGCGCCCTGGGGGGGGGACAAGTGGCCTGCGCTGTCATCTGGCAGCTCCTGTGGAGGTCGCTCGCCGATGACGGCGACAGCCCCTTTGCTCACCGCGTCAGTGATGAAGCGGTGACCGTCCACGCTGATGCCAGGAATCGCGACGAAAGCACTGCCTGGGCGTACGTTTCGCGAATCGGCGGCGATGCCGCTTATCTCGACATCGCCGCCGACCTGTCCCAGTACGCTGGGCAAAGCGTTAAGCAAATGGCTCAGGCGCACGTCCTCGCCTATCCCTCTTCTTCTTCCAGCAGCGCCCTACCCCCTGCCAGAGCCTTCAGCAAGTCACGTCGCTTGAGGGCCCGCTTTCTATCGACCTCAACCATCCCTGCCCTGTCGTCGGCCGTCTTGGTCAGAGCCTCGATCCATACTCCGCTGTGGACCGGTGTGTGGAGGACGCGCCAGCGCTCAACCCGGATGGGCAAGCTGTCGGGGTTGGTCACCCGCTCGTGAAGTACGGTCTTGGTCACTCCGTGCGACTCGACAGAGACTTCGTATTCCTCATATTCAGGCTTGATTGGGCAAACCTGCATGCAGGCCCCGCACTTGATGCAGTAGTAGTCAGCCAGGGCCAGTTCACCCTCATCGTCGATATGGAGTGCTCGAGTGGGGCAGACGTCGGCGCAGGCTAGGCAGCCTTCGACGCACTTGTCGCGGTGCAGTTCGACTTTGCCCTGCCAGGGCTGTACCACGTGAAACGCGCCATCGCTGGCGATCTCACATTGGCGGCAGCGAATGCAGTGCTCCTGGTCCACGACGAGCGTATGTTGTTCCTCGCTGTAGCTGATCACGTTGGTGGGGCAGTTATCGATCACGAAGTCCTTTTTGCTCCAGTCAAAAGCCTTTTTGTCGAACTTGGTGGACTGGATCAGCGCTGGGAAGGCCTCGGAGTTCTGTACCGGGTTCTCGGCTTTCCCGTTGATGGTCAGTGAAATGGCGTTCTTGGGGCACATAATCTCACAAATGCCACAAAGGACACACTTCTCCGCATCGATGTCCACCGAGGGCGACTTCGTCAACCGCCCGTCTACGATCGTGCCTTCTACGTGAGTCACGGCCTCCTTGGGGCAGACCAGCGGTCCGATCTGGCAGCCCACGCAGCGGTCGAGGTCCCAAGTCATCAGGTAGTGGCGCGTTACCATAGCGCGCTCAAGCTCGATCTTCTGTTCCGTCTGGGTCTTTCGTGTCTGTCCGCGTTTTGACATCCCTTGCTCCCGTATTTGAATCTGCGAGTCAGCGAGCCAGAAAATGTATGGCCGGCTTTGTGATGCGTTCGTCACGCATACGCGTTCTTGTTGGCCTTAGTCGCGTTTGATCTCGTGCACCAATTCCTGCTCGTGGTTGTAGACTCTAACCACCAGCGGCATCTTGCCGGGCAGTGTGTGGGTAGCGCACGCCATACACGGGTCGTAAGCGCGGAAAGCCATCTCGATTGTGTTAAGAATGCCGTCGCCGATGGCCTTACCTGGCTGGATAAGTCCCTCAGCGGCCTTCTTGATCGACATGTCGATAGCGGCATAGTTGTTGGTCGTGCCGACGATGAGGTTGACTTGCTTGAGGAGTCCGTTCTCGTCGGTGACGTAGTGATGGGTCAGCGTGCCGCGCGGCGCTTCGACGATGCCTACTCCCTCATCCGGTGTCTCGGTGGGAATGGTGTGCACATCGGCGCTGGTGATCTCTGGATCCTGGGCCAGTTCCAACGAGCGTTCGGCTGCATAGAGCATCTCGATTAGCCGCGCCCAGTGGGTGGCAAGTGTCTGATGCACGGGCTTTCCACCCAGCGTCTCGTAGAAGCGTTCATACTCGGCTTGAGCCAGTGGAGTCGCCATACCGTCGGCAGCGTTGAGACGGCTGAGGGGCGTGGCGCGATAGACACCGCTGTCGGGACCATCTACCAATCCCTTCCACCCAACCTGCTTGAGGTAGGGGAACTTGAGGTACGTCCAGGGCTCGATGTGCTCGGCGACCACGTCTAGGTAGTCGCCAGGGCTGTACTTAACCAGTTCCTTCCCGTCGGGTCCCACAACGCGTACCTTGCCGTCGTAGAAGTTGACCCTGTTGTTCTCATCGACGGTTCCCATGTAGTAGGTCTTATGGGTGAACTCATCGCTCAAGATCATGTGGGTGTATTCTTCGTTGTGAAGCACAACGTCGTCGAACAACTGCAGCGAGAACTTGGCCGTCTCAATCGAACGCTTGGCGCGTTCGACGATTTCGTCTCGGTCCTGTTCGGTGATGGGCTTGCTCATCCCGCCGATGATGCAGCTCGCCGGGTGGATGTAGCGCCCCCCGATGATGCCGCAGATCTCGTGGTTGTCCTGCAGAAGCTGCATGACGCGCGCGCCGATCTTCTTGCCCACCTTCTTGATGACACCCAGGATGTTGCGCTCGGCCTTGGGAGCGTCGGGGCCAACGACGAAATCTGGCGCGGCCAGCACGTAGAAGTGGGTAGCGTGGTCGGCGACGAAGAAAGCGGCATACATGAGTTCACGGAGCTTCTTGGCGGTCGAGGGAATCTCGACGTGGTAGACCGCGTCACCGGCCTTGGCCGCTGCCATATGATGTGCAATGGGACAGACCCCGCAGATGCGCTGCGTGATGCGCGGCATCTCCTCGACAGGGCGGCCCTCGCAGAACCTCTCAAATCCGCGCAACTCAGGGATAACGAGGTATGCGTTTTCCAGTTCCCCGTCTCCGTTCAGGAACAGATCGATGCGGCCATGTCCTTCGAGGCGCGTGATGGGGTCAATACTGATCTTTCTCATAGTGCTATCCTCTATTTGTACTTCAGCTCGCTCAAGATGGAGTCAGCCAGGCCAAATCGGTAACCGAGGCCGGCCGGATCTGCGATGGTGTCCAGGATCTCCTGAAGCTTTTCCGGTTCGTCGGTATCGACCAGCGCGCCAATAGCGCTGATCAGTTTGGCCCCCTGATCCACGACATCGTCGGGTGGACCATAGCATCCACGGCAGGGCATGTTACCGTTGATGCAAGGCAGCCCACAGCCCGCGCGGGTTGCTGGGCCGCAGCAGATGACGCCCTGTGCCAAGAAGCATAGGTCTGGGTCGAGATCGACTTCGTGTGGGCGTTTGAACTCCGTGATGCGGAGTCCACTTTCTCCCTTCTTGCGTGGGCAGACATCGCAGTTGGTTTTGCCATCGGCGCCGATCACAGATCCTCTCTTGGGAAGCTCGCCGGTCAGGATGGTTTGGAACACATTCCAGACCTGGTCCACCACTGGTGGGCACCCAGGCATGAAGTAGTCTACGTCAACGGTCTGTGCCAGGGTCTTCACGTGCTCGTAGAAGACCGGTATATCGATCTTACCCTCCGCCACCTCACTGGATGGGGTAGGACGCGTGCCCCGAGAATCATCAAGCGATGGCGCCGTGTCGTACGCACGGGCCAGGATGGACTCGCGGTCGTAGAAGTTGGCCAAAGCAGGGATGCCGCCCGTGTGGGAACAGGACCCAAAGGCCACCAGTAGTCTCGACTTATCGCGCAGCAGATTGGCGATGTGTTCACTTTCGCTGTTGCGGATCGCGCCGTTGAAGAAGCAGACGTCGATCTCATCGTGGTGCAGTGCCTCGACGTCGCTGTACTTGAAGTCCATGACACAGGGCCAGAAAACGATATCCACCAGTTCTCCGACCTCTACCAGCCGCATGCCTAGCTCTGCGACGGTAATCTCGCAGCCGCCGCAACTGGCGGCCCAGTAGAACGCGAGCTTGGGTTTGCCGTTCGCCTTTGCCATCACACAGCCTCCTTCTTCTGGGGCGCCAGGTGTTTGAGTGTGGCATCCACTTCATTGCGAACACGTCCGCGATCTTGTGTGCCAATTTGCACGAATCGCACGCGACCGTCGCCTATGCTCATCTGATCCAACATACGGTTCAGTAGACTGATCTTACACGTGCTGACGTGTGTGCCGCGCTTATAGTGGCACTCTCCCGGCGCGCAACCACAGACGAGCACACCGTCGATGCCGCTGCGCAGTGCCATCAGGGCCATCTCGGGGTCAATGCGACCTGTGCAGGGGATGTGTATCACGCGCACATTTTCGGGGTAGCTCTCCAGCAGGGTTACGTCGTCGTCGGCACGCAGGCACCAATCGCAGACAAAAACCACCAGCCGCGGCGCGCCATCCACCTCGGGCACATCAATCTGGGCTCTGACCTCCTTGTTGCTCACGCCTGGCCGTGCGATCGCACCCAGTGGACATGCTGCCACGCAGGTGCCGCAGCCCATACACTTGTTAGTATCCACCTCGGAGACGCGATCCATCTCACCGTCTATTTCCTTCTCAACCAGGTGAGGCGCTTCGTAGGGACAGACCATGACACAGATGCCACAGCCGGAACACAACGACTCGTCGACCGAGACGGTCTCCAGAGGTGACTCGTGGCCGGCCTCGACGGCCAACTGCTTGACCGCTCCGATGACGCTGGAGATGTGGACCTCCTGTGGGCAAGCTGAATAGCACAGGTCACACGCGGAGCAGAGCCACGTTGTCGGGCTCTTGAACGCCTCCTCACGCATATCCATCATCACCAAACGCAGCAGGCGGCGTGGATTATACTCTGGTTCCACCTTCTGCTGAATCATACACTTGCTGACGCACGTTCCACACGAGTAGCACAATTCTAGGTGCTCGCCCCCGGGAATGGCATGAACTTGGTCAGCAAAGGTCTCAGGTTTACTTGAATGGTTCATTCTACTACCTCCGCCTCCCTATTCAGCATAGCCGTGGTGAGGCGATCCGCAAACTCAAGAGCCTCCTCAACCTGCGGCACCTCGCGCATCCGGCGGGCGCGCTTCTCCATCTGGGGGCGCAGTTCTTCGATCTCCTGGAGCAGTTTCTGTTTGGGGATCGAGTCCAGCAGCTCCTGCATCTCGTTGACCACCTGGGCGTACTTGTCGCCCTCGGCCGCGCTAATCCACTCGATGCGGAACCGGCCGGGCGTCATACCCATTCTCTCGAATTGCTTACGCAGCCGCTCGGCGCGTTTTTCGCCGACGGGTTGTCCGGTGATGTAGTGGCAGTCCTGCGGATGGCAGCCGGAGAAGAGCACCGCGCCTGCACCCAATCGGAAGGCTTCGTAGATGAAGTCGGAATCCATACGGGCGGAGCACATGACGCGCATGCCTCGCTCGTTGGACGAGTAGTCGAAGTGACTGGTACCAGCCAGGTCGGCGCCGCCATAGGAGCACCAGTGGCAGCGGAAGGCCAGTATTTTCTCCTCGGGCTGATTAGCCAGGAGCGCGCGTATTTGGGCCAGAATCTGGGCGTCGGTGAAGTGCATCTGGGTGATCGCGTTGTGGGGGCATTCTGCCACACAGCCGCCGCACCCGTGGCATTTGGCGGTGACCACTTTGGCTGGCTTGCCTTGTTCGTACTCAATCGCGCCATAGGGACAGGCTTTCGAGCACATGCCGCACTTCTTGCCATCAGCGCTGATGCAGCGATCTTCCCACACCATTGCCACAACCGGCTCGATCTCCCACTCGTCGGAGTGGAGCACCCGTCCGGCCCGTGATGCGGCCGCCGACCCTTGCGCCACGCTGGAGGGGATGTCCTTGGCTCCCTGACACGCACCTGATAGGAAGACGCCATCGGTGGGGCTGTCCATCGGGCGCAGCTTGGGGTGATACTCCATGAACCAACCGCCGGGGCTCTGGCTGATGTTGAGCACCGAGCTGACGGTATCCACGTCAGGTTGCGGCACGGCCGCCTGGTTGAGCATTACCATATCATACTCGTGTTCCAGGACTTGCCCCAATGCCATGTCCTCCGAATGTACGTAGAGATTCCTCGTCTCAGGGTTCTCGGTGATCAGGCTGGGGCGGCCTTGGATGAAGCGAATACCCATTTCGCGGGCGCGGTCGTAGAACTCCTCGTACCCCTTGAGCGGCGTGCGGATGTCTATATAGTAGATGGAGATGTCCATATCGGGGTAGGTCTGCTTCAACAGGACGGCGTTCTTGATGCCGTACATGCAGCAGAAGTTCGAACACCAGGGGTTGAAGCGCTTGTCGCGCGAGCCGACGCAGTTGATGATTGCGAGACTCTTGGGACTTTCGCCGTCGCTGGGCCGAATCAGGTTGCCGGCGGTGCAGCCGGCCGAGTTGTTCAGCCGCTCCATCTCCATAGCCGTGATGACGTTGGGGAAGCGTCCGTAGCCGTATTCGGGGATCACGCTGGGGTCGAAGTGGTCGAAGCCGGTGGCGACGACGATTGAGCCAATGTCTTCCCAGACTAGCCTATCGTCCATTCCGAAGTCAATGGCATCCAGTTCGCCACAGGCATCCACGCATTTGTAGCAGTGGATGCAGGCATCCATATCAATGCTGTATATGAGGGGCACCGACTGGCTCATCGGGACGTAGGCCGCCTTGCGGGGGGCCAGATTCATTTCGAAGTAGTTCGGGACCTCGATGGGGCAGACCTGTGCGCACTCACCGCAACCATTGCAGCGGTCCTCGTGGACGTATCTGGATTTTTCGCGTAGGAGGACTTTGAAATTGCCGACGAAACCTTCGACCCGCTCGACTTCCGTATACGTTCTCACATCCACCTTGGGGTGACGCGACGCGTCAACCATTTTGGGGGCGAGAATTCATATACTACAGTCCATCGTGGGGAAGGTCTTGTTCAACTGGGCCATGACCCCCCCGATCGTCGGTTGCTTCTCGACCAGAACCGTCTCGATGCCCTGATCGGCCAAATCTAGTGCGGCGCTGATGCCTGCCACGCCCCCACCGATCACCATGGCCCGCTTGGTGACGGGCACTTTGATCATATCCAGTGGGGTGAGAAAACTGGCTTTGGCGATGGCTGCCGCTGTCAGATCCTTGGCCTTTGCCAGGGCGCCTTCCGCATCGTGGCCGTGCGCCCAGGTGCACTGTTCGCGGATGTTGGCCATCTCCATCAAGAACGGGTTGAGGCCGGCCTCGGTGACCGTTGCGCGAAAAGTCGGCTCGTGCATACGCGGCGAGCAGGCAGCTACCACGACCCGGTTCAGGTTATACTTCTGGATGTCTTCTTTGATCAGGCTCTGCCCGCTGTCCGCGCAGGCATACAGTGTATCGACGGTGCGGACCACACCAGGCAGCGTGGCGGCGTATTCGGCCACGGCCTTGGGGGGGATGACACCGGCGATGTTGGACCCGCAGTGGCAGACGTACACGCCGATGCGGAGTCCCTTGTTGCCGTTACCTCCTGCTCCGTTATCTCCTGCCATGCTAACTCTTGCTCCTTAAGAATAAGAGTTGCTACATAATACGCATCTGCGCCAGATATTGGGGGCAGAAGTCACTAAAACGAGCATAACGCCCCCATATGTGGGGTCATTTCTATTGTGCAACAACTCTATATGAGGTCCTCAACCACGGGAAGACATTTGGTTGTGATCTGCGAGGACCCGTGCGCATCTGTGTCCAAAACAGGTCTACTTCGGTCTGACCGCTTCCTCGATCACCAGCTTGTGCCGCGCCCGCTGCGCCCGCTGGTCGGTCGTGGTGAGTTCCAGTGCTTCCTTGGGGCACCACTTGATGCACTGCGGCCCGTCCTCCTGGTCCTCGCACAGGTTGCAGATCTCGGCCATCTTGGTCGCTGGGTTGACCGAGATTGCGCCAAAGTCACAGGCCTCAATGCACCACGCGCAGCCGTCACAGAGGTTGGCATCAATGTGGATGATGCCGGTGACGGGGTCCTGTGTCAGCGCGTCGCGCGGGCAGGCGACAACGCAGGGCGCATTCTCGCACGTGCGGCAGGCCACTGCTGTCATCAGGATCTTGTGCGCGCGCACGGTACGAATGCGGCTGCGATAGGTGTTGAACTCACCGTTCTTGGTGTATGAGCAGACGTACTCACAGATTTGGCACCCGACGCACTTTGTCGGGTCACATGCAACGTACTGGTATTTGGAAGTTGAAGTAGGCATCTTTGCCTCCTATACCCCGATTTCCTCGGCTACGTCTTCCATCCCTAGTTCGGCCAGTTTCTCCTTGGGGATCAATCCCTCTTCGGTCCAGCCCTTTGCCTTGTAGTAGATGTCCTTCAGATATTCCAGCTCTTCGTGGGTTACCACATACCCAGCGGAAGGGCCTTCCTTCATTGGCTCGTGCTGCCACCGCCAGGGAAGGTGATCGTCCTCGCGGGTCCAGCCCTCGCGGATGTTGAATGCTTTCTTGATGGTGTGGGCTCGCTCACCGATGAGGTCAACTTCCTCGTAGCCGAAGTCCCAGCCAGTCGTGGCGTTGATCAGCTTGGCGATGGCCGGCCAGGCGCCCTCCCGGTCGGCCTTGCCGGTGAAGCAGCGGCGGATGAACTTGCACAGCGGTAGGGTGTCATAGACGGCGGCGTATTCCTCCGTGCTCCTGGCCAGCTCGCCCCGGGTCTCGTCGACGCTGAAACGATCCACCCATCCTTTGATGTCAGGGTCGTAGGCGGCTGAACGGTTGTGGCATCCGCCGCGTACGCCTGCCGCCAGTCCCACAGAAAAGGTCTTGAGCGTGCGTGCGTCGTATCCTGGGCATTCCAGTCCTTTGATGTTCATAGCCCATTGGTGGCTCTCGGTGCCTCGTTCCTCATCCAACTTCGCGCTGGCACGCTTGGTCCCTTCGGCCAACAGGTTGCCCATGTAACCCTCACGGTGAGCCATCATCTCGGTCAGCGTCACCATCGCTTCCCCATTGCCGAACTCGGCTTCGAAGCCTTCGGGGTACTTCTCGCACTTGAAGTCTTCCTTGGTGAAGATGCCTTTCTGGTAGCACTCCATGGCCCAACTGATGGTCACACCGGTGCTCATCGTGTCGAGCCCCAGCTCGTTGCAGTTGGTGATGGCTTGGATGGAGGCTTCCATATCGCTCACACCACAGTTCGAGGACAAGGCATAGAGCGACTCGTACTCGATGTGGCCCATTGCGCCCGCGTACGGCCCTTCCTTGACGTGCCCCACCTGCTCGCAGGCAATCGGGCACTGAGCGCAAGCGATTGTCTTTGCTTTGTAGTGTTCGTGCAGATACTCGCCGCTGACCAGTTCGGCGTGTTCAAAGACGCCTTGCTGATAGTTGCGGGTAGGTAACAGACCGAGCTTGTTCATATTGAGTACGTTGGACGACGTTCCCAGGATGCGGTACTTCTGTGTGTGGGGACCCTGAGCTGCCTGCAGAATGTCGTAGGAGAGTTGTAGCAGTGTCTCTGGATCCGCCACGTTGACGCCGCCTGTGCCGCGAATGGAAATCGCCTTGAGCTTCTTGGAGCCCCATACTGCACCCTGACCAGTGCGGCCTGCTTTCCGTCCATCATTGCTCACGTTGGCAACACGTACCAGGTTCTCGCCGCCCGGGCCAATGCAGGCCGTGCGCACCTGATCATCGCCATATTCATCGCGGATGGCCTCCTCGGTCTCCGTGGTGGTCAGGCCCAGGAGGTGGGACGCATCGTGAATCGAGACCTTGTCGTCGTCGATGAAGATGCGCGCCCACTCGTCGCTGGATCCGTGGACAACGATACCGTCCCACCCCGCCCGTTTAAGAGAGACCGCCATCCAACTCCCGGACAGGCTGTCGCCGATGAATTCAGTCAACGGCGACTTGGACGCCATGCCGTATTTTCCCCCCACCGGCACGGGTGTCCCGGCAAACAGGCCACCGGCTATGCAGATCGTGTTGCCGGGAGAAAGAGGGTCACACCCTGCTTCGATGTTCTCCCAGCAAAGCCGGCTGGCCATGGACACGCCGCCGATGTAGGTCTTGTACCACGCCTCTGGCTTGGTCTCCGTCCACGTCTTGTGTGTGGGCAGATCGATGTGAAGAATTTTCCCACTGTACCCGTGCATCGTTAGCCTCCTGCTGATATAGACATCAGTATGATTCGATCTCCGTCGCTAGGACTCTCATCCATCTGGCTGGCTTGAATCATGCGCTTTGCATTGAGGTTGAAGACATTGGGGGGCTGCAATGTCTCACTATCAGGCTGGATCACGTTTCCGATCATCGCCGGGTATCTGGTGGCCAGCAAGCGTACGATATCACGGAAGGTCGTACCGGTCTCCAGATCCAGCGTGATTCTCTTTGCCCCTGATGCCAATCTGGATAGCCCCAGAAATTCCATCTGGATACGCATGCTACACTCCTCAGGGACGTCGCTCTAGCTTCTTCTCAGTCGAACTGCCGGCATTGTTCTGCGGGAATGAGTTTTTCGCAAAACAAAGACGTCAAGAAGGCGAACATCGTTCGCCCCTGACGTCACACAACGGGGGAACAGCGTTTGCCTTTGATGTCATTTTGGCTGCCCACGAAGCCAGGAACGGCTCCCAAAGTAGATCCCGGTCTATATCTGACCCTAGAAATTATATCACAACCTGTGTATAAATCAATCTCGCTCGTTGAAGAAGGGCTGCGTGGTGATCTGGACCAGTTCCTTGGCGCGCACGAACATTCTAGAAATCGTCCCTATGGCTTTGCGTACAAAGCGGCTTTGTGTACGAAGCTGGGAAGGTGTTCTTGAACAACTTCTATGTCTTCACAAACTGTACGACGTCAAGCACAAAGATCACCGCTCCCCCCACTTTCACCTCTTCGTCGGCGTCCAAGACGTACAATTCCCCTGACTCCATCACCGGGGGGAGAGATCCCATGCGCTGCGTGCGGGTGTGACAGTTCGCCCGGATCAAGCAGATGATATCCTCCACTTGCGTGTCTTCCACGCAGGTGAACAGTGTCACGTTCTCTTTGCGCAGGAACCCTCCCGCTGTTTTGGAGGTGGTGACCCGGTATCCGTTCTTGACCAGTACGTCAATCAACGACAAGGCGTCGTCCTTGTTCACAACGCTGATGACAAATTTCATATCCTATCCTCTGGCGGTATCATACTCCCACCGTCCTGTAGGGGAGCTTGCCCTGTACGTTGCTCTGTACCTCCAATACTTCCTGGGTGATGCTCTCCTGGCGGATGGCGTGGTATTGGAGTTGGAGCTTGTTCACACGATCGTCCAGGTTGGTGATGGCGGCATCCATTGTCTGTAGGCGTGCTCCCTGTTCACTGACCATCGACTCAGTCAGCGCCAGGTAGACTTGCACGGCCAGGTGTTCCCAGAGCAGAAACTCCTGGAGATCCTGGGGCGGTGTGCCAAGGATCAGATCCTCCGGAATCAGGGTGCAATCGCGGCCGGACGATTCGCGAACGTTGCACCACACCGCTTTCAAGTCGGGTGGCAGCAGGCGTATTTCGACCCGCTGATAGTGGCCAAACGAAACGAACTGATTATAGATCAGGTAGAGGGTGTTGAAGGCTTGGGTCTCGTAGAGACGTTTCACTGTGGCCACAATGCTGCGCGCTTCGACGAATGAAACCGCGTAGGTGAGCGGGAATCGTTGCGTGTATAGCAAATCCAGGTCGGCGCGGCGAAAAAACCGTTCCCCATACTCTCCCAGAGCGATGATCTTGACCTCTTTTCCATTTGCGCGTTCGCGCTTGATGAAGTCCATCGCGTGAGCCACCAGACCCATGTTGAACGTGCCGCATAAGCCTTGATCGGAGGTTAAGGCGATCAGCCCCACGCTCCTTCTTACGTCGGAGAAGTCTCTGCCGGGGAGATGACGGGCACCGCCCGTCAGTGCCGTGGGGAAGGTCACGGCAAGGGCGAGCTGCCGGTCCACGGCGCTGGCGTACTGCTGGGCTGATCGGAGCCGCATGCGCGCTCTACGCCAGCGGATTGCTGACATCGCCCGAATGGAGCGCAACAGGTGCCGAATATCCTCCAGGCTCTGCAGGCGGTTCTGAATCTCGCCGGCTGCCTGCGTCATGCGTACTCCTTGAAACGGTCCAGTGCATTCTGTAGATCTTCTTCCAACTGGGGGTTCCAGTGGCCGGCGGAAAGCTCGGCCAGCAGCCCGGAGCATTGCCGCTGCAAGAAGCTGATGAAGCGGACCTCGAAATGGTGCACTTGATCGATGGGGACATCGTCCAGGTAGCCCTGCCCGGCGGCGTAGATGACGGCCACCTGGTGCGCGACTGGCATCGGCTCATACTGGGGTTGAGTCAGGATCGCACGTACCCGCTCGCCGCGGGCCAACTGTTTGCGTGTCTCCTTGTCCAGTTCAGTGCCAAAGCGGGCAAAAATCTGGAGTTCGAGAAATTGGGCAATGTCCAGGGCCAGATGGCGCGACACGGCGCGCATAGCGTTGTTCTGCGCTGCGCCACCCACGCGGGAAACGGACAGTCCCACGTCTATGGGCGGATGGATACCCTGATTGAAGAGTTGTGTGGTCAGGTAGATCTGCCCGTCCGTGATGGAGATGAGGTTCGTGGGGATGTAGGCCGAGATGTTGCCTGCCTGGGTCTCGACAATGGGTAGGGCGGTCATACTTCCTCCGCCGTAAGCCGCGGAGAGGCGGGCAGAGCGCTCGAGCAGGCGCGAGTGCAGATAGAATACGTCGCCCGGGTAGGCCTCGCGGCCAGCCGGTCTCTGGAGCAGCAGTGAAAGCTGGCGATAGGCGATGGCGTGTTTGCTCAGGTCATCGTAGATGACCAGTGCGTGTCCACCGGTGTACATAAATGTCTCGGCCATGGCGCAGCCGGCGTAGGGAGCCAGGTATGCCATTGCGGGCGGTTCCTCGGCGCTGGCGACCACGACTGTGGTGTAGTCCATGGCGTTGTGTTCACGGAAGGTCTCGACGATCTGTGCGACGGTGGACATCTTCTGTCCAATGGAGACGTAGATGCAGCAGACGCCCTGGTCGCGCTGGTTGATCACTGTGTCGACAGCAATGGCCGTTTTTCCGATCTGCCGATCGCCGACGATCAACTCGCGCTGTCCGCGACCCAATGGGATGACGGAGTCAATGGTCTTGATACCGGTCTGCAGCGGTTCGTTGACCGGCGCGCGCTGGATGAAGGTGGGTGCCGGGTGGTCTATGGGACGCAGCATCTCGGCCTCCAGCGGGCCCAGACCGTCAATGGGCTGGCCCAATGCGTTGACCACGCGTCCCAGGAGCGGTTTACCCACCGGCACGTCAATCACCCGGCCCGTCTCCCTGACAATGTCGCCGGCGTGTATGTTCTCGTCTGTACCCAGCAATACGCAGCCCACGTGGGCTTGATCGATATCCAGCGCCAGGCCATAGGTACCGTCGGGGAACAGAACCAACTCGTCCGCCATCACGCCACTCAGGCCAGAGACGATCGCCACGCCGTCGCCCACCTGTTTGACCGTGCCCACGCTCTGCGCGGACAGCCGGTAGCGATATTTGTCGATCATCCCGCGAAAGGCCGAAATGTGGTATTCGGTCTTGAGATCGCGTGCGATCTCAATCTGGCTGAGTTGATATTGATGTTCATCGCCCAGATGGGCAATGAGGTCGAGCAGATCGGCCGTGTGTAATGAAGAGGGCTCGGTAGGCTTATTCAATTTCTGCCTCGTACCGGCTGCGCAACTGTTGGAGTTGCCCTTGCAGGCTGCCGTCGATCAGCATATCGCCCAGGCGGACCATAGCCCCGGTAATCACGTCGGGGTCGACGCGGCACGTCATATCGACGGGGTGGGATATCGCCGTCTCCAAGATCGCCGCGACCCGAGTCTCGCTTTCCGGGGCCAGCGGGGTGGCGGTGATCAGTTCGGCCGAAATGGTCTCTTCGCCGTTGCTGGAGATGCGTCCGTTTAACTGTACGGAGCGCAGTTGATCTAGAAAAGCGTCCAGATAGGCTTGATGTACCTGTGGGGTGAGGATGTCTTTCATCATCCGCTGGATGAGTGTTGTCACCAGTTCGCCGATCTTGATGCGGTGCAGGCGCAGTGCTTCGCTGCGCTGTTGTTCAACCTCCTCCTGTGCGCGTGCACGCATGGCCTCGATTTCGTCGTAGGCTTCCTGGAGCATCTGTTGTCGCGTCTGGTCGATGACGATTCGTGCTTCGTTCTTGAGTGCTGCAAACTCTGCGTCGATGTTGTCGTGCTTTTTCTCGTACTCCAGTCTCAACCTCTCGGCTTCACGGGTAGCTTCTTCTGCCTCGTCCATCGCCTTTGTCGCTTGTTGCGCACGCTTGTCCAGCATCTCTTTCAATGGTTTGAAAAGGAAGCGGGTCAGGATGTAGGCCATGATGAGGAAATTGGCGACCTGTAAAAGCAGTGTGCTCAGGTTTATATCCAGCATGACTACCTCGCACGTGTACTCGGATGGTTTGTTGATCCGCCGTCCCGCGGCTATGCTCGGGAAAAGCGGGACAGACCCCCGGTTGCTCTGTGGCGGACCAGGACTATTCCAGGTTGACGATGTATTTGATCATCGGGTTCGCGAAAATCAGGATCAGTACGATCGCCAGCACGTAGATGGCCAGCGATTCGAGCATAGCCAGAGAGAGCAAGACGATGCTGTTGATGCGATCGCCTGCCTCGGGCTGCCGGGCGATCGCCTTCAGTCCGCTCATCGCGACGATCATTTGTCCGATGGCCGGCACGACGATGCCCACAATGATTCCAGGCCCGGAGACCAAGACCGTCAGCACGATGAAGATCTTGTCCCAGGGCAAGTTGTTCCATTCCATGTTGTTTCTCCTTGTCTTGTTACGATTTTCGTTCAGTGGTGTGCTTTGACCGCTCCGCCGATGTAGACACAGGTCAGAAGTGCAAAGATGTAGGCCTGAAGTAGACCGGTGAAGATACTGAACAGCATCATCGGCACGGGCACAAAGAGCGGCATGACGATGAACAGGATGCTGATGATGATCTCTTCTCCCAGGATATTGCCGAACAGTCGAAAGGTGAGCGAAAAGGTACGCGCAATCTCGCTGGCGATTTCGATGGGCAACATCAGGAAGATCGGTTCGACGTAGTGCTTGAGATAGTTCAACAGGCCACGTGTGCGAATCCCGAAATAGGGCACGCTGAAGAAGACGACCAGCGCCATGGCCAGCGGTGTGTTGATGTCGGGCGTGGGACATTTCAGGCCTGGAATCAGGCCGACCAGATTTGCGAAACCGATGAAGAAGGCGAGCGTGCCCACGACGGGCAAGAAAATCGTCGTGTCCTCGACGCCCACCATTTCGCGGATGAGATTCTCGATCGCTTCGATGATCCACTCCAGCATATTCTGGACTGGTCCCGGCCGCAGCTTGAGGTTGCGCCCGATCACGAAAGCTCCTATGCCAAGCAGAAGCATCATCACCCAGGTGTTGACCACCGTCGATGTGATCTCCAATGGCCCCACGGTGAAGGCCGCGCATGGCGCAATCTCTGCTGCGACATCGGGCTCTTCGGCCTCACTGGCTGTCCCGCTCAGCAGGTTGCTGACCACGGCCAGAGCAATGACCAATGCCAGCAAGATGATCAGGGTGAGTGGGTTATTGATTTTCCTCATGGGTCTCACTCTCTTTGTTTTCTTCCGGACGACGATTCTTGGTGCGTTTCCTGGATGGTTCGGCGCCGCCGTGCTCGACGTACATCGCGTACAGGTTGTTGAAAGCCACCGCCACGCCCATCAACAACAGTGAGAGGGTCCACGTGAACTCATTGCCGAACTTATCGTCGAGGTATCGCCCCAGCAGCACGCCGCCCACGATAGGCACCATCAGGTTCCAGCCCAACGTGGTGGCCTGGGCGACGAGGCGCCAGAAATTCTCGGGCTCGTCTTTTGATTCTTGAGATGTTGAATGAGATCGCTCGTTGTTCATTCACACGGGTTCTCACGGATACCTGTTTCAGATGAAGGGTGGACCCAGCGGAGCCAGTTCCGCGGTCTCGCGGAGTGCTCGCTCCAGCGCCACTCGCGCCCGGGTGAACTCAATGTGGGCTTCTCGGGCAAGCTGATCCAGGTGGGCGCGTTGTCGCTCCAGCGCATGTTCCAGCATTTCCTGGTCCTCTCCTTCTTCGGCAGCGGCTGTCAGGACCAGCACGCGGCCGGGCTCTCCAGGGCGTCGTTGCATTTCGATCGTACCTTGATACAAGGCTACGTAGCGCGTGGTTCCCTGCCGGCGATATAGCATGATGCCGGCGACGATGTGTGCCAGGAAGGGCGCGTGTCCCGGCAGGATGCCCCACCAACCGTCTGAGAGCTGCACGCGAATCGCCTCGGCCTCGGTGTTCAGGATGATCTCGTCGGGGGTGATGATCTCCAACTGCATAACCTTATCCATGCCTAGTGCCCCCCGCGGTCATAGACTCTTGCTTGCGCAGGACTCTGTCTATATCGCCGGTCATATAGAATGCTTGTTCGGGTACGTCGTCCAGTTCGCCGTCAACGATCATTTTGAAACCACGCACTGTTTCCTCGAGGGGCACGAAGACCCCGGGCTGTCCGGTGAATTCCTCAGCGACGAAGAAGGGCTGGGTGAGAAAGCGTTGTATCTTACGTGCGCGCTGCACCAATAGGCGGTCTTCCTCGGCCAGCTCCTCAAGGCCGAGGATCGCGATCACGTCGCGTAGTTCCTTGTAGCGCGTCAGTATCTCGCGCACGTGCGTCGCTACCTGGTAGTGTTCTTCGCCAACGATGCGTGGATGGAGGAGACGCGAACTTGACTCCAATGGGTCAACGGCCGGGTAGAAGCCCTGGCTGGCCAGTTGGCGCGAGAGCACTACCGTAGCGTCGAGGTGTGCAAAGGTCGATGCCGGTGCAGGGTCGGTCAGGTCGTCGGCCGGGACGTAGATCGCCTGGACGGATGTGATGGCCCCGCTGGACGTCGAGACGATGCGCTCCTCGAGCATGCCCACCTCAGTGGCCAGCGTGGGTTGATAGCCCACAGCACTGGTCATACGGCCCAGCAGGGCGGACACTTCGCCGCCGGCCTGGATGTAGCGAAAGACGTTGTCGATGAAGAGCAGAACGTCCTGCCGCTCAACGTCGCGGAAGTACTCGGCCATCGTCAAGGCGGTGAGTGCTGCGCGGAAGCGTGCCCCGGGAGGCTCATTCATCTCTCCAAAAACCAGCACGGCGTCATCGAGCACGCCGGTGCGCTTCATTTGCAGATAGAGTTCGTTTCCCTCGCGGGTGCGCTCGCCCACGCCGGCAAAGACCGAAACACCGCGGTGTTCGGCCGACGTGTGGCGGATCAGCTCCATGATCAGCAGCGTCTTGCCCACGCCTGCGCCCCCCAACAGCCCGATTTTGCCACCGCGCACGTACGGGGCCAGCAGGTCAACCACTTTCAACCCGGTGACGAAGATCTCGGTCGAGGGTTTCTGTTGGACGAAGGCCGGCGCCGGTTGATGGATTTTTCGCAGCTCCACCTGTGCTGCATCCAACGGTGGCCCCTCGTCTATGGGTTGTCCGAGCGCGTTGAACACACGCCCCAGCGTCTGTGTGCCCACCGGCACTTGTATTTGAGATCCGGTGTTCCTGACGGTCATGTTGCGACGCAGTCCTGCTGTGGCCTCCATCGCAACGCCACGCACCGTGCGACGGTCCAGGTGTTCCAGGACTTCAATGGTGACGTTGTGCGTGTTGTTCTGAACGACCAGTGCACTCAACAGGGCCGGCAGTTCTCCATTCGAAAAGGAGACGTCTACCACGGGGCCGATAATGCGTACGATGGTGCCAAGCTGGGGCTGCTGCATACTCATATATCTTCAAGGCAAGGTGAATGCCTCGCGCAGCGCGTGGACGGCTTCGTCCAGGTGCCGGGCATCGACCAGACAGGAGATCGTAGACAGGGATGTGCTGATGGCGCGTATGTTGATATGTCGATCGCCAAGTGCCTTGAACATATGCCTGGCGATGCCGTGCTGTTCGCGAAAGTCAACGCTGAACAGGCTGACCAGTGCCACTTCGGGCTCGCTGGTAACGGCTTCTGCGCCGAGTTCCTCGCTGATGTGTTCGATCTTGATCAGCGCCTGGTCCAGGTCGCTCCGATCTACACAGAGGATGATATGGTCCAGTTGCTCTAGATCTATCAAGTGCACAATGAGTTGGACGTTGATTCCTTCGTCGCTCAGCGCGGAGAACAGTTCAGCGCTTACACCTGGACGTGACGGTATGTCCATGATGCCAATCATCGCCAGGTGGTCGTTCTGGATCAGTCCACCAGCTTGGGGCTTGCTGCCGTTCATCTGTATTTACCTCCGCATCGTGTACCGGGACGGGGAGATTATACCGCAGGGTGGTGGAGTTGGGTAGTCGATTGGCTAGGGTTTGGTGGGGTTGTGCATGACGACGAGGACAGGGCAGGGGGCGCATTCGATGACCCGCTCGGCCACGCTGCCGATGTGGACGCGCTGTGCTCCATGGCGGCCTACCCGGCCAATGGCGATCAGGTCCACTCCCAGCTCACGGGCAAGACCGGCGATTTCTCTGTGGGGAATCCCACGCCGGATCACCTGGTTGGCGCGCAGCCCTCTATGGCCTGCCAGGCGGGAAAGGTAGTCCAGGTAATGTTGTCCCTTGGTCTCCAGTTCCTGGCACGTTGTTTCCATGGACCTGGGCGTCGTATTCGCGATTTGTTCTGCGACAATTTGGTCAATCACACAGATAAACGTGATTCTTACATC
>Ga0180437_10002888_pt1 | contig 26440 bp, 18 predicted proteins | sample SS_ome_4_FD_132410 | JGI IMG/M metagenome (GOLD analysis project Ga0180437, IMG submission 132410) | Hypersaline lake sediment archaeal communities from the Salton Sea, California, USA - SS_3_D_1 metaG | ecosystem: Environmental > Aquatic > Non-marine Saline and Alkaline > Hypersaline >... | reverse complement strand
TGGGCATCGCCATCGATGTGACCTGGGCCAGGCAGCCCGGAACACCCGAGGAGTACACTTTTGAACTGGGCAAGGGGCCGACGATTGGCTGTGGGCCAAACTTTCACCCCAGACTCCAGGAAGCATTGGTCGAGACGGCCAATGCCCTGGAAATGAGCCATCACGTCGAAGCGTTGACCCGCCCAGGCGGTACTGACGCTGCTGCCATTCAGATCTCCCGTGAGGGGATCCCCGCTGGCCTGATCGGCATCCCACTGCGCAACATGCACACCCCGGTAGAGACTGTCTCGGTCAAGGATGTCGAACGCGTGGGCCGGCTGCTGGCAGCATTTGTCGGCCGGTTGGACAGAGATTTCCTGGACAGCCTGGTCTGGGATCTGGGATTGGACGACGATATACTGTAGGAGGCCGACTTGTTGCTGGAAAAACTCTCCAATGCCTTCGGCCCTTCTGGCTGCGAACATGAGGTCCGCAGCCTGGTGGCCCAGGCACTACGCGAGAAAGTGGATGACCTGCAAAGCGACGCTTTGGGCAATTTGATCGCCTTCAAAAAGGGGGTCGGGCCCGAGCCCCGACTCAAGGTCATGGTCGATGCCCATACCGACGAAGTTGGATTCATGGTCACCCGCATCGACAAGAACGGGAGCCTGGGATTCCGCACCGTTGGTGGCATAGATAGCCGGCTTCTGCTGGCCAAGCGCATTGTCATCGGCCCAAAGCGGCTCCCTGGCGTTATTCTAGCCCCTCCCATCCACCTGACCAAGCCAGAGCAGCGAAAGCAGGTGATCGAGATCGACCAACTGGCCATCGACATCGGTGCAACAAGCCAGGATGAGGCCAAAGAGTTGGTTCAGATCGGAGATTATGGGGCATTCGATACCCGCTTCCAGGCACTCACCGGGGAGGGCCTGCGCACTGTCAAGGGCAAAGCTTTCGACGACCGCGTGGGGTGCGCCGCCGCGGTCGCTCTGGCCGATGGTGACTATCCCATAGATCTATACCTCTCTTTCAGTGCCCAGGAAGAGGTAGGGCTACGCGGAGCCCGCGTGGCCGCTTTCCGCATCGAGCCGGACGTCGCCTTTGCACTGGAGGGCACTATCTGTGATGATACCCCAAAACAGCAGGACGTAAGCCCCACGACACGCTTAGGGATGGGACCAGCGATCTATGTTATGGACCGCACGTTTGTCGCTGACAAGCGATTGGTCCGCCTTCTGATAGAGACAGCCGAGGAAAGCAAGATCCTCTACCAGTTGAGGCAGCCTGGAGTGGGCGGCACGGATGCGGGTGCTATCCACCTTTCAAAGGCTGGCGTTCCGTCGGTAGCCGTGGCAGTACCTTGCCGTTACATCCATGCGCCGGTCGGCGTGTTGAGTCTGAACGATTATGACAACTTGGTGACGCTGATGAGGAAAACACTGCAAGCCCTGCCGGAAAAGTGGGCAGCATAAGACTCGCATCACCTGAGGAGCAAGCCTGTGAAAGACCTGATCAAGAAACTGACGGAAGCTTATGGCCCATCTGGTCATGAAGAGCAGATCCGCGAGATTATCCGCGGCGAGATCGCGCCACTGGCCGACGACTTGCGCGTGGATACTCTGGGCAACCTCATTGCTCTGAAAAAGGGGACCGACGGCGGCAAAAAGATCATGCTCGCCGCTCACATGGACGAAATCGGCCTGATCATCAGCTACGTGGACGAGAAGGGCTTCTTGCGTTTTCAGCCGGTTGGCGGCATCAACGTGATGACCCTGTCTGGCGGACGAGTCCAGTTCGCGGATGGTACCGTCGGCGTCGTCGCGCCCGAAAAGGGACCAGAGTTCCAGAAGGAACCAGAGCTATCCAAGCTCTACATCGACATCGGTGCAACCAATCACGACGAAGCCAAGGACCGCCTCGGCCAAGCTGTCGGCTTTGTTCGTCCTTTTGCTGATTTGGGCAAGCGGATCGTGGCCAAGGCTTTTGACGACCGTATCAGTTGTGCGATCCTGATACAAGTTCTGCGCCAACTCGGGCATACGCCTCATGAGGTCTACTTTGTCTTTAGTGTACAAGAGGAGGTCGGCCTGCGGGGGGCGCACACCAGTGCCTACGGTGTTGCCCCTGACCTGGGCATCGCGGTGGACATCACCATCGCAGCCGACACTCCTGAGGCCAGAAAGCTGGCGATGAAGCTAGGGGCGGGGCCGTGCATCAAGGTTATGGATGGGCGAATGCTTGCCCACCCAGGGATCAAAGATCTGCTGATCAACACGGCCAAAGCTGCCAGTATCCCCTACCAACTGGAGGTGTTGGATCGCGGAACGACCGACGCTGCTGCCATCCAGCTCGCCCGCAGCGGAGTACCAGCCGGATGTATTTCCATCGCCTGCCGGTACGCTCATACCCAGTCCGAGATGGTGGACATGGACGATGTGGAGAACGTGGTCAAGCTGCTCCTGGCCGTGCTGGAGAAGCCTATCGACCTGTAGGACCATGGCGCAACCAGACCAACCCCAGCCAGCCGAACCCACTAACCGCCGCAGGCAGCGCCGGTCGCGCTTCCAACGGGTTGCTGCCCACCTCTGGTCGGAGTGGCGGATAGAAGTCTTGATCGTACTGCTCATCGCCATCGGTACTTTTCTGCTGGTCGAGCGGATGCAGATCCGCGAGACAATCGTGAGTGGTTTGCGGTCAGGGTTCCGGGCACTGGAGGCTCTAGGCAGTGGGACATTGCAGGGGATTGGAGCCATTTTGCAGAATACCACCCTCTCCGACCTGATCGGGTATGTGTTGCTGCTTGGCGCCCTGATCTTTGTCGTGTGGCGGGTGCGCTGGCGACTGGTTCGTTCTCCTCGCTTCACGGTACACAAGTGTCCCCGGTGTGGAAACGATCTAGGACGCATCCATCGCCGTTTAACTGACCGTGTATTGAGCTTGTACCTTCCGGTGGCCCGCTACCGCTGCAGAAACCGTGACTGCTGGTGGCAAGGCCTGCGCATAAAGCCAGGCCAGCCCGAGTAGTGGTATTGTCCCTCCCAGAATAGGTGTTGCGAATTGAACGCTACAAGACGAGCCTGGAACTGGACGTGGTCACGATTCTATCGGCGCCTGGCCGACGCCCACCGTCACTTTGGCAACCTTTACGCGAACCAGATGGAACACTGGTCAGCCGTGGAGAATTATACACGCGCCATTATCTACGATCCCGACTATGCCCTAGCCTACTATAGTCGGGGGATCCTCTATTGGCGGGAGATAGGAAACTACTACCGCGCCATACAGGATCTGACGCGCGTGCTAGAATTGGCCCCGACCTACGCAGAAGCCCACTTTAACCGGGGTATGGCCCGAAAACTGCGGGGTGAGCTGGAGAAGGCGATGGAAGACTTTGAGCAGTACCTGGGACAAGGAACCGACGAGTTCTGGCGGGAAGCCGCGCGCAGACAGGTGGAGGAACTGCGAAGCATCTCCAGCGATGCAGGCGAAGCGCAGGCACAGTTGCACGAGTGATCCCACGCGTGGATAGAGACCCATGATGATTATCCCTTACGCCCTACTAGGTTTCATCGTCGGCGCCTTTCTGAATCTCTGCGCTGATCAACTCCCCCGTTGGCGTCGTCTACGACGGGCACCTTTCTGCCCCTACTGCGAGCAACCGCGACCGGCCTGGGCCTGGATCAGTACCGTCGCTTACTTGAGGTTCAAGCCCCAATGCCAACATTGCGGCGCCCCAATCTCTTGGCGTCATCCCCTGACCGAACTGGGGACCGCAGCCCTCTATGCCTTCCTGTGGTTCCAGTATGCCCTGGCCGGGGAATGGGTGTTCCTGCTACTCCTGACGGTCTATTCGACCTTCTTTGTCTTGGTGATGGTGATCGATCTGGAGCACCGGCTCATCCTCAACGTCGTCATCTACCCTGCCTGGGCGCTGGCTCTGCTGGGCAGTCTGGTCCATCCATTGCCATTCTTTCCAGTACTGGCCATCATTGGTGGCGTGGTGGGCTTTGGCCTTCTCTATCTGATCTATCTGAGCGGAAAGCTCTTTGTCAGAGTGCTGAGTAGAGCGCGTGGCAGGGAGATTCACGCTGTGGCCTTTGGCTTCGGCGACGTGCGACTGGGCGGCTTCATCGGCCTGGTGCTTGGCTTCCCGGATGTGCTTCCAGCCCTCTTTTTCGCGATTCTGCTGGGCGGCCTGGCCGGCTTGGTCTACATGTTTGTCAAGGCTGTCATCCTTCGCCGCTACTCGCTGTTCACCCCCATTCCCTATGGGCCCTATCTCATCATCGGGGCCATGCTCGTCATGCTCTTTGGTTCAAGCTATACGATTCCATAGCCAGATGAGTGTTCAGACTCACAAGCCGTCGGCGCGAGCGCCGGCGGTTTGACTTTTTCTTCGGGCAGGTGTATCATACCGCACAATCTGGCGACGGGAGGAAGCGCACCATGCTGAAAGACCACAACTGCGGAGATCTGCGAGCCGAGCACACGGGACAGAAGGTGACGCTCGCTGGCTGGGTACACCGCTACCGGAGCCACGGCGGCGTGCTTTTTATCAATCTGCGGGACCGTTCCGGGATAGTCCAGGTCACTTTCGACGAAGAGACGACCCCAGACGCATTTGCCGTCGCCGAGCAGGCACGGGCCGAATGGGTATTACAGATACAAGGGACTGTCCGGCGCCGTCCGACAGGCCTCGAGAACCCTGACATGCCCACAGGCGAGATCGAAGTCGTGGCCGATGCGGTGCATGTTCTCAACACGGCGGATACACCTCCTTTCTACATCGACCACGAGGAAGGTGAGGCTGAGGCCTTGCGGCTCAAGTACCGCTACCTAGACCTGCGACGGGAACGAATGCAGCGCAACCTCATCTTGCGCCACCGGGTCGTCAAGTTCATCCGCGATTTCCTGGACGAGAAGGGCTTTGTCGAGATCGAGACCCCGATCCTGACCAAGAGCACTCCGGAAGGCGCCCGAGACTATCTTGTGCCCAGCCGTATCCACCCCGGCAGATTCTACGCCCTGCCCCAGTCTCCTCAGCAACTCAAGCAACTGCTCATGGTTGCCGGGTTTGAGCGCTACTTTCAGATCGCGCGTTGCTTCCGCGATGAAGACCTGCGAGGGGACCGCCAGCCTGAATTCACCCAACTGGATCTGGAGATGAGCTTCGTCGAGCGCGAGGATATGCTCGATCTGATCGAAGGAATGTACACCCGCTTGGTGGAGGAGGTCAGCGACAAGAAGCTGCTCTTCAAGCCTTTCCCCCGGTTGACCTACCACGAAGCTGTCGAGCGGTTTGGCAAGGACAACCCCGACCTACGTTTCGGCATGGAGCTGGTCAACATCGGAGACCTTGTGGCTGACGGAGGGGTTGGAGTGTTTAGTCGCACTCTCGCAGAGGGAGGGCAGGTCAAAGGCCTTCGTGCAGAGGGATTGGCCAACTACAGCCGCAGGCAGATCGATGGGCTGACCGATCTCGTCCGGACCTACGGGGCTGGAGGACTGGCCTGGCTGGCGATCAGCGAGGACGGGGTGAGGTCTTCTTTTGCCAAGTTCCTAACAGAAGGGACCACAGCAGCCATTATCAATCGCCTCAAAGGAGAACCAGGAGATCTGCTGTTGTTTATCGCCGATCGGCCTACCATCGTCGCCGAAGCGCTGGGCAGACTGCGTGTCGAGCTGGGCAACCGCCTGGGGCTGCGTGATAGGAATGTACTGGCCCTGGCATGGATCATCGATTGGCCGTTGTTCGAATGGAATGAGGAAGAAGAACGGTGGGATCCCCATCACCACCTCTTTACCGCGCCTGTGCCAGAGGATGTCCCCTTGCTTGACACAGATCCAGGCGCCGTTCGGAGCTTGCAGTACGACCTCGTCTGCAACGACTATGAGATTGCCGGGGGCAGCATCCGGATCCACGAGCGCCAGGTACAGGAAAAAGTCTTCGAACTGATCGGACTCGACGTGGAGGATGCGAAGCAGCAATTCGGCCACCTGCTCGAGGCCTTTGAGTACGGCACGCCGCCTCACGGCGGCATTGCACCGGGCATCGACCGCCTGGTGATGCTCCTGGCCGGCGAGCCCAACATCCGGGAGGTCATGGCTTTCCCCAAGAGCCAGACAGCCACTGACCTGATGGTCAGTGCACCATCTCCCGTCAGTGGCGAGCAGCTCGAGGAGCTGCACATCCGTCTGGTAGATGAATCGTAGCGTTAACATTGGGCCAGCGTAGTTTAGAGGCCATTCACAAACTTGCGCGTTTTTCGATTTTGTGCTAGTATTGGATTGCGAAAGCACCCTGCTGTGTACGTGATGTCTGACGAGAGGGTTGAGCCAACACTCTAAAATAGGGGGTCGGGCACCAGAGGGGATGCGATAGCCTCGCTGAGGGCAAGGCAACAACCTATGGGTAGACTCCCACCTGTTTTTGCAGGTTCAACACCAACAGGACACACGGCACAGCGGGGCCCTAGCAAAAGAACCACCGGATCGGTTTCGGTCCGGTGGTTTTCATTTCTCGTACGATGATGGGGGCTCATGGTGACCGATGTCACGGCGGATTCTTGACCTGAATGGTGACAGGTGGGCCCTGGGACAGGCCCCAGCCGGCGCCAACCCCGGGCAGGCAGCCTGGCACGCACTCGACAGGGTGGAAGAGTGGCTCCCTGCGACGGTGCCGGGTAACGTCCGCGCCGACCTACTGCGAGCCGGTCGTCTGCCTGACCTGGCTGTGGGAACACAGCTTGATTCGGCCCAATGGGTGGATGACCACTGCTGGTGGCTGACCCGCGACTTTGCCCTCGCCCGTGCTCCATCCGACAGAGTGCACCTGGTACTGCGGGGCTTGGACTATATTGGGGACCTGTTTGTCAATGGACACCACCTGGGCCGCCATGAGGGAATGTTCTCACCCCAGGTCCACGAGGTCACCCACCTTCTGGCGGAGGAAAACCGGCTGGCTGTCCGCGTTCTGGGTAGCAGGTGGCTGCCCCAGGATCGCAGCAACTATTGGGAAAAGTTCCTGAACCAACTTGAGGCCAAGGCCGGCGGCCTGCCAGGCTACCATCCCCACCGTCGCGACACTCTCAAGTGCCAGATGGGATTCGGCTGGGATTTTGCCCCTCCCTTGCGCACGATGGGTCTCTGGGATGACGTCTACGCTGTCATAAGCCAAAAAGTGTACATCCAGGATGTACGGGTCAGACAACAGCCGGCCGGTAGTGGTGTGGTCTTGACCATCACGACCGACCTCGACACCATGTGCCAATGCGCCGCGCAGATCCGATGTACCCTGCGTGGAGAGACATTCGAGGGCGAGCCGCTGGTAGTCGAGAGGCCAGTCGCGCTGGCCGCCGGCCGTGGCCGCCATTCTGTCGAACTTGAGGAGCCCCAGCCACACCTCTGGTGGCCCTGGGATCAGGGATATCCGCACCTGTACCGGCTGTGCGTCGAGGTGTGGTCAGAGAACCAGCTTTTGGACTCGTGCACCCAGACGATCGGCTTCCGCCAGGTGGAACTGGACGACTGGACCCTCCACATCAACGGACAGCGCGTGTTCGCCCGGGGCGCCAACTGGGTGCCGGCTGACATCCTGCCAGGACGCGTCACCCGGAACGATTATCGCGAACTCCTGACCTTGGCCCGTAAGGCCAACATGAACATGGTCCGTATCTGGGGAGGTGGGTTGCGCGAGAAACGTGCTTTCTACGACCTGTGCGACCGGCTGGGTATCATGGTTTGGCAGGAGTTTCCCATTGCCTGTGCCTTTCTGACACGGTATCCCCGCTCACCCGAATACTTGCACCTCCTCGAGGTCGAAGCACGTGCTATCGTGCGCGATCTGCGAAGCCATCCAAGCGTGGTCCTTTGGTGCGGAGGCAATGAGTTCAGCCCGAAGCGTAACAGGCCGTTGGTGACCGTCTTGGAGGAGATCGTTGCTGCCAAAGATCCGAGCCGGCCCTTCCTGTCCGCCTCACCCGGTGGCGGCGATCACCACAACTGGAGTGTTTGGCATCAATTCGCTCCTCCACAGGTCTACCGTAAAGATAGCGCTCTGTTCGCCAGCGAGTTCGGCTTGCAGGCCTTGCCCCACCCGGACACCCTGCGCAGCTTCCTTCCACCGGCGGAACTTGAGAGCCCAGGACCCTCCTGGACATACCATGGTGCAAACCTAGAAAAGTTGCAGCGCTATGCACGACCGTTCCGGCAGGCGGGGGAGCACTCGGTAGAAACCCTCGTTGAGGCCAGCCAACGTGCCCAGTCCAATGGCCTGCAGATCGCCGTCGAGCACTACCGGCGCCGCAAAGCTCAGGGGTGCGGCGGCGCGCTCGTCTGGCAACTCAACGAGCCGTGGCCGGCCATCTCCTGGGCGCTCGTTGATTATTTCCGACGGCCCAAACTCGCCTACGAGACGATCGCGAGGCTCTTCAACCCCATACTGATCAGCCTGGACTATATGCCGCAGCGCTTTGGGGCAGGAAGCCGGTTTGGCCCGGCTGTTTGGATCGTCAATGACCGCCCTCAAGCGTTCCCAGGCTGTCGAGTTGAGATCGCACTCTGGAACAAAACACATCAGCGAGCGCTGGAATGGGTCCACGTCACCGATATCGCCGCTGATTCGGCCGAGGTCGTGGGGCACCTCACCTGGGCCCTGCCGCCAGACAGTGCCGGGTTGGTAACCTGCTGTCTCACCCGGGACGGCGAGGTCTTGGCGGCCAACGAATACGATCTGGAGGTTTACGACGGCATACGGGCCACGCCTCTGCAGCGCTCGCGTGCCTGGATTACCGGGCTGGTGCTGTCCACCTGATACAGTGCAGAATGTACTGAACGCGCCCGGACCCCAGCACCTGCCGGCGTGGCGCACAGAGATAGAAGGGCCAGCCTAAGAACTGGGCTGGCCCTCCCCGGAGGTTCCATAGTCCGGCTGTCCGAGAAACCTATTGCTTTCTTCCCCAGCCCTCTCGTACGACACGGAGCGCATTGCCTCCCCAGATCTTGGCAATGTCATCAGGGCGATACCCCTCTGCCAACAGGCGCTGTGTGAGCCTGGGCAACTGGGATGCGTCCCGCAGGTCGTCGGGTGGATCGGTAAAGCCATCAAAGTCCGTGCCGATGCCCACATGCTCGATGCCAGCCACGTCGACAAAGTGCTCTAAGGTACGGGTGATGAAATTGAGGCCACGCTTGGTCTCGTGGGGCATGAGCCAATAGTTCATAAAGATCACGCCGACCAGTCCGCCACTCTCTGCGATCTTGACAAGTTCCCAATCCTTGAGATTATAGGGGCTGGGGTTGATCTCAAAGGCGCCAACATGGGAGGCAATGATGGGCAGCCGATCGCCCACAATGTCATAGATGCGCCTGCGAGCTGGTGGCGTACAGTGGACAATGTCCAGGATCATGCCCAACTCGATCATCTTTTCGATGACCTGCTCACCAAAGTCCTCCAGGCCCAGGGTGAGGTCGCGGTACCCTTGAAAGCAACCCAGAGTCTGCATGCTCTCTGGATAAGGGAAGCAAGGATGAACCGCTTCGTTCTTGTAGAAATGGGCAAGGGTGAGATAGACCACTCCCCGGTCAAAAAAGTGCTGTAGTTTGTCCAGACTCCCCTCAATGCTGTGCGCCCCTTCGATGTTGTGGATCATACCGATGGGCCTGTCCCCCCCTTGGGCAAGCAGATCGTCCAGCTCCTGCACAGAATACACCATCTTGGCATAGGGCCTGCCCTGTTCGTCCCTGGCCTCCTGTACCTGGTTCTCGATCAGATCCAACATGTCGTTGGCAACCTCAAAGTAAGAACGGGAAAAGACCCGCTTCCAGGCAGAAGGCATCACGTAACGAAGCAGATTCAGGTATTGGCAGTCTTCGAGGATGTTCTTCTCTGGCGCGTAAACGGTGGATAGAAGCACGTCCGCACCCCCCTGCCTGAGACTTGCAAAGTCGGTACGGACGCCAAAGGGATCGAAAGAACGGCTTGCCCTGAAACGTTTGGTCAGGGTCCGGTTGAAAAGCGACACTTTCAGAGAAGGGTGCACATGCAGATCGACGATCGTCGAGTCAGCGTGCACCTGCTCCCATCCAGCATTGGTATGGACAGACATGGTGACCTCCTTTTGCGGTTCAACACTTCTCTGGCCCAGGCTTGACCATGTGACGCAGATTCGGTTAGAGGATCCCAATCCACACCACACTTCGGATAATATATATCATTATATCATGAAAATGACAGAAGTCAATACCCCGCCCAAGCCTCCAAACTTTGTATCCTCTGCCATTTGTGCTATAATCGCGGCCAATGAGTAAGACAAACTCCTTTGTGTGCACATCCTGTGGCAAGGTCTACGCACTAGAGACCCGCGACTGGCGCTGCGATTGTGGCGGATTCTTTGACTTTGAATCCGAGCCAGCTTTCGACCCAACCCTGATCAATGGGGGGGAGAACAGTCTGTGGCGCTATCGGGCATTTTTGCCTCTCGATGCCACCTGGGAACCGGTGACACTGGGCGAGGGCAATACCCCTCTCGTTCGAGTGGACTGGAGAGGGCGACCCCTTTACTTCAAGGTTGAATCCCTGGCACCAACCGGTTCCTTCAAAGATCGGGGATCTTCGGTGCTGGTCACGGCCTTGCGCGGCTTGGGCATCGAGCGCGTCGTGGAGGATTCATCCGGAAACGCCGGAGCGAGCCTGGCGGCGTATGCGGCCCGTGCGGGCATCGCCTGCGAGCTCTGTGTGCCGGCCAGCGCATCGGGACCGAAGCTGGCCCAGATGGCGGCCCATGGCGCGGAGGTCATCGAGATCAAGGGCAAGCGCGAATACGCGGCCCTAGCGGCCTGGGCAGCCGCCGCTCATGGAGCGTACTACGCGAGCCATGTATACAACCCTTACTTTCTGACCGGGACGGAAACCTTTGCCTTCGAAGTATGGGAGCAACTGGGCCAACGCGCCCCGGCTGTCCTGGTCATCCCTGTGGGCAACGGCAGCCTGTTGTTGGGGGTCTACAGGGGATTTCGCAGGCTAGAGCAGGCCCGCTTGATCCAGAGGATGCCACGCCTGTATGCTGTCCAAGCTGCTGCCTGTGCACCGATCTACCAGGCATTTCAGAGCGGGGCCACCGAAGTCGAACCGGTCATCGCGGCACAGACCGTCGCCAGCGGCATCGCCATCGGCCATCCACCGCGGAGCGCCCAGATCCTGGAGGCGATACGATCCACCGACGGTTTGGTAGGCTGCGTGACCGAGGAAGAGATCCAGCAGGCGCGCAAACAACTGGCCCACTGCGGGTTCTATGTAGAGGAGACCTCGGCTGTCGCCCTGGCCGCCCTGGCACAAATCGACAGCGCGCTGCCCACCTCTGACAGCGAAGTGATCGTCGTGCCCTTGACGGGCCACGGCCTAAAAACCTATTCCGGGCAGTGATCCATGGGATTTCAGACGCAGGTACAGGACTCGAGAGACAAAGAACATCGGCTTATCAGATGGAAGAAAAACGCATTGTAGTTACCGGCATGGGAGTCATCTCCCCGGTTGGCCTGGACGTGCCCACCCTGTGGCAGAACCTGGTCAGGGGCCAGTCAGGCATTGGTCCCATCACCCTCTTTGACACCAGCGAGTTTGGGGTCCATTTCGGAGGCGAGGCCCGGGGCTTCGACCCGACGAACTATATGTCGGTCAAGGATGTCCGGCGCACGGACCGCTTCACCCAATTTGCCATCGCCGCGCTGGAGCAGGCACTGGCCCAATCAGAACTGGTCATCGATGAGCACAACGCCCATGACATCGGTGTCGTTGCGGGCTCAGGTGTGGGCGGTATCCAGACCTACTCGGAGGAGTTGGATAGACTGCGCGCCGAGGGACCGCGCCGCGTCAACCCCTTCCTGGTGCCCATGATCACAGTGGACGTACCTGCCGTGCAGATCGCTCTGCGCACGGGCGCACGGGGGCCTAACCTGGGCGTTGCGACTGCCTGTGCCACCGGCGCAGACTCCATTGGACGGGCCTATGAGACCATCCGCCTGGGCCACGCCCGTGCCATGTTCGCCGGAGGTTTCGAAGCTGCTATCACACCCATAGGTATGGCCTCGTTCGACCGGATGCGGGCGCTCTCCCGCCGCAACGACGATCCTGCTCGGGCCAGCCGTCCTTTCGACGTCGATCGCGATGGCTTTGTCCTGTCCGAGGGCGGGGCCATCCTGATCCTGGAGGATCTGGAGTTTGCCCGGGCACGTGGCGCCGAGCCTTTGGCTGAACTGATCGGCTATGCAGCCACCTCCGACGCCGTCCATGTCACCGCGCCGGACGACGAAGGAGAAGGTGCTGCCCGCTGTATGAGACTGGCCATAGAGCGCGCTGGCACAACACCGGAAGAGGTGTCGTACATCAACGCCCATGGCACTGCTACGCTGCTGGGAGATCCAGCGGAAACCGAAGCAATCAAGGCGGCCATGGGTGAACATGCATACAGGGTGCCGGTCAGTTCAACCAAATCCATGACCGGCCACCTTGTAGCGGGCGCAGGCTCACTGGAGGCGGTCATCTGTGTCGAGGCGCTCCGGTCGGGCATCATCCCGCCGACCATCAACCTCGAAATACCTGATCCAGCCTGCGACCTGGACTATGTACCCAACCAGGCGCGGGAGGCTGACCTGCAAGTCGTGCTATCGAATTCCTTTGGCTTTGGAGGACACAACGCAACGCTGGTGCTCCGCAAATATCCCAACGGGCACCAGTCCTGAGGAAAGGAGGCAGCCCGAAATCGAGGGCCGGGAACTCTGGATACCATAGGGGCCAAGGCCCCTTGGCCCCTGTGGTGCCTTGGGTTCCCCAAATCACCATGACTGAAATTGAAGAACTGGAGCGAATCCTTGGTCTTGAATTCGCCGACAAAAGCCTGCTGCAGCGTGCCCTGACGCACCGCTCATATCTCAATGAGCATCCGGACTTTGCCTTTGAGGATAACGAACGCCTAGAATTCCTTGGAGATGCGGTGCTTGATTTTCTGACCGGCGAATATCTATATCACCGCTTTCCGGAGATGAGGGAGGGACCACTCACCAGCCTGAGGTCTGCCCTGGTGCGGCGCGAGACACTCGCGCGCTTTGCCCGCCATCTGGGGTTGGGCTCTCACCTGATGATGGGCCACGGCGAAGCTGACAGCGGAGGACGCGACCGCCCTGCCATCCTCTGTGCCGCCTTCGAAGCGCTGGTGGGAGCCCTGTATCTCGACCAGGGACTTGGCGCCGTGCAACAACTTGTCGAGCCCATGATTGAGCCAGAGGTGGCGCGTACGCTACGGGCTCATCTGGGCAAGGATGCAAAGAGCCAGTTGCAAGAGATCGCACAGGGCCAGAGACAGCAAACGCCCCGCTATGCCACCATCGCGGAGCACGGCCCCGATCACGCCAAGGAGTTCACCGTGCAGGTCACGATCGGGGCCAAGGTGTACGGGCGAGGCACCGGCAAGAGCAAGCAGCGGGCTGCCCAAAAGGCAGCCCAAGCAGCGCTGGAAGTGCTCAAACTCGAAGAGGCCGGGGTCCCACCAGAGATCGAGTCATAAGCAGGAGCCAGCCATCCGCAATCAAGCTCCGGGATGGGTCCCCGAGGAAGCGGGCATGGCCTGACCTTTCAGCCATCTCTCCACTTTGGTCAGGCGTCAGGTCCCTACAAATGCTTTTGGACAACGAATCGTGCCACAAAGCCGCCCATTACCCGGCAGGTTTCAGGTGCCTGGCGAAAAAGCCCACGATCTCGTTGTAGCAGCGAACCTTGTTCTCAAACTTGATGACGTCGTGCCCCTCATTCTCAAAGACCAGGTAGTCGATCTCCTTGCCCCGTTCACGGAGTTCGTCTACCAAGTCGTGCGACTCGGCTTCGCGGACGCGGGGATCGTTGGCGCCCTGGATGACGAGCATAGGACAGGCCAACTGGTGCAGGTGGGTCCGGGGCGACCGGTCGACGAGGAATTCGCGGTCCTCGTCCGGGTGGCCAATGGCCAGGTAAAAGTAGGTCTTCCACGTTTCGGGCAGGCGGTCGATAAAGGTGAACAGGTTGTAGGGGCCGAACATGTCGCAGGCGGCCCGCCACAGTTCGGGGTGGCGGCCAGCGAGGGTCAGCGTCATGTAGCCGCCGTAGGAGCGGCCCATCACGCCCGCCCGGTCCACGTCCAGCCGCCCATCCTGGCGCAGATGCTTGAATGCTTCTACATGGTCCAGCCGGTCCAGGCCGCCCCAGTCGTGGTCCACGCGCTTCATATAGTCCAGCCCGTAACCGCTGCTGCCGCGCACGTTGGGCACAAAGACGGCAAAGCCGTTCAATGTGAAGAACTGGATGAGGGGCATGGAGAACCAGGCAAAGTCGGGGCGCTCCTGGCCCTGCGGCCCGCCGTGGACGTAAAAGATCACCGGGCGCTTGCCCTTGAAACCCAGTTCGCCGGCCGGCAAGTACAGACGCGCCGATATGCGCAACCCGTCGTGGCTGGTGTAGGACGCATCCTCACCAGATGACAGCAGGTGCTGGGGGATGCCCAGGATCCGCTCGCGGGTGTGCTGGACGACGACTTTTTCGGCGCCTTCGACGGTATAGATCTGGGTCGGCGAGGTGGCCGTGGAGAAAGATAGGGCATAGTCCCCACTGGCCTTCTCGTAGTAGATGGACTGGAGGACGCCATTGCTCAGCGTGCCTGTGCCACACACCACGCGGTCCGCTTCGAAACGAAGTGCCTCCTCGTCAAAGGTGCCCTCGTAGGCCCAGGAACAACCGTCGATGCTGTAGGTGATCAGGTAGCGGCGGTCCTCCAAGTGCTTCAGATCGCTGAACTCGCCCAGGCCCTGGTGAACAGTGCCCACGATCTCGACGGGCTGGATCTGCCCATCCCCCTCCAACGGGAGATAGCCCAGGCCATAAGTGTCTCTAAACAGGGACGTAACCAGCAGCAGGCCCTTATCGCTGGGTGTGAAGTGGGCGGAGAAGAGAGAATTCAGCGGCACAGCCTCGCCCTCTTGCCGCGCCTCCAGGGGCTTGCCGAACAGCAGGGCCCTGTGCCCTACCGCCTTGTCCCAGAGGTAGAGAACGTGATCCCCGGCGGTGAAAACGTCCAGCAAGGTCACCCTGGAATAGTCCGCGTTGGCCTTGTCGAACCAATTGCCATACAGGCTGGTGCCCAGGTCGGTGAACGACAGGGTCTCCAGATCTACCAGGTAGGTCTGGTAGACCGGGTCGGTCCGGGGGTCCACGCCAAAGGCGGCGACGTTGCGATCCAGGTCACAGTGGAGGCAGTTGACCTGCTGGTCTTTGAAGCGGTCGCCGACCAGCGGCTCAAGAACACCCCCATCCAGCGGGATGGTGCAGGGCTGGTAGTTCTCGTCGCCGTCCTGGTCGATCATGACCAGGATCTTGCCCAGTTTTGGAAATACGTAGAACGAGACGCCCTCCATCAGGAGGGGATTCTGCAGCGCGGTGTCACGCGGCAACAGGGGTTCCGGTACGCTGCCGCCCTTGTCCATGGCATAGAGGCTGATGCGGCCAGACAGGTCGCTGAGGAAGTAGAGGCGGTCTCCCACCAGTTGGGGGCTCATGAAGAGCCGCGCCGAAAGCAGGGACTCGATGCTGAAGCGGTTAGTCATGTGTTCTTCTCCTATGGTCGGTGTCTGCTATCGGGGACATTGTACCATCAAAGCAGGCTTTCGGCAATCAGCCTGCCAAGGTTAGGGAAAGCCCCTTGAGTGGGTAGCGGCCAGGGATCTTGGCCTACCCCGGGCAACATGTCTGCGAGGTTCAGTCGTTTCCTCCGATAATGACAGGATTCCGAAGGGGAGGGGCGAGATTATTGACGCCAAACGGCATGAATGGTAGTTTCCTGACATAGAATGTCGCTATTTTGTGGTATAATAGGTCCTATGGCAAACGTAGCAACCCGGCTCATTTCGATCATCCTCATGCTCCAGCGGCGGGGCACACTCAAGGCCAGCGAACTGGCGGAGGAACTCGGCGTCTCGGAGCGGACGGTGCACCGTTACATGGGCATGCTCGACGAGATGGGCATCCCCATCTATTCGGAACGCGGCCCCTACGGTGGCTTTTCGCTGGTGCGCGGCTACAAGCTGCCGCCGCTGGTGTTCACCCCTGAAGAGGCCACCGCCCTCTACCTGGGCGCGGAGCTGGTCAAGGACATCTGGGGCGCGTCGTATCACGATGCCACGGTGGCGGCCACGGCCAAGCTGGACAACGTGCTGCCCGAGGCCCTTCTGCAGGAGGTCGATCAGGCACAGCGGGGATTGGTGGTCACCGGCTGGCTGCGACGTGACTATGGCCCCTGGGCGCCCCTCCTCGACGACCTGCGGCGCTGCGTGGCCCGGCGGCGCCGGGTGGCACTGACCTACCAGTCGTTCCGCCAGGAGACGACCACGCGCACCGTGGACCCCTACGCCCTGGCGCTACAATGGGGGAATTGGTACCTGGCTGCCTTTTGCCACTTGCGCGAGGACATGCGCACCTTCCGCATAGACCGCATCCAGCGTGTGGAACCCACCGACGAGAACTTTGAGGTGCCGCCGGGCTTTGACGCCCGTGCGTACCTGGAGCGGATGGCCGGCCAGCGCCCGGAGGCCTACTACCGCGTCGTGGTCCGTTTTGACCAAGAGGTAGCGCACATCGTGCGCGAGCGGCGGGAGGAGTGGCAAGATCTCGCGGAGCATGGCGACGGCTCGGTGACCCTGGCCTTTGACGCCTCCGAGTTGGACTGGCCGTGTCGTTGGGTGCTGACCTACCAGGACCGAGCCACGGTCCTCAGCCCGCCGGAACTGGCAGCCAGGGTGCGGGATGCAGCCCGTTCCATCGTCGCTCGCTACCCAGACAACTGAGGAAGCAGCCTCCCCCACGAGGGCACACTACGGGGAACTGGCAGGTCTGTTTGCCCTTCCCCTGACAGTGTGGTATCATTTACCCCGAAAACAGGGAAATCCCAGAAGGACGCTGGATCTACTTTGAAACGCACCACGAGGAATTGGCTCATCCTGCTCATCTGCGCTTTGGCCTTCCTGGCCACGGCGGCCGTGAGCTACTTTGCCTTCGAAGGGCTGCCCCACCTGGAGGACGAGGTGGCCTACCTCTTTCAGGCCAGGACGCTGGCCATGGGACGCCTGACCGTCCCCTCGCCGGCCTACCCTGAGGCATTCTGGGCGCCTTTTGTCCTGGATCACGCAGGACAGCGTTTTGGCAAGTACCCGCCCGGCTGGCCTGCCGTGCTAGCCCTGGGGGAACTGGCCACGGGAGGAAAGGGGTCATGGCTGGTCAATCCGTTGCTGGCAGCGATGGCCCTCTACCTGGTGTACCGCCTGGGGCAGACCCTGTACGACGAACGAATCGGGCTGCTGGCCGCGGCGCTGGGACTCACGTCCCCCCTGTTTCTGGTGTTGAGTGGTTCCTACCTATCGCACACGGTCAGCCTGGTGTGGTTGTTGCTCTTCAGCCTGTGGTTCGTATGGACCGCCCAGGGCGGGCGAAGCCGCTGGTTCGCCGTGGGCGCCGGGTTGGCCCTGGGCGCGGCCTTTCTGACGCGCTCGCTGACAGCAGCAGCCTATGCTGCACCCTTTGTCGCCTATAGCATGGTGCAAATCGTAAGGCGGGAACAGCGACATTGGCCCAACTACCTGGTGGTAGCCCTGACCGGCGGTGCCATGGCCGTCCTGCTGCCTGCGTACCAATGGGCAGTGACCGGAGATCCGTGGCTCAATCCCTATACCCTATGGTGGCCCTACGACCGCATCGGCTTTGGACCTGGCATAGGCGCTATGCCAGGCGGCCACTCGCCGTTTTACGCCTGGGTGAACCTCAAGCAGGACCTGTCGCGGGCGGCGACCGACGTTCTGGGCTGGCCGGCGCTCAGTTGGGTGCCCCTGCTGCTGGGCCTGGCACTGCGCCCCCGCCGGGCCAGGGACTGGTCGCTGCTGGCTCCCTTTGCCTGCCTGGTCGTCGCCTACCTATTCTACTGGATCGGCTCTCCGGCGCGGTTGTGGGGACCGCGCTACTACTTTGAGGGATTTGGCGCGCTGTGGCTGTTGGGCGCCGTAGGCCTGGTCAAGGCATGGGACTGGGCCAGGGAAAAGCAACAGTGGGTGCGGCCAGCTCTGGCCGGATTGGTGGCGCTACTGGTGGCCGCGAACCTGGCGACCAACCTGCCCAGCCGGATGGGGGAGGCCCACGGGTTCTATGGCATCACCCGTGCCCAATTCGAGCCGATCGAGGAGGCCGATCTGCACAACGCCCTGGTCATCGTCTATGCCGACAGGTGGCTGGAGTATGGGGCACTGTTGGCCGGGATGAGCCCCACGCTGGATGACGATGTCGTCTATGCCCGGGGCAGTGGCGCCGAGATCGACGCAGCAGTCATCGCCGAGTACCCTGGCCGGACGGTGTACTATATGATCGAGGGGGAGTTGTCGCCGGGAGAGACTAGGACAGATTCGGAATGAGAATCTATCCGAAAACTCGCTCAAGGCCCCATTTCAGAGAAACAGGCGCAGTCCTCGGGGGCGCCGTCCACCCTGGAGAGAGGGACAATGCTGGTTCGGAAACGAGGGCTTGAGCAGGCCATGGTGAATTCGGAGTAAGGCGGAGGGCCGTGGTGAGGATGATCCGTCTCCTCCCCAATCCGCTGTAGTGCTGCGTACCGAGGAGGGTTCTAATTATGTCAAAAGTACTGGACTGGCTCCTGGAGGAGGACGCCGGCAATCCCGGCGTGCGCTACTTTGCCCTCATCGACCTGGTGGGCCGCCCGGCAGACGACCGGGAGGTAATCGCCGCCCGGCGGGCGGTCATGGAGTCCGGGCCTGTGCCGGCCATCCTGAACGCCCAGGACCGCGAGGGGTACTGGGAGAAGCCAGGAGAGGGGTACTACCCCAAGTACCGGGGCACCGTGTGGTCGGTCATCTACCTCGCCCAATTGGGCGCAGACCCGGCCGATCGGCGCGTCCGGGCCGGGGGCGAGTACTTGTTGGACCACGCGCGCGCTTCCACCGGGGTGTTCACGCTCACCGGCACGCCGGCAGGCAACATCTCGTGCCTGGCGGGCAACCTGGGCGCGGCGCTGCTGGATCTGGGGTTTGGCGGCGACGAGCGCCTGGCACAGGCCCTGGATCTGATGGCCCGCTACGTCACCGGCGAGGGGATCGCCCCCACTGAGGAACGCCAGGAACCCCTGCGCTACCTCAAATCGGGTACATGCGGACCCGAGTTTCGGTGCTCGGCCAACAACAGCCTGCCCTGTGCCTGGGGCGCCGTCAAGATCCTGCGCGCCCTGGCCCGCGTGCCGGAAGCGGAGCGGACGCCGGTCACCCGATCCGCATTGGAAGCCACGGTGGATTTCCTGTTCAGCGTGGACCCGGCCACCGCCGGCTACCCCGCCGGATACAGCGACAAGCCCAGCCGGAGCTGGTTCCGCTTTGGGTTCCCGATCTTCTATGTCACCGACGTGTTGCAGACAGCAGAAGCCCTGACCGAGGCCGGCAACGGCGGCGACCCCCGCCTGGCGGCAACCTACGACCTGATCCTGAGCAAGCGGGACCAGGAAGGCCGCTGGCGGATGGAGTACTCCTACCAGGGAAAAACCCACGCCGACGTCGAGGAGCAACGCAAACCCAGCAAGTGGGTCTCGCTGCGGGCGCTGCGGGTGCTCAAGGGAGGGGGGATCGAGGTATGACCGGGGTAGATCCTCTGCCCTGGCTGCTGGAGCCCGAGAATCCTTCGGCCCGCTACCTGACCTTGACCCGCCTGCTGGACCGCCCCGAGGACGATCTGGAGGTACAAGAGGCACGGGCCGCGATCCCCGGCTGGGGGCCGGCGCGGGCGATCCTGGACGCCCAGTGGCCAGAGGGCTATTGGATGGCGCCGGGGATCGGCTACAGCCCCAAGCACAAGGCCACGGTGTGGCAGGCCATCTTTTTGGCGGCGCTGGGTGCACCGCGCATCCCGGAAATCGAGCGAGCCTGTGCCTATATCTTGGACCACGGCCGTCTGCCCGATGGGCGCTTCTCTGCCTTCAAGACGGCCAAAGGAGCCATCGCCTGCTTGAACGGCAACCTGCTGCGGTCCATACTGCAATTCGGTATCCAGGATCCCCGCATGGACCAGAGCCTGGAAGCCCTGGCCGAGATGCTGCTCCGGGATGGATTCCGCTGCCGTTATAATTCTCCACGCCCGGCTCTCGCGCGCAACGGGCTGCCCTGCGCCTGGGGGCTGATTAAGGCCCTGGGTGCGTTCGCAGAAATGCCTGGGGCGCAGCGCTCTCCTACCGTGCGGGAGGCGACCGAGGCAGGTGTGAGCTTCCTGGTGCAACATGACCTGGCGGCCGGCGACTTTCCTACCGCCACCAAGCCCAGCCGGTTGTGGCAAGCATTCGGCTTCCCGCTGGATTACACCTCGGACCTGGTGGAGGGGCTGGAGGTGTTGGGCAGGCTGGGCGTGCGCGGCGATCCACGGCTGGCGGCAGCGATAGCCGTGGTGCGGAGCAAACAGGACAATGTGGGCCGTTGGGCCCTGGAATACACGCCCGACAACACCTGGGCGACGTTTGGCGAGTTAGGGCAGCCAAACAAGTGGGTTACACTGCGGGCGCTGGGAGCCCTGAAAGGAATGGTGCAATGAAGGTCGCGATACTATCGGACGTACACGACAACATCTGGAAGCTGGAGACGCTATTGGAGAGCCTGGAGGCCGACACCCTCATCTTTTGTGGGGACTTTTGTGCGCCGTTCACGCTGGCGCAGATTGCCGAGGGATTTGCCGGGCCGGTGCACGTCGTGTTCGGAAACAACGACGGAGACCAGTTCCTGCTATCGCGGGTGGCGGGCAACTACCCCCACGTGGTGTTACACGGCGATTTTGCCGAACTCCAGCTGGCCGGTCGCCAGGTGGCCGTGACTCACTATCCGCAGATCGGCCAGGCACTGGCACGAGGGGGTGTGTACGACCTGGTGTGTCACGGGCACAGCCACGAGCGTGTGGTCGAGCAGGTGGGCAAGACCCTGCGGGTCAATCCCGGCGAGGTGATGGGCCGCTTTGGCCTGTCAACATATGCCCTGTACGACACCACGCTGGGCCAGGCACAGATCGTGGAGGTCAATTAAGATAGGCAATCGGGGTTCTTCACGAATCCCGATTTCTGTCCCACACTGCGCTGTTCCTACCCTCCCCACAAAACGAGGCCCATCTCGAAGGGGTTGCCCAGATCCTCGTGGTGCGGGACGATGCGCAGGGCGTAGCCGTGCCGTCCGCTGCTCTGGCAGGCGATGGCCCCGGCAAAAACATAGTTGCCTTTGCCCTTGGACTGGGCAATCAGGGTGGGCAAGGCCCGTCCCTCGACGATCTGTCCTTCGGCGTTGAGCGGGCCATGGAACAGCTCGACCGCCACGTCGGTGGGCTTGAGTTCCCCCAGATGGATCTGGGCGTGCACCTGCAGTTGGTCACCTACCTTGATCTCCTGTCCCTGCGCGGTATCGGCCCAAACGCGCTCGATGCGGAGGCGGCTCCATTGTTCGCGGACGCGATCCTTCCAGGCGGCCAACGACCTGGCACGCTCCAGTTCATTTTCCATCAGACGTCGGCTTCGCTGCCACGAAGGCAGGTAACTCTCCTCGAAATAGTCACGGACCATGCGGTTGGTGTTGAATACACCGGCGTGGTCCCGCATTGCCGCTTTCATCTTGGCGATCCAGCCCCTGGGCAGCCCATCCCGTCCCCTCTCGTAGAATATGGGCACAATCTCTTTCTCCAGCAGGTCGTAGATGGCATTCGACTCGACAGCATCCTGGTAGTCGAACTGATCCTTGCCATACTCCTCGCCCTGACCGATAGCCCAACCGGTCTCGGGGGAGTAGCCTTCATCCCACCAACCGTCAAGGATGCTCAAGTTGAGGGCGCCGTTGGCAGTAGCCTTCATGCCACTGGTGCCGCTGGCCTCGTGAGGGCGGCGGGGCGTATTCAGCCACACATCTACTCCCTGCACCAGGTACCGTGCCACGACCATATCATAGTCCTCGATAAAGACAATGCGGTTGCGGAAGACAGGACGGCGGGCGTGGTGGATAATCTGGCGGATAAGCTCCTTGCCTGGATTGTCCGCGGGGTGGGCTTTGCCAGCAAAGATGATCTGTACGGGACGGTCCTTGTCGCCTATAATGTGCGTCAGCCGCTCCAAATCGCGGAATAGGAGTGTAGCCCGTTTGTAGGTGGCAAAGCGGCGGGCGAAGCCGATGGTCAGCGCCTCTGGATCGAGGACCTCCTCTGCCTGGCGAAGCTGGGCAGGGCCGCTGCCCCGCTGTTCCAACTGGGTGCGCAGCCGCCGCCGGGCAAAGGCCACCAGCCGCTCGCGCCGGCGCTCGTGGGTGCGCCACAACTCCTCGTCGGGGATGCGCATGACGCGCTGCCAGACCGAAATCTCGGCTGGCCGCTCGATCCAACGCGGCCCCAGATAGCGATCGTACAGGTCAGCCATGTCGTGGGAGATCCACGACCGGGGGTGGATGCCATTGGTAATGGCCTGGATGGGCACCTCATCAGTGGGCACCTGGGGCCATACGCCCAGCCACATTTGTCGCGCAACCCGGCCGTGGAGCTGGCTGACGCCGTTGGTCTTGTTCGCCATACGCATGGCCAGAATCGCCATGCAGAAATAGCCACTGGGATCGGTGGGATTGGTCCGGCCCAAGCCCAGAAAGTCGTGGCGGGCAAGGCCCAGGCGCGGGTAATAGTGACTGAAGTAGCGATCCACGAGGTCGGGGTGGAACCAGTCGATGCCGGCCGGCACCGGCGTATGCGTTGTGAACACGTGTCCACTGGAAGCCGCTTCGCGGGCCTCAGCGAACGAGAGCCCGTGCTCCTCCATCAACTGCCGGATGCGTTCCAGGGCCAGGAAAGCAGAATGCCCCTCGTTCATGTGGCACACAGCCGGCCGCAAGCCCAGCAGATCAAGGGCGCGAACGCCGCCGATGCCCAGCAGGACCTCCTGGCGGATGCGCATGTCGTCGTCGCCGCCGTAGAGTTGGTCGGTGATGTCCCGGTCATCTGGCCGGTTGACCTCGATGTTGGTATCAAGGAGGTAGAGGGGCACGCGGCCCACCTGGGCACGCCAAACCTGGGCCTTGACCAAGCGGCCCGGATACTCGACCTCGACGATCAGAGGCTCCCCACTCAGTTGTCTCTCCAGGACAAGTGGCAGGTTGTAGAAGTCGTTCTCAGGGTAGAGCTCCTGTTGCCAACCGTCGGGGTTGAGGTATTGGCGAAAGTAGCCCTGTTGGTATAGGAGTCCTACGCCGATGAATGGCAGTCCCAGATCGCTGGCCGACTTGAGGTGATCACCGGCAAGAATGCCCAGGCCACCGGCATAGATGCCCAGGCTCTCGGTCAGACCGAACTCGAGGGAAAAATAGGCAATCCGCCGGCCCACATCCCCAACTGCGTCGCCCTCCACGCCAGTCTGGTCATAGGTCTTGTGGTACCAGGTACCGGTGCTGGCCAGGTACCGATCAAAGTCGCGGTAGACCCGGTCGCAGTGGGCCATGAAGCCGTCGTCCGCAGCCACCTGCTCCAGGCGCTCCTGGCGGATGGTGCCCAGCATCAACACCGGGTTGTGGCCGGTGGTTTCCCACAGGTCCCGGTCCAGCCGCCGGAACAGCTCAATGGCTTCGTGGTTCCAGGCCCACCACAGATTGTGCGCCAGGATGCGCAAGCGTTCTAGCTTGGCCGGCAACGAGGGGATCACTTGAAAAGTATGACTCGGTCGCATGTTCACCTCCTTGGTAAGCAGCAGGCACATTCTACCGCAAGATGGCGAAAAAACCAAACAGGATCGGCAGCGGGGACCCCGCCCACCAGCCGTCACTTCGAAGACATTTTTGACACCAGCGCCCCTTTGTGGTATTCTTGGCGGGCTCGAGTCCCCCAGTGCCAAAAAACAGAAAGGAAGGTTCATCGCACAATGAAGCAGAGAAGAACCGCATGGTTGTCAGCATTCGTGGCAGCAGTGATCCTCCTCAGCATGGCAGGCCCCTGGTCCCTGGCCGACACACCCCCTGCACAGCCGGACGGACCGGTCGTGATCAAGCTTTACGTTCGCGATCGCGCTCACCTCGACCAGGTAGCCGGCGAACTGGATATCTGGGAGGTGCACTACGATCAGGGCCATGCCGTAGCCGCCGTCAGCCCAGCCCAGTACCAGTGGCTGGAGAGCCTCGGTTACCGGCTCGAGATCGACGCCGAGCGCACGGCAAGAATGAGCATCCAGGCCCCCCTGGACCCCCGGTTCCACTATTACGACGACTATTACACCAACCCCAATGGGCTCTACATCGTCAACTTTTTACAGGAGACCAACACCGATTACTCCGAGTTGACCGAGCTGTTCGACATTGGCGATGCCTGGATGGCCGATGTACCGGGCGAGCATGATCGCGACATCTGGGTCCTGCGCATCACCAACGAGGATGCGGCCTTTGGCGCCATCGAGGACAAGCCAGTCTTCTACCTCTTTGCCAACATCCACGCTCGCGAGGTGGCCACCCCGGAGCTGGCCATACGCTACATCAAGTACCTGACCGGAGGCTACAACGGAGAGGGTGGCTATGGCATTGACCCTGATGTGACCTGGCTCGTCGACCACAACGTGGTCTATGTTCAGGTCATGCAGAACCCCGACGGCCACTGGGTGAACGAGCAGAACACGAGCGCCTACCGCCGCAAGAACATGGACAACGACGACGGCTGCACAGACCCAAGTTCCTGGGGTGTGGACCTGAACCGCAACCACAGTTTCTTCTGGGGTTGCTGCGGCGGGTCCAGTGGATCTCCCTGTTCTGAGACCTATCGTGGACCAAGCCGCGGCTCTGAACCTGAGACCCAGGCCTTCCAGAACTTTTTCAACCTGGTGATGAAGGATCAGAACGGGCCGAACGGCGACGACGAGTACCCGCCCGCCGCCCCCATTACCACGACCGGCATCTTTATCAGCCTGCACCAATACAGCGACCTGGTGCTCTGGCCCTGGGACCTACCCGTGCCACCTCCCAACGAGCCCGGGATGGAGACCATCGGCCGCAAGCTGGCCTACTACAACACCTATGTCCCGGGATCCATTGGCTACACGGTGGACGGTTCCACCGACGACTGGACCTATGGCAAGTTCGGCATCCCCTCCTATACCTTTGAGGTGGGTTCTTCCGGCGGCACCTGCGGCGGCTTCTTTCCATCCTACGACTGCCTCGATGGCACGGCAGGGGCGCCCCGCAGCTTCTGGGCCGAGAACAAGCCAGCCTTCCTCTGGGCCCACAAGATCGCCCGCACGCCCTACATGACCGCCTACGGCCCCGACACAGAGACCGTTGTTGTCTCTCCCGATGTGGTCCGGCAGGGCACGCCGGTAACCCTCACGGCTACCATCGCCGACCATCGCTACGGCTCGGACCCGCTCCAGCCGATCTATGGAGCTGAGTACTTTTTTGACGCTCCGGGCGAGGACGGCACCGGCATGGCGATGACGTCCAGCGACGGAAGCTGGGGCGACCTGACCGAGGACGTAGAAGCCGTGGTGGATACCTCATCCCTGCTCCCCGGCAGGCACTACATCCTGGTCCACGGGCTGAACGACGACGGCGACTGGGGGCCGTTTACCGCCGTATTCATCACCACTACGGTGAGCACCAACCCGGAGGCCATCGACCTGGATGCCTCGCCGGAAAGCATCCCTATCGTGCAGGGGCAGGCCACGGTCACCGCCACCTTGACCCTTTCGGATGGGACGCCGACACCCGGTTGGGTGGTGACCTTTACCACCGACCTGGGCACCCTGGTTCCCGAGTCAGCCATGACTGATGGCGAGGGCCACGCAGTGACCACACTCTACGCCGCCGGCACGGCGGGGACGGCCCACCTTTCCGCCGAGGGGGCGGGGTTGACCGCGACCCCGGTGAACGTCGAGTTCTACGTGCCCGAGGCACCTGTGGCAGGATTCAGCGATGGCAGTCCGGTGTGCGTCGGCAACCCGGTGAGTTTCACCAACACGACGACCAGCCCGCCCATGGCACCTGCCGAATACCTGTGGGATTTTGGCGATGGAACGGGCACATCCACCGAGACGCACCCGATCTACACCTATTCCACCGGAGGCGACTTTTCGGTGAGCCTGACGGCCAGCAACCCCGGCGGCTCGGACGAGGTTACGCATACGGTGACCATCACGCCGACTCCAACTGCTTTCTTTACCTACACGCCGGCCTATCCGCAGCCTGGGGAGCAGATCCAGTTCTACGATGCCAGCAGCGGCAATCCCGTGGCCTGGGACTGGGAATTTGGCGACGGAACAGGCACATCCACTGAAACGCACCCGATATACACCTACGAAACAACAGGCACCTTCACGGTTGCCCTCCAGGCAGAAAACATCTGCGGCCCCGGTGACGAATACCAGCAGGT